>Ga0208849_1001097_pt1 | contig 20584 bp, 20 predicted proteins | sample NGESurdeep072012_10_FD_184470 | JGI IMG/M metagenome (GOLD analysis project Ga0208849, IMG submission 184470) | Arctic peat soil microbial communities from Barrow, Alaska - NGEE Surface sample 53-3 deep-072012 (SPAdes) | ecosystem: Environmental > Terrestrial > Soil > Wetlands > Peat ... | reverse complement strand
TGCAGGCGGGCCACGACGTGCGCTGCACCGATCTCGCCGTCGACCCTCTCGACGTCGATGTGCTGTCGTGGGCCGATGGCGTGGCGTTCTCGGTGCCCATGCACACCGCCATGCGACTGGCGCGACCGGCGTGTCGCGCCATCCGGGTCCACCGCCCCGAGGTGGCACTGTGTCTCTACGGGCTCTATGCCGGCCTCGACGGCGCCGAAGGTTCGGCGCCGGTAGCGGACCTGGCCATCGCGGGTGAGTACGAGCCCGGCCTGGTCGCCTGGGCCGACGCCCTGGTGCCGGGCGGCGCGCCCGCCGGTGCGGGGCGGGGGCCCGGTGCCCGCACCGTGGTCGAACTGGGCCGGGGCCGCTTCGGGCTCCCGGCACGCCATCTCCTTCCTGACCTGGACCGCTATGCCCAGCTGGCCCGGGGCGAGCAACGCCAGCTGGCCGGGTACGTGGAAGCCAGCCACGGGTGCGTGCACCGGTGCCGGCACTGCCCGGTGCCCGTGGTCTACGACGGGCGCACCCGGGTGGTGGGCGAAGAGGCGGTGGTGGCCGACGTGGCACAACTCACCGCCATGGGAGCGCGCCACATCACCTTCGGCGACCCGGATTTCCTCAACGGGCCCAGGCATGCGGCCCGGGTCATCGATGCCGTCCACGGGGCCTTCCCCGAGGTGACCTTCGACGTGACCGTCAAGGTCGAGCACATCCTGCGCCACCCCGACGTGTGGCCGCGTCTGGGAGAGGCGGGATGCTTGTTCGCGGTGTCGGCGTTCGAGTCCGCCAGCGACCACATCCTCGAACAACTGGACAAGGGACACAGCGCTGCCCAAGAGGACGAGGCCGTCGCCATCCTCCGGGCCGCGGGCATCGAGCCCCGACCGTCTCTGCTCCCCTTCACGCCCTGGACCGGCCCCGAGGACGTGTTCGCCCTCTTGGACCTCGTGGCGCGTTGCGACCTGGTGGGCAACGTGGACCCGGTGCAGTACGCCATCCGGCTCCTCGTCCCGCCCGGCTCGCTCCTCGTGACCTCGGGGCGACTCGACGGGCGGCTCGGCCACTACGACGACGAGCACCTGGGATGGTCGTGGCGGGCGCCCGACCCCCGGCTCGATGTGCTGCAGGCCCAACTCTCCGACATCGCCGAGCACGCCGCCGCCGGGCAATGGCCTGCACAGGAGTCCTACAACGCCGTGCGCGCCGCCGCCGTTGCGATACTCGGGGAGCGCGCCGCCCACGGCTCGGCCGCTCCGGAGGCCGACCCCCGTCTTCGATCGCCCATCCCAGCGGACGAGCGGCCGCGGCTCACCGAGGCGTGGTTCTGTTGTGCCGAGCCGAGCGGGGCCCAGATGGCCGCCGTGGGAGTCCAGGACTGGGCCCTCACGCCGGTGGCTCTGGGCGGAAAGTGAGCAAGATGGCCACGGGCCGAGCAACCACCCAAGGAACCACCGCCAAGGCCAAGGATCGGCACGGTCCCTGGCACGGCGCCCCCGCCGGGGCGCACGAATGGGTCAGTTTCCCCGACCTCGAGGAGGAGCGGACCTGGCAGTTCGACGTCACCTTCCTCGAAAGCCGCTGGACCTGCATCTTCGGAAACGGCTGCCAGGGCGTGCTCACGGGCCCGGCTCCCGAGATGGTGCAGGGATGCTGCTCCTATGGCGCCCACTTCACCAGCGCCAAAGACGCTCGTCGGGTCCAGGCGGCGGCGGCCACGTTGACGCCCGAGCAGTGGCAGTTCCACGCCAAGGCCCGGCCCAAACGAGGCGCCAGGCCCAACGTGGTGCTCAAGTCCAAGTCGGGTGAGCTCACCACCCGTCTGGTGAAAGACGCCTGCATCTTCTTGAACCGTCCCGACTTCCCCGGGGGCGCCGGATGCGCCCTGCACCGCGCCGCCGTGGAGCGCGGGGTCCCGCACCTCGAGCTCAAACCCGACGTGTGCTGGCAGCTCCCGTTGCGCCGCGACGACGAGGTCGCCGACGACGGGCACGTGACGTCGGTGATCCGGCAGTGGGACCGTCGCGACTGGGGTGAGGGTGGCTTCGAATTCCACTGGTGGTGCACCGAGTCCCCCGAGGCTTTCGTGGGGACCCGCCCTGTCTTCAACGAGCTCGAGCCCGAGCTCGTGGCCATGGTGGGCAAGAAGATCTACAAGCGACTCGTGCAGTACCTCCGGGCGCGCGAAGAGGCGCTGGGTGAGCCGGCCGTGGCACCAGCACCGCCGTCAGGGGTGGTCGGCGCTCCTGTCGTCGTCAGCGCCACTCGCAACGGTGCCACCGGCAACGACGCTGCTCCGGGGCCGGTGCCGGTGCGACTTCCGCACCCCGCCATCAGGCGCACGAGATCTTCCTGACCGCAGCACCGGCGCCCTGAACCGGACCGGCGCTGTGCGCGCCACGGGACCGTCAATCAGCCGGCGGGTCGTCTTCCGCCGATGCCGCGGGCCCCTGGCCCAGGATGTCCTCGAACTCGGTCTCGGCCATGCACCACGAGGCGTGCTCGTCGTCGGGCTCAGCACCACACTCCGGGCAACGCTTGTTGGCGGTCGCGACCGAGCGCTTCAGGCTGCGGGCCTCCTCGAAGCGGCGATGCCGTCCCTTTTTCACGAGCGACTCCTCCGTCGGGCTGGCGCGTAGATCACGGCGAGGACTCCTTCCGAGTCTACCCGGCGGTCAGCGCCACTCCGATCGGGGGTCCATCGCCTTCCGGCCTGCTCAGAGACCCCGCAGACCGCCGGTAGAGTCGGGGGGTGCCCGAGGAGTTCGATCCGGCCGCCATGGTGGAGCGCTTCCGCGCCCGGGCCGCCGCCGTCCGCTCCCGCGGCCTTCCACCCATCGAGGGACCCGAACGCAAGCGCTTCGCCGAACAGGCCCAGCTCGACTTCATGGACTACGCCATGGTCGGGGACGCCGAGGCCACGCTCGAGGACGGGATCCTGACCCTGCGGGTCGACCTCCGCCCCGACCCCTCGCCGGGACCGGAGTCCGCCCGGGGCTGAGTCCCCCGAGGCTGAGTCCCCCGAGGGCCGAGTCCTCGAGGGCTGAGTTCCTGGACGGCCGAGTCCGCGGGGTTGTGCCGGTCCCGACCGCGGGCGTTCAGCCGCCGTAGTTCATCCTGGTGTCCTCCATGCGCAGGATGCCGGCGTCGGAGGCGGCCGGGTCGCCTGGGGCCTCGCCACAGTCGACGACCTCGCCCACGAACCAGCTGTGGCTCCCGAGCGCCAGGACATGGCGCACCTCGCAGTCCAACCACGCCACCGCGCCGTCGAGAAGGGGCGCGCCGGTCGTGGCGATGTGCACGGGCTCTCCTTGCATGGTGCCGGCGCCCGTGGTGTCGTCGACGACGGCCTCGGTGACGGGCTTCACGAAACGACGCACCAGGGCGCGCTGTGATCGGGGGAGCAGGCTGAGGGCGAAGACCCGGCCCGTCTCGAGCAGCTGGTGGGTCACCGCGCCGGATTCGACGCCGATGCCCACGAGCTTCGGTTGCATGGCGACCTGGGTCACCCAGCTGATGGTCATGAGGTTGCGGCGGCCCGCGGCGCGCGTCCCTACCACGTACAGCCCGCTCGGCATGGACCACAGCACCCGGCGGCGCAGGCGGTCATAGTCGTCGGGATCTCTTCCCCGGGGCACGGGGGCGACGGCGTCATGCGACGAGTTCGTCACGACGAACGGGGCCCGATGGCATCGAGGGCGTCCAGGCGGGCCTCAGCCTTCACGTAGCCAGATGCCGCCGTGGCCAGCTCGAGGGCGGAGCGCCGCAGCAACGCCGCGTTGCCGGCCGCCGCGGACAGACAGTGTCGACCTCCCACCGAGGCCGACGCGTACGCCGACGAGAGGATCCGGGTGAGCGTGGCGTCGGGACTGGGCAGGTTCTGATTGGCACCGAGGGCGTCGTTCACGAGCACATCACAGTCGGTGCGCACGCCAGCGGGATCGTGGCGAGCCTCGACCTGCGCGATGCGGCGGGCGTCACTGCGCAGGGTGCCCAGGCTTGCCGCCAGACCGGTCGTGGTGGCCCACGAGTGCACCTGCTGGCCGAGGGTGTGGCCCGGGAACGGGCTCCCGCACGAGGCCAGCACCATCGCCGCCACGACCAGGACCGCCCCGCGCCCCATCACCGGTCGGCCGGACCGGCGAATCCCGCCGGAGGCCACGTCGGATCGAGTTGGCGAAGGAACATCGCACACCGCTCCTCCTCGGCCGTTTCGCCGATGGCGGCCGCCGAAGCCCGCAGTCCGTCGACGCAGCGGAGAAAACCGCGGTTGCTGGGATGGACCCAGCGCACGAACCCACTGCCCTTCCACCCCGCCCGGCGCAGGGCGTCGAGGCCCCGGTGATAACCGACCCGGAAACAGGCATAGGCCTCGACGTCGTCGCGCCCCACCTCACCCAACGCCGCCCAGGCGTCGGACCATTCGGGAAAGGCGCGCACCACGTCGGCCACGGCATCTCGGCGAGCGGGGGTCGGAGCCTCGATGGCGTTGGCGAGCCGCGCCGCCGCCGCCGGCGGCGCCGGGTCGAGGGCGGTCTCGGGCGGCGCGGAGCCCAGATTGATCGGACCGGTCATCTCGACATTCCTTCGGCATCGGGGGATTCGGGGAGCGCAAGGCCGGACGACGTCTCGCGCCGGTGCAGGAACAGGCTCAGCGTCGACGCCGCCAGAACGACGACGATCACCAGAACCCCGAGGAGTGCGTAGAGCATCAGACCTCCCGTGGCCGCGTGGAGGGGGTCACTCGAAGCGGACGAGATGGTAGTCCCGCCCCTTGCGCAGCACGAGGTAGCGGCCGAACAGCAGATCCGAGGGGCCCAGGCGGGCCTCGATGTCGCGCTCCCTCCGGTCGTTCACGTAGACACCACCCTGAGTTACCAGGGTACGGGCCTGGCTCTTCGACGTGACCAGTCCGGCGTCGACCACGGCGTCGACGATGGAGAGACCGGGGCCGTCCAGAGCCCGGGGTGTCCAGGTCGACGTGGGTGTCTCCGCGCACACCTCCAGAAGCGACTGCTCGTCGAGCGTCGCCAGCTCTCCGGCGTACAGCGCCAGTGCGGCGGCCTCGGCTCGCCCCGCCTCTTGCTCCCCATGGACAAGGGTGCACACCTCCCGGGCCAAGGCGCGCTGGGCGGCGCGGCGTTCGGGGTGCTGCGCGGTGTCGGCGTCGAGGGCGCTGATCGAGTCATGGTCGAGGAACGTGAAGTACCGGAGATACGCCCCCACCACGCTGTCCTCGGTGCGGTAGAAGAATTGGTACAACTGATAGGGGCTCGTGCGAGCGGCGTCGAGCCACACCGTCTCGGTCTCGGTCTTCCCGAACTTCGTCCCGTCCGCCTTGAGCACGAGCGGCGTCGTGAGCCCATAGGCCTCCTCACGGCGCGCCTTGCGGATGAGCTCGATCCCCATGGTGATGTTCCCCCACTGGTCGCTGGCCCCCAGCTGCAGCCGGCAGCCCTCCTCATCGAAGAGATGGAGGTAGTCATAGGCTTGGAGCAACATGTAGCTGAACTCGGTGTACGAGATCCCTTGGTCGGGGCGTTCCAGCCTGGTCTTCACCGCGTCCCTGCCCATCATCTGGTTGACGCTGAAGTGCTTCCCCACGTCGCGCAGGAACTCGATGACCGCCAGCTGGTTCAGCCACTCGCCGTTGTCGAGCAACATGGCCCTGGTCGGCCCGGCGGCGTCACCGAAGTCGACGAGCCGCTCGAGCTGGGCGTACATGCCGGCCAGGTTGGCGGCGAGCTCATCCGCGCTGAGCAGGGCGCGCTCCTCGGTCTTGCCCCCCGGATCGCCGATCGCCCCCGTACCCCCGCCGGCCAGGGCGATGGGCCGGTGCCCGGCGCGCTGGAGCCGCCGCAACATGAGCACCTGGAGGAGGCTGCCGACGTGCAGGCTGTCGGCGGTGGGGTCGAAGCCGATATAGGCGGTGAAGCGCTCGCCGTCGAGGCGCCCGGGCAGCGACGCGTCGGTGACCTGGTGGATGAGGCCCCGGAATTGGAGATCGGCCGAGAGCGAGGGCCCCGCCGGCTCACGAGGCATGGTCGAAGCCTCTCATGGTGCTCACACCCCGCCCGACGGCATGGCCAGGGCCCCCCCGTCGACCACCAGCACGTGCCCGGTGATCCACGATGCCGCCTCCGACGCCAGGAACAGCGCCGCCCTGGCGACGTCGTCGGGCTCGCCGAGTCGCTTGAGCGGAAGGCGCTTCGCCACCGCGTCGCCCGCCGTCTCCCACAGCGCACGGGCGAAGTCAGTGCGCACCAGGCCCGGGGCCAGCGCGTTGACGCGGACGCCCGGACCGAGCTCACCGGCCAGTTGGCGTGTGAGATGCACCAGGGCGGCCTTGGTCACGTTGTACCAACCGATCCCGTGCTCGACGGACAAGCCGCCGATGGACGACAGGTTGATCACCGAACCACCGCCGCGCTCCATCGACGCCCGCCATGCGCACTGTGTCCACACCAGCGCGGCTTCGAGATTGACCTGGACGGTCTTCTCGGCCCGCGCCAGGTCGAGGTCCATCAACGGCCCGTAGTACGGGTTGGTGGCCGCATTGTTCACCAGCACGTCGAGGGACCCGAACCTCTCGACGGTGGCCTCCACACAGCCCTGCGCCGCCTCGGGATCGCCGACGTTGGCCGCGTACCAGGCCACGTCGACGCCCTGTCCCTCCATCGACGCCGCCGCCTCGGCGAGCGCCTCGGGCTTGCGCGACGACAGCATCACGCTGGCGCCCGCCTCGGCGAAGCGCGTGGCGATGGCCCGGCCGATGCCGCGCGAGCCTCCGGTCACCAACGCCACCTTGCCGTCGAGTCGCAGTTCCATGGCGCCACACCCTACGACGACCCCGCGGGGGCCCGGACCATCGTCGGACGACCCCCGCGGCGCCCTCGGGCCCCAGCCCGGTGCCGGTGGTGGATGGGCCGGCCCGGGCCGTGGGGGCCGTAGGCTCGCAGGGATGAACCGACTGGCATCGGAGACGAGCCCGTATCTCCGCCAGCACGCGCACAATCCGGTCGACTGGTACCCGTGGGGCGACGAGGCCTTTGCCCGGGCGCGCCTCGAGAATCGTCCCGTGTTCCTGTCGGTGGGCTATTCCGCCTGTCACTGGTGCCACGTCATGGCGCACGAGTCCTTCGAGGACGAGCAGACCGCCAAGGAGCTCAACGACCGTTTCGTCTCGATCAAGGTGGATCGGGAAGAACGCCCCGACGTCGATGCCGTCTACATGGAAGCGGTCCAAGCCCTCACCGGCGCGGGCGGATGGCCGATGACGGTGTTCCTCACCCCCGACGGCCGTCCGTTCTTCGGCGGCACCTACTTCCCGCCGGGCGATGTCCACGGCATGCCGAGCTTCCGTCGTGTGCTCGACGCCGTGGACGATGCGTGGCACAACCGCCGAGACGAGGTGGACACCCAGGCCGACGCGCTGGCCGAAGCCATCGGACGCCGAACCCGTGCCCCGCAGGATCTCATGACCCGAGCCGATGAAGAGCACGACGCCGGTCCCGCCACCCGCGCCGCGGCGCTCTTGGATTCTGCGGTGGCGGCACTGGCGGCGCGCTTCGACGCAACCTGGGGGGGGTTCGGTGCCGCGCCCAAATTCCCCCAGGCCCAGCTGGTCGAGCTGTGCCTCCGCCATCACCGCGCCACCGGCGCCGAGTCGTCGCTCGAGATGGCCACCACCACGCTGGGGGCCATGGCCGCCGGAGGGATCTATGACCACCTCGGGGGCGGGTTCGCCCGCTACTCCACCGACGCCACCTGGACGGTGCCGCATTTCGAGAAGATGCTCTACGACCAAGCCGGGCTGGTGCGCGCCTATCTGCACGCCTGGCAGGTCACCGCAGAGCCACGGTGGCGACAGGTGGTCGAGGAGACGATCCATTACGTGCTGACCGTGCTGGCATCACCCGGCGGCGGGCTGTGCTCGGCCCAGGATGCCGATTCCGAGGGCGAGGAGGGCCGGTTCTACGTGTGGACGGCGGCGGAGCTGTCGGCCGCAGCCGGCGACCTCGCCGCCGTCGCCTCCGACTGGTACGGGGTCACCGACACCGGCAACTTCGAAGGGCGCACCATCCTGCGGCGACCGTTGGGCGCCACGCTGGCGCGTCCCTCCGATGTCGAGGAGGCGCGACGACTCTTGTTCGAGGCGCGTCGGACACGGGTGCACCCCGGCCTCGACGACAAGGTGCTCACCGAGTGGAACGCCATGTTCGGCTCATCGCTGGCCGAGGCCGCCGCCGCCACGGGGCGCCAGGACTGGGCCGAGGCGGCGGTGGGGATCGGGGAGTTCCTGCTGGGCGAACTGCGCGTGGCGGAGACCGGTCGGTGGCTCCGCTCGTGGCAAGAGGGCCGGGCCCGGCACCTGGCCTACGCCGGCGACTACGCCTGGCTCGTCGAGCTGTTCACCCGGTTGGCCGAGCTCACCGGGAAGCCGGTCTGGCTCGAACGTGGGCGCGAGACGGCGCTGGCCATGCTCGACCTGTTCAGCGGCGAGGGGACGTTGCTCTACACCACGGGGAACGACGCCGAGCGTCTGGTGATCCGACCCATGGACATCCTCGACGGCGCCGTGCCCGCCGCCAACGGGGTGGCCGCGGCGGCGCTGCTTCGGCTCGGCGCCCTGCTCGCCGACGATGCGCTGACCGACGCCGGTGAGGCGCTGCTGGAGGCGCTGCGCCGCGTGGCGGCGGAGCACCCGCTGGCGTGCGCCAACAGCGTGGCGGCCTGCGAACTGTCGGACGGGGGCATCAGCGAGGTCGTGATCACCGGGGAGCGGCCCGATCTGCTCGCCACCGCCCGAGCCCGGTTCGAGCCGACCATGGTCCTGGCCTGGGGAGAGCCCACGCCCTCCCCGCTGTGGGCCCAGCGCGACGACGGCTTGGCCTACGTGTGCCGTCGCTACGTGTGCCACGCCCCTGCCGCCACACCTGCCGACCTTCTCCAGCGACTCGACGACGAGCTCGCCGCCGGACGGTCCCCCATCGCCCCAGCGCGCCCATGACGACCCACACCGAGCTCGGCGCCTCGGGGCGCAACGACGACGACGACGGTGCTGGTGGTGGGGCCCCTCGCCGGGGACGCCGCCATAGACGTCTTCCGGCACAGGTCCCGGGCGCACACCGGTGCATGGTGCTCGCCTGCACCGTCGAGGACACCACCGCCGTCGACCTGCACACCGGCACCGTGGTGCGGCTGCGGGTGGCGTGGGGCGACGAGCGCGGGCCCGATCTCCTGCCACTGCAGATCGTGGACGCTGTCTGGGCCGACGATCCCGAACGAGACGACCTGGCGCAGCCCGAAGCCGTCACCGTCACCGGCCTCCCCGCCGTGCTCGGCACCGTCAAGGGGCGCCGGGCCCGGCGCGTCCTGCGCGACGTGACCATCCCTCCCCCGCAGCACCTCCTCGGGTTCCCCGGATCCTCGGCTCCGTACTGGGAATTCCGGGGCATGCGGCCCTCGGTGGCCGTGGTGGTGCCCAGCCGGGGGCCCGTGGTCTTCCGGCGCCGCGAAGACGACACCGTGTGGGCGCGTTTCGGGTGGCCCCGCAGTGACAACTGGCTCCCCATGGAGGACCCCCGTGCCGTCGCCGCGCTGCACGCCGCACGTCGCGACCGCTTGTCGGGGAGGGACCTCGAGGGGGCGCTGGGCTTCCGACCCCACTTCATGGTGGTGGTGCTCAGCCGGCCACGCGACGGCCACTGTTACAAGACCGTCGCCGCCTTGTTGCCCCGTCCCTGAAAGAGCGCCGCGTCCCTGAAAAGCGCCGCGTCCCTGAAAAGCGCCGCGTCCCTGAAAAGCGCCGCGTCCCTGAAGAGCGCCGCCGGGCCCACGGCCCGGGCGGCGGTGCTAGCTGCGGGACATCTTGCCCGCCGCCAGGCGACCCGAGGCCAGATCTTCGGCCATGGCCCACCCGAAGGCGACCAGCCGGTCGTCGCGCTTGAGGTTCAAGCCCTTGAACAGCACCGCCACCTCCTCGGCCGGGGCTTTCACCTTGGGCCCGCCCAGGTCCAGTGCGCCTGCCGTCGAGCCGTCCCCGGCCAGGACGAAGGTCCGGTCGTCGATCCTGCCCTCAGCACCGAAGCGCTTGGCCAGGCGACGTCCCCAGGCCCGCTCCTCACCCGAGGCCTTGTGGCCCGGCCGGGGCACCACATCAACCAGTCCGGCGAAGGAGTGGTACCCCTCGCACGACGCCAGGCGGGTGCCGACCAGGACGTCCTCGTCAGGAAAGGCGAGCAGGGCCCGCCGGTACTGGTCGCCCAGAAGGAGCCGCATGGCCTGCTCGGCCTTCACCGTCCGGTCGACGGTGGCCACGCCGACGAGCAGCGACGGCGTCCCGCCAATGCGCTCGAGCGTGGAGAACGAATACCCACGCAGCTTGGTGCCCTCACGCACCAGGCTGACCAGGACCCACTCCTCGCACTGCTTGGAGAGGAAACCGATGTCGAATCCCGGCGCCCGGTCGACGCACAAGTCGGCCATCTCGGCCAGCTCTGCGTCGCTCAGTGCTGTGCAGTCCTTGGTTCCGACCTCAAACGGCATGGCCTGCTCCGTGCTCGTCCAGCTGCTCCGACGCCCCTGCGAGCGGTTCGGGCGATGGCATGGCCAAGGTCCTCATCGGCTCGGGGGTATCCACCAGGATACGGGACGCGGAGGCCCCTGGCCCACTCGAGATTCCCGATATGGCCTCGAGCGCAGGTGGCGACCCCTGTGCGGCCCCAAGATCAGGCCACGATCACACTGGGACCGAGGAGCATCCGCAGCTCTCCGAGAAGACCCCGGCGGCTGTCCACGTTGAACTCGGCCGGCAGGCGCAGGACCGACTGGCCCACGTGCAGGAAGACCGGCTCATTCCCGGGATGTTCCGAGAGGAGCAGCTTGAGCCGGTCGACCACCGGGTCGGTGAGGACCCCGAGGGGCAGCTCGACCCGCAGCTCCCCCACCCCGTCGGCGGCCAGTTGGGGACGATGCGCCTCCATGCACACCAACTTCAGCTGGTCGTCCCTGGTGTCGAGGCGGCCCCGCACCACGAACACGGCGTCGTCGGCGAGCAGGGCGCCGAGCTCCTGCATGACCTTGGGGAACACGAACACCTCGATCGACGCCCGCAGGTCCTCGAGCACGAAGGTGGCCATCAGCTCCCCCCGTTTGGTGTAGCGCCGCACGAGGCCGGTCACGACCCCACCGATCGTCCGGACCTGGCCGTCGCGTCCCGAACCGTCGGCCGGCCCGTCGTCGAGGTCCTTCAGGTCGCCGATCGAACAGTCCGTGAGCCGGGCCACAGCCGACTCGAACCCCCGCAACGGATGGTCGCTCACGTACAGGCCGAGCATCTCCTTCTCGAAGGCCAGGCGCTGGGTCTTGGCGAATTCCGACTCGGGCACCGGCACGCGGGGGTCGCCATAGCCCACCGGTGCCTCCCCGTCGGGATCGCCGAAGCCCTCGAGGGTCGAGAACAAGGTGGAGATCCCCGCCTGCTCCTCGCGACGGCGCTCGAGGGTGCGGTCGACGATCTCCTCGAACACCAGGCACAACCCCTGTCGGTGGTAGCCGAGCGAATCGAAGGCACCCGCCTTGATGAGCGACTCCATCGTCCGCTTGTTGAGCACCACGGGGTCGACGCGCTGGCAGAAGTCGTAGAAATCGGTGAAGGGGCCGTTGGCCTCGCGTTCGGCCACGATCCGGTCCACGAGGCTCTCGCCCACGTTGCGCACGGCCGCCAGGCCGAACACGATCCGATGGGCGCCGTCCTCTCCGACCAGCGGGGTGAACTCACCGGCAGAGCGGTTGACGTCGGGGACGAGCACCTCGGTCCCCAGGGTCCGGCACTCGCCCAGATAGATGGCGGTCTTGTCCTTGTCGTCTTTGACCGAGGTCAGCAAGGCGGCGAAGTACTCGACCGGGTAGTGGGCCTTGAGCCATGCGGTCTGGTAGGCCACCAGGCCGTAGCCGTACGAGTGCGACTTGTTGAAGGCGTAGTCGGCGAAAGGCTCGATGATGTCGAAGAGCTTGGTGCCGAGCGACTTCTCGTACCCCTGGGTCACGCAGCCGGCAACGAACTTCTCGCGCTCGGCCTGGATCATGGCGCGAATCTTCTTGCCGCACGCCTTGCGGAGGTTGTCGGCCTCTTCGAGGGTGTACCCCGCGAATCGCTGCGCCACCCGCATGACCGACTCCTGGTAGATCATCAGCCCGTAGGTGTCGGTCAGGATGGGCTCGAGGTCGGGGTGGAGGTAGCTGACCGCCTGGCGGTTGTTCTTCCGGTCCGCGTAGTCGCGGTGCATGTTGGCGGCCATGGGCCCGGGACGGTAGAGCGCCACCAAGGCGGCGACGTCGTCGAAGCCGGTGGGAGCGAGTGAGCGCATGAGCGAGCGCATGGGGCCGCCCTCGAGCTGAAACACGCCGATGGAGTCACCGCGCTGGAGCATGGCGAACGTGGCGTCGTCGTCGAGGGGGATGGCGTCGATGTCGGGACGCCGGCCTTCGGTCTTGGCCACGAGGTCGAGGGCCCGCTCGATGACCGAGAGGTTGCGCAACCCCAGGAAGTCCATCTTGAGCAGACCGAGCTCCTCCACACCGTGCATCTCGTACTGGGTGACGATGGGCGCCTCGGCCGGATTCTGCCCGCTCTCGGGTTTGCGCTGGATGGGCAGGTACTCGGTGAGCGGCTCCTTGGTGATGACCACCGCCGCGGCGTGGATCCCGTCTTGGCGCCGCAGGCCCTCGAGCCCCTTGGCCACGTCGATGACGCGGCGGGCCTCTTCGTCGGTGGCGTACATCTCGCGCAGGCCCTGGGCCGTGGCAAAGCCGTCGTCGAATCCCTCGATCCGGTCCAGACACGCCCGCAGGGGGGTGTCGCGTCCCATGATGAGCGGCGGCATGGCCTTGGCGATCCGGTCCCCCACCAGGTAGGGGTATCCCAGGACCCGGGCCGCATCGCGCACCGCGGCCCGGGCCTTGATCGTCGAGAAGGTGACGATCTGCGCCACGCGGTCGGCCCCGTAGCGTTCGGTGGCGTACCGGATCATCTCCCCCCGGTAGCGCTCGTCGAAGTCCATGTCGATGTCGGGCATCTGCTTGCGCCCCGGATTCAAGAACCGCTCGAAGAGCAGGTCGTACTTGATGGGGTCGAGGTCCACGATCCCGAGGCAGTACGCCACGCAGCACCCGGCCGCCGAGCCCCGGCCCGGACCCACCCGGATGCCACTGTCACGGGCATGTCGGATCAGGTCCCAGACGACGAGGAAGTACGCCGAGAAGCCCATGCTGGCGATGATGCCGAGCTCGTAGTCGATCCGCTCGGACACCGGCGCCGGCAACGACGACCCGTAGCGGCTCTCGGCCCTCGTCAACGTCAGGTGACGGAGATAGGCGTCGGCGCGCTGCTCGTAGGTGTCGCCGGTGAACTCTGCGGGCACGGGGAACTCGGGCAGGGCGTTCACGCCGAACTCGATCTCGACGTTGGCCCGCTCGGCGATGAGCAGCGTGTTGTCACACGCTTCGGGGAGCTCGCCGAAGAGCGTGCGCATCTCCGCCGCCGACTTCAGATAGTGCTCCTCACCCTCGAATTTGAATCGCTTGGGGTCGTCGATAAGTGCCCCCGTCTGCACGCACAACAGCGCGTCGTGCGCCACGGAGTCCTCGCGGTGGGTGTAGTGGCTGTCGTTGGTCGCCAGCAGCGGCGCCCCCAGCTGCCGGGCGATGCGGACGAGGGCAGGGTTGGTCCGCCTCTGCTGCGCCAGCCCGTGGTCCTGGAGCTCCACGAAGAGGTTGTCGCGCCCGAACACGTCCTGGAGGCGCCCGGCCAGTTTGAGGGCCCGCTCCTCGTCGTCGGCCAACAGCGCCTGGAGCACCACCCCACCGAGACAGCCGGTGGTGGCCATGATGCCCTCGTGGTGACGCTCGAGGAGCTCCCAGTCGACGCGGGGTTTGTAGTAGTAGCCCTCGAGGTAGGCGGCCGACGAGAGCTTGAGAAGGTTGCGGTAGCCCTGGGTCGTCTCGGCCAGCAACGTCAGGTGGTAGTAGAGCTTGTCGCCCCCCTCGACGTCCCCGCCCGTGTCGTCGACCTTGCCCCGCCGGACGGGACGCTCATGGCGCGACTCCCCCGCCATGTAGGCCTCGGTGCCGATGACCGGGGTGATGCCGGCGTTGCGACACGCGGCGTAGAAGTCGAGGACCCCGTACATGTTGCCGTGGTCGGTGATCCCCAACGCCGGTTGCCCGTCGGCGACGGCCGCCTCGACGAGGTCATCGAGGCGGGAAGCCCCGTCGAGCATCGAGTACTCGGTGTGGGTGTGCAGATGGGTAAACGAATCCCTGGCGGCCATGAGCCGTCCTCCTCGGCGGCGTCGCGTCTACGGCTGTGGGCCCCCTGGAAGCGCCAGCCCGCTGAGCTCACCAGGCCTTGTCCACAGCCTGTGGAGAATCACAGCGTTGTCATTCGAGAGTAGCAGCCCCTACAGGTAGGTGCCGGGCCGGGCCGGGCCGTTCTCCTGGCCCCCCATCCCCGGCGGGAGCCCGCGCTGGCGCATCTCCTCGAGCTGCGCCCGGGCCGCCATCTGCTGGGCCAGCAGCGTCGCCTGGATGCCGTGGAAAAGGCCCTCGAGCCACCCCACCAGTTGCGCCTGGGCGATGCGCAACTCGGCCTCGGAAGGAATCGACCCGTCGAAGGGGAGCGTCATGCGATCGAGCTCGGCGGCGAGGTCCGGGCTGAGCGCCCCGGCCAGCTCCGCGACCGACTGCTCGTAGATCTCGCGCATCCGGGTCCGGCTCGCCTCGTCGAGGTTGGCGGCCCGGACCTCGTCGAGCAATTGCTTGACCATCGACCCGATGCGCATCACCTTGGCCGGTTGCTCGACCGACTCGGTCACGTCCCGCTCCTGGCCGTCCTCGCCCGTCGACGGACCCGGGGTCCCGCTGGGCACGAGGCCCGGCGGGCGTTCGCCGGGTTCGAGGAGCACTGCCTCGGCCGAATCGACACCGAGGGGTTGTGGGGTTTCTTCGTCCATGGGCTGATCCTTCCAGAGGGGTGGTCGGCGAATCAGTGCGGAGCCAGGGCGACGAAAGGGACGGCCATCTCCGCCGAGGTGAGCGAGCCGTGCCGGCCCATGAGTCGCGTCTCGCCGGTGTCGGCGGGATCGAGGAAGGCAACGGGGGCGTGCGCCACCAGCGCCACGTCCCCCAGCCGGCGAGCGATCTCCACCGACAACGATCCTCCGAACCATCCCTCGTCGACCATCTGCTCTCGCGTGCGGACCCACGCTTCGTCGCCGTGCGCCCCCTGGGCGATGTCCACGGCGTCGTCGAGCGATCCGGGCCGGACATGCATCCAGCGGAAGCGGCCCTCGCCGGAGAACAACTCAACCATGTCGAACAGCGCCGGATCCGGAAGCCGGGTGGCGCTGCCCACCTCCACCTGCCCGTGGTCCGAAGTCACGGCCAGCACCGCGCCCGGAGGCAGGCTCTCGAGCAGGTCCGCCACCAGCCGGTCGACGGCCCTGAGCTCCTGGAGGTAGTGGTCGCCGAGCCCGTGCTCGTGGGCGACCTTGTCGAGGCCGTCGTAGTACGCGTAGACGAAGGGCTCGCCGGCACCGAGCAACCGCCGGACGTTCACGACCAAGGTGGAGGGAACCGACCACCCGAAGAGGCGCACCCCGGTGAGATGCGCGGCGGTGAAGCCGGTGGAGCCGAACTCCGAGCGCGTCACGGCGGGCACGCCGCGCCCCCCGAAGGGCGCCACGGGCTGGAAGGTCGGCGGGGGGAGCAGACGGCGCATGTCGCCGCGGCCCGTGCGCCACCGCAGCACGTTCATGACCTCACCGGGCCCCTCCGCCCCCGGACCGTCGAGGTCGACCCGGAGCCGGTACCCGACGACGCCGTGGACGGCGGGTGGGGAGCCGGTGGTGAGCGACGTGAGCGCGGTGGCGGTGGTGGTGGGCACGACCGAGGTGACGGGACCTCCCGTCGCCCCGGCCAAGGTCGGGGCGGCCGAACCGAAGGCTTGGAGCTGCTCCCATCCCAGCCCGTCGAGAACGAGGAGGACCACCTGTCTCGCCCCTTGGACCGGTCCCGGGACCCAGCCCGGTACACCGCCATCTCCGGCCAGCGCCCCGAACAGCGCCGGCACGACCGAGCTCAGACACGCGCCGGTGTAGTCGGGGAGCACCGGGGTCACCGGAGCGTCGGTCATGTTCGGCACTGTACCCAGCCCGGGGCCGGCCCCTCCCAGCCCGAGTGGCGCCGCGGGGGTCCGGTGATCAGCCGGTACGCCGCAGCCTCACGGGTAGCATCGGAGCGTGAAGGTCTCGACCCGCGGTGACTATGCCAGTCGGGCCCTGCTCTCGTTGGCGCTTCACGACGATTCGCAGAGCCCGACGTCGGTGCGCGACATCGCCGAGCGGACGGGGCTGCCCCAGCCCTACCTCGAACAGATCCTGCTCGCCCTCAAAGGGGCCGGCCTGGTGCGCTCCAAACGCGGTGTCGGTGGCGGGTACGTGCTCGCCCGCTCTCCCGAGGAGATCACGCTGGGCCAGATCGTCAGCGCCGTGGACGGGCCCATCGTGGCGGGTGATTTCGGCCGGCCCCACGAGAACGGCGCCTGTGAGCACGAAGGCCAATGCATCTTGCTGACCGTGTGGTCCGATGTCGGTGAGCACATGCGCGGGCACCTCGACTCGTTCACCCTCGACGACATGGTGTCACGGGCGCGGGGGAACCCCGTCCCGGCCCGGCCCCTGCACTGACCCTGGTCGGCGGGATCGTCAGCGCAGCGGGTCGCCCGCGGCGTCGTTCCACCGGGTCACCGCCGCCACCTCGCGTTCCCACCCGAGCACGCTGATCGTCGCCGGGGCCAAGGTGAACAGCGCCCCCGCCTCGGCGGGGAGCCCGACCCAGCGGGCTCCGAGGACACGCAGCACGTGGGCGTGGGCGAAGGCGAGGACGTCTCCGGACCGGTCCCGGACGACCGACACCACTCGATCGGCTCGATCGCCCACCTCGGTGGCCGTCTCCCCGTCGGGCACACCGTCACGCCACAACGACCATCCCGGCCGCTGCGCCCGGATCTCGTCGGTGGTGCGCCCCTCGTAGGCGCCGTAATCCCATTCACGCAGGTCGTCGCACTCCTCGGCCAGCGACCCGAAGCCGGCGATCGCACACGTCTCACGGGCCCGGGACAAGGGGCTCGTGAGGACCACGGTGAAGCGGTGCCCGGCCAAGCGACGCCCAAGCTCTTCGGCCTCGACCCGCCCATCGTCGAGCAGGGGCAGATCGGTTCGGCCCGTGTGACGCCCCGACCGGCTCCATTCGGTGGCGCCGTGGCGCACCACCACCAGCCGGGGCCGCGCCTCGTCTCCGATGCCCGACGGGGACGGGTCGGCAGAGGGGGACAGGGCGGTTCCCAGGGGCATCGTCCCAGCGGAGCATGGCAGGCGGGGGGCCGCAACCCCAATGTTGTCCAGGAGAGGGCCGTCCAGGAGTGGGCCGGCCTCGAATGGGGAGGGGAGCCCCGGCCCCGAACCCCCGCCACGCCCTCCGACCAAGTTGGCCCCCGATCCGGAATGTCAGGCGTCACAGCGGTGTTATTCGATACGCAGTACGACAACGAAGAGGAACGATGGCCAACACCACAAGTACCCATGACGGCATTCGGCTGTTTCTCGATGATCTCGACCGGTACCCCCTGCCGGACCACGAGGAGCAGGTCGAGCTGGCCAAACGCGTGGCGGCGGGTGACGATGAGGCCCGGCGGCAGATGATCGCCGCCAACCTGCGCCTGGTGGTCCACTGGGCCCGTCGGTACCAGGACCGCGGCGTCGACTTCGGCGACCTCGTCCAGGAGGGCACCTTCGGGTTGATGCGGGCCGTGGACAAGTTCGATTGGCAGCGCGGCTTCCGTTTCTCGACCTACGCCACCTGGTGGATCCGCCAGTCCCTGCAACGCGCCGTGCAGCAGCACGGCAACACCATCCGCGTCCCCATGGAGGTCGCCGAGCAGGCCCAGCGCGCCGATCGGGTCACCTGGGAGCTCGCCTCGGACCTCCGGCGTGATCCCACCCCCGACGAAGTAGCCGAAGCGAGCGGCGTCGACAGCCGCACGCTTGAAACGGTGCAGGGCGCGGCCCGGGTGGTGGCCAGCCTGGACCAGCCCGCCGGCACTGACAGTGGCACGGCGCTGGGAGACCTCGTGGGCGCCGACGAGCAGACCTTCGAGGACGACGTCGAACGCCAGATGGTCCTCGGGCGGGTCCGTGACGCCGTCGACACCCTCGACGAGCTCGAGCGCGACGTCCTGCGCATCCGCTTCGGCCTTGATGACGGGACACCCACATCGCTCCAGGCCACCGCGTCGCGTCTGGGCATCGGGGTGCGCCGGGCCCGTCAAGCCGAAGCGCGCGCCCTGCAGCAACTCGCCACCCTGGCCGAGGTCGAAGCCGCCCACCAGGCCGCCTGACCGCCCGCTCAGCGCGACAGGCTCGACAGCGTGCCGCTGAGGTCGTCGGGGAGCGGTGCCTCGAATGTGACCCGACTCCCGGCGGGGTGATCGAGCGACAACCGCAGGGCGTGGAGGAACAGCCGCCCCGGCGCCATCGTGGCCACCAGGGACGGGGGCCGGGCGAGAGACCGCCCGTAGCGCTCGTCTCCGATCACGGGGTGACCGATAGCCGACAGGTGCACTCGGACCTGGTGGGTACGGCCCGTGTCCAGGCTGGCTTCGAGCAAGGTGCACGGCACCGGGACGACGAAGCGGTCGATCACCCGGTACTCGGTGCGTGCTTGTCTCCCCCGGGCCGTCACGGCCATGCGGGTCCGCTGTCGGGTGGAGCGGCCGATCGGCGCGTCGACGGTCCCTTCGTCGGCCTCGACGGTCCCCGCCGCCAGCACAAGGTACTCGCGCCCCGCGCTGTGGGCCCGGAATTGCTTGGCCAGCGAGCGGTAGGCGCCCGGGGTGCGCGCCACCACCAGCAGTCCCGAGGTGCCCTTGTCGAGGCGGTGCACGATCCCGGGCCGATCAGCGTCGCCCCCACCCGCCTCGGCCAGGTCCAGGAGATCGGGGAACCGCGCCACGAGGCCGTCCACCAACGTGCCACCGCGGTGCCCGGCGCCGTGGTGGACCACGAGCCCGGCCGGTTTGTCCACCACGATCAGCTCGGCGTCCTCGTGCACCACCGTGAAGGCGACCGACGGATCGGGCACCAGGACCTCGACTTCCTCGGGCCAGACGTCGACCTCGAGACGCTGCCCACTGCGCACCGTGCGGCTGCGCGCGGTGACGGCACGACCGTCGAGTCGGACCCCTGCGGACCCGATGAGCTCCGCCACGGTGCTGCGCGGCATCCCGCTCAGGAGCGACACCACACGGTCGACCCGCGCTCCCGCCAGCGCGGCGGGCACCGTCAGGTCCAGTTTCGTGGGAACCGGCGGCGGTTCGGCAGGAGACGGGGGGCTCATGGCGTCGCGTCGGCGCGGTCTGCCCGCCACAGCAGCGCGGCGGCCATGATCCCGCCCACCACGACGCACGAGTCGGCGACGTTGAAGGTCGGCCAGAAGTGCAGGGCGATGAAGTCGATGACCGATCCGTGATTGGGGCGAAACACCCGGTCCGCCAGGTTGCCGAGGGCACCGCCGACCACCAGGCCCAAGGCGACGGCAATGGGCGTCGACTGGACACGGCGCACGGCGCCGAGCAACACCAGGACCACGATGACGGCGAGACCCCCGAATACCGGCGCCCACCCGCGGGCGAAGCTGAAGGCCGCCCCGGAGTTGTAGGTGAGCTCCAGGTCGAGCTTCCACACCACGTGGATGGAACCCCTCGACAACCGGTGCACGGCCCACGACTTCGTCAGCTGGTCGACGGCCACCACCACGACGGCGACGGACACGGCGATGAGCAGGCGCCGAAGGGCGTCGCGCCGCGGACGCTCCCCGTCGCTCAGCGGCGGTGCAGCCCTCCGCTTTTGCATGACACGCACAGCCGGGCGTAGGGCAGCGCCCGGAGCCTTGCCTTGGGAATCGCTTGCCCGCAGCTCTCGCACATGCCGTACATCTTGGTCTCGATGGCCCTGAGGGCCATGTCGATCTCGTCGATGGTGGCCAGGGCCTGTGCCGACAGCGTCAGATCGCGCTCGCGGTCCACGGCCACGGTCCCGCCCTCGCCGGACTCCTCGTCGAACTGCACGTCCCCCGGCTCGCGCTCGAGGGCCAGGGACTCGGCCTCGGCGCGCAGGTCGGCGGCCTGGGTCTTGTAGACCTCACGCTCATCGAGCAGGAACTTGCGCTGCTCCTCGAGGAACTTCGGCTCCGACGCGTAGGGCCCCCGAGTCGGCTTGGGCGGCGGCTTGGGAGCCACCTTGGCCGCGGGAGGGGCCTTGACCACAGCCGCCGGTGTCGCCACCGCCGACCCGGCCACCACCTTCTTGGCCGGAGCCACCTTTTTCGCGGCGACGGCTTTCTTGGCCGGCGCGGCTTTCTTGACAGCGACCGCCTTCTTGGCCGGCGCGGCTTTCTTGGCCGGAGCGGCTTTCTTCTTCTGCGGCACGGCCTTCTTCTTGACCGCGGCCGGCTTTTTCTTCACCGCGGTTGGCTTTCG
>Ga0208849_1001096_pt1 | contig 20588 bp, 15 predicted proteins | sample NGESurdeep072012_10_FD_184470 | JGI IMG/M metagenome (GOLD analysis project Ga0208849, IMG submission 184470) | Arctic peat soil microbial communities from Barrow, Alaska - NGEE Surface sample 53-3 deep-072012 (SPAdes) | ecosystem: Environmental > Terrestrial > Soil > Wetlands > Peat ... | reverse complement strand
CCAATGAATCTGCGCTCCGCGCTGCCTGGGATGCGATGATGCGGAACGTCAAACTCGCTGCGCCTGACGTGAGCCTCGACGGTGCGCTCGTTGAGAAAATGTCGACGCGCGGCGTCGAACTGATGGTGGGAGCCAAACGCGATCCAGGCTGGGGCACGGTGCTATTGCTGGGCCTCGGCGGGATCTGGGTGGAGGCGCTGGGCGACGTGCAGATGCTGCCGAGCAACGCCGACGAAACTCAGATTCTCGAAGCGCTGAGTCGACTGCGGTCGAAGAAGCTCCTCGACGGCGTCCGCGGCGCGCCGCCGGCCGATGTCGACGCCGTGATGCGGGCCGTGCTTGGCGTCGGCCGCTTGATGCAAGCCGTTCCAGAGATAGCCGAGATCGACGTCAATCCGCTGATGGTGCACCCCAAAGGCGAGGGAGCTACGGCGCTGGACGCTTTGATCGTCACAGCGTAATCGTCGCGCGTTCCGGCCCCTGTCTCACGGAGCATACGCCCACACTTCCATCATTACCGTTGCACCGGGCACTGGCAGCGGACCCGGCACCTCCACTGCGGAAAACGGCAACGGCCGTCCGCCGATCCGGCGCTCCCACGCCTTATAGACCGGGTAAAATTCACGCATGTCGGTGAGGAAAAGCAGCACGCGCACGGTGTTGGCCAGTGACGTGCCGGCCGCTTCGCACAGCCGTGAAATATTATCGAGAATGACGTCGGCTTGGGCTTTCGGCGACGACGAGAAATGCGGCTGTCGAGGGTCGGTTGCCGCCGAAGCAACAAGTCCACCGTTATCAACGGCCATCGAGGCCGGGATGAAGAGAATATCGCCTGCTTTGACCGCTTGCTGCTGATGGCGGAATGCAGTCGCCCCGCCGGCATCGATAGGGCGCTTGCTCGCCACACTGCCGGGTCTTGCGGCGATCACGTTGATCTCGATCTTGCCATCATAGGGCGCAAGTCCGTGTGCGAGGCAGGGGATGATCGAAACGGTCGGACCCGACGCACCGAAATGCCGCGTCCAGGCCTCGTTGAAGGCTGAATAGTCGTCGGGATCGGTCAAGTAGACCTGCGCGTGCACGACATCCTCGATGCTTGCGCCAGCGAGCGCCAGCGAGGCCGCCATCCGCTTCGTGATGATGAACTCAGTTTCGAGCTTGATCGGTTCGCCGCCCCACTGTGTGCCTTGCGCCATCAGCGCCGCAGAAGCGACGCCATTGCGTTGCGGTTCGTTGTTGACTGCGAGCGAGGTGATTCCTGGAATGAAAATGAAATCGCCGACGGTAAGTGCGGCCGAGTAACCGGACGTCGGGCGCCCTTGGAGCTGTTCATGCTTGATGTGCTCGACCTCGAATCCTTTTGCCGGAATTACGGCGAGCGCCTGGATGTTGATGTCGGCGCCGGGCAGCAGCAAGCCTTGCTGGGCGATCGAGGTCGAAGGCGGGATGCGGCCCTTGAGGAACTCTCGCCGGACCTGCTGATACGCGGGCACCGCCTTGACGGTGGTGTAATACTGGTCGGTGCGCACGAGCTGAGTGCGATCGGTGCCGGCCGCGCGCAGCACGGCATCGAGATTTTCGAAGATGCGAAGCGCCTCCTTCTCCCGCTTGGGCAAGCCGGCATGGGGCGTATGCTCAGCGAGCACGTCCGGCGCGACACCGTGGACGAAGTCCTGCGCCATCAGTCCGGTGGCGAACACCCAGCGGCCGGCCTTGATGCCTTGGGCAAACTTGATCTTGCCAGGGCCGAGCTCGACAGGAAGCAGCGGCGTAACAGAGGAGGGGCCAGTTTCGCTCATCCGGGGACTCTCGACGGGAATGGACGATGACGACGGCAAACGGATTTCGCCGTATACGATATCGATTATCAAATCGACCATGCATTGTGAGCCTCGGCAAGGCCTGTCGCCAAGACGCTGCAATTGACGATCGCTCCGACGCTGCTTGACGGCGGCGGACCCCGACCGCAACGTGGCGATCCGTGTTCGTTCTGGAGCTCAGTTCATGCGCAGAAGGCCGTCCCTGACTACCGACGACGTTCTGAAAATCGTAGCCGCATGCAAAGCGGCGGGTGCGAAAGTCAAGCGCGCGCCGACCGTCGCTGTGGTCGACGCTGGCGGCCACTTGCTGCATCTCGAACGCCCCGATGTAAATGGCGTCCTCAGTGTGGACATGGCAACGCTCAAGGCCCGCACGGTCGCGCTCCGGGGAAGGCCCAGTTCGGCGTTTGAAGAACGCGTCAAGGAGCGACCCGGTTTTATGATGACGCCGAACTGCATCGCCGTCGAAGGCGGTATGCCGATCTTGTTTGAAGACGAATGCCTGGGCGGTGTCGGCGTCTCGGGAATCGATCACGACGACGAGAACGTCGCCAAGGCGGGCGCGGCGGCATTCACAGCTTAGACCGCTCTTGCAAACGTTACGCGGGGCGGCAGCGCTATGCGACGGGCTGTCTATTAGCTCTGTAAGGCAAGATCGCCCGCGCCATTGAGGCGATCGAACATCATCAGGGTTTCGAAGGTGCGGGACTTTCTTGTTTCGGGGAACGCCGTGCCGAGGCAGTCTGCGAATTTGTCGAAAAGCTCGTTGCGCGACAGTGGCAGTTGGTGGCTGCCTTTGGCGTATTCGACGGGGCCACTCCTGAATGTCTCGCCATTCTTGGTGACGATTTCGACGGAGTCGGCCGGCGCGAACGCCGTGCCGGCCATCAGCGCGTCGGTGCCGTTCAGTGACACCCGATCGAAGATCGCCTGCACTTCGGGCTGCAGTACAAAGCTGTCGGTCAACTGGGCAAGCCCAACTTTGCGCGCGACCAGCGCCGACGCCATGGCAAATTGCATGGAAAATTTCGCCTCGAGGCCGGTTTGCGGCCGGCTGTTGCGCAGCATGCGAAGCTGCGTCGCCCCGGTCGAGACATTGATGCGTTCGACCGCATCAGCCTTCAGATCGTGGCGCTCGACCAGCCCGAGCGCGGCATCAATGGAGCGGTGCGTGGCGTAGCATATCGGGTAGCGTTTGATGTTGAGCCCCTCGCCGACAATGTGCCACTCCTTGTCCGCGGCGTCGAAGGCGCGATCGCGCTCGGCCTTGCCTTCGGGCGACAGCGCCGCCAGCAGGCCGGACGGATGCTCCAGCGCATCGAGCGAGGCAGTCAAGCCCGCCTGCGCAAGCCGCGCCGCGATCACGCCGGATTGCACTGCGCGGGCGACCTGAAACGATTTGGTCATGGTGCCGAAATTGGCAACGAGGCCAGACGACATCGAGGCGGCAATCGCCATGGCGGTGGCCGCGCCGTTGGGATCGAGGCGGCGCAATTTGGCGCACGCCGCCGCGGCAGCGACGGCGCCGAGCACGGCGCTGGGATGCCAACCCTTGCGGTGCAGCGGTGTCGGCTCGCGTGTGAGAATCTCCGCCCACGCTTCGAACCCGGCCACATAGGCCGTCAGCATCTCGGCGCCGCTCGATCCACTTGCCTCGCCCTGGGCTAGGATCGCCGGCACGAGCACCGCGCTTGGATGGCCGTCAAGCGAGACGTCGTCGTAGTCGAGCACGTGCGCGGCGACGCCGTTGATCAAGGCGGCGGTGTCCAGGCTGCGCCGCTCGCCCGATGGAATGAGCGAGGCAGCTGCGCCATTTGCAGGGGCGCCGACGCCCAACTCCCGATCAATGAGCGCAGCCTCGGGATCGCGCGCGCCGGCGATCAATACGCCAAAGCAGTCGGCGATGCCGGTGCGGGCTGTGGCAACGCCTTCGGCGGGAATTTGGCGCAAGTCCAGGCTGGAAACAAAACGGCCGAGATCGAGGGTGAATGAGCTCATATCGGCTCCGATGACGAAGGCGCGGAAACGAGAGAGGAACCTGCGATCGTCATCTTAGCGGAATTTCCGCGCCGCATCTAACGCGATTTGACGGCCTCCGATATTACGGTTTCCATCCTTGCTTCCATGCCGGAGGCGTTTGGCTGTCGATCAGAATGAACGCAATACGGCATGGTTTGCCGCTGTTGTTGACCCAGGCATGGTTGGTGCCTTGCTGCACCACAACGTCGCCGGCCTTGATGTGGATTTCGCTGTCGTCGAGCAGCATGTCGATTTCACCTTCCAGCACCAGCGCGTAGTCGATGGAGCGCGTTCTGTGCGTGTGGGCGTGACGCTGATAGCCCTGCGTGGCCGGATCGATCCCCATGCCCTGCAGTACCTTGTTATGATCGACGGGCGCGGCATGCGCCGTTTCGGGAGCAAACTCGACGATGCGGAAGATCATGCCGTTGGCAGGCGGCGGCACCGCAACCGGCGTTTGGGCGCGGTCGCTCGAAACCGACACATCGACCGGAAACTCCGTCGTTACCCACAAATTCGTCGAGCCTCCGCCGCCGGGGCGCGCTCTCGGCGCGACCGCGCTGTCGAACAGGACGACGGCCTTGCCTTGTGCGTCGTGGCCGGTGACGACCCGGCGTGTGGACTTGAGCTCCATTTTTGCTACCTCCCGTGCAGCTTGATCGCGCGACTGTACCGCACTAGACGATACGCTGCGCGTTTGCCAAGAGCAAAGTTGCAAGCTATGCAGTTGCGCGGGCAGGAGAGCAACATTGTGAGCGCCGAATCCTCAAGTTTGTCATTGCAGTCGGCCGATAATCCTGGGTCTGGATACGACCGCGAGCCGACGTTCTCGACAATGGCGCGCGATCTCGACGTCATGGTGCCGATGCGCGACGGTGTGAAGATTTGCGCGGATGTTTATCGACCCGATGCGCCTGGAAAATTTCCGGCGCTCTTGGCGTTCGCCATATACAACAAGGACATTCAGGGCCCGGACATGGCGGAGGCGCTACCGCCGCAGCCGGCGTGGTCGACGCTTTGGACAGGGCCGATGGAAGCCGGCGATACGAAATTCTTCGTCTCGCGCGGCTACGTGCATGTGATCGGCTCGCCGCGCGGGGTTGGAAAATCAGAAGGCGGCGGTTCGCGTGAATGGGACTGTTACGACCTGATCGAATGGATCGCCGCGCAGCCGTGGTGTGACGGCAATGTCGGCATGGTCGGGATTTCGGGCTTCGGCGCCGAGCAGCTTGCGGCGGCGAAGAAGCAGCCGCCACACCTGCGGGCGATCTTTCCGTTCGACTCTCGCGGTGCTTACGGCGAGTTAGGCGGATTTCGCGACGAATATCCGGGAGGTGTCATTCATCTGTTCCGCTATCTGGTCGGACACTTCTCGGCCATGCATCAGCAGAAAGGCGCGCCCGCATCGTTGCCCCCTGAGCGCGAAAAGTTCTGGCGCGAGGCCATGAACAATCCTGACTACAAGATGTATCCGCACGTCTACAATCTGGTCGCGCAAAAGGGCCAGCACATGCCGCCGTATTTTGCCATCCTGGTGGACCCGTATGATAACGAAGCGGCGGTGAAGAAAAGCGAGGCCGAGTTCGCTTCCATCAAGGTTCCGACATACACGGGTTCAGGCTGGTATGGCTACAGCTACAAGACCCACCTCAATGGTTGCCAGCATTGGTACCGCAATATCACCGCGCCCAAGAAGCTTCTGCTGGCTGGACCGGCGCATCTGGAGCGGCCTTATCATACGTTCCACGGCGAAGTGCTGCGCTGGAACGACCAGTGGCTGAAGGGCGTCGAGACCGGCATCATGGACGAGCCGCCGGTTCGCTTCTGGGTGATGGGCGCCAACGAATGGCGTACCGCCAGCGACTGGCCGCTGCCGCAAACGCAATGGACCAAGCTTTATCTGAAAAGCTGGGAGCGGCTCGCGCCCGAGCAAACGACGCAGTCAAGCGCGACCGAAACACAGCCGCCTGACGCTTTCGTGCAGATGCCGCCGTCGCAGACCAACGCTGTCCAGCGTCTGCGATACATGACCGACCCATTGCCACACGATGTGCTGGTGGCCGGGCCGATCGCGCTGACGCTTTACGCATCAATAGATCAGGACGATACCAACTGGATCGTCATCCTCAAGGATGTCGGGCCGGACGTCTCGGTACAGAGCGTGCGCGACGGCGAGCGTGAAGTGCCGAAAAATCTGCCCGAACGCGAAGTCACGCGTGGCTGGCTCAAAGCCTCGCACCGGGCGATTGATCCCGAGCGCTCAAAGCCGCACTGGCCCTGGCATCCGCTCACCCGCGAGGCGCAAAAGCCGGTCACGCCGGGAGCAATCGAGCAATATCAGATCGAGATCATGGCGACCGCAAATCTGTTCCGTCAGAGCCACCGCATCAGTCTGGAAATCACCAGCCTCGATCTACCCACGGGGGTCGCCGGCGCCACCAACGCCGAATATGTGCCTTACCACATCTGTTCGAGTAGGACGGTGCTGCACAAAGTCTACCACGACCGCAGTCGCCCCTCGCACCTTCTGCTGCCCATTATCCCAGAGTGAACGCGCCAAGACGGTCCGTTCCAACCAATGGACGGACTACTGGATGACGCGGACGACCGGCGTGATCGATAGATCGGCGGCCGTGGTCTGGATCGCGATCAACTGCGAAAGCAGCCCGAAGATCTGTTTTGTGGTTGTGGCGTCATCAGGCACGCAATAGTCGGTGTCTTCAAACCAAGTGTGAACGAAGCACTTTCCATCATATTTCTGCACAACATCAATAAGCGAATGATTGCCCATGGTGACGAGGCGCGGCGGCATGTCGCCCACCCACTTGCGCGCAGGCGGATAGTGACGCGGAGTCCTGGGCGGGTAGGCGCTGGGCTCGTAGCCCTCCTCTTGCAACTTCATCAATGTACCTAAAAACTCGAACACGCCGTACGCCGAACGCGGGATGATTCTAAATTGGACACCATTATTGAATTTGAGCGGCAGGATATCTTGCTGCGGGTCGGTGGCAGTCGTTTCCGGGTGCCAACTTGGTGAGCCGCAAATGTTCGGACCGGTAACAAGCTCATTCTGCTTGACATCGATGTCTTGCTTAACCAGCGGGATGAATTGTGGCGCAATAGCGAGTGCTTCCTTTGCTAAAACGTAGCTGAAGCAAAATCGCGCGTAGGTATAAGTCGAAGCTTTAGCGCCGCCGCCGCCTCCGCCTCCGCTGGATGAACCCGATCGCGTCTGTGTTTTTTCTTCGACCGTGAGTCCATCAAACGTGGCGTTGTGAATCCAGTCGGTGAAACATCGGCGCTTAAGATCGGCCGGATCGCAGCCGAGGTCGCCGGGCGGATTATAATGGAAGCCCAATGGGGCTTGGCCCGGTAAATTCAGCTCGAACGAGTCGGTGAATAGCCAGAACAACAGCTCCCGCGGATAGCCCTGACGAATGAAATAATCCAAAATCGTCAGATCAATCGGCTTGAGGAAACCTTCATAGAAACCGCCATTTTCCTGGGTCGAGATGTTGAAATTTGTGCTCACCGCGGTAGCGTTCGAGGCGGTCGAGTTATTCAAGCCTACCGAGGCCCCGGGGATCCCCGTCGGGAAGCTACATGAAATAGATCGTCCGGTCGCGCCTGCCGCAATCGAGGGCAAGCAGTTTGGCGGCCCGAAGCTGAACGACGGCAATGCGAATGACGAGGTATTCGTCATCGTCGGGGTTACGTTGGCGATGGCGGTGAAGGCGAGTGGATAACTGTTGCTGGCACGGATGAGATTGAGAAAAATCGCCTCGTCGCGCGCTCGCGCCAAGCTCCGCGTCACCGTGTCGTAGCGCGAATCGACGGGATCAACGACCGCGCACGCACCAAGCAGGCCGGCGAAAAGCCCGCCGACAAGCAACGCACGCCACAACATGAACCCCCCCGACGCCAACCCACAGCGGCAAACGCGTAACGCCACCTACAGGCATTCACTTTTGGCAATTCTGCACGGCAAAATTTGACCGTCAACACGTATGTGACAGCAAATTCGGTCCGGCCATATCTGCCGCTGGACCGTGGCGATATTGCCACACAGCAAACCGAGGTAAAGTGATACAGGCGCGGCGGGATCAGGCCGGAAGGGCAAGCGGGCGTGTTCGAAATATGGTGTGCCATTCGCGCAGCTCGGCCATTAGCACGTCCGACGTTTTTCCGACGCGATCGACCATTCGGGCATAGCTTGGTTCTTCCGCCGAGAGGATTGTGCCGATGGCCGTGAGCCGCTTGGCCGTCCGTGCGGATTGCTCGGCGAGAGTCTTGAATTCGCCCTGGGCATGGATGGCGCCCAGCGCGGCGCCGAGTGTCGGCAATAGCGCCGTGAGAAATGTCAAGGAGTTAAGCACCAAAATTTTATGTGGAGTTTCGATGCGGTCGACTGCGCCGAACCAGACCAGTGCGAGAAAGGCGACGCAAAGGCCCGCGGTAACGCCAAATAGCACCAACCCGGTGCGGTGAAGACGGTGATCGAGCTTGTGCATGCGCGCGACATTACGCTGGTGATAGTTGATCTGATCATTGATCTCGGCGCGCAGGATGGCATCGCGGATCTTTTCCAGATACGGGCGATCGACGACACAGTCTGGCAGGGGCAGCTGGCGTCGCAGCGTCCAGGTGTACCAGTTGATCCAGTCCTCTTCGCTCGCTGCGGCGCGGCGCGGGCGATCCGCCGTGCCTGAGGCGCCCAGTGGGGCGAAGATGCGTATTTGGCGGACCCCTTCGGCGAGATGACGGCACTCGAGCCAGCGCTGGTGCCATTGGTGCCGATAGCCGTAAAGCCAAGTGAGCAGAATGGTGACAATGAAGGCGAGTTCGATGCTGACGCAGTAGCTCTTCACTTCTGTGTCATGAATGAATATTCCAACCAGCGCCGTTGCCACGGCCAGCGCCGCAAAAAGATAATTAAAGACGTATGTGCTGCGATAGACCAGTGAATAATAGTTGGCGAGGTGGTCGGCGACGCCACAGGCTGGCAGCAGGATACTTTCGATGGCAGGCCGCTGTGCCCGATCCTGGGGCACAATGCTGAGATACTCGCCCCACGTCTGCCGGGTATCGGTAACGACCGGCGGCAGATGAAAGTCGCCGCGCGACAATGGCCGGCCGGCAAACAGCCAGCACAACAGCGAATACCACGGACAGAAATTCCAGCGACGTTCTTTGGTGTGCAAATATTGCGTCAGCGAGTCCCTTGCCTCAGGTTGAGTCGGCAGCGCGAGGGTTTCGCTGACGCCTTGCGCCACCTCGGCGTCGCCGGCCGGTCTGAATGTTTCCCTGTGTTGCGCGATGACGTCCGCAGATGGGATACCTTCGGCCGGTGACCACGACAAACGGATTGCGGAAGGGTTGTCCGGCTCAATCCAGACAATGGGAATGCCGCCGGACACGGCACGGCTGATAATCTGTGCCGTGCCGCCGACGCCCGCGGCGGGTTTGCCGTCCCAAATGGTAATGAGGAGATCGACGTTGGCCAGCATGATCAGGCCTGCAGTCTCGTAAGCCCGGGGTCGGTCGGTAGGATCGCCATCGAGTTCGAAGACCGCCGAAGAGCGCCGCAATAGGCCGTCGAATGCCTTTTTCGAGTCTTCGGTCTCGAAATCGTCGCTGTAGTCTTGGCGATGAAAGGGCAGGACGGCTTCAAGCGTAAAGCCCGCGGCAAGTCCTGCGTCGGCGACGAGCCGGTCTGCTCCTTCCGCTAGCGAGGAGACCACAACGAACTCGGCGCTGGCTGCATCGCGCTGTGCTGGTGCGCACGCGTTATAGACGGTCTGGGCCTTGCGGCCCTCCTCGGCGATCACAGCCAGGGTGCGATCGATCGCGGCGCGGACCGGCGCCACCGACTCCGCCGACAATTTGGGCGGCCCGCGATGGCCGGTGATGCCAATGCGGAGCCGGACGCGCGGAGGGATTGGGTAGATGGCAGGGCTCACAGCACCAAGCCGTCCCGTTTCGCCGCAATTTGTCGTGACCCGGTCATATAAGCAAACATGCCCCTCGCGTGTCAGCCGAGATTATCTGTGACCTATTGGCCGCTGGGCGTGCGCATGCCGAACCAGCTGTCGCGTACCTGATGATAGTGGACCTGTGGATCGTAAATCGTGACCGGCAGGTGCAGTTCGCTCACCGACAGCCGTCCGACCGCCGATAGCAAGCTGTATGAAGCGACAACGCGATCGTGCTGCGCCACGATCAGACTTTGTCGTGCGTTGACGAGCACCTGTTCGGCATTAAGCACATCCTGCGTCGTGCGCTGCCCAGCCATCGCCTCGTTGCGTACACCGGTCAGAGCGCGCGCGGCGGCTTCGTTTTCGCGCGTTGCGGCCTCTACCTGCGCCTTGGCGGCCTGCAATTGTCCCCAGGCCTGCACGACATCGGCGCGCGCCTGGTCGCGGACCTGATCGACATTCAGTCGCTGCTGGTCGAGCGCCTCCTTGTCGAGGCGGATCGCCGAGTATTCCGCTCCGCCCTGATAGATCGGGACGGAAAGGTTCAGCGCCACCGTGTTGGTGAACAGGTGCGGCGTAAGCAATTGCGGCGCGTACTGATTTTGGATGCTGTACTGTCCGGTCAACGTCGGCCACAATGCGCCTTCGGCGATTTTCACCTGTAGCTGAGCCACATCGACGCCGTACAGGGCCGCGGTGACCGAGGGATTAGCCTCGATCCCCAGCGCGATCGCCGCATTCAACGTCGACGGGGCAAGGCGATCCACCGGGCTGGCGGGTGCAAGACCGGCCGGTTCCACGCCGATGATGCGCCGATAATTGGCTCGCGTCGTCATCAGTGTCGATTCCGCGGCGTGCAACGTTGCCTGTCCGGCCGCGAGTTGCGCTTCCGCCTGGGCGACATCGGTCGCTGTCACTTGGCCCGCGTTGAACCGATTGCGCGTGTCCTGCAGCGTTCGGTCGAGAACGCGCACGTTGTTCTGCTGCACCTGTAGATTGGCGGTGTCGCGCGACATATCCATGTACACGTTCGCCGCCGCCAGCAGCACGGATTGTTCCATCATCCGCAGCGTTTCGCGCGACGCAGAGACCTGACTCTCCGCCTTGCGGACACTGTTGGCTGTGCGGTTGCCGTTCAGGAATGTCTGGGTGCCGCTCAAGCCGACCGACCGGGGCGTGCTTAGGCCTTTGGCTTCGAACGAAATACCATTCGGCAGACTGGGCGGCAGCGGCGGTATCTGCTGCTTGGTATCGGTGTATTCCCGTCCTACGGAGGCGTTGGCGGATATCGTCGGGCGATAGCCGGAGAGCGCCTGCGGCACGCCTTCGTCGGCCTGCCGCACAATGGCGCGCTGCGCATTCAATTGCGGATTGTTCTGGTAGGCCTTGGCGAGCGCCGTTTCGATCGTTTCCGCGACAGCCACGCGCGGCACGGCGATAGTAAGCGCAGCGCATAATCCGGCGCCTGCTGCGATCGTGCCTAGACACCACGCTCCCAGCCACGCTTTCCGCAACTTTGGAGCAACTCTACTCACCACGCGCGAGCCCCAATCCACCGGGGCGAAGCTTAGCGATAGCGGGATCGGCTTACAAGGAAAGCGCCCATTTTGCCGTGGATTACTGAGCCGCCGATGCCTGGCTTGCCGCCAACGCATCGTCGAGTTCCTTCGCCCGAACACATGCGGGGCGCGCACTGAGTCTTTGCCAATAGCGCTCGAACGCCGGACGCTTCTCGATCATGCCGAACATCATGCCGAAACCGAGATGGGAGCCGACGTACAAATCGGCAGCCGTAAAGGTGCTGCCGGCCAGATAGTCGGATTGCGATACAGCCGCTTCAAGCGTGTCCATCACGAGCCCGATCCGCCCGTAGCCCATCATCCGCTCGCGCTCAGGCGGCACCGCAAAGCCCATCGCCTTATTGCTGACGGCAGCTTCCGCAGGCCCCGCGGCAAAAAACAGCCATCGGTAATACGGTGCGCGCATCCGGTCATCGTGCGGTGGCGCGAGCCCGGCCTGCGGGAAGGCATCCGCCAGGTAGGCGCAGATCGCTGGCGTTTCCGTCACCACGGCGGCGCCATGCCGCAGCGCTGGGACCTTTCCCATCGGGTTGATGGTGAGATAAGCGGGCGCCTTCATTGTCGTGGCGTAGTCGAGCACGTCGACACGGTACGGCTGGCCGATTTCCTCGAGCATCCAACGGGCGATGCGTCCGCGCGATTGTGGATTGGTGTAGAGGACGAGTTCGTCAGCCATCTGTCGTTCCTTTTCCGAATTGCACGCAGCCCCTCATTTCTCACCGGCTATCAGCTACGAGAGCCCGATACATGTCCGTGGTGCCGTGCGCTTTGCGCAACGCGGTAGTGATCTCCGGCTTTCTGAGCATCCGTGCGATCGCAGCCAGGGCGCCGAGTTGCTCGCCTTCGGGATTTTCCGGGAGCAGGAGTAGAAACACGATATCAACCGGCTCGCCGTCAACGGCGTCGAACGCGATTGGCTTGCGCAGCCGCAACAGCATTCCGGTCGGTTTACTGACCTGATGCAACCGTGCATGTGGCAGGGCCACGCCACCGCCCACGCCGGTCGAGCCAAGCTCCTCGCGCTTATGTAATTCTGAAAGCAGGTGGTCGGGGACGACGCCGACGACCGATCCCGCTTTGCGCGCGAGCACCTGCAACAGCTTTTGCTTGTCGGTGGCGGCGACATCGATCATCACATCGCTTGGAGCAAGGAAATCTGGAATATTCATGAGGGTTCCGGGCGAAGGGCGGGCAATAACATGGAAATTCAAACGGGGCGGTTGCTCACGCTCAGTCGGGAGCGCGGAGGCGGTAGCCTATTCCGGTTTCGGTGAGAACGTATTGCGGCCGTTCCGGGTCGGCTTCTATCTTTTGTCGCAGCTGTCGAACATACACGCGAAGATATTGTGCGTCGGTCAAATCGTCCCACAACTGGCCCAGTAGATATTTGTGAGTCAGCACCTTGCCGGCGTGCTGCACCAGAACCCTCAACAGGTCGTATTCCTTCGGCGAAAGCTTGACCTCCTTGTCGCCGATTTTGACGATGCGGCGGACAAGATCGACGGACAATTCGCCGAGCCGGAAAATCGGGCGCTCGCCATGCGTCTGTAGCTGGTGGCGCAGCGCGGCGCGCATGCGCGCCAGAAGCTCGTCCATGCCGAATGGTTTGGTGACGTAGTCGTCGGCGCCGAAATCGAGCGCCTGGACCTTACCGGCCTCGTCGTCGCGGCTCGACAGCACGACGATCGGAACGCTTTCGCTTTTGGCGCGAATGGCGCGCAGCAGATCGTGGCCCTGCGTGTCGGGAAGACCGAGATCGAGAATGATCATATCCGGCTTTTCGGCGAGCAATTCGATGGCGGTTTTGCCGTTTGGAGCTTCCAGGATTTGATAGCCGTGCGCGGAAAGTCCCATCCGCAACAGCTTGCGGATCGGCGGCTCGTCGTCGACCACCAGCACGCGGAGCGGGGCCGCGCTCACGCGGCGGCGTCCAACGGTTGCCGCTGGCGCGGAATTGGCAGGGTGATGGTGAACATCGCGCCGGAGCGGTCAGAGCGATTGGCCGCAACAACGGTGCCGTGCATGGCTTCGACGAAGCCGCGCGAAATCGCGAGACCGAGGCCGGTGCCGGCGCGTACCTGATCGGTTTTCTGGGCGCGGTAGAACTTATCGAAGATATGTTCGAGATCGCCCGCAGGAATGCCGCTGCCTTCGTCGATCACCCGCAGCGATACGGTATCGGCGCCCCGCCAGGCCTGAATGCGGATGGTCGTGCCCGCCGGAGCGTATTTGGCGGCGTTGTCGAGCAGATTGAACAGCACCTGCTCGAACAGCACGGCATCAAGTTCGAGCATCGGCAAATCAGACGCAAGTTCCAGTTCGACACTGTGATGTGAAAGGATGCGGCCGGCCCGGCGCAGCGCGCTGCCGACGATTTCGACGAGGTCATGCAGCGCAATGTTGGGGGTGATGGCGCCGGACTCCAGCTTCGTCATGTCGAGCAGGTTGGCGATGAAACGGTTGAGTCGTTCGGACTCGTCGATGATCGTGCCGAGAAGATCGGCCTTCTCGGCGGCATTGAGTTTCTGATCGAGGTCGCGCAGCGCCCCTGCCGCCCCGAGTACCGCAGCGAGCGGGGTCTTCAGATCATGGGAGATCGACGTGAGGAGAGCGGATCGCAGACGCTCGGTTTCGGCGACGCGCTCGACGCGATCCATATCCTCGACCAGCCTGACACGCTCAATTGCGAGCGCGCCCTGATCCCGCAGCGCGTCGAGCAGCCGGCGCTGATCGGGGCTGAACAGCGGTCCCGGCTTGTCGCTGTCGATACCCATGACGCCGACGGCGCCGCGCCCGGTATGCATCGGCAGAAACAGGCGCTTGGCGCCGGGCAGCGTATCGGAACCGCGGCCGGCTGTACGGTCGTTCTCCCAGGCCCATCGTGCGGCGGCAAGGTCGGCGCTGTCGAGAATGTCTTCCGGCGGGTAGCCGGCCTTCACCGCAATGATACCCTGTTCGGGCAACAGCAGAACCACCCGTACCTTGAGCATCAGCGCGGTCTGATAGGCGGTCGCCCACAACACGTCGTCGAGCGTCGCCGTGCCAGCAAGTTTGCGGCTGAAGGCATAGAGCGACTCGGTCGTGCGCGCCCGATCCATTGCGGCCATCGCTTGAGTCCGGCCGCGCGCCGCCACGTTCGAGACCAGAAGCGCGACGAGCGTGAAAAAGCCGAACGCAGTGAAATTGGTCGGATCGGCGAGCGTGAACCTGAAATAAGGCGCGACGAAAATGGCGTTGTAGCATATCGCCGACGCGATGCTGGCGAACAGAGAAGGCCACAGGCCAAAGCGGACGGCGATGGCGACGACCGCGGTGAGAAAAACGAGATCGATGTTGACACGCCCAACCCAGCGCCAAATCAGGCCGCCGAGAACGAGTGCCACGCCCACGGCGAGGAGCGCGGCGAAATAAGGCCGCAAATCGAATTTTTCGTCGCGTTCGGCGGTGCGGACGGATTTTTTGGGAACTGCGTGGCCGCCCGTGGCGTCGCCGGCAATGACGTGAACGCTAATATTGCCGGACCGGCGCACGAGGTCATGCACCACGGATCCGTGCAGGATTTCAAACCAGCGCGTGCGCGCGGATTTGCCGATCACGATCTGCGTGACGTTATTGGCCTGCGAGTAGTTGATGACGTCCTCGGCGATATTGCGATCGGTGCCGGGCAGCGTGATGGCCTCACCGCCAAGTGCTTCGGTGAGCCGCAGCGTATCGGCGACACGGTCGCGCTGTTCCTCGGTGAGCTGCAGGCTGCGGCGGCCCTCGACGTAGAGAGCGGTCCACGGCCCGTGCAAGCGGTCGGCCAGACGCTTGGAGTAGCGCACGAGACTCGCACAGCGTGGATCCTCGCTGATGCAAACCAAAATGCGCTCGCCCGCGGGCCACGGGCCCTGGATGGCGTGAGCCTGCATCTCGTTGAGCAGTTGCTCGTCGACCCGTTCGGCGGTGCGGCGCAGCGCGAGCTCGCGCAAGGCGGTGAGGTTCGCCGGAGAGAAGAAATGCTCAAGCGCGCGTTCAGCCTGCCGGGGAACGTAGACTTTGCCCTCCCGCATACGTTGTATGAGGTCGTCGGGGGTCAGGTCGACCAGTTCGACGGCATCAGCGCGATTGAATATCGCGTCAGGCACGGTTTCGCGCACCCGCACGCGCGTGATCTGGGCGACCACGTCGTTGAGGCTTTCGATGTGCTGGATATTGACGGTGGTGTAAACGTCGATGCCGTAGCTCATCAGCTCTTCGACGTCGAGATAACGTTTAGGGTGGCGGCTACCTTCAACGTTGGTGTGAGCGAGTTCGTCGACCAGAACGATTTGCGGATGACGAGCGATGATCGCATCGAGGTCCATTTCCTCGAGCCATTGACCCTTATAGAGAATGCGCCGGCGCGGCACGATTTCGAGACCCGTCAGCAGCGCTTCGGTTTCTCTGCGGCCGTGCGTCTCGACAATGCCGATGACGATGTCGTAGCCGTCCTTGTGGCGCGCCTGCGCCTGATGCAACATCTCATAGGTCTTGCCGACGCCAGGTGCGGCGCCGACAAAGATGCGCAGCTTGCCGACGCGCCGCTCCTCGCGGCGTGCCGCTTCGAGCAGAGCTTCGGGTGAGGGTCGATGTTCCGAATCGTGCCGCTGATCGGCCATTTCCTGATAAGATAACAAGTCCGCCAGGGGTGTGCCAGTGTACTCGGACCTGATTACTTGGCGGCCAAGCGGTCGAGTGCGAGGTTGATCTGTAAGACATTAACGCGTGGCTCGCCGAGTAGACCAAGCCAGCGTCCTTCGGTATTTTCCTCGACGAGCTGCCGAATCTGCGCATCGGGCAGGCTGCGCGCCTTGGCAATGCGAGGGACCTGAAACAACGCGGCCTCCGGCGATATGTCGGGGTCAAGCCCGCTGCCCGACGTGGTGACGAGGTCGATTGGAACGGACGCGCCCGGGTTCTGTTTCTGCAGCGTCGCGATATCGCCTTTGACGCGGTCGACGAGTGCCTTGTTGGACGGTCCAAGATTCGATCCCCCCGAGTTGGCGGCATTATAGGGCGCCGCGACCGTCTTGTTGGGATCCTTGGGATCAGGCGCTGTCGTGGCCGAGGGACGGCCGTGAAAATATTTGTCGCTGGTGAAGTTTTGGCCAATCAGCTCGGAACCGACGACCTTCCCGTCGCGCTCGATCATGCTGCCGTTGGCTTGGCGAGGAAAGATGAGTTGAGCGATGCCGGTCATCGCCAGCGGATAGACGAGCCCGGTGATAAGCGTGAGCGCGACCAGAACAACGATCGCGGGACGGATTTCGCGCAACATGACGTTGTCTCCTTAAGCCAGATGCAAGGCGGTGACGATCACGTCGATCACTTTGATGCCCACGAACGGAACCAGCACGCCGCCGCCGCCATAGATCAAAAGATTTTGCAGCAGCAACGGCCCGGCGCCAATCGGCCGGTAACGCACGCCTTTGAGTGACAGCGGGATCAGCGCAACGATGACAAGCGCGTTGAAGATGATTGCAGACAGGATCGCGCTCGTCGGCGTCGACAGCCGCATGATGTTGAGTGCCTGAAGCTGCGGATAAAAGGCGACGAACATCGCCGGGATGATGGCGAAATATTTCGCCACGTCGTTGGCGATCGAGAACGTGGTCAGCGCGCCGCGCGTCATCAAGAGCTGCTTGCCGATCTCCACGATCTCGATCAGCTTGGTCGGATTGGAATCGAGATCGACCATGTTGCCGGCCTCGCGCGCGGCCTGCGTGCCGGTGTTCATGGCGACACCGACGTCGGCCTGCGCCAGTGCCGGTGCGTCGTTAGTGCCGTCGCCGCACATGGCCACGAGCTTGCCTTTGGATTGCTCGTCGCGGATGAGGCGGAGCTTATCCTCGGGTGTGGCCTGGGCCAGAAAATCGTCAACGCCGGCTTCCGCCGCGATGGCGGCTGCGGTTATCGGATTGTCGCCGGTGATCATGATGGTGCGGATGCCCATGCGGCGCAGTTCGGCAAAGCGCTCGCGGATGCCGCCCTTGACGATGTCTTTGAGGTGAATAACGCCGAGCACCTTGCCGTCCTTGGCGACGGCAAGCGGCGTGCCGCCCGACTTGGCAATGGTGTCGGCGATGGCGTTGAGCTCGCGCACGGTTTCAGCATTCACGTTGGGTCGCAGCGCCTGAACGGCGCCGCCGGCGGCAACAGCGGCCGGCGTGCCATTGAGAAAATTAAGGATTGCATCCACAGCGCCCTTGCGGACCCATGAATTGCCAACTTCGACGCCGCTCATGCGGGTCTGCGCCGAAAACGGAATGAAGTTCGCCTGCATTTCCCCAAGTTCGCGACCGCGGATGCCGTACTTTTCCTTGGCCAGCACGACGATCGAACGACCCTCCGGCGTCTCGTCGGCAAGCGAAGCAAGCTGTGCCGCGTCCGCCAATTCCTGCTCGGTCACGCCGCGTACCGGCTTGAACTCGGTCGCTTGGCGGTTGCCAAGAGTAATCGTGCCGGTTTTGTCGAGGAGCAGTGTATCGACGTCGCCCGCGGCCTCGACCGCGCGGCCAGACATGGCGAGCACATTAAAGCGGACCAAACGGTCCATGCCGGCGATACCGATCGCCGACAACAGGGCGCCGATCGTGGTCGGAATGAGCGTCACGAACAGGGCAACCAGGACGACCACGGAAATGCTGCCGCCAGCGTAGTGGACGAAGCTCGGAATCGTCGCGGTCGCGAACACGAAAATGATGGTGAGGCCGATCAGCAGGATGTTGAGCGCGATTTCGTTCGGCGTCTTTTGCCGCTCGGCGCCCTCGACCAGACGGATCATGCGGTCGAGAAAGGTCGAACCAGGCGCGGCACTGATGCGCACACGGATCCAATCGGAGAGGACCTGCGTACCGCCGGTGACAGCGGAGCGGTCGCCACCGGATTCGCGAATGACCGGCGCCGACTCGCCGGTAATCGCCGCTTCGTTGACCGAGGCCATGCCTTGCACGATTTCGCCGTCTGACGGAATCGTGTCGCCGGCTTCCACCAGGACTAGATCGTTGACCTTGAGATTGGTGCTCGGTACGAGCCGATAGCTCTGCTGGTCGCCGGCACTGGTGATCAGCTTGGCCTGAGTCTCCGTGCGCTGGCGGCGCAAGGTGTCGGCCTGCGCCTTGCCGCGCCCTTCGGCAACCGCTTCGGCGAAGTTAGCGAACAGCACCGTGAGCCACAGCCAAACGATGATCTGAAATTCGAAGCCGATGCGTCCGCCGCCGGTGATCAGATCGCGGACGAGGATTATGGTCGTGAGAATGGTCACGATCTCCAGTACGAACATCACCGGACTTTTGATCAGCGTGCGCGGGTCGAGCTTGGCGAACGCGGAACCAATGGCCGGCACGACGATCTTCGGATCAAACAGCGCCGATACCGGCATTTGTTTGCGCAATTGTGAGGTTTCCATCGAAGTAACTCCGAGTACCTAATTGGAAGCGAAAAGGGTGCCGGCGTTCTGTGCGAGCTGCTCGACAATCGGGCCAAGCGCCAGCGCGGGGAAGAAAGTGAGCCCGCCGACGATCACGATCACGCCGATGACGAGCCCGACAAACAAGCCGCCGGTGGTCGGGAGCGTGCCAGACGAAGCCGGGATCGACTTCTTGGCGGCCAGCGAGCCGGCGATCGCCATCGTCGGGATGATCATCCAGAACCGGCCTACGGCCATCGCAGCGGCGCCGGTCAGATTGTAGAACATGGTGTTAGCGCTCAGTCCGGCGAAGGCGGAGCCGTTGTTACCGTCCTGCGAGACGTAGGCGTACAGCACCTCGGTGAAACCATGCGGCCCAGGATTGCCCATGGCGGCGACGGCGGATGGCACCATCATCGCAACTGCGGTCCAGCCGAGATACATGAGCGGCAGGACGAGAAGCGCAAGCATCGCCATCTTGACTTCCTTGGCCTCGATCTTCTTGCCGACATACTCAGGCGTGCGGCCGACCATCAGCCCCGCGACGAAGATCGCAACGATGACGAACAACAGCATGCCGTACATGCCGGAGCCGACGCCGCCAAAAATGATTTCGCCCAGCTGGATGTTGATCAGCGGCACCATGCCGCCGAGGGCGGTGAACGAATCGAGCATGGCGTTCACCGCCCCGCACGAGGCGTCGGTGGTAATGACGCTAAAGAGCGAAGAGGCGACGATCCCGAAGCGGACCTCTTTGCCCTCCATGTTGCCGCCGGTCAGACCGAGCGCATTGAGCGCGTCGTTGCCGTGTGCTTCGGCGGCATAGCAGGCGAGCACGCCGGCAAGGAACAGGATGCCCATGACGCTGAAAACGGCCCAGCCTTGCCGCTGGCTACCCACCATACGGCCGAACACATTGGTGAGCGCCGCGCCGATCGCAAAGATCGAGATAATCTGCACAAAATTCGCCAAGGCGCTCGGGTTCTCGAACGGATGTGCGCCGTTGGCGTTGAAGAAGCCGCCGCCGTTGGTGCCCAGCATCTTGATCGCGATTTGCGATGCGATCGGCCCAATTGCGATGGTCTGCTTGGCGCCCTCCAGCGTGGTCGCGTCGATATAATTGCCGAGCGTCTGCGGTATACCTTGCCAGACTAGGAACAGGGCATACGGAACACAGAACGGAATCAGTAGGTAAAGCGTGCAGCGTGTGACATCGACCCAGAAATTGCCGACGGTGCGAACCGAATGCCTCGCGAAACCGCGGATAAGCGCCATGGCAAGGACGATGCCGGTCGCAGCCGACAGATAGTTCTGATGCGTCAGACCGAGCATCTGCACGAGGTAGGACAGAGTGCTTTCACCGCCGTAGTTCTGCCAATTGGTATTGGTGATGAAGCTGACCGCGGTATTGAAGGAGAGGTCGGGAGCCACGGCGGTCTGTTCTGCCGGATTGAACGGCAGCCACTGCTGCACGCGCATCAGGATATAAAGAATGAGAAAACCCCCGACATGAAACAGCAGCATGCCGACCGTATAGGTGACCGCATGCTGTTCCTGGCGCTCATCAACGCCGCTGATCTTGTAGATGGCGATCTCGACCGGACGCAGGATTGGCGACAGCCAAGTGCGTTCGCCATTGAACACGCGCGTCATATAGGCGCCGAGCAGCGGTGTGATCGCGATGATGATCGCGCAATAAATTACAATCTGGGCCCAACCGATGGCGGTCATGGGTATGTTCCTTCAGAACAGCTCAGGCTTGAGC
>Ga0208849_1001095_pt1 | contig 20607 bp, 17 predicted proteins | sample NGESurdeep072012_10_FD_184470 | JGI IMG/M metagenome (GOLD analysis project Ga0208849, IMG submission 184470) | Arctic peat soil microbial communities from Barrow, Alaska - NGEE Surface sample 53-3 deep-072012 (SPAdes) | ecosystem: Environmental > Terrestrial > Soil > Wetlands > Peat ... | reverse complement strand
TGCGCCTCGCCTGGGATAACGGCGATCGCACGGTGCTCGTGAATCCGGATCTGGGCGGCGTCACGTTCGGCTGGAACATGATCCACACTGCCGAGGATGAACTCTTCGCCGCGATCGAGGGAACGGCCTTCCACACGCGCGTGATTCTGGAGCGCATGGAGGAGCACGGATTACCCATTCGCCGCGTGATTCAGGGCGGCGGCATTCCGCGGAAGAACGAAACGCTCAACCGCGTCTACGCGAACGTCTTCAACAAACCTGTGCTGATTCCGGAAACCGAAGTGACAAGCCTGGGCTCGGCCATCTTCGCTTCGCTGGCGGCGGGCGCGTTCAGCACGGTCGAGCCGTAAGCTGCTTGCAAGACGCGCCAGCGCGCTCGGTGAAACCGAGACGTCGCGGCCCTGCTCGATCCAGGTGAACCAGGTCGTGCTGAGTCCGCAAAGCTGCGCCAGCTCCTCGCGCCGCAGACCCGGCGTGCGGCGGCGGCTCCCCGGCGGGAGGCCGAGTGACTCCGGCGCGGTGCGTTCGCGTTGCGCGCGGACGAAATCGCCGAGCGCGCGGCGTTGTTCGGAGGATCGGACGGCTCCCATGGTGGCTTTTATACTAGGATGTCTGGCCTTCTTATACCAGTTTATAGCTTGCGGTAATGCAAACCTGAATCCTGCCCGATCGTAGAGGAGAGAGACGATGCAAGAGAAGTCTCACGAGGCGTTGCTCGGCCAGCAATTCGGAGCGCGGGCCACGGCCTATCTGAACAGCGCCGTGCATGCCCAGGGCGCCGACCTCGAAGCGCTCGCGAATCTCGTCCGCGGCAGCTCCGATGCGCGCGTGCTCGACCTCGGCTGCGGCGGCGGACACGTGAGCTTCGCGGTGGCGCCGCACGCCGGCAGCGTTGTGGCCTACGATCTGTCCGCCGAGATGCTCGGTGTGGTCGCCCAAGCGGCGGCGGAGCGGGGCCTGAACAACATCCGCACCGAAAAAGGCATGGTCGAGCATTTGCCGTTCGCGGACGCGAGCTTCGACTTCGTCCTCAGCCGGTACAGCGCCCATCATTGGTGGGATTTCGATGCCGGGTTGCACGAAGCGGCGCGGGTGCTCAAACCCGGAGGCACGGCCGCGTTCGTCGATAGTATCTGCCCAGGCGTGGCGCTGTTCGACACCTACCTGCAGAGCGTCGAGCTGTTGCGCGACCCTTCGCACGTGCGCAGCTACTCGCGCGCCGAATGGGACGCGGCGATCGCGCGTGCCGGTCTGGTCTGCACGGCGACCAGTCGGCACCGGATACGCTTGATCTTCCAGGTCTGGGTCGAGAGAATGAGTACGCCGAAGCTGCAGTGCGACGCGATCCGCGCCCTGCAAACCGCCATGTCGGCCAGCGTAACGCACTATTTCAACATCGGCGCCGATGGCAGCTTCGACCTGGACGTCATGTTCGCTCAGGCGAGCAAATAGCGCGGCTTGTAGGCCTGTGGCTACGAAGATTGACTGACGAAATAAAAAGAGCGCCGCGGCGATGAAGTCGCGGCGCCCTTCGAACCGCGGTGTTTCGGGTACGGCTCAGGCGGCCGCTGACAGTTGCGGGGCGGTTTCGCCCCAGCACGGCAGTGCCGAGACGCGCTGGAACCAGCCGCGCACATTGGCATACGAACCGAGCGGGATTTGGCCGCCTTCGGCATGGAACAGCGGTCCTGCGACCGCAAAATCCGCGATCGTCAGCGTATCGCCGACCAGATATTTCTGCTTCGCCAGATGGGCGTCGAGCATCTTGGCTTCCTTGTGGAAAGCCTCGGTGGCTTTGGCGACGGCGGCCGCGTCGGGCGGGCCCATGTTGACGAATTTTTTCACCAGATTCTCGAAGATCAGCGGCTGGCATGCCTGCGCGCCCCAGTGCGCCAGATCCCAGCACAGCCAGCGCGTGACGTCGGCGCGACCGCGCGCATCGCTCGGATAGAGCGGCGTTGCGGTCTTGCTCGCGACATATTGCAGGATGGCGTTCGATTCCCACAGCTTGAAATCGTCATCGACCAAGACCGGCGTGCGGCCGGTCGAGTTGAGCGCCAGATAGGCCGGCTTCTGCTGCTCGCCCGTCATCAGATCGACGAATTCGAATTCGAGCGGCATTTTCAGATACGCGGCCAGCGCGCGCACCTTCCAGGTATTCGGTGAAGCGGAAAAGCCATAGAGTTTCATGATCGACTCCTGTTTGTAGCCCGGACTGAGCGAAGCGAAATCCGGGAGCTGCTGACCGGCCTCACAAATGTACCGGGTTTCGCTGCGCTCAACCCGGACCGCGACGGATCGCTATTCGCAGCATGAGGCGGATTTGGGTTCCTGATATGTCACTTTTGTATCGACCGCCGCGTTGTCGTAGCGATCATGATGGCGCACCCAGGCCATCGGCCGGGCGAGGTTGTCCTCGTCGCGGCCCTTGGGTGCAATGTCGAGGAAGTGGTAGGCGCCGAGAAACATGTCGAGCCCGCGGCCGTAGGTCGAATAGGTGTGAAAAACCTCGCCGGCGGCGTTCTTGGAGAACACGCTGGCGCCCGGCCGTTCCTCGCTCGGGAACGTCGTCATTTCGTAGTTGTACATGACCTTGCCGGCGGGGCGTTCATCGGGGGAGGCGGATACCTGATAGTCATGGTTGAAATCGCTGCCGAACGACGACACCCAGGTGAATTTCCAGCCCATGCGCTTTTTGAATTTCTCGATCTCGGCGAGCGGCGCGCGCGACACCACGACGAATGAAACGTCGCGCTGAGCGAGATGGATCGCGGCGCCGTCGAAATGGTCGGCCAGGAACGAACAACTCGGGCAACCGGCTTCCCAGCCCGGCCCCAGCATGAAGTGATAGACGATGAGCTGGCTCTTGTTGACAAACAGCGCGGCCAGCGTTCGCTTGCCGTCCGGGGTGTCGAAGACATAGTTGTTTTCGACTTTTTCCCACGGCAGTTCGCGCCGTTTTCTGGCGAGCGCGTCGCGTACGCGACTGAACGCTTTTTCCTCGATCAGATAGGCCTTACGCGCAGCGATCCATTCGTCGTGCGATACGATCTCGTGCGGTTGCATGGCAGACTCCGTTATCCGTGCTTCACGTCAAAGCGGTGAAAATCACGACAGGAATTGCTCCATCTTGTCGAGCGCACCGGTCCAGCCGTGCTGATGCCGATCGCGCGCATCTTCGTCGAAGAATTGTTCGTGCGTCATGGTGAGAAGGGTGCCGTCGCCGTCGGGCTTGAGCAACACCGTCACCAGCGACTCGCGCTCGGGTGTCGTTTTCCAGGCCCAAGTGAACACCAGTTTTTCGTCAGGCACCACCTCGCGATAGACACCGCTCACGTCATGTTCTTCCCCGCTCGGCGTGCGCATCAGCCAGCGATAACGGCCGCCGACGCGGGCATCGCATTCGGCGATCACCGCCTTGGCTTCGCCGGGGCCCATCCAGCGCATCACCTTTTGCGGGTCGATCCAGGCGGCGAAGACCTTGGCGGGCGACGCCTTGAACCGGCGCTTGAGGGTGAGACTGGGTTTGACGGCGGTTTGGGTGGACATGACTCTTCTTCCTCCAAAAACGCGGCGAGACTGGTAAGCCGCTCGGACCAGAACTTTTCATAGGCGTTAAGCCACTCGAACGCGTCGCGCATCGGCTCGGCGCGCAGCTGACAGGCAACCACACGCCCGGTTTTCGTGCGGGACACGAGGCCCGCGTCGGACAGCACCGCGAGATGCTTCATGATGGCGGGCAGCGACATGGAAAACGGCGCGGCCAGTTCGCTCACCGACAGATCAGGCTCGGCGGCAAGCCGCATCACCACCGCGCGCCGGGTCGGGTCCGACAGCGCGGCAAATGTGCGATCGAGGGCGGCGTCCTGAAACTTAACCATATGGTTTAGTATTGGTCGGCGGGCAGGGAGTCAATAGCCGTTTCTCAGCCGTGCCGAGCCGCATGTGTACAAACCACGACGGACGCGATGGCGGGCCGCGATTCACCCGTTCTTAAGCTCGGTGGCCTTGAATCGCCTCGCCATGGGTATGGTCAGCCTGATGTCCGCATTGATCGGCGCGCAGACCGGCGAGATGCAGCTCGCCGTCGCGGCGCGGCTGTCCCGGATGGGCAATCCCGATAGCGGCTCGTCGATCGCCCAACTGGTCGGCGCCGCGGACCAGAGCGCCAATTCGCTCGCCAATGTCGCCGAGAATAGCGGGGCAAATCTCGACGTCAGTGCGTAACCGCGGTGGCGCCGTCCTGTGGGGGCGTGCTATCGGCCAGACGTTTTTGATTGGCGAGAGATGACAAGGCCAATGAGGGCTGACGCCGCCATCACCGCATAGATCGGCAGGTTCGATGTGGTGTGCAGCAGGCCGACGCCGGTCGAAGCGAAAGCGCCGATGACCATTTGCACAAAGCCGAGCAGCGCCGAGGCGCTGCCGATATTGCGGTTGAACGGCGCCAGCGCCAGCGCGGCGGCATTTGGATAGGCGATGCCGCAAAACGGCAGATAAAGCAGCAGCAGGACGATATTCGACGGCAAGCCGTACCATCCGAACCAGGTGCCGGTAAGGATGACGGCGATGATGATGGTCTGGCCGATCAACGCGACCTGAAAAATCTTCTGGCTCGAACACCACCTCGAGAGCCAGATATTGAGCTGGCTGCCGCCGATGAAAGCGCAGGCCAGGCCGGCGAACACCAGCCCGAACATGGCGCGATCGAGATGATAGTTGCCGATGAAAATGATCGGCGCGCCGGTCACGTAGACAAACAATCCCGCGAACGAGAACGCGCCGGCAATCGCGTAGACGAAGAACTGCGGCAGCGCGATGATGGTGCGAAACTCGCCGATGATGGCGGCGGGCTTGAGCGAAATGCCGCGGTCGGGCTTGTGGCCTTCGGGCAGCACCCAAGCGAGCACCGCGATCAGGATCAGCGCATAGCCGGCGAGCACGGCGAAAATCCACGGCCAGCCGGCGCGCGACGTGATGAGGCTGCCGACCGACGGCGCGAACAGCGGCGAGACGCTGATGACGAGGATCAATAGCGAAATGATCTTGGCGCTCTCGTCGATCGGGAAGAAGTCGCGCACCATCGCCAGCGCGCCGACGCCGGCGCCGCAGCCGCCGATCGCTTGCAGCAGACGGAAGGCGATGAAGGCCTCCGGCGAGCGCGCCGTGGCGCAGCCTATCGAGGCCAGGACGAATAGCGCGAGCCCCACATAAAGCGGCGGTTTGCGGCCGAAGCGGTCCAGCACCGGGCCGTAAAACAACTGTCCGAAGGCAAGCCCGATGAAGTAACCCGACACCGACAGCGAGATTTCCGCGGGCGTGGTTGCGAGATCGTGCGCGATCTGCGGAAACGCCGGCAGATACATGTCGATCGAAAACGGGCTCACGGTGGACAGCGCACCGAGAATAAGAATGAGCAAAAAATTGGCGCCGCGGGTACGGGTCACGGGAAATGTCTCGGTGATTGGTGAAAACAGTTAAGATCAATGCGGGCGATTCGTTCTCTTAATGGGGATTCGCTCACCCCACGCGCTCAGCGCGTCCAACCCCTCGATGGCGAAATATCGAGACCGCGCGATTTGAAGTACTGATCGCGGCGTGGGCGAGCGTCATCCCATCGTCGTTCGCCTTTCTGGCCGGTGCTTGCTATGTCGCCGATCTCGCAGCCGAAAGGCTTCGACGCTGATCGGTCCGCAAGTCGCCTGACGGCAATTCGGTTCTTGCCAAAAGTCGCCCATCGGGCATGCGGTTCAGGCTAACATCCCGCTCTGTTCGAGCTATACTGGGCTAGAATAAGGCTTAATGAGTGTGGCGGTTATGCAACTTTTTTCGGCACCTAACATCATCTTTTCGTTGGGGCTGATGATTATTGGGGTGGCGAAATTCTTAGATGGTCACACCGATGAAAACTGGAGAAAGCGATTAGCGGCCTTTTTAAGGACAGGAAAAATCGGAGGAGAGTCGGATCGTAGGTCTAAAGCGGTCAAACCCTGGCAGTTCGCTGCCAAAACTATGTCCTCCTTCTTTAGAGATATACTTCGTTCGGAGGACGCTTGGCACTTCTTGTCACTTTCCGGCGCTGCTTCCATCGTTATCATTATCATCGCATTTTTTTATTTTTACATGAGCGGAAATTCTTATGACCAAGACCAAATCCTAGCTCTTTTTGGCAGCACAAAGACGGTGTTCTTCGCGCTTATCATTCACCTCTTGGCAACTCTATTTATTGATTTTATTGCGGCCTACCAGACGATATTTTTTGTGGAAATGGTGGGAAAATGTGGCGCCGTTTGGCAGGTATTTGTATTGATCTATGGCAATGTCTTGCTGTCGCTCGGACTTTTTAGCTTCGCGTTTCCATTGGTTGTGGTGGGATCGCTTTTGGTCGAGAATTTGCAGACATATAGGGGAACAATCTCGTATCGTCCGATTTCTACCGCCCAGTCTGAAAGCAGAACGGAAGCGGCGCTATTCTATACGTTCGGCGGATCAACGTCCGACGGCTTTTCTAGAGAGGATACCGGAAGAACGGTCGTTTGGCAGATCAATACAACAACACTAAACGAATCTCAGAGGGCTACGGTGGTAATGTCTACTGTCGCCTTGAGCTCCGCGAAATTCTCTGCGACGGAATTGATGGCCTTCATCAGTGATGCAATTCAGAAACGGGGATCAGAACTGCACATGGAGATTACTAAGCAAACGCAAGTGCCTGGGTTTTTTTATAATCTCCCCGGATTAGACCTGAATGTTAGGGTTCGGGATGCCTTCCATTCATTGCCAATCACAAGTCTGTACAGAATTGCGTTTGTCTACACGAGCCTTTTGGGTGTTCGTTCGCTTGAAATCATACGAGGACGCCCGGTGACTATGGAGACAAGCAATGCTGTTCCAGCCTTAGCGGATGAAGTTAATTCTCTCGGGGAGGGCAGTCTCGTCTTCCTTTGCGACGGCGACATAAGCCGCATCCCGCAGACAGGCTCCGACTTGGCCGGCAAGCTCAAAAAGTGCTCTAAGTGGGCTGCGATTAGATCTTCTGTGTTCAATGCAGAAGCGGTAATGTTGACTTCAGAAGATACCTCTCGGATTTTTATTGCACCTTTTGCATTGTCGTCGCTTTCTATGACGTTTCTTGTTTACACCGTTTGTATTGTACTTCTTTATACCGCAGCGGTTCGAGCCGTCATGCCACGGTTATTTGGATGGAACTTCCTTCAGGTTGAAAAGATACCGCTAACTTTGGCGGCGTCCGTGATGTTCGTATTTTTCATTGTTCCGTTGGCGACCCTGGCGTTAATTTTGTGAAGTCAAAAAATGCCAAATGCTCAGCGGAGGGAGTGAACGTTAGTTCGGTCCAGTACGAATTGCGGCGCTGACGAGCTTCACGCCGTCGTCGCTTGCCCATTCGGCGGGGCCGGCCATGTCGCCGATCTCGCAGCCCTTGGGATCGACGATCAGCGTCGTCGGCATGCCGAACGCCTTGCCGGCGATTTTCAGGTCCTCAAAGATCTGCGCGCTTTCGTCGGTGAAATAGGTGAGGTGGGTGACGCCGATTTGTTTCAGAAAGGCGAGCGGCTTTGCCGGGTCGCGGGTGTCGATATTGACGGCGACGACCTGGAATTTGGGGCCACCAAGCTTGGCCTGCAACGCGTCGAGTGCCGGCATTTCGCGGCGGCACGGCACGCACCAGGTGGCCCACAGGTTGAGCAGCACGGTACGGCCCCGCCAATCGGCGAGCGTGCGGTCATGCCCCTCGGCGTCCTTGAAGCCGAGCGGCGGCACGTGGAACGGGGTTTGTGCCATCGCGAGCGCCGCAATCTCGCCATGCGCCAAGGGCGCGATCCGCGTCGCGGTCTCGACCGCCTGCCGGCAGGCCGCATCGGCTGGATTGCTTCGCAGACGCCCAATCCCGTATATCCCGGCCACGACCGCGACGGCTGCGCATAGCGCCAGCATCGCCAGTTTGCGGCGGCGCACCTTATTATACGGTTCGTTATTGACTTCGGGCATCGGTAGAAAACCTCGGCGGACGCATCATGGCGAATAAAATGTGGGGCGGACGCTTCGGCCGAAAGCCCGATCCGCTCATGGAGGAGATCAACGCTTCGATCGACGTCGACCGGAAGCTTTACCGGCAGGACATTGCCGCCAGCAAGGCCCATGCGGCGATGTTGGCCAAGAAGGGCATCATCGGCCGCCAAGATGCGAGCAAGATCGCTCACGGTCTAAACACGATTCTGTCAGAGATCGAGGCCGGCAAGTTCACCTTCAAGCGCGCGCTCGAGGACATCCATATGAATGTCGAGAGCAGGCTTTCCGATCTGATCGGCCCGGCCGCCGGGCGGTTGCACACGGCGCGTTCGCGCAACGATCAGGTCGCGACCGATTTCCGGCTTTGGGTGCGCGACGCAATCGATACAATCGACGCGGGCCTTGCCGCCTATCAGCGCGCGCTCGCCGAAAAGGCGCTGGAACACGCCGCGACCGTGATGCCGGGTTTCACCCACCTGCAGAGTGCGCAGCCGGTGACGTTCGGCCACCATCTGCTCGCCTATGTGGAAATGGTGGCGCGCGACCGCGGCCGCTTCGCCGATGCGCGCACGCGGCTTAACGAATCGCCGCTCGGCGCCGGCGCGCTTGCGGGAACCTCGTTTCCGATCGACCGCGACATGACGGCGAAAGCGCTGGGCTTCGACCGGCCGGCGGCGAACTCGCTCGATGCGGTCGCCGACCGCGACTTCGTGCTCGAGACGCTGTCGGCGGCGTCGATCGCGGCCGTGCATCTGTCGCGCTTTGCCGAGGAGATCGTGATCTGGTCGTCGCCGCTCGCCGCCCTGATCAGCCTGTCGGATGCCTTCACCACCGGCTCGTCGATGATGCCGCAGAAGCGCAATCCCGATGCCGCGGAACTGGTACGCGCCAAGACCGGCCGCATTCTCGGCGCACTGGTCGGTCTGCTGACGGTCATGAAGGGGCTGCCGCTCGCCTATCAGAAGGACATGCAGGAGGACAAGGAAGGCGCGATCGACGCGCTCGGCGCACTCACATTATCGATCGCCGCCATGACCGGCATGGTCCGCGACATGGAACCTGATGTGGCGCGCATGCGGCAGGCGGCCGGCGAGGGCTTCGCCACCGCGACCGACTTGGCCGATTGGCTCACCCGCGAACTGAAACTGCCATTCCGCGAGGCACATCATGCCACCGGGCGGATCGTCGCCAAGGCGGCGGAGGCTGGCGTGCCGCTCGATGAACTGCCGCTCGCGGCCATGCAGGCCATCGAGCCGCGCATCACCAAGGCGGTTTTCGGGGTGCTGGCAGTCGAGAAATCGGTGATGAGCCGGGCTGTTTACGGGGGAACGGCGCCGAAAAACGTGCGGATTCAGGCCAAACGCTGGCTTAAACGCCTGGGCAAGGCGTAAACCGGACCGCAACGCCTTGCCGACAAAATCTCGCCGCTACCGCGTGATCTGCTAGGTTCGTGGACGAAGCGTTGTCCACGGGGGACGGGGGAATAGGGCTTGGCCGATAACCGGAGCGTCATCTGCGCGCTTGCCGTGGCGTTGATCGTGCCGCTGGCGCTGGCCGGCTGCGGCCGTAAAGGGCCGCTCGACCCGCCGCCGAGCGCTGCGACGCCGCCGCCGCCGACCCAGCAATACCAGCCCGCTCCCTCGACCACCGGCCTGATCGATCCGCTGACGCCGACCGGGCAGGCGCAGCAGGCGCCGCCGCCGGTGCAGACCACCCAGGTCGCTCCCGCGCAGCCGCAGCGGAAGGGCTTCCTGCTCGATCCGCTGATTCAGTAATCCGCGTCATTGCGAGGAGCCCTGCACGGGCGACGACGCAATCCGGGTTGCGTCGCCACCGTCGCATGTGGCCCCGGATTGCTTCGCTAACAATGACGAAGTCCTTTGCCACTCCGGCGCATCCTGTTCTAAACACGCGCCCATGCATCACTTCGATTATCGCGGCGGCGAGCTGCACGCCGAGGACGTGAATCTGACCAGTCTCGCGCAGACTGTCGGCACGCCGTTCTACTGCTATTCGACGGCGACCATCGAGCGGCATTACCGGGTGTTCGCCGAAGCCTTCGCCGATGTCGATGCGCTGGTCTGCTATTCGGTCAAGGCGAATTCCAATCAGGCGGTGATCGCCACACTCGGCCGGCTTGGCGCCGGCGCCGACGTGGTGTCCGAAGGCGAACTCAAGCGCGCGCTCGCCGCCGGCATTCCACCGCAGAAAATCATGTTCTCTGGCGTCGGCAAGACCGCGCGCGAATTGGCGCTCGCGGTCGACCAGGACATTCTCTGCGTCAACGTCGAGTCGGAAGCCGAGATCGAACAGCTCGCTGCGATCGCTACCGAGAAAGGCCGCACCGCCGACATTTCAATTCGCGTCAACCCCGACATCGACGCCAAGACCCACGCCAAGATCGCGACCGGCAAGGCGGAGAACAAATTCGGCATCCCGATCAGCCGCGCACGCGAGGTCTATGGGCGCGCCGCCAAGCTCGAAGGCGTGCGCGTTGCCGGCGTCGACATGCACATCGGCAGCCAGATCGTCGAGCTCGATCCGTTCGGCGACGCCTTCGCGCTGCTCGCCGACTTCGTGCGCGTGTTGCGCACCGACGGGCACAGCATCGCGCATATCGATCTCGGCGGCGGCCTCGGCATTCCGTACCGCAACGACAACGAGCCGCCGCCCGACCCGGCCGCTTATGCGGCGATCGTCAAGCGCGCCACCGCCGGCCTCGATTGCAAGCTGATCTTCGAGCCAGGGCGGCTGATCGTCGGCAATGCCGGTATCCTGGTAACGCGCGTGCTCTACGTGAAGCCCGGCGAGGCCAAGACCTTCGTTATCGTCGACGCTGGTATGAACGATCTGGTGCGCCCGACGCTGTACGACGCGCACCATGAAATCATCCCGGTGCGACAGGCCGCGGCGGGCGCGCCGCGAATCATCGCCGATGTGGTCGGCCCGGTCTGCGAGTCCGGCGACTTCCTCGCGCTGGAGCGCTCGCTCGCCGTACCGCGTTCGGGCGATCTGCTCGCGGTGATGAGCGCCGGCGCCTACGGGGCGGTCCAGGCCGGCACCTACAACACCCGCGCGCTGGTGCCCGAAGTACTGGTGCGGGCCGGGGATTGGTCGCTGGTGCGGCCGCGGCTCGATGCCGACAAGCTGATCGCTCTCGACCGTCTGCCGCCGTGGCTGGGCGGGGTTTAAGATGGCGCGGCTGCCATGCAGTTCGATTTTACTTTATTGAGGCCGGGAGCGTCGGTGCGGCGAACGCAAACAGAAAATGTGCCCCGTTATGTCAGCAACAAAACGGGTGACGACGCCAACGATGGATCGTCTCCGGTTTCGCCGTTGAGAACCATTCAGCGGGCCATCGACCTCATCGTCACGTCGGCATCAACCACGGCGGCATCAACCACGGCGTGGTCGCGACTGGCGGCATCGAGGTGCGGAGCCCCGAAGCCTTGGTGTTCGCGACTTTTGCAAGCGTACAATTCGGCTCTCAGGCGAAGCCCTGCCACACCAGCTCACACTCGCCATTTATGCCGACATATCCAATTCCAGGGGCATAGCCTGTCAGCAATCCCCAGTATGTTCCGGTGATTGACGAAAAGCTCATGGAGATGCCCCCAGCGGGCCCAGCTCCCGCCATGGTGAGCGAGAAACGAGCCGGCCCCTTTTTGACCCAGCCAATAGGGGTTTTCTCCAACTTAAACTCGGGCGACCCTACGATCTTTTTGGGGTCGACGACGAACGATCCTGCAAGCACAGACACAAAGGTTGCCCAAGCCGCCCAGTCTTTACCTTTGCCGCCGAACAAAAAGGCTAAAGGGAGGAGGCCTGGGAATGCAATGCCTCCGCCGATCGCCCACCAGATAAAGCTGGTAAAATCGCAGTTGCCTCCAGCGGTCCATGACTCGGCGCCCGCCTGCGGCAGCAGATTCTGGTTCGCCTTCACCAGCGGGTCGTTAAGATGGACCCTGGCGTACGCGCGCATGCGTTCGATTTGCGCGCGCTGGGCCGCTTCGGCCAGGGATTCAGGCCCCGCATTGCCAAGCGAAGCCTTCTCGACGCTTGCAATCAGCGGCGGAAATTTCGACTCGTCCAGATGTTGATGCACGAAATCGTCAAGCTCCTTCATGACATCTCCCCTTCGCGACCGTTATAGTTGAATTATATTTTATACAATTTTAAGTAGTATTTTATCCAAGGGGCAATTGTCAACGTTGCCCGAATTGGCTTTGCGGCTTGGCTGATCAGCCGGGTCTCGTTGCGTGCGCGTCGAGAGGCATACGGCGCAGCGGGCTGTCGCGCTGATGCTCAAAGGAGAATTGGGGCGGGCGCGGCGCCCGTCGCGCGAGATTGGGCGTCCGCCCGAGGGCACATGACTCTTTGATTCGATCAAGTAGACGTGTTTGGCGCCTGTACAAGCCGCCCCGGACGGCGCGGGAATAACTCTGGTTTTCCGCGGTTTTGATGGGTTCGCAAGGATGTTGGCAAGGATCCTGCTTGAACCTGCCCTGATATTACCGTGTTATTCTGCGACATTCTGTCGAGCATTTAGCCTCGTTGCGGAGACCCTGGTGACCGAAGCGACTTTGCCCGATCCGGCGTCTGAGCCACGCGGCAGCGAGGGGCTGTTGCAGGCCGCGCTCAAGCGGGCGCGCTGGACGATTTTCTGGGAACGGCTGTGGCCGCCGCTTGCGGCATTCGTCACTGTGATGGGGCTGTTCCTGGCGGTTTCCTGGCTCGGCGTGTGGCTGTGGCTGCCGCCGCTGGCTCGCGCCATCGGCCTCGCGGGGTTTGCCGCTCTGGCGGTCGCCGCCGCGATCCCTTTTGCGTTTCTGCGCATGCCTGGGGCGCCCGATGCTTTGCGGCGGCTCGACCGGCAAAGCGGCCTGACCCATCGGCCCGCAACCGCGATCGCCGATGCGTTGGCGGTCAGCGCGCAGGATCCGTACTCGCTCGCGCTGTGGAATGCCCACGTCGAACGCGCCCGGCAGGCGGCGCGCGCCTTCAAGGCCGGGTTACCGGCGCCGCGCATTGCCTGGCGCGACCCTTACGCCATTCGCGGTCTGGTGCTGATGGCCTGCATCGCCACGTTCTTCGCCGCCGGCGGTGAGCGCTATAAGCGCATCGCGGCGGCGTTCGACTGGCAGGGTGTGGTGCTGCCGGCGAATTTCCGTGTCGATGCCTGGGTGATTCCGCCGCTCTACACCGGCAAACCGCCGGTGATGCTGCCGGGCATTCATCCGGGCGAGAATTTCGCGCAGCTGACCACGCCGGTTGCGGTGCCGGTCAACTCGACGCTGGTGGTGCGCGCGACCGGCAAGGTCGATCTTAACGTGTCCGGCTCCGGCGGCGTTGCCGCGTCCAAGGAGCCGGTGGCGCCGCCTGCTGGCAGTGAAGAGCACCGCTTCATCATCAAGGCGGCGGGCGCCGCAACCTTGCGCGGCGCGGGCGATGACGTGAGCTGGTCGTTCAACGCCATTCCCGATCTGCCGCCGACGATTGCGCTGACCAAAGATCCGCAGGAGCAGCGGCGCGGTTCGCTGCTGTTGTCCTATCACCTGCAGGACGACTACGGGGTCATCAAGGCGGAAGCGACATTCGCGCGCAAGGACGACAAGACCGCGAAGGGCGAGGCGCCGCATGCGCTGTTTGGTCCGCCCGAGTTCCCGCTGATCCTGCCGCAGGCGCGCACCAAGAACGGCGTCGGCCAGACGCTGAAGGATTTGACCGATCATCCGTGGGCCGGCGCCGAAGTGACGATGACGCTCGTTGCCCACGATGACGGTGGCAATGTCGGCAAGAGCGAGCCGGTGACGTTCCGCCTGCCGCAGCGCGTGTTCACCAAGCCGCTGGCGCGGGCGCTGGTCGAGCAGCGCCGCGATCTCGCGCTCGACGCTCACGCAAAGCCTGTCGTGCTCACCGCGCTCGACGCGCTGACGCTGGCGCCCGACAAATTCATGCCCGATGCCAGTACCTATCTCGGGCTGCGCGCGATCTACTGGAAGCTCGTGCACGCCGACAACGACGACGCGCTGCGCGACGTCACCAAGCGGCTGTGGTCGATGGCGGTCGACATCGAGGAAGGTGACGTGGCCGATGCGGAGACCGCGTTGCGCAACGCCGAAGATGCGTTACGCGAGGCGCTGCAAAACGGCGCCAGCGACCAGGAAATCAAGCAGCTGGTGGACAAGCTGCGCCAGGCGATGAACCGCTACATGCAGGCGCTGGCGCAGCAGCAGCGCAACAACGGGCAGACGTCGCGCCCGCTCGATCCCAATACGCGCGTCTTAAGCCAGCGCGATCTGCAGAACATGCTCGATCGGTTGGAGAACATGGCGCGTAGCGGCTCGCGCGACGCCGCGCAGCAGCTTTTGTCCCAGCTCGAGCAGATGATGGAAAATCTGCAGATGGCTTCGCCGAATTCCGGCGGCGACGACGATCAGATGTCGTCGGCGCTCGATGAGTTGGGGGACATGATCCGCCAGCAGCAGGATTTGCGCGACCGTACCTACCGGCGCGGCCAGCAACAGCACGGCCAGCGCGGCGGTCAGCAAGGCCCGCAGGGTCAGCAAGGCCAACAAGGCCAACAAGGCGATCAACAACAGCAGATGGGCCACCTGCAGCAAGACCAGAAGGCGCTGCGCGACCGCCTGAATAAACTGCTGGAAGAGTTGCGCCAGCACGGCCTCGGCCAGAGCCAGCAAGGCAAAGGCGAGCAGCAGGGCAAAGGCGAAGGGCAGGGCGAAGGGCAGGGCGAAGGCCAAGATCAGGCGAACCAGCTCGGCCGCGCCGGTCAGGCGATGGGCGAGGCCGAAGGCGATCTCGGCGGCGGCGACGCCGACGGCGCGGTCGACTCGCAAGGCCGCGCGCTCGATGCGTTGCGCAAAGGCGCGCAATCGCTGGCGAAATCGATGCAGCGGCAGATGGGCCAGGGACAGGGGATGGGCCGTCTCGGCCGCTTCGGCCAGTCGCGCGCCGATCAGGAAACCGATCCGCTCGGCCGGCCGCTGCGCGGCCGCGATTACGGCGACGACTCGACCGTCAAGGTGCCGGGCGAAATCGACGTGCAACGCGCCCGCCGCATCATCGAAGAATTGCGCAAGCGCTTCGGCGACCTCGGCCGTCCGCAGGAAGAACTCGATTACATCGAGCGGCTCTTGAAGGATTATTGAACCCTTTTCCCGTCATCCTGAGGTGCTCGCGCCAACGGGTCCGGTCCGCAGTGGCCGGCCCGATGACAGGCTCCGCGCGAGCCTCGAAGGAGCGGCCGAGGCGCTGGGGCCGTCGCCCTTCGAGGCTCGCTCCGCTCGCACGTCAGGGTGACGGTTAACTTCTAAACAACTCCGCCACCCTGACATCTTCCAGATTATTGAGCCGCGCCAGCAATTCGGTGCGCTGCTTTTCGCCGATCACGCTCGATGAGGTTTTTAAAAACTTCTGCTCCAGCCGTTCGCGCGTCAGTGGCGAGGTGGCGGTGCCTTCGAAATCCGTGCGCGCGATGTGAAGCGTGCGTCCGTTCTTGAGCGTGATGAAAATCCGGCACGCCATCTGGTCGTCGTTGGCGCCGTCCTTGGCGTAGGGTTCGAGCTTCACCCGCTTGGCGAGTTCGAGGATCGCCGGATTCTGATTGGGGCCGTCGAGGAATGCCTGCGGGTCGCCGGGATCGCGATGCAGCGCCAGCGCGATCGTGAATGGCAGACTGTATTGCGCTGTCGCCACGTCGCGCGGCGCCACATCGTCGTGGTGCGACAGCACTTTGTCGGCAACCTCGACCACAATCCTGTCGACGTCTTCCGGCTCGAACGGCTGTTTCGCGCGGAGCGCCAACAGCGCCTGCACCGGCGACTGCGCGGTGACGTGACAGGGAAAAGTCTTGAACGCGATGGTGAGTGTTTCCCAGCGCTCGCCCAAGCCGACCGGGATCACCGACAGATCGGCATCGCGCGCGAATGCGTCGAGCGCGCCGAACTTGCCTTCGAGAATAACCTCCGGGCCTTCGAAGCCGCGCGCCGCGAGATACGCCGCGGTCACGCCGCCCTCGGCGGCGCGGCCCATGTGGATGCGTTTGACCATGCCGCCCTGGCCGGATTTCACGAACGCCATCAGGCCCGAGCAGAACGAACCGCCGATCCCCATCGCCATCGTGGTCTGCACGGCGGAGAGCTCCATGATCTTGCTCGCCGCAACCGCCGAGCCGAACACGCCGGTAACACCCGGCGCGTGAAAGCCGAGTTTTTCGCTCGTGCTTTTCGCCGCGTGCGCGATGCGGAACATGCATTCGACTCCGGCGACGAAAGCGGTGATGAGGTCCTTGCCGCTGACCTTGGCTTCCTCCGCGGCGGCAAGCGCCCCCGTCAGCACGGTTGCGCCCGGATGCACGCCGGTCGACGGCTGGCGCAGGTTGTCAAACTCGAAGGCGTGCGCGAACGCGCCATTGGCGAACGCCGCGCCGGGCGCACTGGCATGGCGGAACGCCTGGCCCAGCACCGTGCTCGGCCCGTCGCCGGTGTGATGGACGTAATCGGCGACGATCCTGCTCCACGGCAAGGTCGAGCCGAACAGCACCACGCCGACGGTATCGATAATGCAGGCCTTGGCGATGACGACGGCCGCAGCCGGAATGTCTTCGTAGCGCAGCGCGGTCGCGAATTCTGCCAGCGTTTTTGTTTCGCCTGCCATGGCTGCGGTCCCCGACTTGAGGGGGTACCGCATAGTCGCGACCCGAGGCAGTGTAAATGATAAGCGAAGGTGTGTGTTCCGTAAGCAGCCGCGCCGTAAGCAGCCGCGCCATATTGTGTAGGGGCGCCCCTCGTGGGCGCCCGGTCCCTCGGCCCCAACGGGCGGCCACAACGGCCGCCCCTACGTTGCGTCCACGACGGGTCAGCCATCAACCCAGCACTGGCGTCACCGCGTTGACACGCGGCGCGGGCGGCCTAGATTAGGAGCGTTCCGAGGGGAGCGCTGGCAGGCGCTGAGAGACCGCGTAAGTGGTGACCCTTTGAACCTGATCCGGGTCATGCCGGCGAAGGGACGGAAACTTCTTCCAAATCCCGCCCTAGCCGCGTCGCGTCCGGATCGCCCGAATTTATCGAGCGACCCCAAGGAGTTCGCAATGAACAAGCCGCTGTCCGAAGCCGATCTCGCTACGCCGAAGGTGACCACCGGCCCGATTGCCGGTTCGCGCAAGATTTATTCGACGCCCGATGCGGCGCCGGACCTGCGCGTGCCGCTGCGCGAGATCGCGCTCGATGCTTCCTCGGGCGAGCCGCCGCTGCCGGTCTACGATCCGTCCGGCATCTATACCGATAACGATGTGGCGATCGACGTCGAGAGGGGGCTCAAGCGCGCCCGCGTCGCGTGGGTGAAGGAGCGCGGCGGCGTCGAGGACTATGACGGCCGCCCGATCAAGCCGGTCGATAACGGCAACGTCACGGGCAAGCACCTCGCGCGGAATTTTGCCAACACGCCGCGCCCGATGCGCGCGCTGCCCGGCCAGCCGATGACGCAGCTCGAATGGGCGCGCAAGGGCATCATCACCAAGGAAATGATCTACGTCGCCGAGCGCGAAAATCTCGGCCGCAAGACAATGCTCGACGTGGCGCAGGAACGGGCCGACGACGGCGAAAGTTTCGGCGCTTCGGTGCCGCTGTTCGTGACGCCGGAATTCGTGCGCGAGGAGGTGGCGCGCGGCCGCGCCATCATCCCCTCCAACATCAATCACGCCGAACTCGAGCCGATGGCGATCGGGCGGAATTTCCTCACCAAGATCAACGCCAATATCGGCAACTCCGCCGTCACCTCGTCGGTCGAGGAGGAAGTGGAAAAGATGGTGTGGGCGATCCGCTGGGGCGCCGACACAGTGATGGACCTCTCCACCGGCCGCAACATCCACAACACCCGCGAATGGATCTTGCGCAATTCGCCGGTACCCATTGGAACAGTGCCGATCTATCAGGCGCTGGAGAAGGTGGACGGCGATCCCGTCAAGCTCGACTGGGAATGCTATAAGGACACGCTGATCGAGCAGTGCGAGCAGGGCGTCGATTATTTCACCATCCACGCCGGCGTCCGCCTCGGTTACATCCACCTCACCGCCAACCGCGTCACCGGCATCGTGTCGCGCGGCGGCTCGATCATGGCCAAGTGGTGCCTGGCGCATCACAAGGAGAGCTTCCTCTACGAGCGGTTCGACGAGATTTGCGACCTGATGCGCAAATACGACGTGTCGTTCTCGCTCGGCGACGGCTTGCGCCCCGGCTCGATCCGCGACGCCAACGATCGTGCGCAATTCGCCGAGCTGGAGACGCTTGGCGAACTCACCAAGGTGGCCTGGGACAAGGGCTGCCAGGTGATGATCGAAGGGCCCGGCCACGTGCCGCTGCACAAGATCAAGATCAACGTCGACAAGCAGCTGAAAGAATGCGGCGAGGCGCCGTTCTATACGCTCGGCCCGCTGGTCACCGACATCGCGCCGGCCTACGACCACATCACCTCGGCGATCGGCGCCGCCATGATCGGCTGGTTCGGCACCGCCATGCTCTGCTACGTCACGCCGAAGGAGCATCTCGGTCTGCCCGATCGCAACGACGTGAAAGACGGCGTCATCGCCTACAAGATCGCCGCCCACGCCGCCGATCTCGCCAAGGGCCACCCGGCAGCGCAGCTGCGCGACGATGCATTGAGCCGCGCCCGCTTTGAGTTCCGCTGGGTCGATCAGTTCAACCTCTCGCTCGACCCCGACACCGCGCGCAGCTACCACGACGAGACGCTGCCCAAGGAAGCCCACAAGGTGGCGCATTTCTGCTCGATGTGCGGGCCGAAATTCTGCTCGATGAAGATCACCGCCGACGTGCGCGACTACGCCGCGGGCCTCACCGACAACGAGAAGGCCGCGCTCTATCCGCAAGAGGCGGGGAGCGCCGCAGGCGCGACAGGGACGAAAGAGTACGCCAAGCAGGGGATGGAGCAGATGTCAAAGAAGTTCATGGACATGGGCGCGGAGGTTTATGTCGATAAGGTCGCGGCGGATAAACAGGGGAATAAGGCTCTGTGATAGCGACTTGTCGCGCCGTAGCTCGCTTGCGAGCGAAGGCGGAAGGAAGCCGACAAGGCGCTGTAAATTAAAATTCGCCTCTCCCCGTTTACGGGGAGAGGCCGCGAGCGCCTTAGCGCGAGCGGGTGAGGGCGCGGAATGATCCGCTACGACGAGCACGCGGAATTTCAGATTGCCCGTCGCGGCATTGCCAAGGCGGCATTGCCAAGGAGTGGGTCGAGGAGGCTCTCCTCCATCCAGACGAAACGGAAACTAAATCCGACCGCCGATCTTTCTTAAAGCGTCTGCCCGGGCGGCATGTTATGCTCCGGGTGGTGACCGCGCGGAACGACCCTGAATACGTCATCACGGCCTATTTCGACAGGACCAAACCATGCGAATGAGAGTGGATCATGCGGCCGACGCGGTCTATCTCAACCTGACCGATCGGCCGATCAAGGACAGCGAGGAAGTTGCTGACGGCATCGTCGTCGACTACGACGACGAAGGCCGTATCGTCGGCATCGAAATCCTCGATGCGTCGAAGCGCACGGCCGACCCAACGGCGCTCAAGCAGTTCAGCTTCGAGGAAGCTTAGCCGTCTGTTAGATCTCTTCGAATTAAGGTGACAGTGCATTCAATTGCGTTACGGTCGATCTGCGCCATCTGAAATTATGAATTTCGGTGAAAGTGAATTGCCGGCTCAAGAGCTTCGACCCTCTTTCGCCTCTCCATCGAGCCAATCCGACAGGCGGCCGGGCTTGCTCTTTTTCTTGCCCTTTGGTCCGGCAGCGGCGGCCTTCGCCTTGGGCGCCGCGGCGTCTCGCGCCAAGCGGAGTGCCTTCAGCCGCTCGGTTTTCGCGCGCACTGCCGCCGCCTCGGTTTCGTAGTCCGATGTAGCCTTTTTGGCATCGTTGGCGCGCTGTACTTTTGCGAACTCGGCATTCGCCTGGTGCTTGTTGGAGTTTTCCGACATCATCGTCATCCTTTAAAAAAAAACATTCATGCGCGTCATCATATCAGAATTACGGTGATGGGGCGCCGTCCATCCCATCACCGTGATCCGTAATCTCATTTTGGACATCCGAAACTAAGCGTTTGTTCCAAGGTGCTGCAACCGAAACGGGAAATTCGAGTCTTCGCCTTTCTCAATTGCGCGCTTGGTAGTTCAGGATTAGGCCGGGACCGCAAATTGCGGCTCGTATTGAGGAGGCCCAATCCGAAAGCCGTTTCGGAGAGCGCCGTCATCAGCACGGCATCGTGCGGATTGGAATTGCGGTGGATTGGAATTGCGGTGTGGAATTGCGGTGACAGTGCATTCAATTGACGTTACTGTCAATCCGCGCCATCATAGCGCATGGCCCGTCTCGCTCGCGTCGTCGTTCCTGGCCTGCCGCATCACGTCACCCAGCGCGGCAACGGCCGCGCGCGCACCTTTTTCGCCGACGCAGACTACGCGCTCTATCGCGACCTTCTCGCCGAGCACACGCGCGCTGCGGACGTGTCGGTCTGGGCGTGGTGCCTGATGCCCAACCACGTGCATCTGA
>Ga0208849_1001094_pt1 | contig 20628 bp, 19 predicted proteins | sample NGESurdeep072012_10_FD_184470 | JGI IMG/M metagenome (GOLD analysis project Ga0208849, IMG submission 184470) | Arctic peat soil microbial communities from Barrow, Alaska - NGEE Surface sample 53-3 deep-072012 (SPAdes) | ecosystem: Environmental > Terrestrial > Soil > Wetlands > Peat ... | reverse complement strand
CGTGTCCCCATCGCCATGCGCCGATTCTACAAACACACCCTGTGCATCCTCGAATACTTTCGACCTACGAATCAGCACTTGCACCACGGGCTGCTAGGCGACTAGATTAGAGTGCTTCCGTTCGGGCTTCCTGGAGCGATTGAGCAACGCGGATCGAGTGAGAGGATCATCTGGCATGAAAGCGATCTTATCGCATGTCAACAGCGAAAAACTTTAAATCAGTCACCTAGACCTGGATCACGGCCCCCATTTGCCCTCGACTGTCAAAGCCTTTGCCGCAACTCTTTTGCCTCATCCGCAATCAAGCTACGGCCTGCAATGGCCATGACAGCCGTGCATAGCGCCGTTCCGGTGCACCAAGAACAAATCTTTCCGAATGTTGCAACCTGACGAACAACGTTGAAGGCGGCAACTGCGCCGTCGCCCACCAGCTTGAGAGCGAGGAACCTACGCGCCTTTGGCCGTGATTGAGCGAGCAGGATCAGGGACAATGTGATCCCATAGCTGCCCAGGCCAAGTAGGCCGTCCGGTATGCCTAGCGGGTGAGCGGCCTTGGACTCGGTGATCCTGTCGGATGCGAAGAGTTCACCCGGCGGGTCTGGCAGGTGGGCGAGGCACCCCAGCTGATGGGCAGCTATGGGCAATAGCGTGACCAGAGCGGCCGAGGCTGCGGTTACCAGCAATGTGTCAGGTCTGCGACCTCCGGATACGGAGCGGGCCGAAGTCTCAGTCATGCCCTCCTCCGCGAAGCGAAAAGTGTGGCGCCGATTCCCACCAGAGCCAGCGCACCCAGAGCGAACCATTCGCGATGCAGCGACACATAGACCTCTGCGCTCGTGCGCTTGGAGCGATCATCAAACTTGCCGCGCGCGCTGTGTATGCCGGGAACGTACTGGTAGAGATTGTTCGGCGCATTCGGATCGCGGGGTTCGTTTTGAATCTGTTGAGATTTATAGCCTGTCTTGCCCAAATAGGCATCGAGTATCCCGGGGATGAACTTCTGCCCAATGATCGCCGCGACGGTAGGGCTGCCGACCCAGTACTCGCGGCGAGGATGTTTGGCGAGGCCTGCCGCTACGACGACTTCGGCTGAGATTTCCGGCTCAAAGATTGGCGGGACGGGCTGTGTGTTGTCGGGCATGCGGTTCTTCACCCAGCCAAACTGTGTCGTATTCATTGCTGGCATCTGTATGGCGGTGATTTTGACGTTGCTCTTATCATGAATCAGTTCGCATCGCAGAGAGTCAGTGAAGCCGTTGATCGCATGCTTGCAGGCACAGTAGGCGGACTGCAGGGGAATGGAGCGATAGGCAAGCGCAGACCCGATCTGAATGATGGTTCCGCGATCTCGCGGCAACATACGCCGCAGCGCGGAAAGGGTGCCGTGCACAAATCCCAGGTAGAGAACATCCGTCACCCGCTTATAGTCGGATGCCTCCATCTCCTTGACCGGAGAGAAGACGCTGACCATCGCATCGTTCACCCAGATGTCGATCGGCCCGAGTTCCTGCTCGATCTGGTTTGCAGCACGCTCGACGGCGTCCGCGTCGGAAACATCGGTGGGGATGAAGATTGCCTGGCCGCCGAGATTCTCGCATTCCTGCTTTGCGGCGGCGAGCGCTTCCGGATTGCGAGCCAACAACCCCAACCTCGCCCCTCGTTTGGCGTATGCATGCGCAATTGCCCGCCCTAAACCGGCAGAGGCGCCGGTGACGACTACGACTAAAGGTGTTTCCATTGAGACCTCGATTCAGAACGAATGCTGCGCTAGCCGCGGACTGCAAGCATGTTGGGTTGAAGGAAGCTAAGTAAGTCTTGGGACACCCTTTCCCCACGTGCCGGGCGGAGCGAGGTTCCTACGGATCGGCGGGGAGGTCATATCCCGGTCGCTCGATGTGAAGACACGATCTGCCTGAGAGATGAGATAGTCCGCGGTCCTGGCAGCCAAAGACTGGATCGTCAGACCCGGGTTCGCCGAACCCTGCGTAGGCATAATGCTGCCGTCGCAGACGAACAGATTTGGAATGTCATGCGAGCGCCCGAACTTGTCAACGACGGAGGCGCGTGGGTCGGAGCCCATCCGCGCGCCGCCGACGAGATGGGCATAGCGGGCTTCATGAGCAATCTCATCGGCGCCAGCAGCTTGCATTACTTCGATTGTCTTCGCTGTGGCCGCTTTGATGAGTTTGTGATCATTATCGTGCAGATTGAAGGTGACATGTGCGATAGGAAGACCAAAGCGGTCTTTCTCCTCGTCGAGAGTCACGCGATTCTCTGGCCACGGCAGGATTTCCCCCAGGAGGCCAAAGCTCGCCCAATGGTTGTAGTTCATCATCTCCCGGCGCAAGCCCCATCCCCAGACCTTCTTCGCTGCAACCATCTGCTTGCCGAACGCGATCGGTAATGGACCGACCGTCTGAATGGCGAATCCGCGGGCGAAATCGTTTTTCGGGTTTGTTTCGTAGAACTCTTCGGTAAGGGCGTGTGCGGGAGGCGCCTTGTACACTCGCACGAGTTGATCGAAGCGGCCGAGAACGACGGTGCCCGCCTGAGCCATCAGGTAGCGGCCAACGGTGCCACTCGAATTCGCGAGGCCATTCTCGAAGCCGGGACATGCGGAGTTCAGAAGGAGCCGTGGGGTCTCTATGGCATAGCCTGAGATAATAGCGGCCTTGGCGCGCTGAAAGTGTGCGTTACCGTTCTTGTCGAAGTAATGAACACCGTTCACGCGACCGTTCTTGCCGAGGCTGACGCGGGCCGCCATCGAATGGTCGCGGATTTCGGCTCCGCTGTTCAGAGCATCTGGCACGTGGGTGATGAGCGTGCTGGCCTTTGCCCCCACTTTGCAGCCCTGAATGCAAAAGCCGCGATAAATGCAGTGCGGCCGGTCTCCGTGCGAACCGGAAAGGATCGCCACAGGTCCGCCGATTGAGACGGGGATATTGAGCGCCGAGCAGCCGCGAACGAGTGCGTTGCCAGCTCCGCCCATTGGGTGTGGACCATAGGGATAGCCATGAGGATGTCCCCACGGATAGTAGGCTGGACCTGCAACTGGCATCTCCAGTTCAAGCTGCTCGTAGTATGGCTGGATATCCGCGTAGCTGATCGGCCAGTCCGTTCCGACACCATCGCGTGTGTAAATTTCGAAGTCGGATGGATGAAGGCGCGGGGTAAATGCGGCCCAATGCACGGAGCCGCCGCCAACACCCTTGCCACAGTTATTTGCTCCAAGAGCGAGGGGGTCCGATCCGCCCGTGACGCGCGGCTCTTCCCAATACAGTTCGTGCGACCCAGCTTCATCGCTGACCCAGTCGTGTTCGGTGTCCCAGAATGGCCCGGCCTCCAGGCCGACAACATTGAAGCCCGCGCGCGAAAGACGCTGCAGCAGAACTCCTCCGGCCGAACCCACTCCGACGATGATGTAGTCCACCTCTTCCAGTTCCTTGAACTTGCGCATGGGAACGTGAATGCTCTGAAGCGCGCCAAGCATGTGTTTGCCTGGAGGTGGAGATTCAAACGATCCAAGGATCGGCTTCTGCATGGGCCTTTAGATACCTTTACTGTGTGAGCGATGCTGAAGAGATTCTGTGTAGAACTCATGTGTGGTTTCACTTTCGCCTGAGGCGGCATGCGACGGTGCAGCCCAGGCATAGCGTTGTTCCGCAACCTCCCACGGCTCGGGCTCACCGCGTTCCAGACGCATGTACGCGCGTGGATACGCGGGTCCGCCAAAGCCGATCTCGTCCCACGCCCATGGGTGCGCATAGTAGGCGTCGATCGCATCCTGCATGATCTGCTGCCAGAAGCGATGCACCGACATACGCTTCCAGATACTCGCTGCTCCCTTTGGCTCGCCGTCATGAATTGCCTTCAGAACAAGCTCCTGCCGCAGGTGCGGAAGCGAAAGGAACCCTCCGCCAAAATGCTGTTGGGCTTCCTGATCAATCGCATCCATGCCGATGAGATAGACATCGCAATCATGCGGCATATTCTCGAAACGGTAACCCACTGTCCTACCAAGGAAGAGGCGTTTGTCGAGTGCGGGAAGGATGGGGATACGGCGTTCCGGGATGCGGTCAGTCTGCGGAATCAGATGGTCGAAGACGGTCGTCCAGAAGCGAGCCTGCGCCGGCTTGAAGAAACGAATGGGTTCCTTCTTCTCAACCCGCTCAAGTACTACCTTGCGCGTTGCATCATCCCAGAAGGGCTTTTGAGACAGCGTGCTGAAGCCCGAGTAGTATCCAGGTTGCAGGCGCGGCATGATCGGCTCGCCCGAATCCGGATCGATAGGAAGAAGAGCAGTATCGGGAACTTCGGGAGTCATCGCCTTCTCCTGCCGAGCAGACTGGCCAAAATGCCTAGCGCGCCCGCTGCGCCGAAGAGCAACGGGGCGAAGATCGGCGGACCGTACAAAATGTTGTAGAAAATATGTTTGTGGCCTCCCGGACGGCGCAGCACACCACGCGCGTGATAATAGAAGCCCGCTGCGGCATCGGCGCACGCGAGGACCGATATCGCGGGGAGCACGGTGATCGCAGCCTTCCGGTTTTTGACCGAAGCGAAGGATGCTGCGGCGAGCATAGGTGCAAGGATGACGGGAGTCCACTGCGCCTTGTACTTGAAATTATTCTTGTAGTGCGAATAGAACGCCTCAAACCCGCTCATTAAGGCGCTTATGCCCGTGGCAATCGCCATCTGGCGCTGAAAGCGGCCCTCGCGTATATCCTGCTCGCTAGACAGGAGATCTCGCTCTGCCGTCCTGGAAAGTGATTTCCCAGGCACGTTGGGAGAGCGTCGTGGAAGCGAAGGCGTTTTATCTTCACGGCGCAGGTAGGAAGCGATGAGGCCGAGATATGCGCTTGTGCCAAAGAGCAGGGGAGCAAAAACGGGCGGACCCATGATCATGTTGACCATGGGCAAGCGCCAGCCGCCGGGCTTGCGCTTGATTCCGCGCACATGGAAATAGAAACCGATCAGCGAGTCTACAAGCGTGACCACGGAGACGAAGCGTAAGATCGTGCGCGCAATCCGCTTGCTGAAGAAGCCCCCGATCCCGGCGAAGAACAGCACAGCGCTCAATATGACCGGCGTGTACATCACACGTCGACCGTAACTGCCTCGATAATGTTCGTAGGATACCTCGATGCCGCTCATCAGACTCGCGAAAGCCGTCAGCAACGAGAGACTACGCTGAAAGCGGCCTTCGCGGATGTGGTTCCGAACAATCTCCAGATCGTGTATCGGATGCTCGAGCGAGAGTCCTGTCTGGGGGGTCGTCTCCACCTAAATCACCTCGCGAATCTTGTCTTCTGCGACGTCCCGAATGATACTCATTGCATTCTTCTGGCCGCGTAGCAAAGCCTCGGCAAACTTCAATGCCTGCTTGATCTTGATCCTTCCGGGCATGGGCGGCTCGTTCGGATCTACAACGGCCTGGATGACTGCCGGTCCGTCGTGCAGCAGGGCTTCTCGTAGAACTCGCTCCACCTCATCCGGCCGTTCGATGGTATAGCCGGTCGCACCACATGCTTCCGCGACCTTCGCGAAATCGATGGGTTGCAGTTCGACGCCGAATTGGGGGTTGCCTTCGAGGATCATTTGCTCCCACTTGATTTGTCCGAGAACGTTGTTCTTGATGACGATCACCTTAACCGCGAGCTTATACTTCGCGAGTGTCGCAAGTTCTCCCAGCAACATAGTCAGGCCGCCGTCGCCAACGATGCAGACGACTTGCCGATCCGGAAATGCCGCAGCGGCGCCAATACTGTACGGCAGGCCATTGCCCATGGTGGCCAGAGAGCCCGAGAGCGAGAACATCATCGAGCCGCGTATTTCGATGTACCGTGCCGTCCAGGTTGCAATGGTGCCGCTGTCGGAGGAGACAATCGCATCGTCATTCAACAGCTTGTTCAACGTGTGCGTCACGACCTGCGGCTTCAGCGGCATGGAGGTACGCGTGCCGCGTTCTTCCATGAGCTTGTTCCAGTCCTTCATGTTCTCCTGAGCTTCCTTCAGAAACTTCTTCTTCTTATTCACCTCGAGAAGGGGAAGCAGCTCTTTCAGGATGGCCTTCGAGTCGCCGACGAGACCGACGTCGACTGGGTGGCGAAGACCTACACGAGCTGCATCGAGCTCGATTTGAACGCACTTGGCCTGCCCGGGCTTGGGAAGAAAATCCATGTATGGGAAGCTGGTACCGATCATGATGAGCGTGTCGCAGTCCTCCATCACATCCAGGGAGGGCGCCGTGCCGAGCAATCCGATGCCTCCCGTCGTGTAGGGGCTGCGATCCGGCAGCACAGCTTTTCCGAGTAGAGGCTTGACTACGGGGCCGCCAACAGTTTCCGCAAGCTGCGATACCTCCTCGCGGCAATGCAGGGCTCCGCGCCCAGCAAGAATCGCGACCTTCGATCCCGCATTGATGATGTCTGCCGCTTTGCGGAAGAGAGCAGCATTCGGATGCGCCGAAGACGGCACGCTCCAATCGCCGCTATGGTGAGCAGGGTTGGCATCGCTGCGGAGCTTGCCCTGAATGGAGACCGGCCACTCCTGAATGTCCTTGGGAATGCAGATATGCGAAACCCCCCTGCGCGCGTAAGCGGTACGAATCGCCGCATCCACGCAGTTGACTGCGTGGGCTGGGCCCATTACCCGCTCGTTGAAAACAGACACATCCATGAACAGCTTGTCGAGGTCAACGTCCTGTTGGTAGTCCATGCCAATTAGGTCGTGGAAGGTGTGCCCGGTGATCGCCAGCACCGGCTGGCTATCGCACTTCGCGTCGTACAGACCGTTGAGAAGATGTACGCCGCCGGGTCCTGAGGTTGCGACGCAGACACCTATCTTGCCGGAATACTTCGCATAGCCGACTGCGGCAAATGCCGCTGCCTCTTCGTGCCGCACCTGAATAAAGCGAAGCTTGTCCTGATGCGTCCTCAAGGATTCGAAGAAGCCGTCCACGCCGTCGCCGGGGAAGCCGAAAATTGTGTCTATACCCCAGGTAATAAGCCGCTCAACGATAAGATCCGAAACCTGCTGACCCATATAAGCTCCCTTTCGATTTCCAGTGCTACGGTTCGCTCGTTCTTATTGCATTCCCTTGGTTAGATGCGAAAACCCTTAGCTCCGGGCCATATGACCTAAACGAGAAAAGCTGCGGCATCCTCTTTCTTCAGATCCAGCCCCATCCCCGGCTTACTGAGATCGGGAGACATGTTCCCGGATACCGGCTCGCAGAAGCCATCGAAAAACATGCGCTCGATGCGGGCATGGTCGTGAAAGAACTCCATGTGAATCGCCCGTGACGAAGCACAGCAGACGTGCAGATGCATGCTTGGACCGCAGTGTGAAGAAAGCGGAATATTGTATGCCCAGCAAAGAGCAGCAACATTGAGAAAGCCCGTGATGCCGCCACAGCGCGTGGCGTCGGCCTGCAGAACCGTGACGGCCTGAGCGTCGAGCATCCGCCGGAAGTACCAGGCAGTGTAACCATACTCGCCCGCGGCAACATCCATGCCCACGGGCACACGCTTACGTATCTGATTAAGGCCAACGAGGTTGTCGGAACTGACCGGCTCTTCAATCCACTCAACAGCATTCTCGCTAAAGACATTGGCGAGACGGATTGCCTCAGTGACGGTATAGGCGCCGTTGGCATCGACAAAGAGCTTGGGGCCGCTGCCAATGGCACTTCTCGCGATAGTGACACGGTGCGGATCGGCTGCCGGATCGGTCCCGACCTTCATTTTCATCATGCCAAAGCCTTCTTCCGCCCAGCCGGAGAACTGTCGGGTCAACTGCTCATCCGTGTAGGTGGTGAAGCCGCCACTCCCATAAACCGGTATTGAGTTACGCACGATTCCAAGGAGAGACACGAGCGGAACGTCAAGCAACCGCGCTCGAAGGTCCCAGAGCGCATTGTCGATGGCCGAAATTGCCATCATTGCAATTCCAGTTTCGCCGAGATTGCGAACATGCTTGAGCATCGCCTGCCAGATAGCGCCATGGTCGAACGCGTCCTTGCCGAGGGCCACTTGCTGCAGCAACGTATCGGCGAGTTTCGCGGTCGACGGATCGGCATAGGTGTAGCCAAGAGCGTGTTTGCCGCCTGCTTCCAACTGTACGAGCACCATGGTTGTGCTATCCCAGGAGAATGTTCCGTCAGCTTCAGGAGCATCCGTCGGAATCTTGTAAACCGAGACACTGCCGTGCGTTAGTTTTACGTGTTGCAACATGGTGCTCCCTTAGAACTCCGTCAATACCTGGACTCCCGTAGCAGTGACAGCTACGACATCGCAATGGCGCATACCGCCATAGCCGTCGAAATAAATCGCCGGCTCAACGTTGAAGGTCATTCCAGCTTCGAGAACGTCTGGAGAGGCGGGGTGTATCCGCGGGAGCCCCTTCGCGTTTGCTGCAGCGAACCCAACACCGTGGCCGAGAGCATGTTTGAATTCCTTGCCATAGCCATGCTTATCGAGAACGCTCCGCGCGGCCTGATCGACTTCTTTGGCAGGCTTCCCCGGATGGATCACGTCAAGCGCAGCCAGTCTGGCTTCCATGATGGCCTCACGCATGTGAATCTGCTTTTCTGTAGGTTTGCCTGCGGTCCAGGTTCGAGTGATATCGGTCCAGTAGCCATCGCCGCACGTATTGGCGTGGATCATCACCAGATCGCTGGCCTCCACCGTCCTTTGGCGTGTGCGCGCATATGCAGCGGCGTCGGACGCGGAGTTGGCGCCGGACATGCAGTAAAAGAAGCCGTAACTCCGCTGCATGAGTGCCGCTATCGGCGACCGTTCAAACGCCGATTGAATCGCGGTAGCGATATCTGCCTCTCGAAGACCCTCTTGGATCGCATCCGGTGCCGCATTGAATCCAGCTTCGGCTGCCTTCACGTCGGCCCGCATGCACTCCAATTCTACGACCGTCTTGCTTGCCTTGAGCTTTTCCAGTTGTCTATCGGCTGCGACAATAGTCAGCTTCGGGAATTCCTCGTGCAGAAGGTCGCGAAGTGTGGAGCGGTAACATGCGGTCACGACGTAGCTGGCAGGCTGCAAGTTCTGTTCAAGCTCCATGCCGACTCGCGCCTGCGTGATGGAGAGCTTCCTGCAAAGGTGAGTAAGGGGCTTCTCGATCGCCTCTTTCGGCGTCGTCATAATGTGCAACTGTTCCGGGCGGAAGTCCGTGAACGCCGCGTTGGAACTGTGCTGTGCGATTTCGTGCTCATCTTCCGGCAGAAGCACGCGAACTTCGCCGTCTACTGTAAAGATCGCGATGCTGTTTCCAATAACCGGCCAGTAACCAGTGAGCAGGAGCACCTGAGTTGGAGCAGAGCAGATCAGCGCGTCCAGCTTCTCCTCGCGTAACATCGCAATTACCCGGGAGCGCCGTTCGGGATCGATCGCCATTGCACCTTCCTTTCCAGTTATGCCGAATTCAGACAGATGGTGAGTGCCGCACTACAAATCGAAGGCCTCCTCCGTGGTTTATTACATCGCACACGGGTGTTTCGAAGTAGAGCAATTTTGCTCACTCTGAGACTTTGGTCGATGACCTCCTACCGAAGCTGAGCGAAGTCAGATCGTCCCGTCGCCAGCTTGCGTGTCTGCCGTTAAGTTCTCAGGCAATTCACTCTTGCGACTCTTCTCGAATCGATCGCTTGCCGTTAGGTGAGATAAAAGCCGAGGCGTCGGCGCTCCGCATTGGAGGCCCCAACTAATACTGACCGAGCCGGGCTGGAGAAAGGAGGCAATCGCGCCGGCGTAGCTTGATCGGCAACGCCATTTCGCACAGAGATTACCGCCCATGAGGATTCGCCTCTGGCGAAACTTGCGTATTGGCATACGCTCAACAGTTGTGCTCTCTGGGGCCGTTTTGAGGTCTTCGCCTGAAGGCTTCGAGGGCGGCCGAGATGGCCGCAGCGATGGCACGGAATCGAATGACAGGATCAGCCAGTGCATGTTTGAGAGCCTCGCTCCCCCGTTTGATCTGCGCAATTTGATTCCTTATAGATTGATCTACGCGTGCAAGTCGAGACTGGATTTCCGTCAATCCTTGTTCGAGTGACTCGACTATCTCTGCCCCCTTCTTAGCAGCAGTCTCCAGAGTTCCTAGGAGCCGGTAGGATTTTCCCGCCAAATCATATAGGTCGACTCCGCTTGCGCGAAGCTTTCCTTCGATCTGCCGCACCGTCAAGCGCACCCTTAGAAGCATTAAGAACAACGCTCCCAGAACCCCAACCTGAATTAGAACCAGCAGCGATATGGCCGCTGCTAGCCAAATCAGCACAACAGTCGATTGATGATCCATGACACTCCTCCGTACGGACGGATTTTCTGAAACTTCGCTCGAAAAATGTGGCTCTGAAAGCCGCTCGACTCCTCCGGACATCCCCGCCGGTCCCGTGGGCATTGACTTTCCCGAACCCACCTGCGCTGGTCTTTCACTGCCACGCATAGTTTCGAGAAAGCTCACGAGCGCCGTGACCTGCTGTGGACTCAAAGCGCTCCCATAAGCGGGCATATTTCCGCCTCCTTGCAGGACCTGACGTATCATCTGGCTCTCTGTCATCCTCGTGGCAACGCGATCCAGTTCAGGGCCGCGTTTGCCACCCACGCCGTCAAGCGAATGACAATTGCGGCATTGCATCTGCTGAAAAACGATCGCGCCCTGCCGTTCCAGCGGCGTCCTTCCTTGCAGAAACGCTGGCTGGATCGCATCCGCGCTCCACGCATTCATGACCGGGCTCCACGGAGCCTTGCTGGCGAGCCGGGTGAGAACCGAGAGGGAGAGGGCGATCACAGTGACCATCAAGACGGCCACTGGTCTTCGCGACCAGTGCTTCTCACCTTCTCCCGCGTACAGCGGCAGCGCGAGCATAACGCAGATCACGACGATGGGCGCGATCAAGAGAATAGGTGTTTCGAGCTTTGGCGGCATCAATGCGAACAGCGCATAGATCCACAGGAACGGGACATCCGGCTTAGGGACGGTTTGAATGATAGTGGGATCGGGTGGCCCCGTTGGCCCCATTGGGCCAAAAAATAATGCGCACGCCATGATTGCCAGAAGAACAGCAGCTGCAAACAGAGCGTCTTTCCATGCCGCATATGGAACGAAGGGAACGCCGTCTTTGTGGACCTCCGCTTCGTACTCCCGTACATACGTGCTCCTCCGCACCAGACGGCCGGGCATCGGCCACTCGGTAATGCCGAGGCGGAGTACCATCCACACATGCACACCAACCAGGGAGATCAAAATGCCGGGAATGACGAACACGTGCAGGGCGAAAAAGCGCGAAACGGTGGTGGCCCCGATGATCGGGCCACCCAGAACGAGATGGACCAACTCCGATCCAATCCATGGAACCCTGCCCATAATGGATGCACCAATGCCCAGACCCCAGTAAGCATCCTGATCGAAGCGGAGCACCTGCCCGGTAAATGCCATGCCGAGCGTCATCAATAATAAAAAGACGCCGACAATCCAGGTAAGTTCACGGGGAAACTTATAGGCTCCGAACATGAAGACCTGGCACATGTGGATTAGCACGATGGCGACCATGAAGTCCGATCCCCACCCGTGCAGCGCGCGGAGAAACCAACCCAGTGTCACGCCATGATCCAAGAAGTTCAAGCTGTTCCATGCGTCTCGCGCGGTCGGCGTGTAGACCAGCGCCAGCAAAATGCCAGTCATCACCTGCAACACGAGGATCACAGCCGCAGCGCTGCCGAAGACGTACCACCAGCTGGAGCTGCTCTTGGGAATTGGATGTTCAGCTGCCTCAGTGATGGGCTTCGCCAGACCGAGGCGGCGGTCGAACCAGTGATAGAGATTGAGACCGGTTTGTTTTACCCCTGGCATGGCGACCTTCCCGGCTTGGCGATGCTTGCCTCCGTGGACAGGGTTGGCAACTCGCCGGCCCAGATCATGAGCTGATCGCCAACAACCTTGTATTTGTATTCGTACAGTCCTCGCGGAGGAGGGCCTGCGGCGACTGCGCCATTCTCGTAGTAAACTCCGCCGTGGCAGGGGCACATAAACAGCTTGGAGGCGGGAAACCAGTGGACCGGGCAATCCATGTGTGCGCAATTGACGGCGAAAACCTGAAATTGGTTGTTGGCGATATGTCTCACCCAGCAGGGAAGAGTACGGGTTTGGCCGTCGGCAGGAGTGCCATCCGGATTGCGATACTGCCCCAACCTGGTTTCTCCAGCCGGAAATTGCTCAAGATTTCCTACTGGAACCCAGTAGTTGTAACTCAGATTGCGCTTCAGGATCGGGCCCAGGACATAGCCAAGAACAGGCACAGCCAGAATGGCGCCTACCGCGCCATTGACAAGCAGAGAGATCTTGAAAAGGAATTTTCGTCTCGAATATTCGCTTGGATCATTCATGGGATTCTCCAAATTCACCGTCACGGGCTGCTGCGGCGGTTCCTTCTCACGTGAATCTGTCGTTACTGCCGGGACTTTGAAAATGGCTGACCCGGAAACTGGATCCTCTGCGATGCGAGCCACGCTACGATGTCGGTGACGTCCTTGTCCGTCATGGACTTTCCCGCCGCGTCGTCGCGCCAATCCGGCATTTCCTCATCCGGCAAGCCCGAAACGACGATGTCACGCAATCCCAGGCTGGTGATGAGCGCAAGATATGTAGGATCGACGATCGAGCCTATGACAGCATGTTGTTTGGAAGCTGCTGGGGACTGGGATGTGACTGCATCGCGCTGCAAGATACCATTGCCATCGGCTCCGTGGCACCGAGCGCAATATACCTGGAATGCGGCTTTTCCTTGAGTAACATCGCCGTCGGACGCGGGCGTATACGCGGGAGGGTTTGCGTTATTAAGAGTTCCAGGCTTTCCCCAGTAGTCGATCATTCCATCCACGATGTTTCTAACCTGTTCGTTAGTGAGCAGCCCACCACCGCTCTGTCCAAACGCAGGCATTGCACTCTGAGGCACACCGTCGGCAACGATCTGGATCATGCGCTCTCGGCCTGCCCAGGCCAGGTACACAGGATTATCGAGAGGCAGCGCCGCGCCGTTCAAGCCATTGTCACCGTGACATCCGGAGCAATTGTTTTTGTAAAGAATTGCAAAGCCGAGGGTCTGGTCAGGACGTAGAGTTTCAGGTCGGAACCCGGGCTTTCCCGGCAGATGGCTGCAGCCCACAAAGCCAAACGTCAGCAGGGCAGCCGCCATCATCGTTCCCATAAGGCTCGTCGTCATTGAGGGCGATCCTCATCGTGCGCTTGCTGTTCGATTCCCCGCGACAGAATCCCGGCCCGCGTCGAAAATGGCAGCGACTGGTATTGATGAGTACGAACCCGAACATGCAGATTCACAACAAAGCCCGCTACCAGGCCGAAGGCAATCTGCGAAAGGATGAACCACAACCAGTCGATCCTCTGGTTCAGGTCAGGGCTCACCGCCTCCAATGTGCCATATAGAAGACCTGTCCAAAATATGGGCGCCAGGAATCCCGCGGTGAGAATGGGCCTCCAAGGAAACATCGGAAGTATGGCTCCGTAGAGAAGTCCGACCAGTACCGAGGCGAGAGCATGTATCCCAATAGCTACCAGCAGCCCATGCAGATGATAGGAAGCCAGAAACGCCGTGCTCTTTCCGGCCCAGTCCGGAATCGCTATCGCGGCGAGAAGATTCGGCGCATACCAGATACTTCCATAGCGGATGAGTCCGTAGAGCGTCGCGGGCGCGATCATCGCGATTCCACCGGCGATTCCACCCCGCACACCGGCGCCCAGCGTATATCTCTCGACCGGAAGGATCTTCCTATGCGACTCCGCAACCGGAAGGCGCTCCACCTGCGTGCGCGAGCTTTCGATTTTGATGATCTCCGTAATCACCTCTATCTCTTCGATTCGCTCGCGAGGCAAGACGTCTCGGGACCAGCCGATCGCTGCGCACACCATCAGAACCACTCCCAGCAGGCTGACTGCCCAGGTCATCACAATTCCTGCGAACAGGAAAGTGGTTCCCAGCGCCAGCACGATCGGCCACGCGGTCGGCGCCGGCAGGTGCACCGTGTGTTTCGATGGATAAGCGGTCTGTGGAGCGCTGTTCATAGTCTCTATTTGTCTTCTGTCATCTTCCAATTACGTACACAACGAGAAAAACAACAACCCACACGGCATCGACAAAATGCCAATACATCGACAATGCGTGGAAGCGGTGTGCCTGCTCTTCGCCGACCTTGCCCAGGATTCCGAGCACCAGAACAATGCTCAGCATCAGCAATCCGATCGCGACATGGGTGGCGTGCAATCCGACGAGAGAATAAAACGTGGCGCCGAACAGGCTGGTGTGGATGGTGAAATCGTGCTTGAAGATCAGATCGCTCCATTCTCTCGCGGTACCAAGGAGGAAGATGATTCCCAGCAGCACCGTTGCCGCCAGCCAGCCGACAAACCCCCCTCGACTACGTCTTTGAAACTGATGGACGGAGAGGTGAATCGTGAGGCTGCTCGAAAGAAGGCAGATGGTGTCGAAGATCGGTAGTTCGAGGACATCTTTTGGCGTAGGTCCGCTCAGGCTCTTTCCAAGATAGAAAATGTAGGCCACGACAAAGATCAGGAACATGGCCGACTCTGCCAGGATCAAGCACCACATGCCCACGGTGCCCCGATAAGGCAGCACCCATGGATCGTCATTGATATCGTAGGTAAAAGGAATCGTAGTCACTTGGCAGCCATCTCATTCTCGGTTCCCAACTCGTATTCCCAGTCAGGTTCTTCCGGGTGCTTCAGGTCCCACAGCGGCCGCCGGCTTCGGACCGTCGGCTCGCTTGCAAAGTTGTAACTTGGCGGAGGAGATGTTGTAGTCCATTCAAGGGTCCAGGCATCCCACGGATCGTTGCCAGCCAGCTTGCCTTTGAAGCATGAGCGAACAAGGTTGAAAACAAAGATGAGAACGGCGATCGCCTGCACGAAAGCGCCGATGGTCACAATCATGTTCCATATGCCCCAGTGATGCCCCGGTTCGTAGGTGTAGATCTCCCGGGGCATCCCGAGCAATCCGGGAATATGCATAAAATCGAACGTGAGGTGGAAACCAAGCACAAACAACCAGAAGTGCCATTTGCCCAGCGTTTCGTCCATCATGCGGCCGGTCATTTTCGGGAACCAGTAATAGAACGCGCCGAAAAGACAGAAGAAGATTCCACCGAGAATGACATAGTGAAAGTGCGCCACCACAAAGTAGGAATTGTGCAGTTGCCAGTCGAATGGCGCGACGCCCAGCATAATGCCGGTAAGTCCGGCTATGGTGAACTGAAACAGAAAGCCTATGCAGAACAGCATAGGAACCCTAAAGCGTATCTTGCCACCCCAGATGGTTGCCAGCCAGTTGAAGATTTTGATTCCGGTTGGGACGGCGATGACCATGGTGGAGAGCACAAAGGCGGTGTTGGCCACGGCTCCCATGCCGACCGTGAACATGTGATGCGCCCATACCGTAAAACTGATAAACGCGATGCCGACCGACGCCGCCACCATGGCCGGATAGCCGAAGATCGCCTTGCGGGAAAATACCGGAATGATTTCATTGGCAAAGGCGAATGCGGGCATCACGAGGATATAGACTTCAGGGTGTCCGAAGATCCAGAAGAAATGAGCCCACAGGACCGCCGAGCCTCCGGCCTGGATGTCAAAGAAGTGTGCCCCCAGGTGACGGTCGAGAACTAGCATGATCTGCGCGGCAGATAAAGGCGGAATCGCCGCCAGGGCCATGACCGACGTGACCAGCATGAGCCATACATAGAGCGGCATGCGGCTCAACTTCATGCCCTTGCAGCGCATACAGATCGTCGTTGCGGTTATGTTGAGGGCTGTACCAATCGTTCCGATTCCGGTGATGAAGATTCCCAGAGCCCAATAATCGCTGCCGTTTCCCTGCGAAAATCCGCTCTCGGTCAAAGGGGCGTAGGCAAACCAGCCGACATCTGGAATGCCGGAGCCGCCAAAGACTCCTTTTCCGCCCAGGATGCTGTAGTACAACAGGGAGGCGCCGAACAGATATATCCAAAAACTAAAGGCGTTCAATCGCGGGAATGCCATATCCCGGGCGCCGATCATCAACGGCACCAGATAGTTTCCAAAGCCGAAGAGAATCGGCATGGCCACGAAGAAGATCATCGTGGTGCCGTGCAGCGTGAACAGTTGATTGTATTGCTCGGGAGAAAGAAACTTCGATTCGGGCTTAGCGAGTTGAATGCGCATCAGGAGCACTTCAACACCGCCGATCGCGAAGAACATCAGGGAGGCGGCGATATACATGAGGCCGATCTTCTTGTGATCGACCGTAACGATCCAGTCGTGCATCACTTGCAGCCATAAGCGAGGATGCTCCTCGTCAGGGGTCAGATCGACTATTCCTGAGAGAGGGATCGAATCGGCCATAAATAACTTCTCCTGCTCCGAACCGGTTAGTGCAGCGTTACAAGATAGGACGCGATCTTCTTTACGTCCTGGTCGCTGAGCTCCATCGCAGGCATCAGGCAGCCTGGTTTATATGCGTCAGGATCCTTGATCCATTTCTCCAGATTGGCTCGCGTGTTGGGGAGAGTTCCTGCGGCAATCGTGTCGCGGCTCATGAGGTGCGTGAGGTCAGGACCAAAGTGGCCGTTCGCCACAGTTCCGGAAATCGAATGGCAATTGATGCAGGCATTCTGCTCAAAGACGCCTCGCCCTTCCGCCACACTCGGATCTTCGACGGCGATCTTTTGTTGATTGGCAATCCAGCTCTGAAAATCGGTCGTGCTCTGCGCATAGACGCGTATCAACATCCGTGCGTGCTCCATGCCACAGAACTGGGCGCACTGGCCATAATAGATGCCGGTAGCTTCCGGCTGTATCCAGGTTGTGTTCACCTGGCCTCCAAAAAGATCGGTTTTGCCAGCCAGACGAGGCACCCAGAAACTGTGATCTACGTCCGCTGTCGTTAGTTTCAGATAGGTGGGCAGCGGATCCTTCGGGTCGCTGCTGACCGGAACGTGGAGCTCATTCGCCGTGATCACTCCATATTTGGGATAACGGAACTCCCACCAGAACCGGTGTCCGATTACTTGCACATCGAGCGCCTGCTTTGGCTCCGGCGCTTGTTGAATACCGAAGATCACCCGTACTGTCGATAAAAACAGCACAACGATAATCAATATGGGGATCACGGTCCAGGCCAGCTCAATCTGGTTGCTTCCGTAGATCTGTGGCGGCTCTCGATCGGCGTCGACATTGTCAGGCCGCTCGCGAAAGCGGATGATCGCGTACAAAAGCAACCCGGAAACGGTGACAAAGATCGCACCCGTGACGATGAGCGTAAACATCGAAAGCCGAAAGATGTCGTGCGCGGGAGCGGATTGCGGAGAGAAGATGTTGGTAGGAGAGGTAAACAATCGATCGAATAAACTGGAGCCGGTTGCGCCCCGCAATTCGTTGAGTATCGGGCTGAACGCGTAACTGTGCAGTGGCTGGAGAGCCAGGCCCGACAAGGCGACCGATCGCGCCGTCTTCGCAGGACGATTCAACAAAATGCTCCTTTTGCTCTAAATCTGGCGAGTGTCCATTGCGGGACGTCTGTTCGTCTCGGAAATATGTCATAGGACCAAGTCGTCGAACTGGTCAATATTGCTCACATTGACCGCTAAGCGATTCGCTGTCTTCGGTTTAACTCTGCGGCTAGTCGCAGGAGAATCAGTTGCAATATTTTGCTCATATAGTTAGCAGGCGCAACATCACACGGAGTAAAGTTTATGAAGCTGACGTTCGGCGCTGGCTGTATGCCTTCATCTTTATGCACCAACAGATCGTCGCGTTTGCAATCCTGTGTTGTATCAAGATAACGAGCGCAGCTAATGTGGTCTCACCGGAACCTCAGCAGATTGCGATTTAGCATTTGGGGAACACAAAAAAGTTTGGCTTCCAAAGAAAGCGGCTCTGAATCGGGGTTGTTCGACCGTCGCTCTTGACGTCGCTCCAGGTGACAGGAGCGCATCAGCCAACTGTCATTAAGAGCGCGCAGGGAGGGGGAGAGCAGACGCATTGGTGTGGAAATAGCGGTCTATCTGTGGCGGAGGCCGAAATTGCGCGTAATTCTAATTGGCATACTCTTCAAGCAAAAACATCGAGATGTGTGAAGAGGCGGGAGCAAAGACCCTGCGAAGCAAAGACCCTGCATGGAGAAAAGTGTCTCGGGAATGGTAACCACGAATGTCATATCTACTGAGACCGTCGCCATTTTGTCAGCGTGGTCGCTACCTTTAAGATTGACGGCCGCCATTGGCTGCGTATCGGCAGTTTATGTTCGAGGCTGGTATGGTATTCGCAAAACGAGGCCCGCATATTTTACCGGCGTGCGGCTGGCATATTTCCTAAGCGGCATGGCAGTTCTGTGGCTCGCGATTGCCTCACCTGTCGACGGCTTCGCGGACGTGTTGCTTAGCGCCCATATGGTGCAGCACTTCCTTCTGATGTCGGTCGTGCCGCCGTTGATTTTGCTGGGCGCTCCCATTGTTCCGTTGTTGCGTGGATTGCCACGATGGCTGGTCAAGACCGTGGTTGGGCCGGTGATCACCATGCGCTGGATGCGCAGCTTAGGCCATTTTGTCACGGCTCCCGCAGTCGCGTGGCTTTCTTTCAATCTAGTCTTTCTGTGCTGGCACCTGCCCACAGCTTATGATTTCGCCTTGGAGCATGAAGGAGTCCATGACTTTGAACATATCTGTTTCCTGACAACGGCACTCCTGTTTTGGTGGGTGATTCTTCATCCATGGCCCAGCCGTTTTCACTCGGATAACTGGCTGATCTTGCTGTATCTGTTGCTCGCGGACATTGTGAATACAGCTCTTTCCGCTTTCCTCGCATTCTGCAATCGGCCCATTTACCAGTTCTATATCTCAGGACGAAATCCTTTTCACATTTCTGCGTTGACCGATCAAATAGCGGGCGGTGCCATCATGTGGGTGCTAAACTCCTTCGTTTTCCTCGTGCCCGCCATGGTGATCACAGTTCATCTGATGAGCCCGTCGATTGGGACTTCTTTTGCCGATCGGTCTCTGAAGGCCAATCGGGAGCGGTCTACACTTTCCCCGTAAGACCACACCAAGGGTCATTACTCCCTTGTCTCGATCCTGGCTTACAGAAACGTCTTTAAGGCCGGCTTGATCGAGCGATTTACGGATGCTGCTAGAGACATCAGGTGACTGCGGGGCCATCTTTTCACAACCTACCAGTAACCCGACGATCGTTAGCGCGAGGATTCCGAGCCAAAATGCTTTGAGCGATTTCGTAGCTGTCCTTTCCCGAGCCATTAGGGGGTCGTCTGCAATGAGTACGGATTTGCAGGTGGCTTGGGAGACATTCAAGTCGGGAAATCTCGCTGAATTTCAACGGGGTAGATGCAGTCCGCCAAAGAAGTAAACAATTATGAGAATGATCAGGACCAGCCCAAAGATGCCGACTCCTCCGCCTGTACCCCATCTCCGATATCCGTAATAACCTCCGCCGCCACCGAATACAAGCAGCAGAACAACAATCAGTAGGATGAATAACATTGGAAATCCCCTCTCTGTGTGCTTCGTTTCTGTCTATCCAAGATTTGGCAAAATGGGCGCCACGGCCACATTTGTATTCCGGACGCAATGTGGTCAGCTAAGCTGTCGGGCTAAGCAATCGGCAAACACTTAGCGCCAGTTAAAGTCGCCCGGATGAGGCAACCCCATTCTGAATGGCGGTCGTGACCCGGTGGGCTTTGCAGTCGACTCTTAAGAGCTTTGTTCGAGTACTTATTTCCCCAGAACCTTTTCGACCTCGCCGGCCTTCCTTTGGACCTTTCCGCCCGCCCTTTCAATGTGGCCTTCGGTTTCGAGCTTGGAATCACCCGTCACTTTGCCCGTCGTCGCTTTGACGGCGCCCTTTACCTCGTGTGCGGTACCCTTGACTTCGTCCTTTGTACCTGCGCTCATTTTCTCTCCTTTTGCAGTTAATCAGTATGGGTCAGCATTTTTGCTGAGAGCCCCCAAGGGGCTAGCCGTTTGCCCGTGGGTCTCAAGCCAAAAGCCCAATCAAGCTACGGTACGAGCGGCTTTCGAACCTCGTCTGGCCAATATTGCTCATAGGGGTGTGTGATCACCTCAGCATCCGAATCTGCCGGCGGTGCGGGCGATGCTTCTGTATTTCCGGTCCGGTGTAGATCAAGACTTCCGAGCTTGCATGCCTTGATTTAATGGAAAATGATCGCGGTGCATCCACCGCTTGAGGAGCTTGGCCCTCTCATTGAACTCGCATGCGCAACCCTTGCGGTGAGACCAGGTTCGGCCTGTGGCAGCTCCCGGCCGTGCATCTTGGAAGGTTCCGGACCAGATGCGGAACCATTAGTCGATCCGACCTTGAAACAGAGAAGCAGATTAAATCTACTACTCGTTCTGGTCTGACGGACCTCGCGATGGGAGGCGCAGTGCCGGCGACATCCTCACTGGCAATGTCGGCGGTCCGCCGCGCCCAGAAGGTTGAGATTCCCTTACATGCGCGCATATCGACGTCTGTTCGAGAGAACGCGTCGTAGTCGAGCGTTTTACACTTCCAGAATTATCAAGCTATATATTTGAGCGA
>Ga0208849_1001093_pt1 | contig 20641 bp, 21 predicted proteins | sample NGESurdeep072012_10_FD_184470 | JGI IMG/M metagenome (GOLD analysis project Ga0208849, IMG submission 184470) | Arctic peat soil microbial communities from Barrow, Alaska - NGEE Surface sample 53-3 deep-072012 (SPAdes) | ecosystem: Environmental > Terrestrial > Soil > Wetlands > Peat ... | reverse complement strand
CCGCGCTCGCACAACCCGATGGCCCTCCGCCAGGCCAAAAGCCCGTCGGCTCCGCCGACGGGCGCTCCGCGAAGCCCAACATCTCCCCGCAGTAAGTGCGCAGCACTTACTGCGGATCCGCGAACCAGAAGAGGCCGACGGCGCCGGGGCCGGTATGTGTTCCGAGCACGGCGCCGAGCATCGTCTCGCTCTCGATCGTCGCCTGCGGGCGCAGGTCGCGCACCATCTTCACGAGCTCCGCGCCGCGCTCGGGCGCGTCGGCATGCGCGATACCGACGCGCAGCCCGGGCTCGTCGCGCGTGTTCGAGGTGAGCGCCTCGACGAACTCCTTGAACGCCTTCTGATTTCCCCGCACGCGCTTGAGCGGCGCGACCTCGCCGTCGCGGATGGCGAGGATCGGCTTCACGTGCATGAGGTTGCCGGCGAACGCGGCTGCGCGGCCGATCCGCCCGCCGCGTGCCAGATACTCGAGCGTGTCCACCGTGAACAGCATGCCGTTGTTCTCGTGGAACGTCGCGACGAGCGCGTCGATCTCCTCGTCCGTCGTGCCGCGCTCGAGCCGGCGCTGGATCGCCATGCCGAGCATGGTGATCGACGCCGACACCGTCTCCGTGTCGATCGTGCGCACGCGCTCGTCACCGAGCATGCCCGCAGCGGTGCCGGCGCTCTGGAACGTCCCGGAGAGGTTCGACGCGAGGCTGAGCGAGAGGATGCGCTCGTAGGCGCCGAGCTGCTCGAAGCACGCGAGGAAGTCGCCCGGAGTCGGCTGCGAGGTGGTCGGCAGCTCCGGCGCAGTGCGCAGCCGCTCGTAGAACTGCGACGCGGTGAGGTCGACGCCGTCGCGGAAGCTCTCCGTGCCGAAGTTCACGTAGAGCGGCACGACACGCCAGTTCGGGAAGCGCTCCGCCGCGTCGGGGAAGTCCGCCGTCGAGTCGAGGACGATCGCGGTGTTGGCGGCGGTGAGGTTCACGCCGCAGCCGCCGCTCGCCGGATCGCGTCGACGATCAGCTCGAGCTCCTGGTCCTTCGTCAGGCACGCGCTCGCGCCCGCCTCGTACAGCGCCGCGATCTCGCGCGGGTTCGCCGAGGCGGTGAGGCAGACGACCGCCACCTGCGGGTATGCCTCGCGCAGCGCGGTCGTCGCCTGCACGCCGTCGAGCCCCGGCAGCCGGTAGTCCATCAGCACCACGTCCGGGCGATGCTCGCGGCAGGCCGCGACGGCGAGCGAGCCGTCGCCCACGGCGGCGACGACCTCGACGTCGTCCTGCATGCCGAGCAGCAGCTCGAGCGCCTCGCGGAAGACCTGGTTGTCCTCCACGAGGAGGATCCGGATCGGGCGCTCCACGAGGTGCCGACCCTACTCAGCGGACAGCAGCAGGTGGTAGTGAGGCTGGCCGCCCTGCTGGACGTCGACCTCGAGCGCCGGGTACGCGCTCGCGATCCGTTCGAGCAGGCCGTCGAGCGGCGGCGCGTCCTCGCCGACGAGCACCGTGAGCAGTCCGCGCGGCTCGTCGAGCAGCTGCTCGACGACCGCGTACGCCGTGTCCTCGAAGCTCTCGCCGGCCGCGACCGCCTTTCCCTCTGCGAGCCCCAGCCAGTCGCCCTTGCGGAGCGCAAGGCCGTCCAGCTCGACGTCGCGCGACGAGATCGTCACTTCGCCGTCGGCGATCGCGTCGACGGCCTCGCGCATCTCATCGACGTTCTCGAGCGCGCTGCGCGAGCCGTCGAAGGCCACCATCGCCGCGAGCCCCGAGGGGATCGAGTCGGTCGCGACGATCTGCACCGGCCGGTCGGCGTTCGCGGCGGCGTGCTCGGCGGCGAGCAGGATGTTCGAGTTGTTCGGCAGGATGATCGCCTCGTCCGCATCGAGCGACTGCACGGCGCGCAGCAGGTCCGCCGTCGACGGGTTCATCGTCTGGCCGCCCTCGACGACGCGGATCGGGCCGATCTCGCCCGCGAGGCTCTCGAACAGACGCCGGTTGCCCTCGCCGGCGACGACCGCGACGACGCCCGTCGCCGCACGCTTCGTCGGCTCGGGCGCAAGCGTGAGCAGACGCTCCTCGCGCTGCTGCGTCTGCATGTGCATGTTCGCGATCTCGATGCCGGCAATCGTCCCTTCCGCGACGCCGAGCGAGAGCGCGGCGCCGGGATCGTCGGTGTGCACGTGCACCTTGAGCGCGGTCGCGTCGCCGACGATGAGCAGCGAGTCGCCGATCTCCTCGAGCCTGTCCTCGAGCCCCTCCTGGTCGAGTCCCTCGCCCTCGATCAGGAAGACGGTGCAGTAGCGGTAGCGGGACAGCTCCTGGTGGATCGCCTCGACGCCGGTGCTCGAGTCGTCGTCCGGCGGCGCCTCCGCCAGCGGCTCGCCGTTGACGGCGGCCGCGACGCCGCGTACGAGCTCGAGCAGGCCCGCGCCGCCCGCGTCGACGACGCCGGCGTCGCGCAGCACCTGGAGCTGCTCCGGCGTCCGCGCGACGGCGAGCTCGCCGCGGCGGACGAGCTCGACGAGCAGGTCGCTCAGCGGCATTGCCTCGCCCACGCGCGCCTCCGCCTCTTCGGCGAGCTCGCGGATGACGGAGAGCATCGTTCCTTCGACCGGGCGCCGCACCGCGCGATACGCGGCGTCGCTCGCGCCGCGCAGCGCGAGCGCGGTCACCTGCGCGTCGATCGCCGACGGACGCATCGTCTCGCCGAGCACGTCGGCGGCGCCGCGCACGATCTGCGAGAAGATCACGCCGGAGTTGCCGCGCGCTCCCATCAGCGCGCCGCGCGCCACGTCCCGGGCCAGCGAGTGCCGGCTCGCCGCCGACGTCTCCTCGACGGCTTCGGCGACGGCGCGCACGGTCATCGTCAGATTCGTGCCCGTGTCGCCGTCCGGCACCGGGTAGACGTTGAGGTCGTCGATCCGGCGCCGGCTCGCTTCGAGGGAGGCGAGCGCCGCGTCCACGACCTTCTGGAGCGACTCGAGGTCGCCGTTCAGTGTCCCGCCGCCGCTCACGCTGATCGCTTCACGTCCTCAATATGCACTTCAACGCTCCGTACGGGAAGCCCGGTGAGCCGGCCGACCTCGTAGGAGACGCGGTTGCGGACGGTGGAGGCGACCTCGGCGAGGTTGAGTCCGTACTCGACGACGACGTGCAGCTCGACCGTGACGCCGCCCTCCGGGTCGCGGGCGATCTGGATGCCCTGCTTCAGCCGCTCGACCTTGCCGAGCAGCTTGCCGACGGGGCCGCGCGAGGCCATGCCGACAACGCCGTAACACTCGCGCGCAGTCTCGCCCACGATGTGCACGATCGCGTCGTTCGAGATCGAGATCCGGCCGAGCGGCGAGTCTGATGCTGCCTGTGCTGCCTCCACTTCCGTATCGGACGAGGCAGCGGGCCGGGCGGTTGCGAAAGTGCTAGATCGCCTTCTGGACTTTTCCGGCCTTGAGGCAGCGCGTGCAGACGTACGCACGCGTGGCCTTGCCGGCGAGGACGACCCGGACGCGCTGGAGGTTCGGGTCGAAGCGGCGCTTGGTGGCGACCATCGAATGGCTCCGGTGGTTGCCGAAGCCGGGCTTCTTCCCGCAGATTGCGCAGACCTTGGACATCGCCGCGGGACTGTAGCGGAAGCCCCTATCTGGCCGCTTGGGCGTTGGAGCGGAGCTGCGTGAAGACGTCGGCCATCTCGAGCGCGGTGCGCACCGCCTCCGCGCCCTTGTCCACGCGGGCCAGCGCCTGCTCGAGCGTGTCCGTGGTGAGCACCCCGAAGGCGACGGGGACGCCGGTCTCGAGCGACGCGAGCTGGAGCCCGGACGCCGCCTCGCCGGCGACGTAGTCGAAATGCGAAGTCTCGCCGCGGATCACGCAGCCGAGCGCGACGATGCACGCAAAGCGGCGCGTCTTCGCGAGCGCCATCGCGCCGACCGGCAGCTCGAACGCGCCGGGGACGGCCATCACCGTCACCGTGTCGCGGCCGACGCCGAGCCGGTCGAGCTCGGCGAGCGCCGACTCGAGCAGCTTGTTCGTCACATCGCCGTTGAAACGGGCGGCGACGACTCCGACGCCGCGGCTCGTGCTGCGCGGCTCGCCGTCGATCAGCTCGACGTCGTCCGGAAGATCGAGCCCGCCGGGTGCGTGGCCCGGAAGGCGCAGCAAGGGCTCGTCCGCTTCCGCGAGCTCGACGGCGGGCTCCTCGTCGCCGGTCTGCTCGTCGTCCTCGTAGACCTCGTGCACCGGCTCCTCGATCTCGGAGCCTCCCTGCCCCACGCCCGGCCACTGCTCGCTCGTGCTCACTCGTCCTCCGCGTCGAACTTCAGCCCCTGGTGGTGGAGCCCGTGGCCGAGCTTATCCCGCTTCGCGATCAGATACCGGCGGTTCTCGTCGTTGGGCGACACCTCGATCGGCACCTGCTCGATCACCTCGAGCCCGTACGCCTGGAGGCCGGACACCTTCTTCGGGTTGTTCGTGAGCAGCCGGATGGTCGAGAGGCCGAGCTCGGCGAGGATCTGGTTGCCGATCCCCCACTCCCGCTCGTCCGCGGCAAAGCCGAGCGCGAGGTTCGCGTCGACCGTGTCGAGCCCGTCCTCCTGGAGCTCGTAGGCCTTGAGCTTGTTCAGCAGGCCGATCCCGCGACCCTCCTGCGCCATGTAGAGGAGGACACCGCTCTCCTCGGCCGCGATCAGCCGCATCGCCGCGTCGAGCTGCTCACCGCAGTCGCAGCGCAGCGAATGGAACACGTCGCCGGTCAGGCACTCCGAGTGGACGCGCACGAGCACGTTGGTCGCACCGTCGACGTCGCCCTTGACGAGCGCGACGTGCTGGCGCCCCGTGAGCGTCTCGCGGAAGAGCACGGCGGCGAACTCGCCGTACGCGGTCGGGAGCCGAACGCTCACCTCGCGCTCGATCAGCTTCTCGTGCCGGCGACGGTACTCGATCAGGTCGGCGACGGTGACGAGCTTGAGACCGTGCTGCTTGCAGAATTCGAGCAGGTCGGGGACGCGCGCCATCGTGCCGTCGTCCTTCATCACCTCGCAGACGACGCCGGCGGGGATCAGCCCCGCAAGCCGCGCGAGGTCGACCGCAGCCTCCGTCTGGCCGGTGCGCTGGAGCACGCCGCCGGGCCTCGCGCGCAGCGGGAAGACATGCCCGGGCTGCGCAAGATCCTGCGCGCTCTTCGAGGGGTCGATCGCGACCTGGATCGTGCGCGAGCGGTCGTGCGCCGAGATGCCGGTGGAGATGCCCTCGCGCGCCTCGATCGAGACGGTGAAGGCGGTGCCGTACCGCGTCTCGTTGCGCTCGGTCATCATCCGCAGCCCGAGCGCGTCGCAGCGCTCGCCGGTGAGGCAGAGGCAGATGAGGCCGCGGCCCTCCTTCGCCATGAACGCGATCGCCTCCGGAGTGGCGAACTGGGCCGCGATCGTCAGGTCGCCCTCGTTCTCGCGGTCGGCCGCGTCGACGACGACCACCATCTTCCCGTGGCGGATCTCCTCGATCGCCTCCTCGACGGAGGCGAACGGGCCGGGCTCGGGGACGGGTGCGACGCTCATGGCTCGGGATTCATCGTAGAGGCAGCAATCGCTCGACGTACTTCGCGAGCACGTCGGCCTCGAGGTTCACCTCGTCGGCCGGTGCGAGCGTGCCGAGGGTCGTCTCGGCGAGCGTGTGCGGGATGAGCGCGACCGCGAAGCCCGAATCGTCGAGTGCGGCGACGGTCAGCGACGTGCCGTCGACCGCGATCGAGCCCTTTTCGACGCAGTAGCGGAGGACGTCCGCCGGGGCGTCCACCCAGATGCGCCGGCCCTCGCCCTCGGGCTCGACCGAGCGGACGCGGCCGACGCCGTCGACGTGCCCCTGCAGCATGTGCCCGCCCAAGGGCTCGCCCGCGCGGAGCGCCGGCTCGACGTTTACCCCGGCTCCGGGTTCGAGCCGGCCGAGCGCCGTGCGGCTCAGCGTCTCGGGCACCGCGTCGAACGACAGCTCGGCACCGGCGACCTCGACGACGGTGAGACAGATGCCGCCGACCGCGATCGAGTCGCCGACCGCCGCGGCGGCCGCCGTCCGCGGCGCCGCGAGGCGGAGCCGCACGCCGGCGGGGCCGCCGTCGACGGCCGTGACGCGGCCGCGCTCGCGGACGATCCCCGTGAACATCCGGAGAAGGCTAGCGAGGGGCGGTGAGGTATCCGGCGAGTAGGACGTCCTCGCCGACGGCCGTCGCGGTGAAGCCGGAGAGCGCGACGGGCGCGGCGAGCCCGCCGAGCGCGTGCGGGCCGTCGCCGCCGAGGATCGGCGCGACGAAGAGGAGGAGCTTGTCCACGAGGCCCGCGGCGAGGAACGCCGCGGCGAGGGTCGGGCCGCCTTCGAGCAGGAGCGACTGCACGCCCTCCGCCGCGAGCGCGCGCAGCTCCTCGGCAAGAGGGCCGCTGCGCAGCTCGAGCCCTGACTCGCCGGGAAGCGGGCCGCGGCCGAACGCGAGACGGCGTGGCTGCCTCGCCGCGTCGACGTCGCGCGCGTCGAGGCGCGGCGCGTCCGCGCGCACGGTGCCCATGCCGACCGCGACCGCGTCGGCGGCTGCGCGCAGCACGTGCACGAGCCGCCGCGACTCGTCACCGGAGAGCCAGCGCCGGCCTGGGACGGTGACGCGCCCGTCGAGCGTGACCGCGAACTTGAGCGTGACGAAGGGGCGGTCGAGCGCCTTCCACGTCCGCCACGCCTCGTTCTGGCGCTTCGCCTCGGCGCTGTCGAGCAGTTCCACCTCGATCCCCGCCGCGCGCAGGCGCTCGAGCCCGCCCGCAGCCCTTGGATTCGGGTCGAGCGCGCCGACGACGACGCGCGCGATGCCCGCCGCGATCACCGCGTCCGCGCACGGCGGCGTGCGGCCGTGGTGCACGCACGGCTCGAGGGTCACGTAGAGCGTCGCACCGCGGGCGCGCTCCCCTGCCTGGGCGAGCGCGACCGTCTCCGCGTGGTCGACGGCGGCGAACTCGTACCAGCCCTCGCCGACGACCTCGTCGCCCCGCACGAGCACGGCACCGACGAGCGGATGGTCCTCGACCTTGCCGCGACCGCGCTCCGCGAGCTCGAGCGCGCGTGTGAACCACTTCACGCGAGTGCTTGTACCAGGCGGCGATACGCCCGCGGGAGATCCTCGCGCAGGAAGATGGCGGTGCCGGCGACGATCAGCGTCGCGCCCGCGTCGTAGACCGCGCGGACGTTGTCGTTGTCGATGCCGCCGTCGACCTGGACGTGCACCGAGTCCGGCAGCGCGGCGCGTGTGCGCTCGATGCGCCCGAGCGCCTCGGGCATGAACTCCTGGCCGCCGTAGCCGGGGTGGATGCTCATGCAGAGGACGATGTCCGCCCCCGCGGCGACCGCGGCGACATCCTCCGGCTCCGTCTCGGGGTTGAACGCGACGCCGACCTCGAGCCCGTACTCGCGCGCGAGCGCGATCGTCGCGGGCACGTCGTCTACCGCTTCGTAGTGGAACGTGACGCTGTCGCCGCCGGCTTCTGCGATCTGCGGGAAATGCCGCACCGGGTTGTCGACCATGAGATGGCAGTCGACCGCCCCTTCGAAGGAGTGCACGAGCGGCGCGATCGCCTGGAGCACGACCGGGCCCATCGTGATCGGCTCGACGAAGTGGCCGTCACCGACGTCGAAGTGGATGATGCGCGCGCCCGTGCGCAGTACGACGTCGAGCTGCTCCCCGAGGTTGGCGAAGTCCGCCGCATACAGCGACGGCTCGATCTCGACCGTCCGGATCCAGTCCTGCCACGCCATTTTGATGTCCGTGGAAGTGCGCCGCACTTCCACGGCATCGTGATTGTGCTCCGCAGAGCGGACGGCGGCGGAGCCGCCGTCCGCTTGGGCTGGCGCCGGACGTCGGGTTCCACGGCGCGCGCGGTGGTGGCTTCGCCATCCCCACGCGCGTCTGGGGACGGCGAAAGCCACCACCAGCCGCGCTCGCAGAACCAAGTGCCCCTCCGCCAGGCCAAGCGAAGCCCGTACATCTCCTCGCCTGAAACGCGCAGCGTTTCAGGCGACGACAAGACGGCTAATGAAGAAGCCGCTCGTATGGTGGACGTGGGGCAAGGTCAGGAGGAACTCCGGGCGGCGCGGGTGGGCGAACTGCGGCCACTCGGGGCCGAGCGGGACGGGGCGCAGGCCGCTCGCGTCGACGATCGCCTCGTTCTCGTCCGCGTTGATCGTGCAGACGGAGTAGACGACCGTTCCGCCGGGCCGGACGCGCCCGGCGGCTTCTCGGAGCAGGGCGAGCTGCAGGTCGGGGAGCGGCTCGGAGCGCCAGCGCAGGTCGGGTCGCTGCGAGAGCACGCCGAGGCCCGAGCAGGGGGCGTCGACGAGCGCGCGGTCGAAGCCGTCGAGCCCTGCGGGGAGGGCGGTGCCGTCCGCCTCGACGACCGTGACGTTCGTCGCACCGAGCTGGGCGAGGTTCGCGCGCAGCTCGCTCGCGCGGCTCGGGTCGAGCTCGACCGCCGTCACCTCGCCGTGCAGCTGTGAGGTCTTGCCGCCGGGCGCGGAGCAGACGTCGAGGACGCGCTCGCCGTCCCGGGAGCCGACGACGAGGCCGGCGAGCTGGGAGCCGCGGCTCTGCGGCCAGATCCGCCCTTCCGCGACTGCGAGGTCGTCGACGCGATCGACGCGGTAGGCGCCGGGGACGTCGGTCGGCTCGCCCGGCGGGTCGCCGCGGACGAGGCGGACGACGGTCTCGAGCGGCTCGTTGCCGGCGCGCATCAGCGCGAGCGCGTCGGCGGCGCCGAGGTCGCGCGACCACGTCTCGGCGATCCAGTCGGGGTACGACTCCTTCAGCGCGCCGTCGGGGAGGCCGTCGAGCAGCGCGCGCATGCCTTCTGTCAGCCGCCGCATCACGGCGTTTGTGAAGGGGACGGCGCGTTCGAGACGCGCGCGCCGCACGAGCTCGACCGACTCGTTCGCGGCGGCGTGCGGCGCCGTCTCGGTGTAGCCGAGCTGGTACGCGCCGAGCCGCAGCGCGGCACGCACGGGCGGGTCGAGCTTGCGCACGGGACGCTTGCCGAGCGTCTCGATCGCGTAGTCGAGCGTGCGCACGCGCTGCACCGCGCCGTAGGCGAGCCGCTGCGCAAATCCTCGCTCGCGCTCGTCGAGGCCGGCCGCCGCGCTCCGGAAGACGCGGTCGGCGTACGCGTCGTGCTCGAACACCCGCACAAGCACCTCGTACGCGGCCTTGCGCGCCGGCGAGACCGCCATCAGCGAAGCCCGCGGAGGTACTCCGCGTACGCCATCCGGCGCCCGCCCTCCGGCTGCACCTCGAGCAGCTCGAGCGAGCCGTCGTCCGCCGCGCGCGCGCCCCAGATCACGAGCGGGCGGCCGTCGACGACTGCTCGTGCGCCGATGTGCGGCGAGAGCGCGCGGATCCGGTTCACAAGCTGGACCGTCGGCTGTGCGAGGTCGAGCTCGCGGTCGGCCGCGGTGATCTTCTCCGCGTACGTCACGCCCACGTCGGGCTGCGGGTGGAACTGCGGGTCCGCGAGTACCGCGTCGAGCAGGCGCGCGGCGATCTCCGCGGCGTGCGCATAGACCGCTCCGGCGTCGTCGTCCACTCCGATCTCGAAGGGCTCCTGGGCGGCGATCGGGCCGGCGTCGAGCTCGGCCGTCGTGCGGTGGATCGTCACGCCGGTGCGCAGGTCGCCCGCGATCAGCGCGCGCTCGACGGGCGCGGCGCCGCGCCAGCGCGGCAGCAGCGACGGATGGACGTTGAGCCACAGCCCGTGCGCGAGCAGCGAGTCCGGGATGAGCAGGCCGTACGCCGCGACGACGATCGTGTCGGCCGGCAACGCGACGCTCTCGTCGAGGCGCGCCGGTTGCGCCACGGGGATGCCGAGCCGCTCGGCGGTCTCCTTCGCCGCCGTCGGCGCGAGCTTGCGGCCGCGGCCGCGCGGCTTGTCCGGGCGCGTGAGCAGCAGCGCGACGTCGTGCTTCGCCGCGAGACGCTCCAGCACGTCCGCGCCGAACGGCGCGGTTGCTGCGACCGCGATCTGCATTGAGCTAATTGAGGACGATGCGCGGGCGGAGAGCGGCGAGCGCTTCGCGCCGCGCCTCCGGCGTCGTGCGGTCGATCATCAGGACGCCGTCGAGGTGGTCGCTCTCGTGCTGCGCGGCGCGTGCGTAGATGTCGTCGAGCTCGTAGCGCACCTCGTCGCCGTGCTCGTCGCGTCCGGCGATCGTGACCGTCGTCGTTCGCTCGACCGGCACGAGCACACCCTGGATCGAGAGGCAGCCCTCGTCGGAGACGTCGGTCTCCTCGCCGCGCTCGACGATCTCCGGATTGACCACCGCGACGACCTCGTCGGCGTTGGGCTGGAAGACGAAGACGCGCCGCAGCACGCCGACCTGCGTCGCCGCAAGGCCGATGCCCTGGGCGTCCTCCATCAGGCGCTTCATCCGCTCGACGAGGCTGAGCAGCTCGTCGTCGAACTCGTCCACGGCTCGCGCCTGCATCTTCAGCGCCGCGTCCGGGTACTGGCGAATCTGGGCGAGTGCGAGCCGCCGCCGCGCGTCGCGCTCGGCGTCGAGCTCCTCGTCCTGCACCTGCCCTTCGATCTCCGACATTGCCGTTCTCACATTACCCGTGCAAAGCGACCTGGCTTACACCAGGTCGCAGCCTGCGACGCACGGCGGATCGGCACGACGCCCTCCTGGACACGTCTCGTCGAGCCACGTCCCGGTGCCTGGCACCGGGACGCGGCTGCGCGGGACAGGGGGCTACACGCTCTGCGGGTCGACGTCGACGACGGCGGTGAGGCCGGCACGGCGCATCGCGGGCGCGGCGGCGGCGAGGAGGGCGGCGGCGCGGGTCGCGAGCGTGCGCGGGCGCTCCGTCTTGCCCACGAGCTGCGCGCGGTGGCGGCCGCGGAGGCGCAGGAGGGGCGCCGGGCCGAGGAGCTCGTCGCCGCCGATCCCGGCCTTCAGCTCCTCGAGCGCGCGCAGCGCGTCCGCTTGCTCCGGGCCCGAGACGACGATCCGCACGAGATGGCGGAACGGCGGGTAGCCGAGCTCGCGCCGGCGCCCGAGCTCGCTGTCGAGGAATCCCTGCACGTCGTGGCGCGCCGCATAGGTGATCGCGCGGGCGTCCGGCTGGAACGTCTGCACGATCACGCGTCCCGGCGCGTCGCGCCCGCTCCGGCCGGCGAGCTGGGTGAGCAGCTGGAACGTCCGCTCCTCGGCGCGGAAGTCCGGCAGGCCGAGCCCCGTGTCCGCGTCGACGACCGCAGCGAGCTCGACGCCGGGGAAGTGATGGCCCTTCGCCACCATCTGCGTGCCGACGAGCACCGCCCGATCGGCGCGCTGGAACCGCTCGAGAGCGTCGCGCAGCTGTTCCGGCTTCTCGATCGCGTCGGCGTCGAGGCGGATCCGCTCGAGCTCGGGGACATGCTTCGCCAGCTCGCGCTCGAGCTTCTGCGTGCCGGCGCCGATCCGCGCGAGCTCGGCCGAGCCGCACGCGGGGCACGTCTCCCCCATCCGCTCCGCGTGCCCGCAGTGATGGCAGCGCAGCGACCCGTCGTCGTGCAGCGTGAGCGCGACGTCGCAGTTGCGGCAGCGCCGCGTCGCGCCGCACGCGCGGCAGTGCACGGCCGGCGCGACGCCTCGCCGGTTCAGGAGCAGGATCGCCTTGCCGCCGCGCTCGGCCAGCCCGCCGAGCTCCGCCAGCAGCGGCGCCGACAGCGGATAGCCCGCCTCGCGGCGCAGATCGACAACGCGGACGGACGGCATCGGCGCGGCGATCCGGCCGCCGAGCTCGACGCGCTCCAGCCGCGCCCACGACTCCGGCCGCGGCGTCGCCGAGCCGAACACGGCGACCGCGCCCTCGAGCGACGCCCGCTTCGCCGCGACCGTGCGCGCGTCATAGCGCGGATCCGACTCCTGCTTGTACGACGCGTCGTGCTCCTCGTCGATGCAGATCACGCCGAGCGACGGCACCGGGGCGAACACCGCGGAGCGCGCGCCGACCACGACCGGCGCCTCGCCGGACGCGATCCGTTCGCGCTCGTCGCGCCGTTCCGCCTCCGTGAGCGCCGAATGGAGCACCGCGACGCGGTCGCCGAACCGCTCGCGGAAGCGCCCGAGCGTCTGCGGCGTGAGCGCGATCTCCGGCACGAGCACGATCGCGCCGCGCCCGCGCACGAGTGCCGCGTCACACGCGCGGATGTACACCTCCGTCTTGCCGCTGCCCGTCGCACCGGAGAGCAGGACGTTGCCGCCGCCCGCGTCGAGCAGCGCCTCGATCCGCTGAAGCGCGCGCTCCTGCGACTCCGACAGCCGCTCCGGTGCCGGCTCGGCCGCAAGCGCGCCCAGCGCCGCCGTTCCCTGCCGCCGCTCGCCCCGCCGCTTGGGCGCCTGCGGCGCGACGAGCGCGAGCGCCCGCGCCGGCGTCGACCCGTAGTAGTCCGCGAGCCAGAGCGCGAGGTCGACGAGCGCCGGCGGCAGCGTCTCCGCGACGCGCTCGACCGGCGCCGCCGACACACCTTCCGGCAGTTCGACCCCGACCTCGGTGACGACGCCGCGCCGACGCGCGTTGCCGAAGCGCACGTCGACGACGGCGCCCTTCTCCACCCCGTCCGGCACCTCGTACGTGAACGGGCGCGCGACCGCACGGGCGGTCACGAGCGGATAGACGGACGCGTAGCGGCTCACCGATCGAGCCTAGCCGCGGCCCTGGTCGGTGCTAGACGCCGGCGGCGGTGACGACGAAATCGGTCGCGAAGCCGAGAACGACGCCCACGAGCACGAGCCACATCACGAGCGTCGGCTTCTGGAACTTGCGGTTGACCGCGAACAGCTCCTGGACGACGAAGAGGATCGAGCCGGCCGCAACGGTGAAGAAGAGCACCGAGACGGCGTCGCTCGACCAGGCTTGCCCCACGACGGTGCCGAGGAAGGTCGGGCCGCCGCCGATCAGCCCGAGCAGCCCGAGGAAGCCCCAGCTCGGCTGCGTCCCCTGGGCGGCCATCGGCCCGCAGATCCCGAAGCCCTCCGTCGCGTTGTGCAGGCCGAAGCCGATGATCAGCGTCACCGCGAGGCCGATCTCGCCGGCCGCGGCCGACTGGCCGATCGCAAGACCCTCGCCGAAGTTGTGGACGCCGATCCCGACGGCGATCAGCAGCGCGAGCTGCTTCGCCGGATCGAGACCTCCGGCACGTTGCGCGAACTCGTCCAGGGCGGCCGCACCCGGGCCGACGAGCGTCGTCGCGCGCCGGTCGCGGCGCCGTCTCATCCACCCTTCGTAGTAGGAGAGGCTCATCAGGCCGAGCGTGAAGCCGGCGAATCCGAGTGCCGCGAGCGCGGCGAATCGGTCCCAGTCCCGCGCGTGGAGCGCCGCCGCGATCGGATCGATCGCGCCGGTGAGCACGTCCCAGAGCAGGAAGACGAGGATGCCGGTGGCGAGCGAGCTCAACCCGGCCCGCGTCGACATGCTCAGCCCCTGGAGCCGGCCGACCGGGAGCCCGAGGAAGATCGTCGCGCCGGCGATCGCACCGAGCAGCAGAATGTGGCCCGTGGACATGGTGTAAGGCGAACCTTACACAGGCTGCAAAGGGCAAGATGGCCCGATGGCGCAGGGCCACTCCGTCGACGAGTACCTCGAGACCATCTACTTTCTCGCCTTCCCGATCGGCGAGTACACACCGCGCGTGGCGGGCTCGCCGCCGCTCGCCTCGCGGGTGGCCGAGATGCTCCACGTCTCGCGCGCCTCGGCCGGCGAGATGCTCAAGCGGCTCGAGGCCGAGGGGTTGATCGAGCGCGGCGCCCGCAAGGAGGCGCTCCTCACCGCGACGGGGCGCGTGCGCGCCGAGCGCGTCGTCCGCAAGCACCGGCTGATCGAGCGGCTCCTCACCGACTTCATGGGCTACACCGGCGCGGAGGCGCACGAGCGCGCCGACCAGCTCGGCGACACGTTCACCGACGAGATGATCGACCGGATCGACGAGAAACTCGGGCACCCCGAGCGCTGCCCGCACGGGTGGCCGGTCGACCCGGAGTTCGAGCAGTCCGAGAACCGCGAGCTGGCACCGCTCTCCTCGCTCACACCGGGAACACATGCGACGGTCGTCCGCCTCGCCGAGCACGACGGCGACCTGCTGCACTGGTTCTACGACCACGACCTCGTCCCCGGCCAGGAGATCGTCATGCGCAGCGCACAGCCCGCGGCCGATCAGTTCACGATCGGCGTGGACGGGACGGAGCAGGCAATCAGCGAAAAGGCCGCGAGCGGCCTCTTCGTTCGCCCTGCCGCTTAGAGGCTCTTAGAGCGCCAGCCCGCGCTCCTTCAGCTCCGCCGCCGCCGCGTCGACGCGATCGACGGCGACCTGTCCTTCGAGCCACGCGGCGAGCTCGGCCATGCCCTGCTCGAGCCCGACCTTGGGTTCGAAGCCGAGCGCCTCGCGGGCGAGCCCGATGTCGGCGAAGCAGTGGCGGATGTCGCCGGCGCGGTACTCGCCCGTGAGCTGGGGCTCGATCTGCTTGCCGACGGTGGCGGCGAGCTGCTCGCCGAGCGAGCGCACCGTGAAGCTGTCGCCGCTGCCGATGTTCAGCGCGAGACCGTCGCCGCCGTCCCGCTCGAGCGCGAGCGCGAACGCGTCGACGACGTCGTGCACCGAGACGAAGTCGCGCCGCTGGAGCCCGTCCTCGAACACGCGCGGCCGCCGGTTGTTGAGCAGGCGTGACGCGAAGATCGCGAGCACGCCCGTGTAGGGATTCGACAGCGCCTGCCGCGTGCCGTAGGTGTTGAAGAGGCGCAGCGCGACGGTGGGGATGCCGTACGCGGCGCCGCAGAGGAGGCACGCGCTCTCCTGGCCGAACTTCGTCAGCGCGTAGGTGGAGGCGAGGCCGAGGCGCTTGCGCTCGGGCGTCGGCACCGGCTCGAGGCCGGGGAACTCCCACTCGTCGCGCGCGAGCTGCTCCCGCGTGCGCCCCACCGGTTCCGCCTCGCTGCCGTCGGCCGCGCGGTAGAGCCCTTCGCCGTACACGCTCATGCTCGAGGCGACGACGAGCTTCCCCACCGGCTGCTCCGCGAGCGCCTCGAGCAGCACCGCGGTGCCGAGCGAGTTCGCCGCCGTGTACTCGACGATCTCGTACATCGACTGGCCGACACCGACGCGTGCCGCAAGATGGACGACCGCATCGACGCCGTCGAGCGCGCGGCGCACCGAATCGGCGTCGCGCACGTCGCCGACCACCAGCTCGACGTCGGCGACGAGATAGTCGGGGCGTCCGCGGCCCTCGTGCACCTGCGGCGTGAGGTTGTCGAGCACGCGCACCGCGATTCCGCGCGCGAGCAGCTCGTCGGCGAGATGCGAGCCGACGAAGCCCGCGCCGCCGGTGATGAGGACAGAGCTAGGCGTCGCGGGTCGCGGCGGCGGCCGCTTCAGCGAAAGGGACTTCGCCGTTCAGCCCGGCTGCGGCGCGCAGCTCCGCCGCCTTGTCGGTTCGCTCCCACGTGAAGTCGGGGTCGTCGCGGCCGAAGTGCCCGTACGCCGCCGTCTTCGCGTAGATCGGCCGCCGCAGGTCGAGGTCGCGGAGGATCGCGGCCGGGCGCAGGTCGAAGTGTGCGTGCACGAGCTCCTCGATCCGCGGCACCGGGACGGCTTCGGTGCCGAACGTCTCGACGAGGATCGACAGCGGACGCGCGACGCCGATCGCGTACGCGACCTGGATCTGGCAGCGCGCGGCAAGTCCGGCGGCGACGACGTTCTTCGCGACGTAGCGCGCGGCGTACGCGGCGGAGCGGTCGACCTTCGTCGGATCTTTGCCGGAGAACGCGCCGCCGCCGTGCGGCGCAGAGCCGCCGTACGTGTCGACGATGATCTTGCGCCCTGTCAAGCCCGTGTCGCCCATCGGGCCGCCGATCACGAACTTGCCCGTCGGGTTGCAGTAGAAGAAGTCGCGCTCGCCGAGCCGCCGCTCGTCGTAGAGCTCGTGCGGCAGGATCGGGTGCAGCACGTGCTCGACGAGGTCGGGCTTCAGCCGCGCGTCGAGGTCGAGGCCGTCCCGGTGCTGCGCCGAGACGAGCACGCTCTCGATCTCGACCGGACGCCGCCGGCCGTGCTCGTCCTCCTCGTAGCGCACGGTCACCTGCGACTTGCCGTCCGGGCGCAGGTACGGGAGCACACCCGACTTGCGCACCTCCGCGAGCCGCTTCGCGATCCGGTGCGCGAGCATGATCGGCAACGGCATCAGCTCGGCGGTCTCGTCCGACGCGTAGCCGAACATCATTCCCTGGTCGCCGGCGCCGGCGCGGTCGAGCGGATCCTCGTCGCCGTGCTGCTCCTCGAAGGAGTGGTCGATGCCCTGCGCGATGTCGACCGACTGCTCGTCGATCGCGACGATCACGCCGCACGTGTCGGCGTCGAAGCCGAACTTCGCGCGCGTGTAGCCGATCTCCGCCACCTTGCGGCGCACGAGCCGCGGGATGTCGACGTACGTCGACGTCGTGATCTCGCCGGCGACGACGACGAGGCCGGTGGTGATCAGCGTCTCGCACGCGACACGGCCGTCGGGGTCATCGGCGAGGACGGCGTCGAGGACGGAATCCGAGACCTGATCGGCGATCTTGTCCGGATGGCCCTCGGTGACCGACTCGGAGGTGAACGAAAAGGAGCGGGCTGGCATGCGGTCGCCAGGGTATCGGAGGCGCCGGGCGGAAGCGCTACTTGATCTCGAGGAACACGGTGCCGGTGGCGAGGCCGCCGCTGCGGGCGCCGAACGCTGTGAGCGCGCGGAGCGCGTCGAGACCGGACGGCACGGTGATCCCGGCCATCGGGCCCAACGCCTGCACGAGCGGCAGCGCATCCGCGAGGTTCACGTAGACGAAGCCGGTCGTCTGGCCGGGCGCGAGCCCGGAGGCCTGCTCCGCCTCCGCGAAGGCAGGGTCGGACGAGAGCTTGGCGCCGGACGAGCGGAAGTCCTGGATGCCCAGGGTCGAGGTCGAGACGACGAGCGCACCGTCGACGACCGCGTACGGCAGCGGAGGCTTGATCACCGAGAAGACGCCGCCCTTGGACGCGAGCGCCGCCACCTCCTCGTCGATCGCCGTGTAGGCGGCCTGCGGGTCGGCCGGATGGGTGACGAGCGTCACGACAGGCGGCAGGCCGCCGGTGACATAGAGAGCGGTCTCGCCCCCGAGGGCGGGTCCCAGCTTCGCGAGCAGGTCCTGGAGCGCCTGCGGCAGCTTCGACGACGACGGCAGCGCGGCGGCGCCTCCGCTCGCCTGGAAGTCGGCGACGGCGAGCGCGCCCGCCGGGATGGCGTCCGGGAGCTGCGCGCTGTAGTCCGCGCGCCCCGGCGCCGTCGTCTGCGCGAACGCCTCGAGCTTCAGGCCGTTGCTCTCTGCGACGACGTCCGCGGCCGCCCATTGCAGCTTCGCGGGGGCGGAGGGCGTGACGCCGTGCAGCGATGCGAGCAGCTGCTGTGCCTCCGCGCCGTTCGCGTAGGCGCGGACGAGCGCGTCGGCGGCGAGGTTCGACGTCGCGCTGACGTACGTGGCGTCCTGCGCGAGCGTCGCCGTCGCGTTCGTGAGAGCGTCGAGCGCGGGCGTGCTGCCGGCGATCGCCGTCCAGCCTCCCACCGCGCGCATGACGAGCCCGTGGCCGGCGTTCGCGACGAGCGCGGTGAGCTTCGACGGGTCGGCCGGCTGCGTCAAGGCGACGAGCTCCGGCGGCGACCCGGGCAGAACAGCGAGGTCGAGCTCGCTCCCGAGCGCGGGCAGGATGTCGTTCGCCCAGCTGAGCTTCGTCTGCTGCTCGAACCGCTGCTGCAGCTGCGTGACGAGGTTCGGGAACTTTGCGAGCAGCGCGTTCACCGTCTGCGACTGCGCGGACGAGCCGTCCGTGTCGATCGCTGCGAAGGCGACCGCGTTCGCGGGGACGACCGACGCCGCTCCGCCGACGGTCCGGTCGCCCGCATTCCGGGCGCCGCCGGCCGTCACGATCACGGCTGCCGCGATCACCACCATCGCAATCGCCGCCGGAATCTTCATGCGCATGTCATTCCTCCGTGGGCTGTCGGCCCATCAAACCCGATGCGAGCTCGCCGAGGCTCCTCCCTGAGAGTACCGCGCAGACACCCTCCGTGATCGGCAACTCCACCCCGGTGCGGCCCGCCAGCTCGAGCAGGACGGGCGCAGTCGTGATCCCTTCGACCGTCTGGCCGATCCGGGCCACCGCCTCCTCCGGGCTGAGACCCTGCGCGATCAGCTCGCCGGCGTGGCGGTTGCGGCCGTGGCGGCTCCAGCAGGTGACGATCAGGTCGCCCATGCCGGCCAGCCCGGCGAAGGTCTCGGCCCGGGCGCCGAACGCCTCGCCGAGACGGGCCATCTCTGCGAGGCCGCGGGTGATCAGCGCCGCCTTCCCGTTGTCGCCCAGGTCGAGCCCGTCGACGGCCCCGGCGGCGAGGGCGATCACGTTCTTCGCCGCCGCGCACAGCTCGACGCCGACGAGATCGGGGTTGACGTAGACGCGGAACACCGCCGAGTTGACCGCGTGCTGGAGCTGGCCCGCGAGGAAGCCGTCCTCGCTCGCGATCACCGCCGCCGTCGGCAGCCCGACCGCGACCTCCTCCGCCATGTTCGGGCCGGACAAGACCGCGACGGAGCGGCCGTGCACGCGCGTCGAGAGCCGCTCGCCCGTGCGCGGGTCGAGCCCCTTCGTGAGGCTCAGCACCGGCGCCGACCCGCGCAGGCCCGCCGCGACGTCGGCGAACACCGTGCTCGGAACGGCGAGCACGATCACGTCGACGTCGCCCGGCGCGTCGGCGAGCGGCACCGCCGTGACGCCGCGCAGGTCGACCGTCGGCATCGACCGCGGGTTCCGTCCGGTCTCGGCGATCGCCGACGCCTGCCCGGCCGAATGGCAGGCGAGCACGACCTCGTGCCCGCGGTCGAGCAGCACGCGCGTGAACGTCGTTCCCCACGATCCGGCGCCGGCGACGAGAAAGCGCACGGCGGGACCTTACGCGCGGCGGACGAAGTCGATCGAGACCGGCACGCCGTCGAGGCCGAAGCGCTCGCGCAGCTCGTTCTCGACCCAGTAGCCGTAGTCGCGCGTGATCAGCCCCGGGTCGTTGACGTAGACGCGGAGGCGCGGCGGCCGCACGTGGATCTGCGTGCCGTAGAGGATGTTGAGCCGCTTGCCCTTGCGCGACGGCGGCTGCCGGCGCTCCATCAGCTCGTCGAGCGCGCGGTTGAGCTCCGGCGTCGAGATCCGCGCCGTGTGCCGGTCGAACAGCTCCACGATCGCGTCGAGCAGCCGCTCGAGCCCGCGGCCGGTCTTCGCGGAGACGGCGAGGAAGGCCGGGCGCTGGCGCAGGCGGCGCCGCAACAGGCCGCGCACGTCCTCGATCTTCACGACGCTCGCGTCCCACTTGGAGAGCACGACGAGCGTCGCGCAGTCCGCCTTGCGGGAGACGTCGGCGACCGCGAGATCCTGGTCGACGACGCCCTCCGACGCGTCGATCAGCACGAGCGCGACGTCGGCCCGCTCCGCGGCCTCGAGCGCCCGCAGCTCCGAGTAGTACTCGATCCCCTGCCGGTGGCGGCGCTTGCGGCGCAGCCCGGCGGTGTCGACGAGCACGAATGTGCGGCCGCCGCGCTCGAGCACGGTGTCGATCGAGTCGCGCGTCGTGCCCGGGATCTCGGAGACGATCACGCGCTCGCGGCCGAGCAGCGCGTTGAGGAGGCTCGACTTGCCGACGTTCGGGCGGCCGAGGATGGCGACGCGGATCGCCTCCGGCGGCAGCTCGGCGCGGCCGACCGTGTTGTGCGCTTCGAGGTAGCCGACGATCTCGTCGAGGAGGTCGCCGACGCCGACGCCGTGCAGGCTCGAGATCGGGATCGGGTCGCCGAGCCCGAATTTGTGCAGCTCGAGCGCGAGCGCCTCGTGCTTCGGATCGTCGATCTTGTTCGCGAGCACGAGCACGGGCGTGTGCGCCTCGCGCAGGATCTGCGCGACCTCCTCGTCGCCCGGCGTGATCCCGATCTGCGCGTCGACGACGAACAGGACGAGGTCGGCCTGCGAGACGGCCTCGCGCGCCTGCTCGGCGATCGAGCGGGTGATCGGGGTCTGGTCGGCGATGTCGACGCCGCCGGTGTCGATCAGGAGGAAGCGCCTGCCGTTCCACTCGCAGACGAGCTCCTTGCGGTCGCGCGTGACGCCGGACGTCTCGTGGACGACCGCGGCCCGCGTGCCGCTCAGCCGGTTGACGAGCGTCGACTTGCCGACGTTCGGGAAGCCGACGATCGCGACGGTGCCGAGCAGGGGGGTCTCGGTTGGGGTCTCCGACATGGGGCGAAGCGTAGGGGCAGAGACCGCAACCTCGTTTGAACCGGGTTGCCGACGTTGATCAGCGGGGCGGCACCGCGTTGCGCGGCCGGCCGGCCTTGTGCAGGTCGACGAGCCACTCCCACAGGCGGTACAGCTCGGCCTGGATCTCGGCCGACGCCTGGCGGTAGCCCTTCGCGCCGGGGGGCAGCCCGTCGAAGTGCATCGGCTCGCCCCAGGCGATCGAGACGGGCTTGAAGTTGCCCGGCCGCCACGTCTGCGAGCCGTGGATGGCGGCGCAGACGACCGGCACGTTCTCCTGGAGCGCGACCATCGCCGCGCCCGGCTGCACCTCGCC
>Ga0208849_1001092_pt1 | contig 20643 bp, 12 predicted proteins | sample NGESurdeep072012_10_FD_184470 | JGI IMG/M metagenome (GOLD analysis project Ga0208849, IMG submission 184470) | Arctic peat soil microbial communities from Barrow, Alaska - NGEE Surface sample 53-3 deep-072012 (SPAdes) | ecosystem: Environmental > Terrestrial > Soil > Wetlands > Peat ... | reverse complement strand
AGCGCGCGGCGGTCGTGCTTCCCGCGTGGGAGGGTGAGCGCGAGTGGGCGACAGCGATTCGTGCGGGCCTCGGTGCGCTGCTCGGTTTGCTCGATCGTGAGCCCGCGCTACGGCGGCTCGTGTTCGTGGAGGCGCTTGGTGCCGGCCCGCGTGTGCTTGCGCGTCGCGTCCAAGTGCTTGAGGTTTTGCAGGGCGCTGTCGATCAGGGCCGCGCGGGTGTGAAGATGGGCCGGGAGCTGCCGCCGCTAACGGCGGAGGGTGTCGTCGGTGCGGCGTTTAGCGTGATCCATACGCGGCTGCTCAGTAGCCGCTCGGGGTCGCTGACCGCCCTGTTGAACGAGTTGATGGCAATCGTCGTGTTGCCCTACCGCGGGCATAGCGCCGCTGCGCGGGAGCTGTCGCGTCCCGCGCCTGAGCCCACGGCTGCGATGTCGGCGAGGGAGCGTCTCGGTGCGTCGCTTACAGCGGCGGGTGTTGGCCGGGCGCGGATTCCTTTTCGTTTGACGGTTCGCACGCACAGGGTCCTCGCGGCGGTCGCGGAGCTGACCGCACAGGAGTCCGATCCGAATAACCGCGAGGTCTCCGACGCCGCCGGGGTCTCCGACCAGGGCCAGATCTCAAAGCTCCTGTCGCGCTTGGAGGGCCACGGGCTGCTGCAGAACACCGGCGGTCACACGCAGGGCATCGCCAGGGCATGGCATCTCACGCCCCAGGGCGAGGAGATCGTGCGCGTGGGTCAGCCCCGCAGGGAGCGGGATAACAGCCACCCAGATCTTCATGGCGCAGGAACACACATCACCAAAGGAAAGGCACGACAGTGAAACCCACAGAGCAGTCCGCGAAGCTGGCTTCCACGCCGAAGACCGGTTCCTTCGCGATGCTCAGTGGCCCGCTCCGTGGCGAAGGGAGTGGTGCGCGCTCGGGGCGGGTCGGTGCCTTGCCGGCTGGTTGCGCCCTCCCTCCGCCAGCCGTCCATCCCACCACGCTCCATCCCCACCCGATCCCCGCAGGCCTGACTGTGATGACTGGTGCTCTCGCCCCCCGCCGGTGTGCCCTGATCGCGACCTTGGCCCTCTCCGCGGCCTGTGCGCTTCTCGCCCTCTCAGTCGCCTCCGCCCTAGCCGCCCCTCCGGAAACACCGGAACTCGAAGTGCTCGAACGCCATGCGACCACGGCGTTCGTCAGAGGCGTCCTGAACCCCGCCAAAGAAGGCGAAGGCGGCACCTATGAATTCCTCTTCAAGGCCTCCGGCACCGAATGCGAAGGCGGCGGTAAAGCTCCTCTCACCCCTGGTTTTTCGCTCGGTCTCGAACACGAAGAATTCTTCGAAGAACTGTCCCCGCTCGAACCCGCCACCGAATACTCGGTCTGTCTGCTCGCCGAAAACACCTCCGGCGAAAAGACCGTCAGCGCGCCGGTGACGTTCAAGACGCTCCTGCCCCCCGAAACCCCGGAAACCCTCAAAGCCGAACCGGTGGGGGGCACGAGCGCCACCTTGCGCGGGGTCTTGAACCCCAACGCGCCCGGCGAAGCGGGCCACTACGTGTTCCGCTATCGCCCGTCCGCGAGCGAATGCGAAGGCTTTGAAGGGACTGACACGTTCACCAGCGAACAGCACGAATCGAGCGGTGGCCAACACGAAGCCGCCCAGGCTGAAGTCACCGGCCTGCTCCCGACCACCACCTACACGTTCTGCCTCCTCGCTGAAAACGGCGCCGGCGAACACGCGCTCGGCCCTCCGCAGACCTTCACGACCTCGGTCGCCCCCCCGGCCGTCACCGAAGAGTCCATCGCCGGCGTCACCGCGACCGAAGCCACGCTCAGCGCGCAGATCCAGCCCGGTGGCCAACCGGCTACCTATCAGGTCGAATACGAACCGGGCAAACGCACGCCCGAACAGGCGCTCGCCGCCTCCAGCACGCCGGTCGGCGTGCAGCAGAAGCTCACCGGGTTGCAGCCCGCCACCGAATACCACGTCCGCTTCACCGTCCACAACGCCTCGGGCCCCGCCGAAGGCGCGCTCGTCTCCTTCACGACCTCTGCATCGCAAGGCGCCATCGCGCTGGGCCTGCCCGACAACCGCGCGTACGAGCGGGTCTCCTCCGGCAACGCTGAGGTCTACGGGCCCCACCGGGGGGGCGCCGCCGAAGAAGACACCCTATCCCTGCAACCGTTCCGGGCTGCCGCCGACGGCGAAGCGGTCGGCTACGTGGCCGAGCCGCCGAGCGAAGAAGGCAGCGGGGTTACGGGCAAAGACCTGGGCAACGAGTGGCTGGGCGCGCGGGCGCCCGCCGGATGGAGCGCGAGCGACATCACGCCGCCGACCGAAACCGAGAGCTTCAAAGCTTGGACGAGCGACCTGGGAATGGCGATCTTCACCGCGACGGATATGCCTCCGTTGAACCCTCCCCTGACCCCCGAAGTGGCCGCCAACCCGAGCTTGCAAGGCTGCAACGTGCTCTATGCGCAGACCGCTGGACGTGTCAACCACGCGCTGTTCGACACGACGACGACTCCAGGCTTCTGCGGCGGTGAACCCCCGGAAATCCTCTTCGCCGGCGCCTCGAGCGGCGCCGCGCCGCGGCTGCTCTTCCAGACCCCCGCCGCGCTGAGCGCCGAAGCCGAGCCGGCCGGCGGCGAAGCCAGCAGCAACCTCTATTACACACAGAGCGGCGCGCTTCACTCGGTCAACGTGCTCGCCGGCAAACCCGATCCGAACGCCACCTTCGGGGCCCCTCCGCTGAGCGAAGAGGCGCCCGACTTCAACAATGTCGTCTCGGCCGATGGCTCGCGCATCTTCTGGACCGATCTGAACACAGAACATATCTACGTGCGCGAAAGCGACACCCGCAACGTCCAGGTCTCAGGCGCACATCCCGCCAGGTATTGGACCGCGACGAGGCCCAACGGCCGCTACGTCTACTACACCGAAGAAGGACAGCTGTGGCGCTTCGACGCGCAGGAAGGCAGCCGCCAACAGCTGGCCGGCGAAGGCGCGCTCGGCGTGGTCGGTGTCAACGAAACCGGTGAAGAAGGCGCGTACGTCTATTTCGTCGCTAGCAGCGTGCTTGCAAGCAATGAGAACGCCAACAAGGAAACGGCGACCGAAGGTGAACCGAATCTCTATCTGCACCACGGCGGCACGACCAGCTTCATCGCAACGCTCTCGCCTGAAGACAATGAAGCGTTTCAAGAGCCACCGACAACGAACAGTAATGTGCAATTGGGTGACTGGCGCCAGAGTGCAGGCTATCGCACCGCGATCGTCAGCTCCGACGGCAGCCGCCTCGCGTTCTTGTCGCGTAAGAGCTTCACCGGGTACGACAATGTTGAGCCGTTCCAGGGACGCGAATTGGAATCTGTGCCCGTGCCCGAGCTTTTCTCCTACGATGCCGGCACCGTCGCCATCACCTGCGCGTCGTGCAATCCGAGCGGCGAACCACCGATCAAGCTACCCAACATCGACACGCTCTTGAACCGCATCAACCTTCCGGGCGGGGCGTACGTGCCGGTCAGCCTGTCGCCCACCTACATGCCGCGCTGGATGTCGGCGAACGGCGACCGTTTGTTCTTCGACACCCCCGAGCCGTTGGTTCCCCAGGACACCAATGGCCGCCAGGACGTCTATGAGTGGGAGCGGTCCGGCGCCGGCAGCTGTCGCAGAAGCGCTGGCTGTATCTACCTGCTCTCCGGCGGCACGGTCCCCGACGCATCCTTCCTCGTCGACGCCGATGAAACCGGCAAGAACGTCTTCTTCGTCGACCGTGGGCAACTCGTCCCGCAGGATCGCGACGGCAAGATGGACCTCTACGACGCCCGCGAAGGCGGCGGCTTCCCGGAAAGCGCCCTCGCCTGCACTGGCACGGGCTGTCAGGGCGTGCCGCCCGCGCCGCCGAGCTTCGCCACTCCCGCCAGCGCCACCTTCAACGGCGCCGGCAACCTCCCGCCCTCGCCTGCGCCGCGCCGCCCGACCGCGGCCCAGATCCGCGCCAAACGCCTCGCGACGGCTTTGAAGGCGTGCCGCGCAAAGCGCAACCGGCACAAGCGCGCGCTGTGCGAAGCGCAGGCACACAAGCGCTACGGGGCGGGCCATAAGGCCAAGCGCTCGAGCCGAGCCAGAAAAGCCAACCACCGAGGGAGGGGCAGTCGATGAGCGCCTTGAATGATCTGCGGCCGGCCGCTTCCGACGCCCCGATGCACGCCTGTCGTGAACGACGCGATGCCCGCAGAAGCCCGTGGCTGCTCGCGGCCCTCGCGCTGGCCTGCGGCCTCGGAGCACCGAGCACCGCGCTCGCCTCCTCGGAAACCCCGGGCCCTGGCTGGGCGCTGACGGCGCACACCTATCCCACCAACCTGCCGCCTGTGGGCTCTGCGACGGACCCCGAAGGCAAGGGCGTGATCGTGATCGACGTCGTCAACGTCGGCGCGGGTAACAGAGACGGTACCGTCACCCTCACCGACACGCTGCCGCCCGGCGTGATCGCCACCGACGCCGGCGAGCTCATTCACCTCGGCAGCGGGATCGCCCCGGGAATCGGGCACAGCCTGTGGAACTGCGCGATCGCGGCAAGCGTCGTGACGTGCAGCAACGAACCGAGCGGCAACGTGTTCGACGGGGGCGGCGGAGGCCCGAGCGGAGCGAACGCGGCCGGCGAAGGACCGCATCTGCAGCCGCAGCTCGCGATCGCCATCAAAGCCGCCGGCAGCGAAGAAAGTCACGGGACCAACCGCGTCACGATCGCCGGAGGCGGCGCCCAGACGCCGGCGAGCGCGCAGAACCCGATCGCCGTCAGCGCTGCGCCGCCTACCTTTGGGTTCGTTGACTGGGATGGCTGGTTCTCAAACGCCGACGGCACGCTCGACACCCAGGCCGGCTCGCACCCCTACGCGTTGACCGTCAGCTTCGACCTGCCCACCGTGTCCGCCGTCGGCCAACCGTCGCCGACGCTGGTCGGGCAGATCAGAGACGTCGAAGTCCAGGTGCCGCCTGGCCTCGTGGGCAACCCCGACGTCGCCGCTCAGTGCACGCGCCAGCAGCTCGACGGCGCTCTCTGCCCCAACGACTCCCAGATCGGCATCTCCACGTCAGTGTTCAACGGAGGCACCTCTTTCAAGCGAGACGAAGTCTTCAACATGGTGCCTCCGCCGGGCGCCCCGGCCGAGTTCGGCTTCAGTCTCAACTCCATCAGCACCTATATCGATTCGACTGTGCGCACCGGCAGCGACTATGGAATCAGCACCCGCGCTAACAGTGTCCCGCAGAGGAAGATCCTCGCGTCAACGATCACGTTGTGGGGCGATCCGGCCGATCCGAGTCATACGATTTGGCGAAACAAGCAGACGGGTGGCTGTAACGAAAAAGAAGAACTCAAAGCCGAAGATCGCTGCAAGCCGCCCGGCAACCCACAGGAAGCCTTCCTGACCCTGCCAACCGCCTGCAGCGGTCCCCAAACCTTCACGATCCGCGCGAACACCTGGGAACACCCCGAAGTCTGGGCCGAAGCGCAGTTCAAATCCCACGACGGCAACGGCAACCCCGTGGGGCTCACGGGCTGCGAAGACCTGTCCTTCGGGCCGACCGTCTCGACCTCGCCCGACACCTCCGACGCCGACACGCCGGCGGGTCTGACCGTCGAAGTCAAGCCGCCGCTCGGATCCCTTCAGAGCCCGACGGGTCTCGGCAGCTCCGACATCCAGAACACGACGGTCACGCTCCCGGAAGGGCTCGTCGTCAACCCCGGCCAGGCCGCGGGACTGCAGGCCTGCCAGCCCGCGCAGAGTGCGATCGGCAGCGAAGCAGCGCCCTCCTGCCCGCTCGCCTCCAAAGTCGGCACGGTGAAGATCAAATCGCCGTTGATCGAACAGGCCGCGGAAAAGGAATTCGAAGGCAACGTGTTCGTGCTGCAGTCCAATCCTCCCGAACTGAAGCTGTTGGTCGCGGCGTCCGCCGATGGCGTGAACCTCAAGCTGGTCGGGACGGTGCACCTCGACGAACACACCGGTCGCCTCACCACGACCTTCCAGGGCACGCCGGAGCTCCCGTTCTCCGTCTTCAAGCTGTCCTTCTCGGGCGGCCCGCAGGCCGCGCTGGACACCCCTGCCCAATGCGGTGGCTATTCGACCAACGCGGACTTCGCCCCTTGGAGCAGCCCGTTCGTCGCGGATTTTCTCACAAGCGCCGCCTTCGCCATCACCGCCGGCCCCGGGGGCGGGCCGTGCCCGTCGAGCCCGATGCCCTTCGCCCCCTCCATGACGGCGGGCTCGACGACCGACCAGGCCGGCGCGTTCACCGACTTTTCGCTCTTGCTGCAGCGCGGCGACGGCCAGCAGCGGATCGAAAAGCTCCAGTTCAAGGAGCCCGCCGGCCTCGCGGGCCTGATCTCCAGCGTCCCGCTGTGCCCCGAACCCCAGGCTGCCCAGGGCGCCTGCCCAGCGGCCTCGCACATCGGCCACGCCGTCGTCACCTCCGGCCCCGGCCCCTACCCGCTTGTGATCCCCCAGCCCGGCGAGCCCGAAGCCCCGATCTACCTCACCGGCCCCTACAAGGGCGCCCCCTTCGGCCTCTCGATCGTCACTCCCGTGATCGCCGGGCCGTTCAACCTCGGCACGATCGTCACCCGCGCCTCGATTGCCGTCGATCCGCGCACCGCGCAGATCACGATCACGACCGACGCTCTGCCGCAGATCGTCGACGGCGTTCCCACCGACCTGCGCTCGGTCAACTCGATCATCGACCGCCCGAACTTCCTCTTCAACCCCACCAACTGCAACACAGCCGAATTCACAGGCACCGCCACCAGCGCCGGCGGCGCGGCAACCGCCCCGCTGGCCAGCCACTTCGGCGTCGGCTCCTGTCGCGAACTCGCGTTCACCCCGAAACTCGCCGTCAGCACCGGGGCAAAGTCCTCCAAAGCCAAGGGCGCGAGCCTCTCCTTCGACATCTCCTACCCCAAAGGCGCCTTCGGCACCCAGTCCTGGTTCAACGAGGCCAAGTTCGACCTGCCAAAGCAGCTCCCGGCCCGTCTGACGACGCTCCAGAAAGCCTGCCTCGCGGCGACCTTCGAAGCCAACCCCGCGGCCTGTCCGCCGGCCTCGCTGATCGGCCATGCGACCGTCCACACCCCCGTCCTGCCCGTCCCCCTCGCGGGCCCCGTGTACTTCGTCTCCTACGGCGGCGCGAAGTTCCCCGAAGCGGTGATCGTCCTGCAGGGCGACGGCGTGACCGTCGATTTGCACGGCGAAACCTTCATCTCGAAAGCCGGCATCACGAGCGCCACCTTCCGCAACACCCCCGACGTCCCCTTCCAGAACATCGAAGTCAGCATCCCCGCCGGCCCCTTCTCGGAGTTCGCGGCCAACCTTACCGCGAGCGCCAAAGGCTCCTTCTGTGGCCAGAAGCTCGTCATGCCGACGCTCTTCAAAGCCCAGAACGGCCGGGAAGTCAAACAGAACACCCCGATCGGCGTGACGGGCTGCCCGAAGGCCAAGCAGGCCACCCGCGCGCAGAAGCTGCGGGCGGCGCTCAAGGCATGTCACAAGAAGGCGAAGGGTAAGCAGGCCGCGTGTAAAAAGAACGCGCATAAGCAGTTCGGGCCGCTGAAGAAGAAGAGCAAAAAGAAATAGAGATACCTTTGTCACCCTCTTGCGCCGGTCCTTGCGGGCCGTGGCTGTTGACCGTGGCAGCCGAGCGAGAGTCTCAAGTTCGGCTTACGGTGCTTCGCATGGGTCGAATCCCAGCCGGCGCGGAGCAGACGCGACTGATATCACGGCTACGTCTGAGCCCCGCTGAGCCCCGCTGAACCCCGCGCCCGCGAATGGCACGATCCGATGCAGGCTTCGACCGGCCGGCGTCGAAGGGAGCGGGGATGGCGTCAGCCGCACAGCGCGGGTCCCTGTGGGGGGTTCGAAAAGACAAGAGAGCCGGCCGCGCTGTCGGCGCGAAGGCGAAGCAGCGGCAGTCGCTCGAGCATAGGATCCTGATCACCGCGACGATGTGCCTGCTCGCGTTCGGCGCGGTGATGGTCTACAGCGCCTCCTCGGCGACGACGCTGCTGCAGGGGCGGGGCAACGGCACCGGCTATCTCATCAAGTACGTGATGTACGGGGCGGTGGGGCTCGTGTTGATGCGCGTGCTCGCGCGCGACGGGGTGGCGAAAGTCCAGAGCATCACCGCGCCGCTGCTCGTCACATCCTTCGCGCTGGTGCTCGCCGTGCACATTCCCCACGTCGGCGTGAGCGTCAACGGCGCGCGGCGCTGGATCGGGCCGGGGCCGTTTCAGTTTGAGCCCTCGGAGCTGATGAAGCTCGCGCTCGTGCTGTACGCCGCGACGCTGCTGGCCAAGCGCCCGCAGCGCGTGCACGACCTGCGCGAGCTGGTCAAGCCGCTGCTGCTGGTCGTGGGCGGGGCCTGCCTGCTCGTCGTCACCGAGCCGGACCTGGGCACGGCGATGGTGATCGCGTTCACGACCTGCGCGCTGCTGGTCGCCGCGGGGATCCCGCTGCGCAAGCTGGCGATCATCGCCGGCATCACGTGCGGCGTGGTCCTGCTGTACGCGCTCGCGAGGCCGTACGAGCGGGCGCGGCTGACCTCGTTCCTCAACCCCTGGGCACACGCCTCCGGCAGCGGCTTTCAGGCGGTGCAGGGGCAGATCGCGATCGGCTCGGGCGGGCTGTTCGGAGTCGGGCCCGGCCAGTCGGTGCAGAAGATCTTCTACCTGCCGGAGGCGCCCACCGACTTCATCCTCGCGGTGATCGGCGAGGAGCTGGGCGTGGTCGGCGTGTTTGGGCTGCTGTTCCTGTACGGGTTGATCGCCTACGCCGGCCTGCGCGCGGCCAAGGGCGCGCGCAGCCTTTACAGCGCCCTGATCGCGGTCGGCATGACCGCCCTGATCGTCTCGCAGGCGACCCTCAACGTGTTCGCGGTGCTCGGGCTGGCGCCGCTCACGGGGGTGCCGCTGCCGTTCGTCTCCTACGGCTCGAGCAGCCTGATTGTGATGCTCGCCGCGATGGGCCTGCTGATGAACGTCGCCGCCGGAGGCACCGCGCACGTGCGCGCCGTGGCGCCGGCGCGCAAACGGCGCTCCACCCGGGCGCGTTCGACCGACGGGCGTACAGCCGAAGGACGTCCAACCCAAGCAACTGCGGCTCAGGCACGTTCGGTCCGCGGACGTTCGGCCGACGCGAAGGGGCGCGAACCGGGACGATGGGACCGTGAACAGAGCACCGAGGATCGTGATCGCCGCCGGGGGAACCGCGGGGCACGTGGTACCGGCGCTGGCGGTGGCCGGCGCGCTGCGGGCTGAGAACGCTGAGGTCACGTTCATCGGCGGCGAGCGCGCCGAGTCCGAGCTGGTGCCCGCCGCGGGCTTTCAGCTGCGGAAGATCTCGGTCGAAGGGATGAGCCGCACCAACGCGCTGCATGCCCTGCGCGCCCTCGGCCGCGCCTGCGGAGCGTTTCTGCACTCCCGCGCGCTGCTGAAGGAGCTGGCTCCCGACGCCGTGCTGGGAGGCGGCGGCTATGTCGCCGGTCCGGTCGGCCTCGCCGCCGTGACGCTGCGGATTCCGCTCGTGCTGAGCGAGGCGGACAGTCACCTCGGGCTGACCAATCGCCTGCTCGCGCGCTTCGCGCGGCGCGTGTGCCTGTCCTTTCCCCTGGCCGGCCGCGAAAGTCCTCGCTACCGGGTGACGGGCCGGCCGATCCCCCCTGTCCAGGAGGACCAGGCCGGTGCACGCGAGCGGTTGGGGATCGCGGCGGGCGAGACGTGTTTGCTCGTCTTCGGCGGCTCGCTCGGGGCGCGTTCGATCAACGAGGCCGCGGTCGAGGCCTTTGCCGGCGAGGCGTCCACCGATGCGACGCCCATCGACACGACATCTGCCCCCAGAACATCGATCGACACGACACCTATCCGCGACCCATTCACCGGCAAAGTGCTCACGCGCACGGCGTTCGGCGTGCTGCATGTGGCCGGTCGTCGCGACTACCCCGAGCTGGCCGCGCGCAATCTCCCGTCCGGATATGACCTGCGCGAGTACCTCGATCTGGAGGCGTTCGGCGACGCGCTCGCCGCCGCCGACCTGGTCGTGGCGCGCGCAGGTGGCTCGGTGTTCGAGATCGCCGCCCACGCCACGCCGGCGATCCTTGTGCCCTACCCGCACGCCTCGGCCGATCACCAGACGGCGAATGCGCGCTGGATGGCAGATGCGGGCGCGGCGATCGTGATCCCCGATGGCGAGCTGAACGGGACGCGCCTGGCGCGAGAGGTGGCTGTGCTGCTGGCCGACCGCCCACGCCTGGCGGCGATGGCGCGCGCCGCGAAGGGTCTGGCCCGGCCGGACGCCGCCAGGGAGATAGCCGACGAGCTGTTAAAAGCCGCGGCATGAACATGCCCAACGGACCATGGAGCGGACGGCGCCTGCACTTCGTCGGTGTGGGCGGCGCCGGGATGAGCGGCTACGCGCGTGCGGCGCACGCGCTGGGAGCCGAGGTGACGGGCTCGGACGGCGCGCTCTCGCCCTACGCCGAGCGATTGGCCGCCGACGGCATTCTGGAGACACGGGTCGGCCACGAGCCTGCCAACGTCCCCGCGCGCGAGGGCGTGGAGGTGATCTACTCGAGCGCGGTGGGAGCGGAGAACCCCGAGCGGGCCGCCGCGCGCGAACGGGGCCTGGCCGAGCGCCCCCGCGCGGAGCTGCTGGCCGAGGTCACCGCGCTCAAGCGCACGATCGCGGTAGCGGGCACGCACGGCAAGACGACCACCGCGTCGATGCTCGTGCACGCGCTGCGCGCCGCCGGTTTCGAGCCGGGATGGCTGGTGGGCGCCCCGGTGGGAGGCGGGCTGCCGAACGCCGAGTGGGGAACGGGCGAGTGGCTCGTGGTCGAGGCAGACGAGTCCGACCGCTCGATGCTCAGCCTGCATGTCGAGATTGCGGTGCTGACGAACGTCGAGCTCGACCACCACGCGAGCTTCGGCTCGCTCGCGGAGCTGCAAGCGGCGTTCCGCGCGTTCCTGGCGCGCGCGCGGACCGCGATCGTCGTATGGGATCGCCCTGAGCTGCTCGAGCTGGCCCCGGTGCCTGCCGCGGTAGAGGTTGCGGCCGGGGACCTGGAGCAGGGCTCGCGCGAGTCGCGCGCCACGATCGAGCCTCCCGGGAGCCAGTCGCAGGGAGCCCCCGAGTCGCGCATCGCGATCGAGCCTCCCGCGATCGAGGTCGTCCCCTACGACATCCCCGAGCCGGCGCTCGCGGTGGGAGGCTCCCGCTTTGACTGGCGTGGCCACGAGGTGCGCCTGTCGGTGCCGGGCGCCCACAACGCGTTGAATGCAGCCGCTGCGCTGGAGGCCGCGCGGCTCGCCGGCGCCGACGCGGCAGGCGCGATCGAGGGGCTCGCTGGCTTCCACGGCGCCGGCCGACGTTTTGAGCGGCTGGGGGAGACCGAGGCAGGCGCGGTGGTCTACGACGACTACGCCCATCACCCAACCGAGGTCGCGGCGACCCTGCGGGCCGCGCGCACATTCGAGCCCCGGCGGCTGGTGGCCGTGTTCCAACCGCATCTGTACTCACGTACCGCGCTGTTGGCCCGCGAGTTTGGTGTCGCGCTGGCGCTCGCCGACGTGGTCGTGGTACTCGACGTCTACCCCGCGCGTGAGCGCGGAGAGGACCATCCGGGTGTGAGCGGGTTGCTGATCGCCGAGGCCGCGACGGATGCGGCCGGAGGGAAACCTGTGTACTGGCTGCCGACCTTCGCCCAGGCCGAGCCGGTCCTCGGGGACATGCTTGGCGAGGGCGACGTGTGCCTGGTGATGGGCGCCGGAAATGTCGACGCGCTCGGACGAGCGCTGGTGGAGGCGAATCGTGTCTAGAGGCAAGCCGAAGGTGTCTGGAAGGAGCGACAGATCTGAAAGCAGGGACGTACCTAGAGCTCGTGATGTGTCTCGAGCCGGCGATATGTCTCGAACCTCGCCCAAGACCATGCCGTCGATCGTGGAGCGGGACTTCCCGCTCGATCGCATGTCAACGGTGCGCACCGGCGGCGAGGCCGAGTACTTCGCCCGGGCCGGAAGCAATGCTCAGCTGCGGGAGCTGCTCGCGTGGGCTCGAACGACCGGAGCGTCGGTCGCCGTCGTGGGGTCGGGCTCGAACCTGCTGATCGCCGACGAGGGCGTGCGGGGACTCGTGGTCAAGCTCGACCGCAAGCTCGCGCTGATCCAGCATCAAGGGGAGCGCCTGACCTGCGGCGGCGGCGCGCGGCTGCCTTCGGTCGCCGCGCGCGCGGCCCAGGCGGGGCTGTCGGGGATCGAGTTCGGCGTGAACATCCCGGGCACCGTCGGCGGCGCGGTGCGAATGAACGCAAACGCCTACGGCGGCGAGCTGGCGAAGGCGCTCGAGTGGGTGGAGGTGATGACGGCCGAGGGGCTGGAGCGCCGTGCGCCGGCCGAGCTCGGGTTCGACTATCGCCGCTCGAATCTGACCGCCGGGGAGATCGTCGCGCGCGCCTCGTTCGTGCTCGTGCCTGCGAAGACGGCCACGGTCAAGGCCACGCTCGCAGAGATGCGCGAACGCCGCCATGCGGCCCAGCCACAGGGGATCAAGACGTTCGGCTCGACCTTCAAGAATCCCGACGATCCACGCGCCGAGGGCCGCTCCGCCGGGCTGCTGCTCGCGGAGGCCGATTGCAACGGCCTGACGGTCGGTGGCGCGCGCTTTGCGGAGAAGCACGCCAACTTCATCGAGAACACCGGCTCGGCGAGCACTGCGGACGTGATCGCCGTAATGGCGGAGGGCCGCCGCCGCGTGCTGGAGCGCTTCGGTGTGGCGCTGGAGCCCGAGGTGCAGACGCTCGGCGACGTGCGCTTTCCCTGGTAGGGGGTTCTCGCCCGCGCGCCCGATCCAGGCCGCACGCCCGATCCAGGGCTCGGTCGTTCGATTCGGCCTGCGCTTTTCTTGAGTAGGGGTTCGCTCGTCGAGGTCGAAAGACCCCGTGAATGGAACGCTCCGTCGCTGCCCGCCCTCCGATCTCCTCATTGGATCTTCTGTGGCGGCCGTTTGAAGCGGTCGGAGGCCTGGCTCGCACCTCATTCCGTTCGATCGCGCGTCATCGCCGTCTGCGTCTTGTGCTGCTCGGCCTGCTCGTGGCGCTGCCCCTGCTCGCCGGCGGCCGGCTGCTGCTGCGCGACTCCTCGCTGTCGTCGGTGGAGCGCGTTCGCGTGAGCGGTGTCCACGGCGCCGACGCGCGGGCGATCGAAGCTGCTCTGGCCGGCGCCGCGCGGCACATGAGCACGCTCGACGTCCACCCGGCCGCGCTGCGCGCCGCGGTCGCGTCGTTTCCCGTTGTGCGCGACGTCCGGGCGATCCCGAGCTTTCCCCACGGCCTGCGGATTGAGGTGATCGAGCAGCTGCCGGTCGCCGCGCTCACCGTCAACGGTCAGCGCACCGCGGTGGCGGCCGACGGGGTCGTGCTCGGCCCTGCGCTGCTCTCAAGCTCGCTGCCGGCGCTCAACGGCTATTACGAGCCCCTCCCGGGTCAGCACGTGCAGGGCCCGAACCTGCTCGCCGCGCTGACCGTGCTCGGCGCCGCCCCGAGGCCGCTGGCGAGGCTCGCCACGCGCGTGTTCACCTCCGCCGCCGGGCAGGGCCTGACGGTGGCGATGCGCGGCGGCCTGCTCGTCTACTTCGGCGATGCCGCCAGGTCCCACGCGAAGTGGACGGCGCTCGCACGGGTGCTCGCCGACCCGAGCTCCGCGGGCGCCTCCTACATCGACATGCGCCTGCCCGAACGTCCGGCCGCGGGCTTCGCGCCCGGCACCACTCCGCCTGAAAGCCCCACCTCGACAGCCGCTCAGAGCACCACCCCGGAATCGACCGTCGCCGCGCTCGCCGCGGGCCTGACGGCCACGACCGGCGGCGGATCGACGACGGCCGCCGCGCCGGCGACAGGTGCCGGATCGAGCGCAACCGGAGAATCGACCACGGAAAATAAATCGCCGTCGCCGGCGGGATCGAGCGCGACGACGGAAGCCGCATCGACGACCGCCGCCCCGGAAGCCGCAGCGGCGCCCACCCCGGCGGAATCGCCGGGCACGAGCGAAGCGGAAACCCCAACGACGGCCTCAGTGCCGGGCGGCTGATCGCCCTCAGGCCAGACACTAAGGCTCAACTCAAGGTTGATGACCCAGGAAAGGCAATCCTCGGGTGGTGGTTGAGAGTTCCGCGATCTGCAACGATTGTTGCGAGAATGGTGGTTGCCGTTGACAGGGCGAAGATCCCTGCATAACGTGCCGATCTGGGCGGTTCGGAAGACCACGTCTCTCGAACCCTAAATAACTACTGAAGGCTTCGGACAGAACCATGGAGAGCGGCGGCGGAAGCTATCTGGCGGTCATCAAGGTCGTGGGGGTCGGTGGCGGCGGCACCAACGCGGTCAGCCGCATGGTCGACGCGGGGCTGCGCGGCGTGGAGTTCATCGCGGCCAACACCGACGCCCAGGCGCTCGCCATGTGCGACGCCGACGTGAAGCTGAACATCGGCCACGAGTCCACCCAGGGCCTTGGCGCCGGCGCCAACCCCGACGTCGGCTTGGGCGCTGCCTCGGAGTCGCGCGACGACATCAAGGAGACGCTGAAGGGCGCCGACATGGTGTTCGTCACCGCGGGCGAGGGGGGAGGCACGGGGACCGGAGCCGCGCCCGTGATCGCCGAGATCGCGAAGAACGAGATCGGCGCGCTGACCGTCGGCGTCGTCACGCGACCGTTTGACTTCGAGGGCTCGCAGCGCGGCCGCCAGGCGAGCGAAGGGATCGAGCGCCTGCGCGAGGTCGTGGACACGCTGATCGTGATCCCCAACGAGAAGCTGCTGGCGGTCGTGGAGCGGCGTACCTCGATGCTCGACGCGTTCCGCGAGGCGGATAACGTGCTGCGCCAGGGCGTGCAGGGCATCACCGACCTGATCACGATCCCCGGCCTGATCAACCTCGATTTCGCCGACGTGCGCACGATCATGCACGACGCCGGCTCGGCCCTGATGGGGATCGGCACGGCCGGCGGCGAGAACCGCACCGCCGAAGCCGCCAAGGCCGCGATCTCCTCGCCGCTGCTGGAAGAGTCGGTCGAGGGCGCCACCGGCATCCTGCTGAACATCACCGGCGGCAAGGATCTCGGCCTGTTCGAGGTCAACGACGCCGCCGAGATCATCCAGAACGCGGCCGACCCGAACGCGAACATTATCTTCGGCGCCGTGATCGACGAGGCGATGGGCGAGGACGTGCGCGTCACCGTGATCGGCACCGGCTTCGACCACCGTCCGGGCCGCTCCGCGCGCCGCGACAGCCGCGCCGGTCGCCCCGACCGCGGCCCCCGCATCGACGATCGCCAGCGCTCCTCGCTCGAGATCAGCGACGACGACATCGACGTCCCGCCGTTCCTTCGTTGATGTAGTTCACCCCCGCACATGTGTGGGGGTGCCGATGGGCGCATGCGCCCATCGGAAGACAAGCCGCATGCGGCTTGTCACGGAGCCGCACATGTGCGGCTCCGAACAGCAATACTGCCCGCCGTGCGCCGCACCGCCCTCTACGACCGCCACGTAGCTGCCGGTGCCAAGCTCGTGGACTTCGCCGGCTGGGAGATGCCCGTCCAATACGAGGGCGTCCGCCAGGAGCATATGGCGGTGCGCGAAGCGTGCGGGATCTTCGACGTCTCGCACATGGGCGAGATCGAAACCGCCGGCGCCGACGCGCTCGCGCTGTTGCAGCGGCTGCTCTCCAACGACCTCGCCGCGATCCCGCTCGGCGGGGCTCAATACTCCGTGCTGTGTCGCGAGGACGGCGGTGTGCTCGACGACCTGTTCACCTATCGCTTGGCGCCAGAGCGCTACCTGACGGTCACGAACGCGTCCAACCACGAGCGCGACCTCGCATGGTTCCAAACGCATGCCGAGGGCTTCGCGGACGTCCAGGTGAGTGATCGCCTGGATGACTACGCGATGCTCGCCGTCCAAGGTCCCCGGGCGCGCGAGCTCGTTCAGGCGATCGCCGACGCGCCGCTGCCGGCGCGGATGACAGCCGCCACGCAGCGCCTGGCGGGGGCACAGGCGCTCCTCTGCGGCACCGGCTACACGGGCGAGGACGGCGTCGAGCTGCTCGTGGCGCCCGAGGATGCCCCCGCGCTGTGGGACGAGCTCGTGCACCGCGGCGCCACGCCCGCCGGGCTGGCCGCGCGCGACACGCTGCGCCTGGAGGCCTGCTTTCACCTGTACGGCAACGATCTCTCGACCGAGCGCGGCCCGATCGAAGCGGGGCTCGGCTGGTGCTGTCGCGAGCAGACCGGCTTCATCGGCGCCGAGGCCGTCAGCGCGGTGCGCGAGGCCGGTCCCGCGGAGAAGCTCATCGCGTTCACGCTCGACGGCCCCGGGATCGCGCGTCAGGGCAACCCCGTCCTCGGCGGCGGCGAGGTCTCAAGCGGCACGCTCTCGCCCTGTCTCGAGGTAGGTATCGGCATGGCCTATGTTCCCGCCACGCAGGCCACGGTCGGCACGCGCCTGGAAATCGATGTTCGTGGCAAGATCCGCCCGGCTGTCGTCAAGCAGAAGCCGCTTTACCGAAAGGGCGAATAGATGGCCGAGGGGCATTACCCAGCTGACCTGCTGTACCACCCCGAGCACGACTGGGCGCGAATTGATAACGATGCCCACCCACCCGTGGCCACGCTCGGCATCACCTGGTACGCGCAGGACGCCCTCGGGGAGGTCGTGTTCTTCGACCTGCCCGCGGTCGGCACCACGCTCGTCAAGGACGAGCCCTACGCCGAGGTCGAGTCGGTCAAGGCCGTCTCCGACGTGCTCGCGCCCCTCTCCGGGGAGATCATCGAGGTCAACGAGGCGCTCACCGATGACCCCGGGGCGATCAACGAGGACCCATACGGCGCCGGTTGGCTGGTGAAGATCCGTTTGGCCGACCCGGCCGAGGGCGATGCGCTGCTGGACGCCGCCGCCTACGCCGCCACCCTCGGCGGCTAGTGGCCTCGGTCTCAGCCCCAGACGTTTCTGGGACACGCCCTAAGCTGACGGCGAGAACTTGAGTCGCTACACCTCCATCACCCCGCAGGACCTCGAGCAGATGCTCGCCGCGATCGGCGTGCCCTCGGTCGAGGCGCTGTTCGACCGTCAGATCCCCGAGGCCGTGCGCCTGCGCCGTCCGCTCGAGCTCCCGGCGGGGATGGGCGAGCAGGAGGTCTTCGCCCACCTACGCGCGCTCGCCGCGCGAAACGTGTCCGCCGAAGACGAGCTCAGCTTCCTCGGGGCCGGCATGTACGACCACTACGTCCCGGCTTTGATCGACATGCTGATGGAGCGCTCGGAGTTCCTGACGCCCTACACCCCCTACCAGCCGGAGATCTCCCAGGGCGGGCTGCAGGTGATGTTCGAGTACCAGACCGCGATCTCCGAGCTGACAGCGCTCCCCGTCGCCAACGCGTCGGTCTACGAGGGACCCTCCGCCGTCGCCGCGGCCGGTTATCTGGCGAAGCTGCACAACGGCGGCCGGCGCTTCGTCATCAGCGCCGGGATGCACCCGCACTCGATCGAGACGCTCCGCACCCACGCCCACGGCTACGGGATGGAGGTCGTCGAGGTTCCGTTGCTCGATGGCGTCACCGACTCCGACGCGTGGACGCGGGCGATCGACGGCGACACGAGCGCGGCGATCTTCGCCCAACCCAACTTCTACGGCGCCGTCGAGGACGCCGCAGCCCTTAGCGAGGCCGCGAAGTCCGCCGGGAATCCGGTCGTGATCGCCCAGGTCGATCCGATCACGCTCGGCATCCTCGCCCCCCCGGGCGAGTGCGGCGTCGACGTGGCCGTCGGTGAGGGTCAGCCGCTCGGCAACCGCCTCGACTTCGGCGGGCCCTCCTTCGGCTTCTTCGCGGCGCGCGAGGAGTATCTGCGACGGATGCCGGGACGGATCGCCGGGGAAACCAAGGACGTGGACGGCCGGCGCGGGTTCGTGCTGACGCTGCAGACGCGCGAGCAGCACATCCGCCGCGAGAAGGCCACCTCGAACATCTGCACCGCCCAGGCGCTCAACGCGCTCGCGGGGGTCGTCTACCTGACATGGCTCGGCCGCCGCGGGATCGTCGAGCTGGGGGAGCTGCTCCTGGCCCGCACGCACTACGCGCGCGAGATGCTCTCAGCGCTGGCCGGCGTCGAGCCGCTGCACAGCCAACCGGTGATCCGCGAGCTCGCGCTGCGGATCGACGCCGATGTCGCCGCGGTCAAGCGCCGCTGCGCGGCGGCGGGAGTCAACCCCGGCGTCGACCTACAGGCGCTCACCGGGCGCGAGGAGGATCGCGGCGGGCTGCTCGTGGCGATCACCGAGCAGCGCTCACGGGCCGACATCGACCGTCTCACGGAAGTGCTCGGTGCGGCGATCGCCGCCGAGCGGGAGATGGTGGCGGTATGACCCCGGTGACAGACCTGGAGCTGCCGCTGCAACGTGAGCGCGCGACGACGATCTTCGAGAAGGGCGCGCCCGGGCGGCGCGCCTTCCTCTGCCCGGAGCTGGATGTGCCCAAGGTGGACGCCGAGGCGCTGCTGCCGAAGCGTTTCCGCCGCGCCCAGCCGCCGCGGCTGCCGGAGGTCTCCGAGCCGGAGATCGTGCGCCACTACGTGGGCCTGTCCAAGCGCAACTTCGATCTGGACTCCGGCTTCTACCCGCTCGGCTCGTGCACGATGAAGCACAACCCGCGCCTGCACGAGCGCGTCGCGGCGCTGCCCGGACACGCGCGGCTGCATCCGCTGCAGGACCCCGAGCGCGCGCAGGGCGCGCTCGAGCTGATGTGGAACCTGCAAGCGGCGCTCGCGGAGATCTCGGGCCTGCCACACGTATCGCTGCAGCCCTCCGCCGGCTCCCACGGCGAGCTCGCCGGCGTGCTCCTGACGCGCGCCTACCACGAGGCCAGGGGCGAGCAGCGGCACAAGGTGCTCACGCCCGACACCGCCCACGGCACGAACCCCGCCACCGTCACGATGGCGGGCCTCGAGGTGGTGAAGCTCGCGACCAACCCCGACGGCGGCGTGGACTTGGACGACCTGCGCGCGAAGGCCGACGCCGACGTGGCCTGCCTGATGCTCACCAACCCGAACACGCTCGGCCTGTTCGATCAGAACATCCAGGAGATCGCCGCGATCGTGCACGAGGTGGGCGCAACGCTCTACTACGACGGCGCCAACCTGAATGCGGTCATGGGCCTCTCCCGGCCCGGGGACATGGGCTTCGACATCGTCCACTTCAACCTCCACAAGTCCTTCACCCAGCCCCACGGCGGCGGCGGCCCCGGCTCGGGCCCGATCGCGGTGTCCGACCGCATCGCCCCCTACCTGCCACGCCCGCTCGTCGTGCGCCGCGACGACGGCGCCTATGACCTCGACTACGAGCGCGAGCGGTCGATCGGCCGCCTGCGCGGCTTTCAGGGCAACTACGGCTGCTTCGTCCGCGCCTACGCCTACATCCGCTCGCTCGGCGCCGACGGGTTGAAGGACGCCTCGGAGACGGCCGTGCTGAACGCCAACTACCTGCTGGCACGTCTCAAGGAGAAAAGCGTCGCCGAGTACCTGCCGCTGGCTTACGGCGAGCTGTGCCTGCACGAGTTCGTCCTCTCCGGCGGCCCGATGAAGCGCGAGCTGCAAATCAAGACGCTCGACCTCGCCAAGCGGCTGCTCGACTTCGGCTTTCACCCGCCGACCGTCTACTTCCCGCTGCTCGTCGAGGAGGCCCTGATGGTCGAGCCGACCGAGACCGAGACCAAGGAGACGCTCGACGCCTTCGCCGACGCGATCGCGGAGATCCTCAAGGAGGCCGCGGCCGACCCGGAGATCGCCCAAAACGCGCCCTACACGACCCCTGTGCGCCGCCTCGACGAGGTCGCGGCGGCTAAGCACCCCGTCATCCGGCAGGCTCTATGAGGTCCTTCACGGCCGGTCGTCGATGAGGATCTTCTCCGGCATCCAGCCCACCGGGAGCAAGCACCTGGGCAACTACATCGGCGCGATCGCCCAGTACATCTCGAGCCAGGACCGCGGCGAGGGAATCTTCTGCATCGTGGACCTGCACGCGGTCACCGTCGCCTACGAGCCGGGCGAGTTGCGCCAGCGCCTGTACGACACGACCGCGATCCTGCTCGCGGCCGGGCTCGATCCGGAGCGCTGCATCCTGTTTCGCCAGAGCGACGTACCCGCGCACACCGAGCTGACGTGGCTGCTGTCGAGCGTGACCGAGCTCGGCCGCCTGCAGCGGATGCACCAGTTCCGCGACAAGTCCATCACGCAGCGCGAGCTGGTGTCCGCCGGCCTGCTCCTCTACCCGGTGCTGCAGGCGGCCGACGTGCTCGCCTACCGCGCGCGGGAGGTGCCGGTGGGCGAGGACCAGCGCGAGCACCTGGAGCTGATGCGCGACGTCGCGCGGCGCTTCAACGCGCGCTTCGGCGATGGGAAGGAGGTGCTGGTCGTGCCCGAGCACCGCATCCCCGCGGTCGGCGCGCGGATCATGGACCTGCAGGACCCGACGAGCAAGATGTCCACGACCGGCGCCAGCGCGCAGGGCACCGTCTACGTGCTCGACGAGGCGAAGGCGATCGAGAAGAAGTTCAAGAGCGCGGT
>Ga0208849_1001091_pt1 | contig 20651 bp, 18 predicted proteins | sample NGESurdeep072012_10_FD_184470 | JGI IMG/M metagenome (GOLD analysis project Ga0208849, IMG submission 184470) | Arctic peat soil microbial communities from Barrow, Alaska - NGEE Surface sample 53-3 deep-072012 (SPAdes) | ecosystem: Environmental > Terrestrial > Soil > Wetlands > Peat ... | reverse complement strand
CTTAGGAGACTAGCACTGACCAAGCAAAGCTGATGACCGGTCCACATATAGGAGGAGGGTATCGTGCATCCGCGCTCAATGAACGGCGCCGACCGCTCGATCTATCAATAAAGCTCGGCCGGTATCAATAAAGCTCGGCCGGCCGTCGCGTCACGCACCGCAATAAAACGCGCGGTCGATGAGGTGGCGAGGCGTCTGCACGAGTCAGCAAACATGGCTACCTGCGTTTCTTAGGGCTCGGCGGTGGGCGCCCGCGAGGGTCGGCGCCTGCGAAGAGCGGGGACGTTCTCGACTCCGCGGTCGACTAGGCAGATCCGGTCAACTAGCCCTCTTAGGGTCCGGCGGTCGTCGACGAATTGGTGAGGCTCGCTGGACAGGTCGCCGGTCGTGAACCGGTTCAGCCCGAAATGCATGCTTAGTTTCCCGCGAACAAGCGTTTGTTGTGCGCCCTAGGCTTTGTGCTAGTTTGACGTTCGTGCGGCACTCGTTCGATGCGGCCACCTGCCTGGTGTGAAGGCGGCGATCGGTTTTGACCGGTCGAGTCATGGTGGTGCCATGCGGCAGAGTCAACGCGTCCAAATCGTGCCACTGCCACCTCGTGTCGTGGCTGTTCGCGCACCGCCAATCGACGAACGCCATCATCGCGCCAATGAAGCATCGTCGGCCGAGTCACGATCTGGTTCCCAAGATACATTCGCAGAAGTCGATGATGGCGGTTCGCCGGCCGCGTTGCACGCCGCGTTGCGCCTGGCTCGAAACCCAGGCTTAAAACGCAAGTTTCAGCACGAGCCACTGCCAGACGGGATTCGGTGGCTGATCCGCGTGGCGAGTCAGCCACCGGCGGCCGCCCATCCCGGGACAAAGCTCAATGGCGCCGATCCAGTTTTTCTTCGCGCTGCGTCGATTTTCTTTCTCGAAAGCGTTCTGTGGATGGAGGGCGGCAACCCTTTTCGTGCGCTTGGACTACCACCAGGTGCCTCCCAGAACGACATCGCCGTGGCCGCATGGACGCTCATGTTGTGGCTTCATCCTTTTATCGGTTCGGCGGAACCGGAGGGAGTTTTTGCTGACCGCGTGATGGACGCATGGATCGCTCTCAAGGCGGGCGCTGGACGCTATCGCGTTTTCGAGGCAGCGTCGGCTCACAGAAGGTGGACTTAGAACTGCGGTTTGACCGAATGTGCGCGACGAGCTGCTCCCGAAGATGCCCCCCTCTTATGCGGAGCGTCGCGCAGCCCTGTCTTCTCTGCGGCGCACTTCTCGCCGACGCGCACCACATCCGCTTCGCCCAGCCAAAAGCGTTTGGCCGCAAGGTCAGCGACGAGTTTACTGTTCCGCTCTGCCGTGCCCATCATCGCGAGCTTCACCACACCGGCAATGAACGCGCCTGGTGGCATGACCTGGGGATCGATCCGCTACCCGTGGCAGCGGAGCTTTGGGACGAATCGCATGCAGCGTTGATTCCCGTCGGCGAATAGTGGGTACCGAGACTGCTAGACGCGTCTCTCGATAAGATCTTGGTCAGTTGCAGATCTCAGAGAGACTGCAAGGGCGGTCTCGACCCGAACGGGCGATAAGCTTCAGTTATCGCTCGGCTCGAGAACGACCACTATTACAACGCACGAATCACGCTCTCGGTCCCCCTCCCCTTCCCGTTTCTCGTGCCGGCGGCTATGCCATAGGCCTGCTGTCGCGGCGCGTAGAGTTCAGCGCGAAGCTGGCTGGAGAGCTTGGCGATGCACGGGCGCGCGAGTGCGACGTGTCAGATCCAAAGAGAATGCGTGGATTTCAGCCGCTGTCGGAATAGGGTGGCGCCCGCGACCGGATCCCGCCAGATGACACCTATCGTCGCCCTCTTCGCCCTCCTCGGAACGCTCCTCATCGGCGCGATCAGCCCGGGGCCGAGCTTTGTCTTCGTCGTCCGCACGGCGGTGGCGAAATCGCGCGGCGACGGGCTTGCTGCGGCACTCGCCATGGGCGTCGGCGCCATGACCTTCGGCGCGCTTGCCATCGTTGGTCTGCGCACGCTCAGGGACCAGGCGGCCTGGCTCTACTGGGCGTTGAAAATCGCCGGTGGGCTCTATCTCATTTATCTTGCGATCGTGATCTGGCGCCACGCCGCCGAGCCGATCGCGGTCGCCGACACGACCATCGTGCGATCGAATCGCGCGCGCTCCTTCGGTCTCGGCCTTGCCACCCAGTTCTCCAATCCGAAGATCGTCGCGGTGTTCGGCGCGGTGTTCGCGGCGCTATTGCCGGCGCACCCGCCGCTCTGGCTCGACCTGGCGCTGCCGCCGCTGATTTTCGTGCAGGAGACGACATGGTATGCGCTGGTGGCGCTCGCCTTTTCGTCGGCCCGTCCGCGCGCGGTCTATCTCCGCGCCAAACGCTGGATCGACCGCGCCGCCGGCGCCGTCATTGCGGCGCTGGGGGTTCGGCTGGTGCTTGAGGCGCCATTCGAATTTCCAATCAATTAATCCATATTGGCTTTGTTCTGCCAAAACCGAGTCCGGATCTTAGTGCGCGAATGATCTGCAGAGCATACACCTAAGATTGCACAACGGCCGTTGGCTTTGCTTCAAAATGCTCCCGATGGCCTCGGCGGAATAAATTCCTATTCGGCGTCGGTTTCAATTCCGTGCGATCGAGCTGCAGATGGTTGGTTGCTAGGCGCAATCTCACTCGGTGCTGCGGCCAGGGCATCGAATGCACGCACAGCGAATTTCCGGCGTGACAGAGCGCGAGTTTTGTAGCGGTCAAATCTCGCCAACTCCTCGGAGAGACTGACGATGATGTCTGCGAGATGTTCCGCATCCGATTCACGCCCCAAGGCCCAACCCGATGGCCTCGTTCTATCCACGCCCGGGCCACGTTTCCAGATTTTCCTAATGACGTAGAAGCGAGTCTCGTCGGGCTTTACAGTCACGTATTGTGGCTTGTCGAGCAGCTGCCGCAAGGCGCTGAGCCTGACCTCGCTCACCCTGCGGCTCAACGTCAGTGCGGTTCTCTTCTCACCCGCTGACGCGGCGTTCGCGGTCGCTGTTCGGCGGCCGCCCACCAACGATACTCAACCCGCCTCAAGAGATGTACTCTGACGCATGTCAGGATTTCTCGTAACAAATTAGGGCAACGTGACAAAACGAGCGAAAGCGAAGGTTTTGACGGCGTCGGCGTCGAAACCAATTGGGAAGCAAAGTCTCGCGCAACAGGTCGTAAACCGGATACTCGAACTTATCCGGACGGGCAACCTCAGACCCGGAGATCGATTGCCGCCGGAGCGTGAGCTCATCGAAATATTTCGCATGAGTCGGCCGAGTCTTCGCGAAGCCCTCCGAGCGCTAGAAATTTTGGGCGTGGTCGAACCACGGCACGGCGGGGGAGCCTATGTCACCGATTTGGAAGCTCGAACTTTGCTTGCGCCACTCGACTTCTTTCTTTCGCTGTCACAATCAAATTTGGACGACGCGTTTGAGAGCCGGCGCATTGTAGAAGTGGAGATCGTTCGAAAGGCCGCGCAAAACGCCACTCGCGATGGTATCGCGGAACTCAGGGCAATGATTGATGCGCAAGACACAGTGCTCGGAGACCCTATAGGATTTCGCATCCTGGACAGCTGGTTCCACAGCAAGTTGGCCGTGGTGGCCGGCAATGCTGTGCTACAGCGAATATCTTACGGCCTCTACAATCTGGGCTTGGACATTCGGCGCCGCTCGACCGCCGCGCCGGGCGTTATCGACCGCAGCACTGCGCAGCACGCGGTGATTGTCCGCGCCATCGCAGCCCACGATGCTGACGGAGCGGCGAAGGCGATGACTGACCATTTGGCCCACATTGAAGCCGGTGCGCGCCAGGTCGCCGCTCAAGGCATCGTAGAGAGCACGCGCATCCCTCCACGCAGTGTGCGCGAACGATCGGCGGAGATCGAAGCGTTGATAAAAGCTCGCGCGGGCACATTCGCAACTGAAGTCCTCAGCGCAAAAAAATAGTGGAATGGGCCAAGTGGACGACTCGGACACGCAATCAATGCTCGGGCCATCAACGCTACCGCCGTCCTAAATAGTGGTCAGACCAGTTGACAGCGCTGGCCGCCCGAGTCCTGATACGCAACCGCTCCAAGAGAGAGCGCAGTGGGAGGAAATCCATGAGATCATCACGCAAACTTACAATCGTCGCCGCTCTTGCCCTAGCAGCGGCTGCTCTCGGCCCAGCGCAAGCCGCCGGAAAACATCTCACGATCGTGGCGACCTCGCCCGATCTCGCTTTTCCATTCTTCAAGCACATGACTGATCAGGTTGCCGACGAGGCGAAGAAGATCGGCGACATCGATCTTACGATCACCGACGGCCAGCGGAGTTCGCCGAAGGAGACCGCCGACATCGAAGCCGCGATCACGAAGGGCGTCGACGGGCTGCTTGTTGACCCGAACGATGTCGACGCGCTCGCGCCCGCGATCCAGGAAGCCATCGACGCCAAAATACCGGTTGTGACCGTCGACCGGCGTGTCGACAAAGTGCCGGGCATTCTCGCCCATGTTGGCGCAGACAACGTCAAGGGTGGCGAAGCTCAAGGGACGCTGATCGAGAAGCTCTTCCCGAATGGCGCCACCGTGATGAACCTGCAAGGTCAATCCGGTGCCAGCCCGGCCATCGACCGCAACAAGGGACTTCACAACGTCCTCGATCAGGCCAAGGACAAGTACAAGATCGTCTTCGAGGATACCGCCGGCTTCGATCGCACGAAGGCGCTGGCTATGACCGAGTCGGCGCTCGCCAGCATGTCGACTCCGCCGGATGTTATCGTCGCGGCGAACGACGACATGGTGCTGGGAGCGCTTGAGGCGGTTAAGGCGCGCAATCTCAAAGTGGCACTCATCGGCTTCGATGCGCTTCCGGAAACACTCGGCGACATCAAGGCCGGCACCGTGACTGCGACCATTGACCAGCTCTCCGGTCAGCAGGTGCGCGCCTCGTTCGACGCGCTGGTGGCGTTCCTTCGCGACGGCACGAAGCCCGCTCAGCAGGTCACGCTCCTGACGCCCATCGCCATCACAAAAGATAATCTCAACCAGGCGGAACGTCTGGACGAGGTTAAGTAAAAAGCTAGGCTGGACAGCGCGACGCCGCTGCGCCGCGCTGTCCGGATAGATGGCGTCCTCCACCTTGCAACAACAGTGTCGGGCCGGTTTTCGGCATGAATGAGCCGCTTCTGCGAATGTCGGGCATCGGGAAGGGCTTTCCCGGTGTGCAGGCGCTCGACGGAGTCGACTTTGAGGTAATGCCAGGCGAGGTTCACGCCCTTCTTGGCGAAAACGGTGCGGGCAAGTCGACGCTGCTGAAGGTTCTGTCTGGCGCTCAGCAGCCGGACCGCGGCACGATATCCATCGACGGCAAGACGGTGACGCTGAACACCCCGCTCGAAGCACAGCGTTGCGGCGTCGTCACAATCTATCAGGAATTCACCCTCGCCCCGAACCTGACGATTGCCGAGAACGTCTTCATCGGGCGAGAACCCGGCAACGGCATATTCGTCAACTGGCGCCAGATGCGAGAGGAGACTCGCGCCATCACGCGGCGTCTCGGCCTGGAACTGAGGCCGACGGCTGTCGTTCGGGATCTCAACGTCGCCGAACAACAGATGGTGGAGATCGCCCGCGCCCTGTCGATGAAGTCGCGCCTCATCGTCATGGACGAGCCGACCTCGGCGCTTTCTTCCGCTGAGGTCGAGAAACTCTTTCGCATCGTCCGCGATCTGAAGGCTCAGGGCATCAGCATCATCTTCGTCACCCACCGCATCGAGGAAGTGATGGAGCTCTGCGACCGCTATACCGTCCTGCGCGATGGGCGCCGGGTTGCTGCCGGCAAGATCGCCGAGACGTCGGTGGATCAGATCATACGCGCGATGGTCGGACGGCAAGTGAATGCCCTCTTCGCGCAACGCGAATCGTCGACACCGGGCGAAGTCGCGCTGGAGGTCGAAGGCCTGACACGACGTGGCAACGCCCAGGATCAGAACGCGACCGTCTTATCCAATGTCAGCTTCGCGGTGCGCCGCGGGGAAATTCTGGGCATTGCCGGCCTCGTCGGCGCCGGCCGGACCGAGGCGGCACGCGCAATATTCGGCGCCGACCCATTCGATTCCGGCCGAATCCTCGTCGCGGGCCAGAAGGTGGATATCCGTTCGCCTCGCAGCGCCATTCGCCATGGCATCGGACTCGTGCCGGAGGACCGCAAGCGGCAGGCGCTGTTTCTCGCTCTCGCAGTCCAGACCAATCTCAGCATGGCGGCGCAGGGGCGCATCACGCGCTGGGGCATCTTCATGGATGAAGCCGCCGAGCGGTCCATGGTTGAAGAATATCGCAAGGCGCTGAATATCCGCATGTCGGGTCCCGAGCAGCTCATCGCAAATCTTTCCGGCGGCAATCAGCAGAAGGTAGTGCTCGCGCGCTGGCTTGCGCTCCGCCCCAAGGTGCTCATCGTTGACGAACCGACGCGCGGCATAGACGTTGGCGCCAAAGTCGAGGTGCACAATCTTCTGTTCGAGATGGCGCGAAGCGGCATCGCCGTGATTGCAATCTCGTCCGAGCTTCCCGAGATCCTCGCGATCAGCGATCGCATCGTGACAATGCGCGAGGGTCGCGTCACAGGCAGCATCGATCGTGACGAGGCAAATGGCGAACGACTGATGGCCATGATGACGCTGGACGTGAAGGCTGCGTAAGCCCGATGAACGAGGAAACGGCATGAGCGAGGCGACGCCGGCACAGACGACCGGTTCTGGCAGGTCGGATTTGATCGGGATTTTCGCCCGCTTCGCTCCGCTTATCTTTCTGCTCGTCTTGATGGCGGCGTTTGCTTTTGTCGAGCCGCGTTTTCTTACCCCGTTGAACCTGTTCAACGTCCTCCGCCAGGTCTCAATCTACGGCCTCCTGGCAATCGGCATGACCTTCGTCATTCTCACCGCCGGCATAGATCTTTCCATCGGTTCCCTTGTGGCCTTCTGCGGCCTCGTAGCAGCTGCGGTTTCCAAGGGAGGGCTCGCCAATCGTTTCAGCGTCGGCGCCGCGCAGGACGCCGCTAGTTATGGTTGGTATCTCGCGGCAATTGCCGCCATCGCGGTCGGAATCGCGGGCGGCTTCCTGCAGGGTTTCTCGATCACACGGCTAAAGGTGCCGCCGTTCGTGGTCACTCTCGGCGGGATGTCAGCCTTTCGCGGCGCGGCGCTGCTCTTCGCCGCCGGCGGTCCCATCAGCGGCTTCGAGCCAAGCTTTATTTGGTGGGGCCAAGGCAAGATCGGACCGGTGCCCGTGCCGGTCATCGTCTTTATCGCTTTCGCGATCGTTGCCCATCTGGCGTTGCGCTACACCCGTTACGGGCGGCAGATTTACGCCGTCGGCGGCAATCCCGAAGCCGCCCGGCTCTCTGGCCTGAACGTCCGTGCAGTCACCACCAGCGTCTATGTCATCATGGGCTTTTTCGCCGGACTTGGCTCATTCGTGCTGGCGGCGCGCCTGAACGCGGCAGAAGCGGTCGCCGGAACCGGCTATGAACTCACCGTCATCGCGTCGGTGGTGATTGGCGGCACCAGCCTTTTCGGCGGCAGCGGCACGATCTTCGGCACCGTCATCGGCACCATTCTCATCGGCGTGCTGCTAAATGGTCTCGTGCTGCTGGACGTCTCCGCCTACATCCAGCAGATCATCATCGGCATCATCATCGTTCTCGCCGTCGCCTTCGATACCTTCGCCAAATCGCGGCGGCGCTGACGGCCAACCGTCACGCTATGGCCACCGGGCGAAGCTCCATGTCATTGGCCAGCGCGGCGTTCCGGCCGCGACGCGGAGACCTCCGCAGACGACAATCTGAAGACTTATGCGCTGGCCGAGGCCGCCTATGAATCTGCCGCAACCGGCAGAGCCGCACGGTGGACCGAGACAGTAGGGCGCCCACGATCTCCCCAGGACAAGCCCTTCCGCCCTCCGGTCGCTGAGCGTCACCGCCCGCCTCCGGTGATCTCAGTCATCGTACCGAATTTCTACTCGGCGCTAAGCGGAATTATCGGCCGCCAGCGGCGATAAGCGCGTCGAGGATCTCTCTGGCCGTGCGGTATCGTCGGGTTGTAGGGCGCATAGAAAAACGTCGAGCGGCAGGATCATGTGCCTGTGGAAGGCAATGATGATCGCTTCCTCCCCAACCGAAAGCACCGTTGACCGCACGGCGGCGGCCTTCAACGGCGTTGCACGAGCCCTAAGCCGCCGCCGCGATCCCTCCTTCTCCAGCGTTGACAGCAGTGGGGGAAAGGCTGAAGTTCCTGTGTTAGTCGAGGACATGCCGTCCGGCTCATAGAGCCTCGCCGGTCGCCGGTCGCCGATCGCGCAGGCGCAGCGCGTCAGATTCACTAACTTGGGGAGAGATTAACATGAGCCGACACCGCATGCTTCTGGGTAGCGCGCTGCTGGGCGCCACCCTGGTCTTGGCAACGCCCTCGTTCGCAGAAACTCTGTTCAGGTTGGACGCCTCAGCGCCGGGCGAGGTCGATCCCGACAAGGGCATCGACTACATCGGGTCCGTGCTGGCGTTCAACGTCTATGACGCGGTGGTCGTGCCAGGTCAGAACGGCACTCCAGTCGCGCCCAACCTCGCTACGAGTTGGAAGGTCGACGGCAACGATTACATCTTCACCCTGCGTCCGGACGTCAAGTTCCATTCAGGCGACGTGATGACTGCGGACGACGTAGTGTTTTCATTCAATCGTTTGATGGCGCTGGGAAAGGGCAACTCGCCGCTATTTGCCGGGCGGGTCGCAAGCGTTTCGGCAGTCGATCCACATACCGTCAAGTTCACGTTGTCGGGTACGTATGCGCCCTTCCTAGGGGCAATGGTGCGCCTGGCGGTGCTCGATTCGAAGTTCGTGATTGCGCATAAAGCGGCCGGCACCTTCGGCGATATGGGCGATTACGGCGAAGCCTACCTATCGAGCCACGACGCCGGCTCAGGCGCGTACATGGTCGTCAGCCACGTGCCTGAGAGCGAAACCGACTTGGCCAAGTTCGACGGCTATTTCCTCGGGGTCGCGGCCAGCGCCCCCGATAAGGTGCGCATCCGCTACGGGCTGCAGCCCTCCACCGTCCGCGAACTGGTGGCCAGCGGACAGCAGGATATGACCTCGCAGTGGCTCCCGCCGGAAGTGGTCCGCCCGCTGGCGGAGCGGACCGACACACATCTCCTCACTGATCGCGGCTCGAATATTCTTTTCCTGCATATGAATACACAGAAGCCGCCGCTCGACGATTTGAACTGTCGTCTGGCTCTGACCTATGGTTTCGATTTCGCGACCTCCATGAAACTGGCGCAGATCACTGACACTGTTTCTTCAGCATCTCCGGCGAGCGGTCCGATCGGCAAGAGCGAGTTCGGCTTCAACGCCAGCCTGCCGATGTTTGCGCAAGACCTAACCAAGGCGAAGAACTATCTTGCTCAGTGCAAGTACAAGAATCCCGACGACCGCAAGATCAACATCACCTGGATTACCGAGGTTCCTTCCGAAGAAAAAGTGGCCTTGCTGATGAAGTCCGACTTCGATCCGCTCGGCTTCGAGACCACGATCACCGGTACGCCGTGGGCTCTCTACACCCAGCAGGTCACTCAGCCCGACACCACACCCTCGATCTCGGAGGTCTACATCGATGCGCCGACCCCCGATCCCGACTCGATCCTTTACAACATGTACAGCTCGAAGTCGCCGCCAACTTGGGAATCAGCGTCACACCTGAATGACCCCGAGGTCGACAAGCTACTTGACGCGGGTCGGACTGAAAACGACATCGCCAAACGCAAGGTGATCTATGAGAACCTGGACGCCCGCCTCGATGCGGACGCGCCGGCAATCTTCGCCGGCGAGGTCAGCGCGGTGTTCGCCGGGCTGAATACCTTCCAGCTGCCGCCGTTCCAAGACGACTCCAAGCGATTCTCGGCCGAGGAGTATGGCCTTCAGTTTCGCATGGTGGAAATGGCCCAATAGGCCGTCTACTTTGATATGCCGGAGGCCGCCATTCCCTCCGGCACCGCCCCTCCTGGGCCGAGCACGACAAAGCGCCGGATGTCGCCGCTGCTGCAGACGCTGATCCACCGCCTGGTCGCCTCATTGGTGGTGTTGGTGGGCGTCTCCATGTTGATGTTCGCCGTGGCCCGCGTGATCCCCGGCGATCCCGCTCGCATCGCTCTCGGTCCGAACGCCACCGAGGCACAAGTGCAGGCGCTGCGTCACGAACGTCATCTCGACCAGCCGATACCGGTGCAATACTGGGAGTACGTGCGCGAACTGGCGCGCGGAAATCTCGGCAACTCGCTGTACAGCAACCGACCCGTGCGAGTGGACATCGCCCAATACCTGCCGGCAACGCTCGAGCTGATTTTCACTGCCGGCCTGATGATTGTCTTTGTTGGGATTCCAGTCGGCGTAGTTTCCGCTCGCTACCGCGGCCATTGGGGCGACCATGTCGCGCGAGTCGCCTCGATTATCTGCGTTTCGACGCCCGCGTTCGTGTGGGGCGTCATTCTGCAATTAGTGTTTGCATATCTATGGCCTCTGTTCCCGATCGAGGGCCGCCTCACCGCTTCCCTGCCTCCGCCGCCCCCGATCACCGGCTTTTTCGCCATCGACTCCGTTCTCACCGGTAACGGCAGCGCTCTACTCGACACCCTCCATCATGTCGCGCTGCCGGCGCTCGCGCTGGCGCTGGCCGGCATCGGTCAGACCGCCCGCCTGACGCGCGCGAGCATGGTTGAAATCTATCAGAAGCCTTTCATCGAAATGGCTCACGCCTTCGGCTTCCGCGAGTCGCGCATCGCCAACCGCTATGCCTTCCGGCCGGCGCTCGTACCCGTTCTGACCATCCTCGGTCTCGATCTCGGCGCGCTTCTCGGCAACGCCTTCCTGGTCGAAAGCGTGTTCGGCTGGCCAGGTCTTTCGCGCTACGGCGTGGAGGTGATCCTGCACAAGGATCTCGACGCCATCGTCGGGACAGTGCTCATCATCGCCACGGGATTTCTCGTCGCCAACATCGCGGTCGACCTGTTGGTTGTTTTGGTCAACCCGCGCATCCGCTTTGCCCGAGGGCGATCATGAAAGTGCTGGCGGACCTGCCGGGATGGCGGGCCTTCCGCCGAAACCCAATGTCCCTAATCGGTCTTGTGCTCGTTGCTGTTGTAGTCTGCTCCGCGCTGTTCGCTGATCTGATAGCGCCCTATCCCAGCCATGCCGGGTCAATCGGGGATTTCGCAGCGATGGACGCGCCGCCCAACGGAAAATATCTCCTGGGCACCGACACCATCGGTCGCGACCTACTCACGCGCATCATCTACGGATACCGCCTGTCGCTCGAAATGGCGGTCGTCGTGCTTGCGATCACGACGCCGATAGGCGTCGTGATCGGCCTCGTTGCCGGGTATCTCGGGCCCGTTTGGAGCTATGTCTTGATGCGCCTCACCGATGTCTTTCTGTCGATCCCGCCGCTGGTCTTGGCAATGTCGATCATGGGATTCCTTGAGCCGAGCGCGATTCACGGAATGATGGCGGTCGCCGCGATGTGGTGGCCGTGGTACGCGCGCCTCACCTACAATCTGACACGGGCCGAGAAACAGGAGGGTTATGTGCTTGCGGCCGAGACCGTTGGTGCCGGCATGCCGCACATCCTTTTCCGCGAAATATTACCCAACTGCCTGCCGGCGATCTTCACCAAGATGACCATCGACGTGGGCTTCGTGATTCTCATCGCCTCGTCATTGTCGTTCCTCGGCCTGGGTGCCCAAGCACCGACACCGGACCTTGGTTCGATGGTCGCCGACGGCGCAAAATACATGCCTGACTCATGGTGGCTCGCGCTGTTTCCGGCGTTGGCAATCCTCATCGCGGTCATGGGATTCAACCTTCTCGGCGATGGCCTGCGCGAGGCCGCCGATGCCTCTCGCTAAGCCCGTCGCTCTAAGCCCGGGCGACGCCGTTGTCCTCGGCGTGCGCAACCTCCACTTGGCCTTTTCCGGTCCTCGCGGATCCGTAGAGGTGCTGCACGGTGTATCGTTGCACGTGCGCCGCGGTGAAAAGGTTGCGCTGGTCGGCGAGTCAGGGTCGGGCAAATCGACGATCGCGCGGTTGGTCTTGGGCTTGCTGCACGACCAAGGCGGCGCCACCGTGAGCGGGTCGGTGCGGTTGGGGTCGCGCGAGATCCTCGGCGACGACGCCTACATCCGCGCGGCGCGCGGCGACCGCGTTTCGATGATCTTCCAAGACCCGGTCTCTGCAGTGAACCCCGCTTTCACCATCGGCGATCAATTCCGCGAGGTGTTGAGGCGCAAAGATCCGGCGATCTCCAATTCGGAAGCCACCCGCCGGGCGCGCGCTGCGCTGGTGGATGTCTATCTTCATGACCCCGATCGGGTGCTCGCCTCCTATGTCTTTCAGCTGTCGGGGGGCATGAGCCAGCGTGTGATGATTGCCCTGGCGCTGGTGAACGCCCCCGACTTGCTGGTTGCCGATGAGCCTGGCAGCAGTCTGGACGTTACAGTCCAGGCGCGCACGCTCCATTTAATGAACGATATGATCGGACGTCGTGGAACTTCCGTCCTCTTCATTTCGCATAACCTCGGCGTGGTGCGCGAGTTCGCGGACCGCGTCTACGTCATCTATCGCGGGCGGATCGTCGAGCACGCGACCGTCAACCAGTTGTTCGTCGATGCCCGCCACCCGTATACGCGCGCCCTGTTGGCCGCCGTTCCCAAACTTGATGAAGCACGAGTTCCTGATGTACCCGAGACGACCTACGGCTTCGCCAACCCGCTGATCGAGCATGAGGGGTGCAGCGAGCAGCCATCGGTCGCCGCATGACCGAGCCGTTTCTTTCGGTGGAGCACGTCACGAAGCGATTTCGGTCCGATGGGCACGAGATAGTGGCGCTCGACGACGTGTCCCTCGTCGTCGAGAGCGGCGAGTGTCACGCCATCATCGGCGAATCGGGCTCTGGCAAGTCGACACTCGGGAACCTCATTTTGGGGATAGAACAGCCGACGTCTGGACTAGTGCGCTTCAAGAGCGAGGTAGTGAGCGGACGCCGGCGCCCGCTTCGCCTCAAACGTGCCATTCAGCTCATCCAGCAAAACCCGCTTTCGGCGCTCAATTCGCGGCGCACCGTGGGGCAATCAGTTCGGCTGGCGCTCGACGTCCACCACATCGGCGAACGGGCGCACCGCCGTCGACGAGTGATCGAATTGCTCGGTGAGGTCGGCCTTCCGGCCGAATATGCCGACCGCCGCCCGCGAGGGCTGTCGGGCGGCGAGCGTCAACGTATTGCCGTTTCTCGAGCATTGGCCTGCAAACCCGAGCTCCTTGTGCTCGACGAACCAACGTCGGCGCTTGATGTGTTGGTGCAGGCGCGCGTGCTGCAATTACTGATGCAAACTCGCCGCCAATATGGCCTCACCTATTTGTTCATCACACACGATCTGGCCGTGGTTCGTGGCATAGCCGACCGCGTCAGCGTGTTCCAGAAAGGCCGACTCGTCGAGGCAGGCTCCACCGACGAAATCTTTGCCGCGCCGCGGAACCCCTACACCCGCCGCCTCCTTAGCGCCATTCCAGTTGTGACCGCTGAGGAGGCGAGGCATCGCGATCAGTTTCGCTCCGCGGCCGAACCCAATGTCGCAGAGACTGATGATTAACGGTCGGCATGAACGCTGGCTCGCGGCGGCGGCTGGCGGCGGATCGCGGTTCCGGGTGAGGCATCGTCGTTTGGCGTTTCGACAAAATAAGCCATACGCGTGAGTGAAGCTCCTTGGCGCATGCTTCCGCCAATGATCACACTCGCTCGGGCGGATGCTCTCTGCGCCAATGCTCGGCTATTTCGCGCCCGGTGCAGAACCACACCCGGTCATGTTTTCGTACGTGCTCGAGAAGCCTGATCAGGCCGACCGCGCGAGCCGGGCGGCCAATCAGGCGATCATGGAGTGCTATGCTCATGATCTTGGGATGTTCAGCCCCTTCCTCATACATCAGATCGAAGCAATCGATCATGTAGCGCGCAAATTCATCGGCCGTGCTGAATCCACGGTTCTGGTCAAACCGGTTGTCGTTAGTTTCCAGCGAGTAAGGCACGACCAAGTGGCGCCGTCCGCCCGCTTCGACCCAAAACGGCAGCTCGTCGCCGAGATAATCGCGATCATAGAGATATCCGCCCTGCTCAACCAACAGGCGGCGCGTATTGGCGCTGGGACGACCACCAAACCAACCGACTGGTGGCTGACCGGTCAGTTCGCGGATGCCCTCGGTCGCAAGCCTGATGTGCCTCCGCTCCTCCCTCTCGCTCATCTTCGTGTAGTCGATCCAGCGCCACCCATGGCTGACGATTTCGTGCCCTTCCTCGGCGAAGGCTCGTGCGAGATCAGGATATTGCTGCCAGCCGCGCACGACGCCGAGAACGCTTATCCGGACGTTGAACTTCCTGAAGATGCGCAACAGGCGCCAGCAGCCAACCCGCGGTCCATATTCAAACGCCGACTCGACCAGCGGGCTGCGCACCCCGCGGTAGGCGGCGTAGCCGATGTCGGTCAGGATATCCTCTGAGGACGCGTCTCCCTCGAGAATGGAGTGCTCGCCACCTGCTTCAACGTTGAGATTGAAATTGACCGCGATCCTGGCGTCGCCGGGCCATCGCGGATGGGGCGGGTGCCGACCGTATCCGACAAAATCACGGGTCGGGGCCGGTGTGACCCCCCGCCTGGACTTGCCCTTCGCGGGTTCGCCTGCAACGTCCCTCGTGCGCGGCATCGGCGGCGAGCCACGGCGTTTCGATTTCACGGCCATTGCTCCGATCAAATATCATTCCCTCGGCACGACGCCGAAGGCTAGACTAGGACCACGAGATTCTGAAACCAACGCAAAAGCCAACGGTTCGCGTTGAAGCAATTGACACGGCAGAGGCATTTCGATGATGGAACGAAGGTGGCCGACCTTCCTGGCGGCTCTTGCCATACGCGATCAGCCCGCCGCAACGCTCTCGGCGTTGCAAGGTATCTTTTGCGAAGACGTTGGCGCCAAGCTCTTCACGGTCTTGGTGTTCGACGCGCGCACTGGTGTGTCGAAGCGGATTCACTCGAGCCACCCAGTCGAATATCCGGTGTCGGGCGCCAAACCCCTGTCGGTCGGATTGTGGTCGAGAACCGTCATCGAAAGGCGCCGGATGTTCGTCGCCAACACTATCGAGGCCATCGCCGAGGTCTTTCCGGATCACGAGCTTATCCGGTCGCTCGGCTGTGAGTCGGTCGTGAACCTTCCCGTCGTCTTCGCCGACGAGGTCATCGGCACTGTCAATTTACTCGAAGGCCCGGGTTATTACACCGCAGCTCGAACTTCTGCAGCCGAGGCCCTCTCCCCGTTCGCCAGCGTGGCACTCCTAGCCGCCCGTCTTTTGCCTGTAGACTTGCCACCGAGGACGATTGAACAATGACCAGCGTCGTTCGCGTCGCCACCGACGTCGGTGGCACCTTTACGGACATTGTCTATTTTGAAACCGATGGCGAGACCGGCAGGCAAACGGTGCGCACCGCAAAAGTCGACACGACACCGCCCAACTTCGAGGAAGGTGTCCTCAACGTTCTCGCCAAATGCAAGGTGGACGTCGGATCGGTCGCCTTCTTCGCGCATGGCACAACGGTCGTCATCAACGCCCTCACCGAGCGGAAGGGCGTCAAGACCGCACTGATTACGACGGAAGGATTCCGCGACGTTCTTGAGATCGCGCGGGGCAATCGCCCCGACTTCTTCAACCTGATGTACGAGAAGCCGAAGCCGTTCGTGGCGCGCCCTCTCCGTTACGAAGTCCCCGGCCGGATCAACTACCTGGGCATTGAGACCGTGCCGCTCGGTCTGTCGCGGCTGTCTGCGATTCTAGCCGACATGCGTAGCGAAGGAGTACAGGCAGTTGCCGTCTGCCTCCTACACTCCTACGCCAATCCGACACACGAACAGGCTGTCGTCGCCGAGGTCCACAGGCTGTGGCCAGACGTGGCTGTGGTGGCGTCGCACCAGATCACCCGCGAGTGGCGCGAATACGAACGCAGCAACACCACGGTGCTATCCGCCTACGTACAGCCCATTGCCGAAAGGTATCTGGAGCGCCTAGAGCGCGGCTTGGCAACCCGGGGTAATCGCGGGCAGATCTACATCATGCAGTCGAACTGTGGTGTCGACTCGCTGGCCGCAGCCAAGAAGATCCCGATCACCATGATAGAATCGGGGCCGGCGTCCGGTTTTTGGGCCGCGGCGGAGCTTGGCCGCATCATCGGCGAGCCAAATGTGCTGGCGCTTGATATCGGTGGCACGACTGCCAAGTGCTCGTTGATCGAGGGCGGCCATGTGAAGATCATGACCGACTACTGGATCGAGCGCAGTCGTCGGTCGGCCGGCTACCCCGTGATGGTACCTGTAGTCGACCTTGCTGAGATCGGCAACGGCGGTGGATCAATCGCGTGGGTCGACGACTTTGGCAAGCTGCACGTCGGTCCGCAATCCGCGGGGGCGCTTCCTGGCCCCGCTGCCTACGGCCGCGGCGGCCTCGACGCGACGACAACCGACGCCAACATTGCGCTGGGCCGGATCAACAAGGACTATTTCTTCGGCGGCGAAATAAAGACCGATATGAAAGCAGTCGCTGGCGCCCTTCAGCGCATTGCTCAAAAGCTCGGTATCAGTCCGACCGAGGCCGCGCGCGGCATCGTGCGCGTTGCCAATAACAACATGATCAATGCATTGAAGCTGGTTTCGCTCAATCGCGGTTACGATCCGCGAGACTTTACGCTCGTTGCCTTCGGTGGCGGCGGCGCTATGCATGCGGCTGCTCTCGGCGCCGAACTCGGCGTCAGAAAAGTGGTGATACCGCGCGGTGCGCCGGTATTCTCCGCGTGGGGCATGATGATGTCGGACTTGCGCCGCGATTATTTCCTAACCAAGCTCATCGAGACCGTTGGCGCAGACTCATCCGCCGTGACTGCGACTCTCGCCGCATTGGTCGAGGAGGCCGTCGAGCACGCGAAAGCGCAATTTTCTCAGGAAGGCATCGACCGTGAACGCGTCAAACTGACTTCGTTAGTGAAATGCCGCTATCAAAACCAGGAGCATGCGGTCGAAGTCGCCATGGCGCCTGGCCCCGTCGACGCGGCAGCCGTCGAAAGCCTGCTGGCCCGCTTCCATGAGGTTTACGAGCGCGAATATACCTACCGGCTCGACGCGCCGGTCGAGGTTGTCGGCCTGCACCTCATCGCCTCGGCCGAGGTCGGCAAGCTGGAACTCGCACGGCTGCCGACAAGCGGCGCGACAATTGATGCGGCGCGAAAAGGCAGCCGCTTGGTCGACTATGCCACGGAGGGAGAGCATGAAGCCGATATTTTCCATGCCGAGCGGCTCGAACCTCGGATGAGCTTCACCGGCCCCGCGGTCATTGAAGACGCAGGCACTACCGTCGTTATCCACCCGGGACAACGCGTAACCATCGACGACTACGGCAATATCCATATCGCAATGGCAGCGTGAGGAAACCCGTGCAGCCGATCAACGATCCCTTTACGCTCGATATCATCCAGAATTCGCTCGAAGCGATCGCCGACGAGATGTTTGCGGCGATGCGCAAGACGGCGATGAGCGCCATTATCTACGAGGTCCTCGACCTCGGCACGGGTATCACCGATGCTGACGGTGAGATCGCTGCCTCGGGCGCCGGCATTCCCGCCTTTATTGGTGTACTGGATAAGGCAGTGAAGGCAATCCTGCGTAAGCACCGCCCCGAAAGCATCGCTGCCGGTGATATCTTTGTTGTCAACGACCCATACGACGGCGGCGTCACGCATCTGAACGACGTCGTCCTCGCCATGCCCGTCTTCGTTGAGGGATCAATCGTCGCTTGGACTGCGACCATCGCCCACTTCAACGACGTCGGCGGGATGGTGCCTGGCTCGATGTCGACGGACGCCTACGAGATTTTTCAGGAGGGTCTGCGGATTCCGGCGGTAAAAATTATCGCGGCCGGCAAGGCCGACGAAGCCGTCATCGACATTATGACAGTTAACTCACGTCTGCCCGCCTTTCTGAAGGGCGATCTTTGGTCGGGAATCGCTGCGGTGCGCGTCGGTGAGCGGCGACTGCTCGAACTGGCTCAGAAATACGGCAAGGCGACATTCCGGTCAGCGCTTGAACATTTCATGGAGTATGGCGAACAGGTCTCACTCAGCGCTCTCCAGGCGCTCCCCAAGGGCCGGTTCGAGCTCGCCGAGGAGCAGGATGACGGATCGACCTACAAGGTCGCGATCGAGATCACCGATAAGACCTTCATCGTCGATCTGACGGAGAACCCCGATCAGGTGCATGGGCCGAATAACGCGAGCCGCGACGGCGTCGTCGTCTGCGCCCAAATGGCGTTTAAGGCGCTGAACCCATCCGACGGGCCGGCAAACGGAGGCTCGTTTCGTCCGCTGCGGGTCCTTACCCGCCCTGGCTCCGTTTTCGACGCTCGCGAGCCGGCAGCGATCGGTTTCTACTTCGAAGTCGAGGTACGCGTATTCGATCTCATGCTGCGGTGTCTCGCCCCGCACATGCCGAACCTGTTGCCGGCGGGGGGCTTTGCTTCAATTTGCGGCACCGTGATCGGCGGGCCGCATCCCGACACAGGTCGCCACTATACGATCGTCGAGCCCCAAGTTGGCGGCTGGGGCGCTATGCAGGGACGCGACGGCAACAGCGCAATTTTCTCGGGCTTCCACGGCGAGACGTTCAATTGCCCAGCTGAGGTAGCAGAGGCGCGTTACGGTCTCGCCGTCGACCACATTATGCTCAATCCGGAACAAGGCGGCGAAGGGCGCTGGCGTGGGGGCAAGGGCATCGAGGTCGCGTATCGCGTTCGCGCCGACGGCAATTTCATGACCGTTGGCTACACCCGCTCGCGCATCGTTCCTTGGGGCCTTAGCGGCGGCGTTGACGGCACTCCGAATTACGTCGAGGTGATCCGCACCTCGGGTAAGCGCGAACGCTATTCGCTCGCATCCGGAGTGATAGTGAACCGAGACGACGTCATCCGCATTGTGACAGGCAACGGCGGCGGCTACGGGAATCCGAACCAGCGCGAGCGGGCAGCAGTACTCGATGACATTCGTAGTGGCTACCTCGCCCGCAACCGAGCGAGCGAGCTTTACAAGGTCGCGAGCTGAGCTCGCGGCGACGGTCCCGAGGGACGGCGTATGACATCCTATCTCTTTACGGGAGGCCGCATCCTGGACCCCCAGAGAAGCGACCTTGTCGAGGGCGTCGACGTTTTGGTCGAAGGAGACCGCATCAAAGAAGTCTCCGACCGGCCGATCACCGCAGCAAACGCAGAGCGGATCGATCTCGCGGGCAAGATTCTCATGCCTGGGTTGATCGACTGTCATGTCCACGTCGTCGCCTCCCTTGTCGACCTCTCCGCCAATGCTATGGCGCCTTCCTCGCTCGCAGCGCTGCGAGCGGGCCGAATTCTCAGGGAACTCTTGTTGCGTGGCTTTACGACCGTGCGCGACGCCGGCGGTGCCGACCATGGCCTCGTGAGGGCAATCGATGAGGGCCTCGTGGACGGACCACGACTAGTCATAGCTGGCAAGGCCCTGAGCCAGACCGGTGGACACGGCGATGGTCGCGCTCGCTCCAACGACAGGGAAACAAGCTTCTTCGAACGGGTTGGCGCGCTCTCCCGCCTAGCCGACGGGGTGGACGGCGTGCGCAAGGCCGCTCGCGAGGAGATCAAGTCGGGGGCGCAATTCCTGAAGATCATGGCGAACGGCGGCGTCGCCTCACCCAACGATCCGATCTACGCGCTCGGGTATTCTCGCGACGAGATCAAGGCGGTGGTTGAGGAGGCGAAAAATGCCGGCACCTATGTTGCGGCCCATCTGTACACCGATGAAGCAATCGCCCGCGCGGTCGAGTGTGGTGTCCATTCACTGGAGCACTGCAATCTGATCCAGCCTGAAACGGCCCGCCGCGCGGCGCAAGCCGGCGCCGTCGCGGTGCCAACGCTCGTCACCTACGAAGCATTGGCTGTCGAGGGCAAGACCTTCGGTCTTGGTCCGGAATCCATCTCGAAAATCGAGACAGTTCGCAAGGGCGGGCTCTCCTCCCTTGAAATCATGCGCGCCGCCGGGTTGCCAATGGCCTTCGGCTCGGACCTTCTGGGTCCGCTGCAGCGCTATCACTGCATGGAATGGGAGATCCGCACTCGCGTCCTTCCGGTCGCTGAGGTGATCGCGTCAGCGACGCTGGTCGGCGCCAAGCTCTGCGGGCTCGAAGGGCTGATTGGAAGGATCGCCCCGAATGCTTTTGCTGACCTGCTCGTCGTAGACGGCGACCCCTATCGCGATGTCAGTCTGCTGCAACAGGATGGGGCGTGTATGGCTGCGATCATGAAAGGCGGAGTATTTTACAAGAAGACACTCTAAGACCCTTCAAATCTGCATATCTCGACCGGCGGTCCCCTCAGGCGTTGAGGCGCAGAGCATCGCTGACAAGCCGGAGATAGTGTTGCGACCTACTCGCCTGTGATCGGCATCGGACCAGGAGTTCCCCACCCGCCCCCCTGCGCCGTCACA
>Ga0208849_1001090_pt1 | contig 20669 bp, 16 predicted proteins | sample NGESurdeep072012_10_FD_184470 | JGI IMG/M metagenome (GOLD analysis project Ga0208849, IMG submission 184470) | Arctic peat soil microbial communities from Barrow, Alaska - NGEE Surface sample 53-3 deep-072012 (SPAdes) | ecosystem: Environmental > Terrestrial > Soil > Wetlands > Peat ... | reverse complement strand
CCCCGGCCTTCGCCAACGCCGCCAGCCCGACGGCGTCACCGCTGACCTCGGGCACGGTCGAGCTCAACGCCAACGGCACCGTCACCGTCACCGCCTCGGGCACATGGCTGTGGGCCTTCGGGGTCGAGAGCGCCACCACGGCGGGCCTCCATGCCACGGTCAACCACCCCTGTGACAGCCGCACCGGTGTGGGCTGGGGTGTGGTGTGGGGCGACCCCAACGACCCCGGCTTCCCAGAGACCTACGTGACCAAGCACGGCAAGCCCGTCTCGCAGATGGTCCACGTGGGGTCCGTGGGCAGGGACCCCGTCAACAGTGACTCCAGCGTGGACTTCAACCCCAATCGCCCGTGCGGTTCCTTCGTCCAGACCAACGTGCCCCGGCCCGGCGACGGCTACGACACGGGGGCGTGGAAGAGCGTCCACGTCTACAACAGCGTGGCGTCGATGCCCAGCGACGTCTGCGTGATCACCTACGACCTCGGCTTCACCCGGCCTCCGACGTCGCACCGGACCGACTTCGACAACAACGACAACTCGGTGCAGTGGGCGCTGTTCACCACCGGCAGCTGGGACACCACCACCACCGACGACAACTGCGCACAGCTCCCGGCACCGGTGGTGGCGCCACCGGTCCCGGTGACCGTCGCGCCGGTGGTCAAGACCGTGAGTCACACATCGCCCCCACCGGCGCCGCACGTAGTGAAGACGGTCCCCAAGCCCTCGGGGGTACTGGCTTTCACCGGCTTCGGCCGCACGGGCCAGCTCCTGGCCGTGCTGGGCATGATCCTGGTGGTGATCGGGCTCATCCTGTACTTCATCGACGTCCGCAAAGCGGCCATGTGGCTGTTGGGGTTGTGATCGGCTCCACCCCGTAGCGCCGCGGCGCGCCTCCACCCCGGCAACCCGCCGGCGCGCCCGTCGCCGCCCTCCTGATCAACCCCCGGTGGCCTCGGTCGCGCCCCTGGTCCGTCGACGCACCACGGCGAACGCCAGTGCCCCGGCAAACCCCACGAGGATCACCACCGCCACGGCCAGGCCGGCGCTGAAGAGCCCCGGCCAGTACTGCAGCTCGATGACGTGGTGGCCGGCCGGGACCCGCGCCTCGAGCATGGCCCCTGCCGCCCAGTGCTCGAGGGGCAGCTCGTGCCCGTCGATGGTGGCGTGCCAACCCGGCAGGGCCGTGACCCGGAGCCGCAGGAGCCGGGTCCCCGTGGCGTCGGTGACCAGTCGGACCGACCTGGCACTGGGGTGGGTGACCGCCACAGGGCGACCGGGCGCGTCCACGGGCAACGTCTGACCCGCGGGCGGGACGGGGGACAGCGTGGCCTGGGCCGAGCCCGGCACGTGGAACAACGCCTCGCCGCCGACGGTCCTGTCCCGCACCGCGCCGGTGGGGCCGGGGCCGTGCGAGGAGGCGAGGATGTAGCTGACTCCGTAGACCCGCGCCTCGGTGGCGGTGGTGATCTGAGGACAGAAGAGGCCCACCCGGCGCAGGCTGGTCTTCAGCTGCTGCCCGCTGACTTCCTCCCACGACGAGAAGTACGCGGTCGGGAGGACGGGCTCGTACACGGCGAACTCGTGCACGCCGTAGCCGATGTTGGCGTTGGGACGGATGCCGAATTCCGTGGCGTAGGGGTAGGTGAAGGGCTTGAGACGGCACGGACCCATCGACACCACCGACGACCCCACGGCCCGCTGCAGGGCCGACACACCCGCCGTGGGGGGGAAATAGGAGGAGCTGAGGGACCAGAACGACACCCCGGCCACCGCCAGGAAGGCGGTCTGCGCCGCCAGGAACGCCACGCCCACGGCGCGTCGGGCCCGCGGGGATGTGGAGTGGGCGGGCCCGGCCGGGGACCTGCCGATGCCCGAGATCCACACCAGGGCCACGCCCACCACGGTCTCGGCCGCGGCCCACCCCAGGCGGGACCGGGTGCCTCCACCGGTGGTGTGTTGGACACCCGCCGCCACGGCCAGCGAGACCGCGGCGACGACCAGGGCGGCGCCACCCAAGGCGCCGAGCGCCCACCGGCGCAGCCGGGCCGGCATCTCGTCGCGCACCAGCGCGTCCAGCCCGCCCGCCCCGAGCACGGCCAGGGCGAGCCCCAGCAACATCACGTCGCGGTTCCAGGTCACCCGACCGAGGACGGGTGTGGCTTGGACCAGGATGTGCAGGGGATTCTTGAAACTGAGCACGAGCGCGGCGACGACCACGGCGGAGAATCCGAGGACCTCGGGGCGCCGCCACCACAGCGCCACGGCCACCACGGCCAGCACGACGGCCAGGACACCGATATACGGCGGCGGCACCTGGAAATCGGTGCCCTGCAATCCCACCAGCAGGTCTGACAGGTGCGACAAGGAGAAGGGCGCACCGCCCGTGGCCCCCGCCCGTCCCGACGCCTGGACCACCTGGAGCCCGGGCAGGACGAGCGGGGCCCCCAGCCCGAGCCCGCACGCGCCGGCGAGGGCCAGGTCGAGCAGGGGGCGCCGCAGGGGGGCGCCGTCGCGCCGGGCCCTGACCCCCAGGTAGACGGCCATGAAGACGACGAAGGACAGCCCCAGCACGGCCACACTCTCGGGATGTCCGCCGTAGACCGCGGCGGCCACCACCAGTGCCAGCGCCATGGCGTGGCGGAGGCGGTGCTTGCCCGTCACCAGGAGGATCGCGGCGGCGAAGATCCATCCCGCCCAGCACGTCACGCCGGTCATGGCCCAGCCCGAGTAGTGGAGCATCGGCCCCGACAGCTCGAACACGGTGCCGCCGAAAGCGGCGCTCAGGGGGCGCATGCCCAGGACACGACACAGCGTGTAGGTGCCGGTGCCGGCGATGACCAATTTGGCCAACACGATCACGGTGTAGGCGAAGTGGACGGGGGCGAGATAGCTGAGCAGGACGGGGACGCTGAAGACCGCCGACTGCCAGCTGAAGGCGAGGGGCATCCCGCCCACGTTGTAGGGGTTCCACAACGGGAGCTGCCCACTGTGCACCTGGTGCCAGGCCAGGTTGGTGAGCGGGGCGAAGTACAGGATCTGGTCGGCGGGGAATTCGCTGTGCACGGCGACGCCGGCGTGCCGAGTGAGCCCGATCCGCGATAGGAGGTCGAACGGGCCCAGCGAGACCCCCGGTCGGAGGAGGGGGGCCATGACGGCCACGACGGCCAGGATCGTCCAGGCCACACCGAGGACGTCGGGGACCCAGGCTCGGGTACCCCCCCGGCGCGGCATGCCGGGCAGTGTAATTCTGACGCCGGCTCCCCCGGCTCCACGCCTGTTGTCAGGAGTGGCAGGTGTGGGGACGCCCCGGGGCCGGAATTTTGCCCCGAATGGGCACCAGACCTGGCCTTTCGCCTACTATGGGCGCGGGTCGATTCTGGGGGTTCACGTGAGGAAGTTTCTGGCGGCAGCAGGGTCTTTGATGCTCGTGGGTCTGGCGGCGGGCTGTTCGAGCTCGGCCACCTTGGTCAACCACCCCGTGGGCGCCTCAGGGGGGGCCGTGGCCCACGTCGGCGACACCCTGGACCTCAAGACCCAAGCCGGAAGGGACTTCCACATCTCTCTGTCCAAGCTGGCGGACCCGGCACAGGCGGTCAACCAGGGCTCTCCCGCCAACGGCAAGCGCTTCATCGCCGCACAGTTCGACATCACCAACACCTCGGGCCAGACCATTTCCATCAACGGTGACCTCGATGCCAACATCATCGGGTCCGACGGCAACGTCTACACACCGACGCACCACGCCCTCACCGAGTGCGGGAGCAACACGGTCAAAGTGCAGCTGGCGGGAGGGAAGTCCGGGACCGGTTGTGTGGCATTCGAGGTGAAGACCACGGTCAAGGTCTCCCAGGTGCAGTTCTACCCCGCCGCGGGGACCGCTTCTGACTATGGCGAGTGGCTCGTTCCCTGAGCACTGACCGCGTGTTCCCTCGGGCCCTGTAGCCGGCTCGAGGGTTCCAGCGTGGCGTTGCGTTGACGGCGGAGGATCGCGGCCCGCGAGTGGTGCGCCTTCTCGCCGCCGTGGCGTTGTCGGCGGGCGTGTGCGACGGCGTGTGGCGCCTGGTCCCGCACCGGCTGTCGGCCAACACCGACATCGTCGGGTTCCCGATCTTCTACCACTTCGACGCCAACCGTTACTTCGACGCCTATTACCTCATCGCCATCGCCTTCCCCGTGATGGCGGTCCTGCTCTACGCCTATCTCCCCGTCGGGCGCCGGGCGCGGGCGTCGGTTCCCCGCCTCCCCGTCCGCCCCGTGGCGACGGTCGGGCCCGAGCCCGGGGGGGACCTCGACCGGGGTGGCGGAGGGGAAGGGCTTGCGTGGGCGACGGTTCTCGGTGCCGCCGCCCGTCTCGTGCTTCCCGGGTTCGCCGTCGCCGTCAGCACCGGCGTCATCGCCTCGGGTCACGGCACGAGCCTCGGTGCCTGGGGGATCGCGGCGGGAGTGGGCTACTGCGCCGTGGTCCTCGCCGTGACCCGGGTGTGGCGGGGGAGAGGGACAGCTTGCTCCGGCGCCGCCCTCGTGGCCGCCGTCAACGGGGGTGGCGCCCTGGTGGTCATCCCCCTGCTCTATTTCGTGTCGCGCTCGTCCTCGGTGCTGGTGCGCTCGGACGACCACCTGCAGCGGTACCCGTGGCTCCCGTTGTGGGTGATGATCCCGGTCCTCGTCGTGCTGTGCGTCTGGTACCGCCTCCGCCTCCGCTCGGCCGGCTCGGTCTTGCACGCCGTGCGCGACCTCGAGGCGACGGTGCTCACCTACATCGTGGGCGTGGCGCTGCTCCTGGTCCTTATCGCCCGGCTGGCCGGACCGCTCAACACCACCTTCGCCGCCTTCGACCAGGCCCAGTCGCTGGCCAGTGCGCAGCTCACCTTCGGCCACGGCCTGTTCCCCTGGCGTGACCTCTACGTGATCCACGGCGTCTTCGGCGACATCCTGGCCGGCCAGCTCGGGATGTCGGTGTTCGAGCCGAGCCGCTGGGGCTCGGCCTCGGGGTTCACCATCTTCCTCATCCCCCTGCTGTGGGTGTCGATGTACGTGAGCGCGGCGTACTTCGCCCGCCGCAACCGGCTCTTCGTCGCCGGATTCGTGGCCGTAGTGGTGCTGTGGCTGACGTCGGGGCGCCTGGCGGGGGCCGGGCTGCTCCTGGGTCGCGACGTCATGGGGTACGCGCAGGGGTATTTCCGATTCGCCTTCCTCCCCCTCGTCCTGATCGTGTTCGACCAGACCATTCGCCGCCGCACCCGGGGGTGGTGCGTTGGGCTCACGGCCGCGCTCGTGGTCCAGGCCATCGTGGTCCCCGAGACCTTGCTCATGGCGGCCGGCATCCTCGCCACGCTGGTGTGTCTGGAATGGCTCCAGCGCGCCCCGGGAACGGGGTGGGGCGCCGGGTTGGCGCGGACGTGGTGGTGCGCGGGGAGTGGTGCGCTGTTGGTGGCGGCGTGGGTGGTGTTCCTCGCCGCCACCGGGGCGCTGCGGGGATTCGTCGACTACTACCTGATCTTCGGTCCCGGGCACACCCTCTCGGGGGCCGAGCCCGCCTGGTGGGTCGACAAGCAACTGGGCCCGACCATCGAGTTCTTCGTGCCCGTGGTCCTGCTCCTGCTCACCGTTCTGCGCGCCACGATCCAGCTGCGGCGCCGCCGGCCGTGGAGCTCGCGGGACTGGGTCATGGTGGCGGCCGCCAGTTTCGTGCTCGTCTACTTCCAAAAGGTCCTGGCGCGCGCCGATCAGATTCATGTAGCCGAGGTCTTCGTGGTCGCTCTGCCCCTGCTGCTCCTGTGGCTGATCGTCGCGGCCGAAGCCCTGGACGAGGCCGTGCGGCACGTGGCCACGGCGCTGCTGCGAGGGCCCCGGGGCCCGGTCCGCCGCGCCCGGCATGTGGTCCTCGCCGCCCGGCATCCCGCCACCCTGGCCATCGTGGTGGCGCTCGTGGCGCTGGCGCCGTCCCCGCTGGGCACCGTCCAGGCGGTGGCGGGGAACTACCACGTCACGGCCGCTTCCGAGCCCGTGCTCACCCGCCTGGGGTACTCCGACCCCGGGGTGATCGACGCCACCATGGTGCGCGACCTCCAGACCGTGCTCGGGCACTACGTGGGGCCGACGGGGCCGGTCTTCGACTTCAACGACGAGCCCGGGCTGCTCTACTACCTCTTGGACCGGGTGCCGGGGACGCGCTTCTTCCATGTCAGCATGGCCGACACCGGCTTCGCCCAACAGCAGCTCATCGCCGATCTGGCCCGCTCGCGGCCACGACTCGTCGTCTTCTACGGGGAGGGGATCGGTCTGCCGCGCTGGGACGGCATCGAGGCCACTGTGCGCCACTACGACATCAGCGACTACCTGCTGGACCACTATGTCCCCCTGGCTGATGTGGACGGGCAACTGGTCATGATCCGCACCGACCTGGCCGCCTCGGCGCCCCCGGTGCCGGCGTTGCAGGGGCCGGTGTCGACACAGGACTTCTACCTGTCGAATCCCGAGTGCGCCTGGGGCTTCTCGCCCAACTTCCTCGTCAGGCCGAAGTCCCTGGCCGCCCAACCGGCCCTGACCCTCGGCACCCGCCTGGTGTCGACGTCCACCGTGGTCGTGACCGGCTCGACGACGGACCGGGCCCCGGGCCAGGCCCCGCTCCCGGTGTTGGCCGTGCGCCACGGGCAGGTCGTGGCCACGGCGGTGCCCGACATCAAGCACAGCACCGCTTCGCCCAGCAGCGACTTCACCATGGCCCTGCCGGTGATGGCGGGGAGCGGCCCGACGTCGTTCTACGAGCTGGCGCCCGGCGGCACGGTGTCGCCTCTGGGCGACGCCGCCGCGCTCCCCCCGAACCTGGTGTCAACGGGTGGTGCCGGTGTGGTCGTCACCCCCGACGGCCGGGCGCATCGGGTGGGACCGGCCCGCGGGGGAGAGGTGAAGGCGGCGCTCGTGACCACCCAGCGGGTACTCGACCTCGACGTCCCCGCCGGCACCGACCTCACCCGCTACCACTGGCTGGAACTGTCGTCGCCGGTCGGGCTCGGCGGTGCGCAGTACAGCGTGACCGACGGCGCCGACCGGTCCCCCAACGCCATCAGCTTCTCGACACTGCCCCGCGCCTCGACTCACGTCTTCGTGCAGGTCGGGAGCTGCCCCCAGTGGTACGGGTTCTCGGCGTCGGGACTGTCGTTGGTCCAGGGCGGGTCGCAGCACTCACTGCCGGTGGTGCACCTCGTCCGCTGAGTTGTCCAGGTGCCGTTCCAGGTCGGTCAGGCCCGAGGGAGAGCCGATCTCGAAGAAGCGCGTCGAGGCCTCGAACCCGGCCAGGCGCCCCGCCGCGCTAAGCGCCGAAAAGGCGTCAGCCAGGTCGCTCGCACCGCCGGCCGGCACCAGCTCCACGACCACGGCACCGCGCAGCACCGACAGCCCGTAGTCGACGAACTGCATCTCGGGCGGGGGGTGGGCGAGCCCCTTCTCGTAGTGCGTGACCATGCCGTGCGCCACCACGGCGTTGTTGGTCTCGAAGCGCCCCGCGTTCCGGTACACCGTCATCAGGGCATCGGGAGCCCGCGCGCAGAAGTCGTCCTCCACCGCCGACAGGTCGACCGACAGGTACGAATCGCCGTAGAGCACGAAGAAGGTGTCGTCGAGGGCCCCGGCGTCGACGGCGAGGCGCAGCGCCCCTCCCGTGCCCAAGCGTTGGCGGCCCTCGTCGACGTAGGTGACCGCCACCCCCCACCGTGCCCCGTCGCCGATCTCCGCCTCGATCATCTCCCCGAGATGCCCGACGCTGTAGACGACGCGCTCGACGCCTTCCGAGGCCAGCCATTCGAGTTGCCAGTGGGCGAAGGGACGGCCCGCCACCTCCACCAGGACCTTGGGAACGGTGCGCGTGGCGGGGAACAGGCGCGTGCCCAGCCCGCCCGCCAGGATGAGGCACTGCACGGCCGATCCGCCCCGACCGTCGATCAGTCCCGGACGAGCAGCGACGACCCGTCGAAGTCGAAGACGAAGCGGACCTCGCTCAGCCCCTCTCTGGCCATGGCCGAGCGCAGGGAGTCGAGATCCTTGGCGTAGAAGAGGAGGAATCCCCCCGACCCGGCGCCCACGAGCTTGCCCCCCAGGGCACCGCTGTCCATGGCGATCTCGTAGGACCGGTCGATCTGGTCGTTGGACATGAGGGCCGACCGTTGGCGCTTGCGGCGCCAGTGCTCGTCCATGAGTGCCGCGAAGCGGGCCGTGTCGCCGTTCTCGAGGGCGGCTTTGGTGGCGAGCCCGTTCTCCTTGACGAAGTCGAGGCTGTCGACCATATCGACGTCGCCGCTCTGGGACTTGGCCCGCTGCTCGGCCAGCACGACATCGGCAGGACGGGAATAGTGCGTGAAGAACATGCACAGGTGCTCTTCGAGGTCGCGCAGCGTCTCGTTGGACACGAGCAACGGCGACACGTTCACCTGTCCGCCGGGCTCGATGTCGAGGCAGGTGAGGCCCCCGAACGAGGCGATGTACTGGTCCTGCTTGCCCACGGGCCGGTTGAGGATGTCGATCTCGATCCGGCACGCCTCTTCGGCCAGGTTGGCGGCGGTGACGTGCTCCCGTTTGAACGCATAGAGGGCGCGCAGCAATCCGACGGTGAAGGCCCCCGACGAGCCGAGCCCGGTGCCGGCGGGGATGTCGGCCACGCTCACGAGCTCGATGGAGGGCCCGATGGGGTGCAGGCGCAACGCCTCTCTGATGATGGGGTGCGCGATGTCGTCGACGTGGGTCACCCGCTCGAGCTCGGAATACTTGAGGAAGTAGTCGTCACCGAAGGTGCGGTTGATGGCGATGAAGATGTAGCGGTTCACCGCAGCCGAGATCACGAAGCCACCGTGCTGGGCGTAGTACGAGGGGAGGTCGGTCCCGCCCCCGCCCAGGGTGATGCGCAGTGGCGTGCGGGAGATGATCACGCCGGGCCCACCGGCCCGCGCCAGCGCCCCACGGCCACGATCTGCCAGCCCCAGGGCGACGACTGCAGGTTGAAGCGGAAGGCCCGGTCGAACACGGCCAGGGCCGCACCCTGGGCCGTGGCTCCGCCGGCGTCGGGGCCGGCGGCACGTTCGAGATCGGCGATGAGGCGGCGCCCCCGGGCGATCACCGCCAATCGGTAGAGGTTGAAGAAGGGGAACCCGGCCCGGGCCACGTATTCGACGTCGTACCCCGCCGATTGGAGCAGGCGCCGGAGCCCGGCCGGGGCGAAGTGCCGGCGGTGGCCGATGTGGCGGTCGAAGGCGGAGCGGGGGCCCCCGGGGACGGTGACGACCAGCCGGCACCCCGGCGCCAGATAGTCCGCCGCGTGGCGGAGCAACAGAACGGGGTCGTCGACGTGCTCGAGGACCTCCGAGCACACCGCGTACCCGCCCTGGTGACCCATACCGGGGTCGACGGGGGAGGGCTCGAGAAGGTCCCGCTGCACGAACTCCACGGGCAGGCCGGCCGCCTGGGCCGCCTGTCGGGCCCGCTGGACCCCTTCGGCGCTGTACTCGACCCCGCGCACCGTGGCCCCGGGGAAGGACCGGCCCAGAAGGAGGGCGAGCTCGCCCTGACCCGACCCAATATCACAAATGGTATCGCCGGGGCCGGGGTGCCCCAGGAGCTTCAGGATCAGCCGGTGGCGGTAGGTGTTGGCCGGATTGCCGTCGGCGGGCTCCCCGTACACGGCCCAGTGCCGATCCCATTCGTCGCGTCCGGCGGCGGCGTCGTCGGGGACGGTCCGGGGGCGGCTCAAAGCACGAACCCCGCACTCTGGGCGTCGTCATGGAACATGCGCACGGTGTCGAGCGACACCGCTTCGAGCCCGCGCCCGAGCCCCGGCAACTTGGCCAGGAGATCGTGGGTCACGGTGATGATGTGACAACCCACCGCCGCGGCCTGCGGCACGTTCAAGACCTCACGGGGGCTCGCCCACAGCAGTTCGAGACGCGGGTTGGCTGCGAGGAGGGCCACGGCCTCGGTCATGATGGGGACGGGGTCGCGGCCCGTGTCGGCGATTCGGCCCGCGAACACCGACACCACCGCACCCGGCGTGTCGGTGAGCGCGGCGACGACGGTGCGCACCTGTTGCACCGACAACAGGGCGGTCACGTTGAGGTGCAGTCCTTCGGCAGACAGCTCCTTGATGAGGGCGGCGGCGCTCTCTCCACGGGTGTTGGTGACAGGGATCTTCACGAACACGTTGGGGCCCCACGACGCGATGGTGCGCGCCTGGGCGCGCATCTCGTCGAACTCGTCGCACAGCACCTCGAAGGAAATGGGCCGGTCCGTGACAGTCTCGAGCACCTTGCGGGCGAAGCCCGGGTAGTCCTCGACGCCCGATCTCCGCATCAACGACGGATTGGTGGTGAAGCCCGAGATGGTCGGGTTCCGGCTCAGCTGGAGGATGGTCTCCAGATCAGCGCCGTCAGCGAAGATCTTGATGCCGTAAGGAAGTTGTTCGGACACTGACCCCCTCCTCCAATGGCGCGGCCGTCAGGATCCATTCGATCGCCTCGACCGGGTTGCCCACCACGTGGTCGGGCGCCTCGGCCCCCTCTTCCTGATAGCCGTAATCAATATACACGGTGCGGCATCCAGCCCCCTGACCAGCCCCGACGTCTGACCAGCGATCCCCGACCATAAAGCTCTGGTAGAGGTCGAGGTCGAGGTCCCGCGCCGCAGCCAACAACATCCCAGGCTTCGGCTTGCGACAGGAGCACGCGTCGGGGGTGTCGTGGTGGCAGACGTAGATGGCGTCGACGGTGATCTCCTGGCGCACGAGCGCGTTGATGGCCGCCACGCCGCTGACACTCTGGAGCCCGCGGGCCACGTCGGGTTGGTTGGTCACGACCACCAGGACAAAGCCGCGGTCGCGCAGGGAGTGGCAGGCGGCGGCCATCCCCGGGAACACGACCACCTCGTCGGGCGAGCGGGGAGGGAAGGGCTTGCCGTCATGCACGACAGCCTCGTTGAGCACGCCGTCGCGATCGAGGAACACGGCCCGGCGCGCCGAGCGGGGAGGCGCGGTCATGTCAGGCGCCCTGACCTCGCGTCCTGCACCATCGAGCGCATCGATGCGGCCAGCGCTTGGCGCGACGACATGGCGTTGGCCCAACCGAGACGGCGTATCCGATCGGTGTTGATCCGCACCACCGGGACGTCGCCCTTCCACCCCCGGTCACCGCCGGCATAACGCAGCTCGGTCCCTTCCAGCCCGAGAATCTCGAGGGCGAGCTCGGCGATCTCGGCCACGGTGATGTAGTCACCGGTGGCGACGTTGAACGCCGCGAAGGGCAGCGGTGCCTGCTCGGCCGCCAGCAGGACGGCGTCGACGATGTCGGTCACGTGCACGTAGGACTTGCTCTGCTTGCCGTCCCCGAGGATGTGGAGCTCGGTGGGGTCCTCGAGCAGCCGCCGGATGAAGTCGAAGCCCACACCGTGGGTCTGGCGGGGCCCCACCACGTTCCCGAAGCGGAACACGCACGCGCGCAGGTCGAACATGAAGCAGTACGAAGCGATGAGCGCCTCCCCGGCGAGTTTGCTGGCGCCGTAGGTCGAGACCGGGATGAGCGGGCCGTGGTCCTCGTCGGCCTCGATCTCGCCCAGGTCGCCGTAGACCCCGCTGCCCGACGCGTACAACAGCCGGGTCACGCCCGACAGGCGGGCCGCCTCCACCACGTGGTGCGTGAGCAGCGTCCCCTGGTCGAAGTCCACGGCGGGCTCGGTGGCGGCCCGGGCGATGTCGGGGTTCGACGCCAGGTGGATCACGGTGTGGCTTCCCGCCATGGCGTCGACGAGGGCGTCAAGGTCGCGCACGTCCGCCTGAACGACCTGCAAACGCTTGTCGGCGTGGTGCTCGAGATGCCAGTGCCGCCCCGAGCTGAAGTTGTCGAACACCGTCACGCCGGTGACGGCGTCGTCGCCGAGCAACCGGTCGACGAAGTGGCTTCCGATGAAACCCGCTCCCCCTACGATGCAGAACCGCGAGGACGGCGGGAAGGCGACGTCGGCAGCGGTCATCGCAACCCCTCCCACTTGGTGGGGTTGCGCGCTAGGGCGGGGTGGCTCACGAGGAGATGCCAGAGCACGGCGCACAGTCCCTCGGTGTGGGGGGTGATCCGGTCGGGATAGGCCGGAGGGACCACGATGCAGGCGGTCGCCACCGCGGCGGTGAAGCCCCCGTCCCGACCCACGATGCCGAAGATGGGGACGCCCCGTTCGGCCGCGAGCTCGAGAGCTCGGACCAGGTTGACCGAGACGTGTCGCTCGGTGCTGCCTCCGCCCACCGAGAACACCAACACGGCGTCGCGGTCGTTGACCCTCGAGCCCCGCAGCCATTCCACGAACGTCGTGTCCCACCCTTCGTCGTTGGCCCGGGCCGTCAGCTCACTGACGTTGTCGGTCGGGGCATAGGCCTCGAGGTCGCACAGCTTGCGGAAGTCGTTCACGGCGTGCGACGCGTGCCCGGCGGACCCACCCACCCCCAGGATGAACAGGCGCCCGCCCCGCTGGCGGACCTCGGCCAGGCCCGTGGCGCACGCCTCGATCGAGCCGGTGTCGATGGCTCCCAGGATGTCGATGGACTCCCTCAGGAAGGCCTCGCTGAAGGTCATCGCCCGTCGCCTCGGACACGTCGTGAGCCCGACCGGGGTGGGGTGTGGTCCATCTCCTTCACATCCTAAAGCCCTCCGGCCCTACGACGCCGCCCCGATGCTAACGAAGCTCCCGGTGCTCAGGAGTCGATGTCCTTCGGCGCCGTCCAGGAGTGCCCGTCATAGACCGCAGCCTGACCGAGGTCGTCGAGCGCGACGCACAAGGCTGGCCCGCCACACGAGACCGTGGCCAGACCGACGGTGGGATCGACCACCACCGGGCCCGACCACGTGCCCCGTGTGTCGAAGACGGCGTTGCCCTGCTCGTCGACGACCACGCAGTCACCCGGTGCCGGACACGACAGGGCGGTGGCACCGTCGGAGTCCGCCAGGCGCACGGGATCGACGGCGTGGGGGCCGGACCATGTCGTGCCGTCGAAGCCGTACACGTTTCCCGACGCGTCCACCGCGGCACACGACGTCGGGCTCGAACACGCCACGGATCCCAGGGGGGCCACGCTGCGCAGGCGATCGGCGTTCACGACGGCGGCGGGCTCGAGCGCCACCGGGCTGGACCATGTCGTGCCGTCGAAGGTGAGGGCCCGTCCGCCGACGGTCACCGCCGCGCAGAACCTCGGCGCCACGCACGACACGCCGGCGATGCCCGCCGTGCCCGCCCGGCGGTCCCGGCGCGCCGGTGCCGCTGCCTCGACCGGCCGGGGTCGGGTCCAGGTGGCACCGTTGAAACGCACCACACGACCCAGGACGTCTCCGGCCATGCAGAACGAGGTCGAGGCACACGACACCGTGTTGACGCTGCTGGTGCCGAACCCGTCCACCTCGTCCGCGCTCTTGGGGTCGATCGACAGCGCCGAGGACCACGTGGACCCCCGGTACACCGACGCCGTGCCGTTGACCCCCAGCGCCACACAGAAGGTCGGGGTGGCACACGACACGCTGGTGAGGCCGGTGTCCTCGATCGACCGGGGACGCGACCACGCCCCGTCGTCGAACGTGATGGCGTTGCCCTCGTCGTCGACCACCATGCAGAACCGTGTCGTCGGGCACGACACGGCGACCGGCGTCGTCCTGGCCGCCTTGCTGGCGCGGGCGTGCGCGGGGCGCAGGGCCAGGAAGGTCAACGCCACGGCCACGACCAGCCCGCCCACGATGGCGATGCCCGCCAACCGCAGCCACATGACCCGCCCCGACGGCGACACCGGCGTGGCCAATTCAGATCAGCTCTCGATAGAACTCCGGATCCCGCTGGATCCGTCGGTAGACGTCGTCGCTGAGCCGTTCCGCCGCCGCCGCCGTCTGGGCGTGGAAGCGTTGCGCCCGGGCCCGGTTCCGGCGCCGCAGGACACGGCCCAGGCCGGGCACGTGCTTGGCGCGGGTCGTGAGTCGCGGGGGATTGACGAGGTCGACCCGGCCTACGGCCCAACGAAAGCCCGCGCCGTGGTGGTACACGATGCCCCCGTACACGCCGAACCACAGGGGATGGAGGTTGACGCGGTTGCTGCGCAAGAGCGGGGTCCACCTGTCACCGGTGCGTTCCAACGCCCGCAGCAGGTTCCCGCCCACGTCGGTGGTGCGCTTACCGTCGGCGGTCTCCCACGTGTACCCCGGCGACCAGTCCCCGTGGATGCGGTCCCAGTCACCCACCCGGACGGCACAGAACGAGGGGTGGGGCTGGCGGTCGGTGACGTTCTCGTCGCGGCGCACCGCCACCAGGGTCGAGGTCTCGAGGCCGCGCCGGACCGTGGGCAGCGGGTCGGCGACGGGGAAGGCGTCACCGTCGAGGAAGACGATGATGTCGTCGGGCGCCCCCACCGCCGCGATCTCCCCGGCCAGGAGGTTCAACTTGCTGGGGTGGTCCCCGAGGATGGTGAAGGTCCGGTCGAACTTCTCGGCATGCCCGTCGGGGACGTCCTGGAGGTTGGCGTAGACCTGGAAGGGCTCCCCGATGTTCCGGCGGAGGTAGGCCAATTGGAGATCGATCCACCGAGGTGATGCGACGTGCACCGTGGCGACGTAGATCATGGGCCACCATAGGCAAGGCCCGAAGGTTGTCGGGAAACATCCGGCTGTGGCAGCCTGACGGCGTGGCCCTCCGGACAGCGCTGGGAAAGGCGCTGTTCCGGGCTCCCGACGGCCTGCGCCGGGCGCTTCCCCGCGTGGTGCGCGACGGTGTCCGGCGTCACGTCGGCCCTTTTGCCCCCTGGGAGGCCGGCTTCGCCCACGCGCCGCCCCCAATCATGCCCGGCGAGGAGTCCGGACCACCCGATTTCGTGGGCATCGGCGTCCAGAAGGCCGGGACCACGTGGTGGTTCGAGCTGCTCGTCGCCCATCCCGACGTCACGCACCGTGCCGCCACCCATAAGGAGCGTCATTACTTCGCCCCCTACGCCACAGGCACCTTCGGTTCCGAGGAGGTCCGCACCTACCATCGATGGTTCCCCCGTCAGGTCGGTCTCAAGACGGGGGAGTGGACCCCGGACTACCTCTACCAGCCCTGGGTGCCGCCGCTGCTCGAGCTGGCCGCGCCCGAGGCGCGCCTGCTCGTCATTGTCCGCGACCCCGTCGAACGGTTCGTGTCGGGGCTCACCCACAGCCGTCTGGTGCCCGGATCGCACCTCGGCACCGTCGTGGCCGAGTCCGTGGGGCGCGGCTTCTACACCGCCGCCCTGCGCCACTGGGCACCGGCCTTCGAGGCGGGCCGGGTGCTGGTGCTGCAGTACGAGCGATGCGTCGCCGACCCCGTGGGCGAGCTGGCCCGTACCTACCGGTTCCTGGGGATCGACGACGGATTCCGGCCCGAGGCCATGGGCCAGAGGTCGAGCCCCACGCGCCAGGAGAAGGTGGTGCTCCACGCCGACGCCCGACGTCGTCTGGTGGACCTCTACCGCGACGACGTCACGCAGCTGCTCGAGCTCGTTCCCGACCTCGACGTCGGCCTGTGGCCGAATTTCGGTCCCGGGACCCGGTGAGCGACGGTTCTCAGGTGTCGGGGATCGCACCGGTGCGCCGCGCCGTTCGATCGGGCCCACTCAGGTAGAGCCGGGCCAGGCGCGCCGTCGCCGTCCGCTGCGCACCGTGCTGGGTGACCAGGCGCAACGACAGCCCGAAGAGCGTGCCGGCTCGGAACAGGGCCCAGCCTCCGGTGCCGTGCCACTTGCGGATGTAGCGCTCGATGGCGGCGTGGAGACGGAGCTGGTGGCGCGTGGCGTCGGTCTCGGTCCCCCCCGAGGCGTGCTCCGCCGACACCTCGGGGCAGAACCGCACCTGCCAGCCGCGCTCGAGGGCCCGGCGCTGCCAGTCCTCGTCCTCGCTGTACAAGAAGAACCGCTCGTCGAGGCCACCCACATCCGCCAGGGCCGCCTTGCGCACGAGCAGCACGGCTCCGCCCAGGAAATACCGCGACGACCGCAGACGGCGCCGGGACAGGCCCACGGCGTCGGCCCACGCTCCCGCCGGACTGTGCCACGGCCAGCGGGCCCGGCTCGGGATGGCCGAGCCGGGGACGTGCTGGGCCGGTGCCACGCACGCCAGCTCGGCCCGGGTGCGGAGCTGGTCGTGCAGGAGCGCCAACTGGCCGGCGTCGATCCGGGCGTCGGGGTTGAGCAACAGCACGTCACGGGCCGGGTCGACCAGCTCGTGCAGGGCCATGTTGACCGCCGCCGCGAACCCCAGGTTCCGACCGGGGTCGAGGTAGTGGGCGCCCGCCGTGCGGACCAGCTCCGCCGTGGCCGGCGACGAGGCGTTGTCCACCACCACGACCGGGTAGTCGTCCCCCAGCGACGCCAGTGCCCCGGCCAGCGACACGGGGGGCCCGTAGGCCACGACGACGACGTCGAGCCCGGCGCCGTCGTTCACGGCGCCGGCGGGGCGCGCCGGCGACGCCGGCCCAGGATCACACCGGCGGGGACGGCCAGCACCAATCCCACGACGGTGACGCCGGCCACCGCCAGACCGGCCGAGAAGGCCGCGGGCCAGTAGTGCAGCTCCACCACGTGGTGGCCCGCAGGGACCTGGGCCTCGAGCATGAGCCCGCTGGCCCAGGTGTGCATGGTCAGTGATCGCCCGTCCATGGTGGCGTGCCATCCGGGGACCGCCGTGAGCCGCAGCCGGACGATGCTCGGCGCCGTACCGTCGACGACCACCCGCCACGAGGCGGGGTCGGGGTTCGTGACGGCCAGCGGCGTGGCCGGCGCGTCGATGGGCAGGGGGCCACCGCCGGCGGGGACCGGAGACGACGTGGCCGGCGCGGACCCGGGGATGAAGACGAGCTTCTCGGTCCCGATCTGCCCGATGATGATGCTCTGGCCCGACGGCCGGTGGTGACGGGGAGCCTCGAGGACGTAGCGGACCCCGAACTCACGGGCTTGGGCCGCCGTCTTGATCTGGGCGCAGAAGATGCCCAGCTGGTTGAGCGAGGGCGGGGTGCGCTGTCCGCCGGCGGCGGCCCACGCCTGGAAGTAGGCGGCAGGGAGAATGGGGTCGTAGACCACCATCTCGTGCACGCCGTAGCCGATGTTGGCGTTGGGCCGGATGCCCACTTCGTTCTTCGACGCCGTGTTGTAGCGCAGGGAACGACACGAGCCGTACCCGACCGTGCTCGACCCCACGCTCGCTTGCAGCGCGGCGATGGCGGGGTTGGTCCGGAAATAGGTCGGGCTCACGGACCACGACGGGATGCCCACGTTCAAGAGGAAGGCGGTCTCGAGCGCCAGCAGCAACGCCGGGGCCCATCGCAGACGCGCCCCCGCCGACGAGTGCGCCCCGGCCCGACCGGTCCGCAACCACAGCCCGGCGAGCGCCAAGCCCACCACCGACTGCACCGCCGGCCACACCAGGCTTCCCCGGTGCCGGTGGAGGGCGGGGACGAAGTCGATCTCGGCCGCGACGGCCAGGAGGAACACCGCCGCGGCGAGAGCGGCGAAGGCGCCCGCCATCCACTGCAGCGTGGTCCGGTCCCGCCTCGTGCGCACCAGGGCCTCGAGGCCCACGGCTCCGAGAACCGCCAGCGCCAAGGCCAGGAGCATGACCGCCCGGCTCCACGCCACCGTGCGGCCCCCGGGCACGAGGTGCAGGAGCGCATCGGCGGGGGAGAGGAACGTGAGCGCCGCGCTCACCACCGCCACCGCGGCGAGGGCCGGGACTTCGGGACGCTTCCACGACACGCCCGTGCCCACCACGGCCAGCGCCAGCACCACGACCCCGACGTAGGCCGCGGTCTTGAAGTCCTTGCCCTGGAGTCCCACCAACAGCAGGTTGGGCGCGTGCGAGAGCGGGAACGCCGGCGTGCCGGTGCCGTTGCGCCGCACGGAGCTCAGGGCCAGCTGGACGCCGGGGAACAGCAAGGGCGCACCCAAGGCGAATCCGCACACGGCACCGACCACGAGATCGCCCATGGGGCGCAGCACCGGCCCACCTCCGGCCCGGGACCGCGCCACCACGTACACGACCACGAACACCACCACCGCCAGACCCAGGGCGATGAGGCTCTCGGGGTGTCCGCCGTACACCGCGAACCCGACAGAGAGGGCGAGCACGATGACGTTGCGCACTCGGTGCGTCCCGCGCAGGATCCCCACACCGGCGGCCAGCATCCAGCCCGCCCAGCACGTCACCGAGGTGTGGGGCCATCCGGCGTGGACGATCATGGGGCCCGACAACTCGAAGGCGGTCCCTCCGAACGCGGCCGCCAGTGGACCGAGGCGCAGCACCCGGCACAGCACGTACACGCCGGTGCCGGCGATGACGAGTTTGGTGAGCACGATGGCGGTGTAGGCGAAGGAGACGGGGAAGAGGTAGCTGACCAACGCCGGGATGCTGAAGACCCCCGACTGCCAATTGAAGGCCAGGGGCATCCCGAGCACGTTGTAGGGGTCCCACAACGGCAGGTGCCCGCTGTGGACCTGGTGCCACGCCAGGTTCGTCCATGGCACAAATTGTTGGATCTGATCGGCCTGGACGGCGTTGTGCACCGCCACCCCGGCTTGGCGGGTCAGACCGAAGCGCGACAGGAGGTCGAAGGGCCCGAGCGACACCCCGGGGCGCAGCGCGGGCAGGAGCACGAGCACCGCGGCGGCGATCGTCCAGGCCAGGCCCAGGGCGTCACGGCCCCACGACCATGCCGGCGCGGAGGCGCCGTGGTCTTCAGGCCCCTTATCGGTGACGCCGCCGGTGACGCCGTCGGTCACCGGCGCGGTCACGTGCTCGGACACGTCGTCTGCGATGCCCGACACCCGAGACCCCGACCGCGGCCCACCCCCCGTTGGCGCACCCCGGGAGCCTACGCGCCGACCGAGAGCTGCTCGATGACCTCGACCACACGGCCGAGATCCGCGTCCGAGAGGGTGGAGCCACTGGGCAGGCACAACCCACGCTCGAAGATCCGGGCCGCGGCGTCGCCGCCCACCATGGGCGTGTCGGCAAAGAGCGGTTGGAGGTGCAGCGGCTTCCACGTGGGTCGCGCCTCGATGTCGTGGGTCTCGAGCGCCACCCGGATCTCCTCGGGTGTGGCGCCGAAGGCTTCGGGGTCGACGAGGATGCAGGTCAGCCAATTGTTCGGCTCTCCGTAGTCGGCGCGGGGCATGAACGTGATCCCCGGGAGACCGCCGAGCCCGACGCGATACGCCTCGCTGATGGCCCCGCGCCGGGCGATGCGGCGGTCGAGGCCCCGGAGCTGGGCCACGCCCAGCGCGGCCAGAAGGTTGCTCAGCCGATAGTTGAAGCCGAGATCGATGTGCTCGTAGTGGGCCTCGGGCTCCCGGGCCTGAGTGGCGAGGTGCCGGGCACGCGCCGCGATGGTCGGGTCGCTCGACACGAGCATCCCCCCGCCACTGGTGGTGATGATCTTGTTGCCGTTGAACGAGAACACGCCCGCGGCGCCGAACGAGCCCGCCGCCGCGCCGCCGTGCGTCGCTCCCAGGGCCTCAGCCGCGTCCTCCACCAACACCACGCCGTACTCCTGGCACAGCGGGACGAGCCGCCCGTAGTCCGCCGTCTGCCCGTAGAGGTCGACCGTCACCAGCGCTCGGGGCAGCGTGCCGCGCCGGGCCCGGTCCTGGAGTTCCTGGGCCACGAGGTCGGGGGCGACCTGCCAGGTGTCGGGGTCACAGTCGACGAGGACCGGGCGGGCTCCGATATAGGTGGCGGCGTTGGCCGTCGCCACGAAGGTGAAGCTCGGCACGAGCACCTCGTCACCGGGACCGACCCCGACGAGCAACAGGGCCAGATGAAGCGCGGCGGTGCCGCTCGACAGCGCCACGGCGTGCGACACCCCCACGCGCTGGGCCAGGTCGTGCTCGAACAGGTCGACGTGCGGCCCCAGGGGCGCGATCCACCCCGAGTCCAGTGCCTCGAGGATCAGCCGACGCTCTTCGTCGCCGACGTCGGGTGGCGAGAGAAAGACGCGGGTCATGCCGGGGCCCCGGACCCGGGCGAGAGAGCGCCGCACACCGCTGCGATCCCCACCACCACGACGGCGATCCCCACCACGCAGGCGACGGGGAAGGCGAGGGTGTGCGCCTTCGACGCGCCCACCGCGGCGGCCGCGCACAGCGCTTCGGCTCCGATGTAGGCCAGTGCGGCCGCGCCGCGGGGCCAGCCCTGTGCCACGACCAGATCGTAGGGGTGGCGCCGGTCCCCACTCGTGATCGACTGCCGGGCCCGCAACCGGCGCACCACGGCGAAGGTCACCTCGGCCACCGGCACCGCCACGATCCCCAGGCTGGCCACTCCCAGGGTCGATCGGGCCCCCGGCGCCCATGCCGATGCCAGGAGCACGGCCAGCACGGCGCCGAGCAGGTAGGCGCCGGCGTCGCCGAGGTACACGCGCGCCGGTGGTCGGTTGTAGAGCAGGAACCCCACCAGCGCGGCGGCCACCGCCACGCCGAGGTCGCGACCGCCGGCATGGAGGACCCCGGCGAACGACACACACCCGACCGCCACGACTCCCGCCGCCAACGCGTCGAGCCCGTCCAGGAAGTTCACCCCGTTCATGAGCACGACGGCGACGACGGCCACCAGGACCCCGCCTCCCAGGCCCCCGATCCGGGTGGGGACGACCACGGCGATGGCGATG
>Ga0208849_1001089_pt1 | contig 20691 bp, 15 predicted proteins | sample NGESurdeep072012_10_FD_184470 | JGI IMG/M metagenome (GOLD analysis project Ga0208849, IMG submission 184470) | Arctic peat soil microbial communities from Barrow, Alaska - NGEE Surface sample 53-3 deep-072012 (SPAdes) | ecosystem: Environmental > Terrestrial > Soil > Wetlands > Peat ... | reverse complement strand
CCGCCACGTCGCGACCCTCGCCGCTCCGCACCTCTTCCCGCGGGCAAAACCGGAAATCCTTCACACGCACAACGCGGGGCAGGAGTTTAGGAAACAAAATTCCTCCCTCGCAAGCGCAGCGCCGCGGGGGAGGGGGACCGCCCGCGCAGCCGGTGGTGGAGGGGGCGCAGGGCGGCGCCCAACTTGGTCGGAATCCACACTAGACGAACGGCGCCGACAGCCCCTCTGCGGCCAATGTCGCCTGGACCGCCGCCCTGCCCAGCACGCGTTCGGTATGGGCGCCCAGTTGCGGCAGGTCGCGCGCCGGCAGGGGCAGGGTGCGGCCCCACCGCACCATCATCAGCAGGAAGAGATCGGCGGCGGAAAACCGCTCGCCCAGAAGCCACGGTCCTTCGCCCAGCTGAGCGGCGATGGTCTCGAAAATCCGCTTCAGTTTCGCGCCAGCGGCTGCCTTTGCGTGATCGGCCAGTTCCGGATCGTCGACGAACTCATGCGGATAGAACCAGGCGCGGAATTCCGCCTGCGGCGTGTTGGCCAGGTAGACCATCCATCGGTAGTAGTCCGCCCGACTTGCGGCTGCGAGCGGCGGCGCGAGACCACACTCGGCAAATCGGTCAGCCAGATAGAGGCCGATGGCCGCGGTCTCGAAAACCGCGTGGCCGTCGTCGACCAGCACCGGAATCCTGCCGTTGGGGTTGAGCTTCAGGTAGGCGCCGCTCGCCTGCGCGTTGTGGGCCCGATCGACCAGCCGCAGCGTGAACGCGCAACCAATCTCGCGCAGCAGCATGTGCGGGAACAGGCTGGCGTTACCAGGGTAGTAGTAAAGTTCAATCATAGCGGCTGCTTGCGGCGGCCCCGCGTTTCGACAGTAATCAACTCTCCGGCGGGGCGCGGTAGCGCATCAGGCCCTCCTGGGCGGTCGAGGCGACCAGGCGGCCGTCGAGGTTATAGATTTCCCCTAGATTGAAACCCCGCGCGCCGGAGGCCGACGGACTTCTCTGGGCGTAGAGGTGCCATTGGTTGAACTGCGACGGTCGATGAAACCAGATCGCGTGATCGAGGCTGGCGGTCTGCAGCCCCGGCGTCTGCCAGCCCATGCGGTGCGGGCGCATCGATGTCGAAAGGAACGACATGTCCGAGGCATAGGCGATCACCGCCTGGTTCATGATCAGATCGTCGCCAAGAGGGGCCGTCGCCCGCATCCAGACGTTCTGCGACGCGGTAGAGGTTCTGGGGTTCATGAAGTCCTCGCCGTCGACCGGGCGCATCTCGATCGGCCGCGGTCGCTCGGCCATTTCTCTCATCTTGGCCGGCAACGTCTCCAGAAAAGCGGCGCGAAGATCGCGTTCGGCGGGCAGGCTGTCCGGCCTTGGCGTCCGCGGCATCGGATCCTGGTGCTCGAGGCCGTCTTCCGGCGCCTGCAGCGATGCGGCCAGGTTGAAGATCTGCTGCCCGTGCTGGATCGCCGTCACCCGCCTGGTGGTGAACGTGCGGCCATCGCGCGCGCGATCGACCTCATAGAGAATCGGCACGGCCGGATCCCCGGGTCGGATGAAATAACAGTGCAGCGAGTGACAGGTTCGCGCCTCGACCGTCTTGTAGGCCGCCAACAGGGCCTGGGCGATGACGTGGCCGCCAAAAATCCGCGGACCCTGGCTGGTCGGCGCGGTGCCCCGGAACAGGTTGACCTCGATCCGCTCCAGAGCGAGGGCGTCGATCAGATTTTGCGGATCTTCCATGGGCCCTTCGCGGTCGAACAGCCCCGCCTTAGCCCCCACGCCGCGGGCGGGCAAGGCAGGCGCGACTGTTGCTCCGGCGCATCGGTCCGCCGGCGCCGTCGCCGCCCCAATTGACTTAAGCAATTCCGCCGCGTCATCCTCGCGTCAGGCACGGACATCGCCGTCAGAGCGAGCGCGGGCCACGGGAGGAACGTCATGAGAAACCTGCTGCTGCGCGGCGCGTCCGCGATCACTGTGGCCCTGGCCGGCGGCCTTTGCGCGACACAGGTCAACGCAGCGGACGCCGCCGCGCCGGTCACCGCCGCCGACGAGGGTGGCGCGGGCAGCATCGGCGAACTGGTGGTCACCGCCGAGAGACGCGAGCAGAACATCGAAACCGTGCCCGTGGCCGTCACCGCCTTCAGTGCCCAGCAGCGGGCGCTGATCGGAATTCAGACACTTCAGGATCTGACCGACTTCACCCCGGGCCTCTCCTACACCGCCATCGATGACCGGCCGTATATTCGCGGGGTCGGCCGCAACACCGACAACCTCTCAACGGCGTCAGCGGTGGCGACCTATTACAACGGCGTCTATTACGGCGCCAACGGCGCGATCATCCTGCAGAAGGATGACCTGTTCATCGGCAATATAGAAATCGATCGCGGTCCGCAGAATACCCTGCACGGCAGTAATTCGGACGGCGGGACGATCAACTATGTCTCCCAATTGCCGACCCATACCTTCTATGCCGAAGCGCGCGGAAGCGTGGCCAACTATGGCGAATACATGGGCGAGGCGGTTGTCTCCGGACCGCTGTCGGACAATGTCCGTTTCCGGCTGGGCGGCATGTATACCGACGACAGCGGCGGCTATTTCAGAAACCTCGACGGTCCTTCCCAGGGCGGCAACGTCTCATTGGGCAGCAGCGGCACGGAGCATTATCTGGAAGCCCAGCTCGACGCCAACTTCGGCCATTTCGATGCCTGGGGGATGATTTCGAGCGGCGATTCCAACGCCAACTACCATACCGCCGAGCTGGTCGGGAACATTCCAGACAACCTGTTCCTCAACGGCGTCTTCGAACCCAGCGGATTTTACGGGCTTTGCGGGCTGGCCGGGGTGCCGGCGACGCCAGGCGGGGCCGGTTGCGCCGGCGGGCCCCCGATCGTGCCCGGCTCGGTGGTCACCGACCCGGTCACCGCCAACAATTTCCCGGGCAACAACCCCGGCAACGTCAATCCGCGCCAGTTCATCCAGGAATTCACCTCCACCAACGACCAGACCAAGGACATCGCGCTAGCCGGCCGCCTGACCTATCATTTTCCTTCGTTCGACGTGACCTACATCGGCGGCTACCAGAGCTTCGACTATGAACTCAATTTCACCACCGACGCCGACGCCGGAGTGAAGTCCTATCAGCTGGCGGCCCCGGCGGCGCCAGGGTTCCTATGCGCGTTCGATGCGCCTGGCGCCGGATATAACCCCGCCGGATGCACCCAGCCCCTGACCATCAATCCGACGCCCAGCCTGACCTATTTCGCCGAGAAGGACGCTTTCTTCAGTCACGAAATCAACATTACCTCGAGCAACAGTTCGCCGCTGCAGTATCTCGCTGGCGCCTACTGGTATCACGAACATTATAGCCAGCCTGTCGATGCGGGCGTCGAACCCAACCAACCCCAGTTGGCGCATCCTGATTACCTCGGCTTCACGGGCGGAGGCTTGCCGACCCTGACGCCGGCGCCGCTCAATCCGTCGAGCGCCTATTCGACCTCGGACACCACCCTCACCTACAACGACTATGCCGCCTTCGGTCAGTTGAGCTACAAGGTCAACGATCAGTGGAAGGTGTCGGGCGCGGTCCGCTATACGGATGACCAAAAGTCGGGCTATCAGCTGTGGCGCTTCGTGGAATTCGACGGCGCGATCGTCGGGCCGACCTTTTCATCGGTCAATTATGGCGCGAACACCCCGGCGCTCGACCTCACCCCCCTGGCAATCGGCAGCACCACGACCACCGCCTCTCCGGGAACGGGGCTGGCCACGCTCAATGCGGCGACCGGAAATTACCAGCGCTCATTGAACGCATCGTGGAGCGCATGGACTGGCGAGGCCGACGTCGACTGGACGCCCAACTCGACCACCCTCGCCTATTTCCGGTACAGCCGGGGCTACAAGTCGGGCGGATTTTCCACCTATACCATCGCCCCCGACCCCGAGACGGCGCCCGAATTCGTCGACGCCTTCGAGATCGGCGGCAAGAAGACCATCGCCTCGGTGTTCACCCTCAACGCCGCCGCGTTTTACTACAATTACAACAACGACCAGATCCCGCTGACCGTACAGAACAGCCAGGGCCTTCTGATCCCGACGCTCTACAACATCCCACTGGTTCACACCTATGGCGTGGAACTCGAAGGGGTCTGGAAACCGATCGAGCCGCTGACCCTCAGCCTCAACTACGCTTTCCTCAGCGCCAAGATCGCCAACGCGGGCGGGTGTATCGAAGATACCGTCGATCCTCTGGCCCAGGACCCAGGCGCGACCACCAGCGGCTGCCCCAACAATGGCGCGACGGCCGATCCCAACGTGTTCGTCCAGAACGTCAAGGGCCAGACCCTGCCAGAAGCCCCGCGCAACAAGATCGCCTTCAACGCGCTCTACACCATGAACTTCGAGCCAGGCCGGCTGGCGCTTTCGGGGACCGTGATCTGGAAAGACACCACCTATGATGACATCTTCAATCGGCCAGATACCCTGCAGAAGCCCTATACGCTGGTGAATCTGCGCGCGACCTGGAGCGACGCGCGGGACCGCTACAACATCATCCTGTTCGTCAACAACGTGTTCAATACCCTGGGCGAGGATGGTGCGGCGGGCACCCTCTTGCTGCCGGCGCAGGCCGGCACGCCCGAGGACATTGTCACCGCCTATGGTCTCACGGCGCCACGCACCTATGGCATTGAACTCGAAGCACGGTTCAAGTGATCACCGCCGCGCGCCCTCTTAGCACAGGCGCGCGCGGGTGGTGCTGAGCGGCGCCGACCTCGCCGATCTGCTGAGCGACGCCGCCGGCCAGTACGCCGCCGGCCGGCTCGACGACGCCGCCCGCATCTACCAGAGGATCGAGCGCGAAAACCCGGGGGAAATTTCAGCCGTCTATTCCCTGGCGGTGGTCGATATCCGCCGTGGGCGACTGGCCAGCGCGCGCGCGGGGTTGCGGCGGGTTATCGCCCATGAGCCTGAACACTTCACCGCGCAGCACAACCTGGGCGCCGTGTGCCAGCAACTGGGCCGCTGGCGCGAGGCGGCGCGCGCCTATCGGCGCGCACTGGCTCTGCGTCCGGACGCCGACGACACCCACTTCCGTTTGGCCGTCGCCCTGGCGGTTTCGGGCCTGACCAAGGAGGCGGTCGCCTGCTATCGGACGCTGGCGGCCCAACCATCGACGCGCGCGCGCGCCCTGACCCGGCTGGCCGTTCTCGACGCAGGCGCAATCAGCGATGGCGAGCTTTGCCACCTCCGCTGCGCGGCTGACGACCCGCGTCTCGACCGCGAAGGGCGCCTTGGCGCGCTGTTCGCGCTTGGCGAAGTTCTCGAAAAACGTGGAGCGATAGACGCGGCGTTCATCGCGTTCGCCGCGGGCAACAGGCTCAAGCACGAAAGCCTGGTCAGCGACGCCTTGGACGGACGATCCACGCTCCCCGACATGGCTTTGCTGGCCCACTCCAAGTCGATTTCGTTCGTACGCGGACTTGTCGACCGCGAATTCATCGACGCCCGCCAGGGCGACGGCGCCCCCTCACCGGCCCCGATCTTCATCGTCGGCATGCCGCGGTGCGGTTCGACCCTGATCGAACAGATCCTCTCGAGCCATTCCAAGGTCCAGGGGCTGGGCGAGACAGCGGCGATTTCGGACCTGCTGGCCCGCGGCTATCCCAGCCATCGGCGGGCGCCGGTCGAACACGGGCACGTCCGCGGTCTCGCCGATGGCTATCTGTCGGCGATGCGCGCCAGAGGGTGGAAGGGGGCGTCCCGCTTTGTCGACAAGAGCCTGGAGAACCATCTGCACATTGGCATGATCCACCTGATGTTCCCCCGCTCCGTCATCCTGCACAGCGTTCGCGATCCCGTGGACACCTGCCTTTCCTGCTATCGGCAACTGTTCGCCAGCGGCAACGAGACACTCTACGACCTTCGGCGGATCGGCGCGGAATATGTGGCGTATCGTTCGATGATGGACCACTGGGCCAGCATCCTACCTGGGCGCGTCATCGATGTGCGCCATGAGGCGCTGGTCGCCGCTCCGGAGAGCGAAATACCGTGGCTGGTGACAACGGCCTGCGGTCTTGCCTGGGACCCCGCCTGTCTGCGCTTTCACGAAACCAGGCGAGCGGTGAAAACCGCCAGCGCCGGACAGGTGCGACGGCCGATCTTCACCTCGTCGGTGCGGCGTTGGCGGCGCTACCGCAAGCATCTGCAGCCGCTGTTCGAGGCGCTGGGACCCTATGCACCGAAGGAAAGGGCCGCCTGAACGGCGCCTTTCCAGCGCGCGTAAGCGACGTCCCTGGCGGGGCCCTCCATTGACGGGCGCCACTCTGCGTCGGCTTTCCAGTGAGAGGCCAGGGCGTCCTGATCCGGCCAGAAGCTGGTCGCGAGGCCCGCGGCATAGGCCGCGCCCAGGCAGGTGGTTTCCGCGATCGCCGACCGGACCACCGGCACGCCCAGGACGTCGGCCTGGATCTGCATCAAGAGCGCGTTGGCGGTCATCCCGCCGTCCACCTTCAGTGGGGTCAGCTCCCGCCCACTGTCGGCGCGCATGGCGTCTATCACTTCGCGGGTCTGCCAGGCGACGGCTTCCAGCGCCGCGCGCGCGATGTGCGCCTTGGTGACGTAACCGGTCAGCCCGGCGATCAGTCCCCGCGCGTCCGAGCGCCAATAGGGAGCGAAAAGGCCCGAGAACGCCGGCACGAAAACACAGCCGCCGCTGTCCGGGACAGATCCGGCCAGGGCCTCGACGTCGGCCGCGGCGGCGAACAAACCGAGACTATCGCGCAGCCACTGGATCAGGGCCCCGGTGACGGCGATCGAGCCTTCCAAGGCGAACGCCGCCGGCGCCTCGCCGATCCGGTAGGCGACAGTGGTAATCAGTCCGTTGGCGGACTTGACCGGCGCCGTCCCGGTGTTGACCAAGAGGAAATTGCCCGTGCCGTATGTGCACTTGCCCGTTCCCGGCGCAAAGCAGGCCTGCCCGAAAAGCGCCGCCTGCTGGTCGCCGAGCGCACCAGCCACCGGCGCCTCCTGCAAGACCCCGCGCGCCAGGCCGTAAACCTCCGAAGACGAGACGATCGCCGGCAGCATGGCGCGGGGCACGCCAATCACTTCGAGCAGGCTTTCATCCCACTGCAGGGTTACGAGATTCATCAACAGCGTGCGGCTGGCGTTGGTGACGTCGGTGACGTGGCGCCCGGTCAGTTTCCAGATCAGCCAGGATTCCATGGTCCCAAACAGCAGGTCGCCGCGCTCGGCCGCCGACTGCGCGCCATCGATGGTTTCCAGCAGCCAGGCGATCTTCGGCCCACTGAAGTAGCTGGCCAGGGGAAGACCAGTAAGCTCTCGAAAACGGTCGGGCCCATCGGAACGGGCAAGCTCGGCGACCCGCGTGTCGGTGCGGGTGTCCTGCCAGACAATGGCGTTGGCGATCGGGACTCCGCTGTTCTTGTCCCAGATCACCGTGGTCTCGCGCTGGTTGGTGATGCCGACAGCGGCCACGTCGACGGCCGTGGCGTCCGCCGCCGCCAGCGCGCCGGCCGTGACTTCCTGGACGTTGGTCCAGATCTCGAGCGCGTCGTGCTCGACCCATCCTGGCCGGGGGAAGATCTGCCGATGCTCCTTCTGCGCCCGCGCGGCGATCTTCCCCGCCGCATCGAACAGGATGCAGCGGGACGATGTCGTCCCCTGGTCGATCGCGGCGACATAGCGGGCGGTCATGGAGCGGTCCTCCCCTCCCTCCCCTTCAGAGGGAGGGTATAGTGATAGTTGGGAATTGAACCAATCTTGACCCCTTCCACTTCCGTCGAACATAGCCGCATCGCCATCTTGACCCCAATACGAGAGGGACAAGGCCGCAGGACATTTCGCTTTCCGCCGGCAGTCCTTCGGCTTTCCTGCTGCGTCAACCGTGAGTTGACTAAGATTCGGCGCACGCCGGAAGCGTCAACTCCGAATTGACTGTTTTTCCCTGGCGAGGTTCAGCCGTTTAGGCGCTAGGCTGACGGCGGCGGCTGGCATCCTGGAGGCCCCATGGTTCGAGGGAAGGAAGGAGATCCGCCCGGCATGCCCGCCGGAGCGCTGTCGATCATCGTCGCGGCCGCGGCGGCGGCGATCGGTTTTCTGGCATTGGGGATGAGCGGGCAGGCGCCTCTCGTCGCCGGGGTCGTGGGCGCTTTAGGGATCGGCGCTCTTGGAAGTATCCTCCTTATACGGAGGCTATCAGGGTGGCATATGGATCTTGCCCATTCAGCCGGGAGCATCGGTGCAATCGATGGGGAGGCCGACCCTCCCTTCAAGGCGATGCTCGATGGCTTGCCCGAGCCGGTGTTACTGGTGACCGGCGCCGCCAAGGGTGGCCTGTCCGCGCAGAAATTCCTGTTCGCCAACGCCGCCGCTCGGCGTGTGTTGCCCATCCAGCGGAACGAGGGACCGCTGGCTACCGCGATCCGGTCCCCCGAGGTCTTGCAGGCGGTCGAGGAAGCGCTGTTCGGCGAAGGCGTCGGCGAGGCCCCCTTCCCCCTGGGCCTAGGTCAGGCTCGTCAATGGCGGGCCAGGGCCGCCAGTCTCGGGGCTGCCGTGGATGGCCATCCTCCCCTGGCCATTCTGACGCTTCGCGACGAAACCGACGCCATCGCCAACGCGCGCCTGCGCGCGGACTTTCTCGCCAACGCCAGCCACGAGCTTCGCACGCCGCTGGCCTCCCTGAGCGGCTTCATCGAGACGCTGAGCGGCCATGCCCGTGACGATCCGGCCGCCCGCGAGCGCTTCCTGCCGATCATGCAGGCCCAGGCCGATCGCATGCGCCGCCTGATCGAGAACCTGATGAGCCTGTCGAGCATCGAGCAGTCAGAGCATCTGCCCCCGGCCGGAGAGGTCGATCTCGCGCAGGCGGCGGCCGATGTCCTGGACGCCCTCGACCCCCAGGCCAGGATCCGCGGCGTTCGCTTCGAGCGCCGACTTCCCGCCGTCGGCGCGGCGATGATCGTCGGCGACCGCGATCAGATCGTCCAGGTTGTCCAGAACCTGGCCGAGAACGCACTCAAATATTCGCCCAAGGGGGGCGCCGTCGAAATCGAGGTGATGGGCGTGCAGGAACTGATGCCTGCCTCGCAAAGCGCGTCGGGCGAAATGAGGCATCCCTTGATTGTCCCGGCCTCGACCGCCGCGGGGGGATATTTCGGCGTCGGGGTGCGCGACGGCGGACCTGGCATCGCGCGGACCCATCTTCCGCGCCTGACCGAACGGTTCTACCGGGTCGAGGGCCAGAAGAGCGGCGAGCACGCCGGCACTGGCCTGGGCCTCGCCATCGTCAAGCACATCGTCAACCGCCACGGCGGCGCGCTGTTTGTCGACAGCGCCCTTGGCGCCGGCTCGACCTTCACGGCCTGCTTTCGCTCGCTCGAACCGGAGCGTCGGCCGGTGTTCGAAGTCTCCCCCGAGGATCAGAACGGGTAGTAGCGGAAGCTGGTGAAGAGCGTGTTCTCGCTGGCGCTCGGCGCCCCGCCGACGCCGGCGAAGGCGTGGCGCTCGGTGTAGGAATACTGGACGCCCCACTGGAACCTGCCGAAGGCGCCCTGATAGGGCTTGTGCCAGAAGCCGACGGTCGCCTGATCGATGTAGCGGGTGGCGCCGACGCAGGCGCTGGAGCCCTCAGTGGCGCATCCGCTGTTGACGTAGTTCGGATTGCCCAGGCCGTTGAATACGGTCCCGGCGGTGAACGCGGTCTCTTCTTCCCGCTCCTCGCCGGCGAAGGCGTAAAGGTCGAGCTTCGGGTTCACGTGCCAGGTCGCGCCGGCGAGCAGATCGAGCTCGCGAATCGGATGCAGGGTTCCATCGACGCCGAGGGTCGCGTCCGGCAGACCCGCCGCGCCGTAGCGGCCGATGCCGGCGCCATACAGCGCCGAAACCTGCACATCGAGAACCTTTGGCACGACGGCCAGCACCGCGCCGCCGCCCACCCCGCCCGCGGCCGTATCGTTGTTCGCGATCGTTCCCGAAGAATTGAGCCGCTCGTAGAGATCGCGGTAGATTCCGAAGGCCTCCAGATGCAGCGAATGACCCGAGAGGTTCTCCTCCAGAGCGACCTTGCCGATCACATCGGGCACGTGATTGAGCGAGAGCGTGTTCGCCGCATTGAAGCCTGACCCCGCCGGACCGCTGATCAGGGGGCTCACCCCGGCATTGTACTTGCCGCTGGTGAAAAAGGTCGTCTGCGGGTTTTCCAGCGACAGGGCCACCCACAGGTGTTTGTCCCAGTCGTAGGCCACGCGAAACTGCGGCTGACGTGTAAAGACGAAGCCGGGGACGTACTGGGCGTCGATCTGCGGCGGGGTTAGCTCGTTTCGAGGCGTAATGCCCTTGGTGTTCATCACCGCCAGCGACCAGTTCTGGCCGGCGAGGAAGTGCCATCCCCCGCCCTCGGTATCCCAGTCGATGGTCGTGTAGAGCTGGCGGATGCGGGGATTGTAGGAGTTGGTCTGATTGGAATTGGCCGTCTGGGCGGCGCTCTGGAAGTCGAACTCGCCGTAGCCGGCCAGATGGATCGTCGGGTTTACGTCGCCCTGGACCAGGGCGGTGATCCGGCTCTGGCGGGCCGTGAAGCGCAACTCGTGGGTATGGCCGACGGCGTTGGCGCCGTAGGGAATGGCATTGAAATTGGAGGCGATGTCCGCCTCCATGTTGTTCGAGCGATAGATCGACGCGGCCTCGACGAAGCCGCCGAGGGTCAGGGTGACGCCCTTGACATAGAGCTTGTCGGTCCTGGGCGCCGCGGCGGCGACCGCGGTGCGCACGTCGCCGGGAATGGTCTGGATCCGGGTCTGAAGTTGGGCTTCGGCCGCCTGTTCGCGGGCCTGGGTGTCAGCCAGCTGGGCGCGGACCTGCTGCAGCTGCGCGTCGGACTGCGCCTGGCTCGCCGCCTGGCTTTCGCGCCAGGTCTGCAAGGCATCGACCTGCGCCTTGAGCTCCCGCACCTCGTCCCGCAGCGCCCCCTGCGAGGACGATTCCTGGGCGGCGAGGGCCCGGTGGCGATGGTGGGCGGCCTTGGCCTCGGCCGGCGCCCCCATGGCGGCCATCAGAAGCACGCTCAGGGCGGCGCCCCCGCGCAACGCGGTGTTTCTGGTCATCGAACTAAAGGTCCCCTCTGCCCGCCCGCCGTCCGGACGGCCTCCGCAGGCAGCTAGCCCCGGTTTGTGACACCCGTGTGTAGCGTTGATGACAGGGTTGCGACTGCGCGCCCCCGGCCAGTCGCTGCGTCCCGCGCGCGGGTCGGCGGCGCATGTCGCACGTTTGTCACGACTCCCCGCTATCAGGCGCCGTGGCGTTCAGACGGCTTCCAGATTCGGGCGCGGCGTGGCGCGGCGAAAACCGCTCCCGGCCCCCTGGCTCATCGATCAACCGTGTTCAGAAATTCTCAAGGAGGCGAGATGATGGGAACTAGATTCGCAAGGCGCGTCGCCCTTGCCGCCGGCGCGGTCGCCGCGCTTTGCGGACCGGTGGCGGCGGGAGAGATCACCGGGGCGGGATCGACCTTCGTCTATCCGATCCTCTCCAAATGGTCGGCCGACTACAGCGCCAAGTTCGGCGACCGGGTGAACTATCAATCGATAGGTTCAGGCGGGGGTATCGCCCAGATCAAGGCCGGCACGGTCGCCTTTGGCGCCACGGACAAGCCGCTCGCGCCCGAGGAACTCGCACAGGCGGGGCTCGCCCAGTTTCCGGTGGTCATCGGCGCCATCGTGCCAGTGGTGAACATCGCCGGCGTCCGTCCCGGTCAGATCAAGTTCACCGGCCCGGTCCTGGCGGCCATCTACCTTGGCGTGATCAAGAACTGGAACGATCCCATCCTCCACAAACTCAATCCGGCCCTGCGGCTGCCCAACGCGGCGATCACCGTGGTCCATCGCTCGGACGGTTCGGGAACGACCTACAACTGGGCCTATTACCTCGGCGAGGTGAGCGCGGTGTGGAAGAAAGACGTCGGCGCCGGGACCTCCATTCAATGGCCCGTGGGCGTCGGCGGAAAAGGCAACGAAGGGGTCGCTGCCTATGTCAACCAGATCCCCAACTCCATCGGCTATGTCGAATATGCCTATGTGATCCAGAACCACATGAAGTGGGGCTATGTATTCAACAACGCCGGCCGCTTTGTCGCGCCGACGGTGGCGGCCTTCCAGGCGGCGGCCGCGACCGCCGACTGGGCGCATTCCAAAGACTTCGACCTTGTCATGACCAACGCCCCTGGCCCGGCGGCCTATCCGATCACGGCGACCACCTTTGTCCTGATGTACAAGCAGCCGAAGGATCCGGCGCTTTCCCAGTCGGCGCTGAAATTCTTCAAATGGTCTCTGGAACACGGCCAGCCGGACGCGACGGCGCTCGACTACGTGTGGCTTCCTCCGGTCCTGGTGAAGCAGATCGAGCGCTACTGGGCGGCGCAGATCAAGTGAGGGCCGCCTAAAGGCGATTTGAGTCGCCGGGAGCAAGCGTCGCCGTTGCGCCGCGCCTCTGGCCAGTCTACCGGAGTTTCCATGTCGGTCGCGAGCGACGCATTCGGAGGGCCCGCGCCGCCCGGGCGGTCCCGAGCCGATCTGAGCTCCGAGAAGACCCACATCCTCGGCGATCGGGTCTTCCAGGGCCTCACCGGCGCCATGGCCGGTCTCGTCTTCCTGGTTCTCGCCGGCGCGGCGCTCGCCATGCTGTGGGGAGGCATGCTCGCCTTCCGCACCTTCGGCGCGCGGTTCATCTATTCGGCCGACTGGGATGCGGTGAACCACCGGTTCGGCGCGCTTGTGCCCATCTATGGGACGGTCGTCAGTTCGGCGATCGCCATCCTGATCGCCGTGCCGATCAGCTTCGGGATCGCCATTTTCCTCACCGAGCTGGCCCCCAGGTGGCTGCGCGGTCCGGTGGGCGCGGCGATCGAACTTCTCGCGGCCGTTCCCAGCATCATCTACGGTATGTGGGGTCTGTTCGTCTTCGTTCCCTTCGTGGCCAGCGACATCGAACCCTGGATGAGCGGCCACCTAGGCGTCCTGCCGATCGTCGGGCCTCTGTTCTCCGGTCCGCCGATCGGGATAGGCATGATGACCGCCGGCATCATCCTTGGCATCATGGTCATCCCCTTCATCACCGCGGTGATGCGCGACGTTTTCGGCGCCGTCCCGCGCGAACTGAAGGAGTCCGCGGTCGCCCTTGGCGCGACGACCTGGGAGGTCGTGGCCAAGGTCAGTCTTCCCTACACGCGCACCGCCGTCGTCGGCGCCATCTTCCTTGGTCTGGGGCGGGCGCTCGGCGAGACCATGGCCGTCACCTTCGTGCTCGGCAATGCGCACGATTTCTCGCTCTCCCTGTTCATGCCGGGCAACTCGATCGCCGCGGCGATCGCCAATGAGTTCACCGAAGCGGACTCGCCGATCTATGTTTCTTCGCTGATCGCGCTGGGCTTTCTGCTGTTCGTCGTCACCTTCATCGTGCTGGCGCTGGCGAAGCTGATGCTGGTGAGACTCGGCCAAGGCGAAGGGCGCCAGGCCTAGGTCGATGGCCATCAATCCGATCATCGTCCGGCGTCAGGCGGTCAACGCCCTGGTCCTCGTCGCCGCCACGCTGTCCACGGCCTTCGGGCTTTTCTGGCTCGCCTGGATCCTGTGGACCACCGCGTCGAAAGGCGCCGCCGCCTTGAAGCCTGCCCTGTTCACCCAGATGACCCCGCCTCCGGGGAGCGATGGCGGGCTGCTCAACGCCTTCGCCGGCAGTTTCGTCATGATCGTCATGGCGGTGGTGATCGGCACGCCCATCGGCGTGCTGGCGGGCACCTATCTGGCGGAGTTCGCACGCAAGACCCGCGCGGGCGCGGCCATCCGGTTCGTCAACGACATCCTCTTGAGCGCGCCCTCCATCGTCATCGGCCTTTTCGTCTATCAGTTGGCGGTGCGACCCTTTCGCCACTTCTCGGGCTACGCCGGGGCCATCGCCCTGGCGATGATCCTGCTGCCCGTGGTGGTGCGCACCAGCGACGAAGCGCTGCAACTGGTCCCCGACCCCATGCGCGAGGCGGCCGTCGCCCTTGGCCTGCCGCGCTGGAAGATCACCACCAAGGTGGTCTATCGGGCGGCGAGCACGGGCATCCTCACCGGGGTGCTGCTCGCCCTCGCGCGCATCAGCGGTGAAACCGCGCCGCTTCTCTTCACGGCCCTGAACAACCAGTACTGGACGAATGATTTTTCCGGTCCCGTCGCCAACGTGCCCGTGGTAATCTTCGAATATGCGATGAGTCCCTCCGACACCTGGCACGCCCTGGCTTGGGCGGGCGCCTTGATCATCACCCTCTTCGTCGTCGCCCTTGGCATCCTCACGCGCATCGCCTTCCGGCAAAGACACCGCCATGGATGATCGTGTGAACACCCTGGGGGATCAGCCGATTGTCCTGGACGAGCCTGGCGGTCGGCGGGCGAAGATCGAGATGCGCAATCTCAGCTTTTTCTACGGGAAGCACCGCGCGCTCAAGGATGTCTCGGCCGAGTTTCCCGAGAACACCATCTCCGCCATCATCGGCCCCTCGGGCTGCGGCAAGTCAACCCTGCTGCGCACCGTCAACGGCATGTTCGAGCTCTATCCGGGCCAGCGCGCGCAAGGCGAGATCCTGATCGACGGCGAAGAGGTGCTCTCCAAACGCTACAGCCGCGCGCGGTTGCGCAGGAACGTCGGCATGGTGTTCCAGAAGCCGACCCCCTTCGTGCTCTCCATCTATGAAAACATCGCCTTCCCGGTTCGCCACTATGAGCGCCTGTCGCGAAGCGAGATGGACGAGCGGGTCGAGCGTGCCCTCACGCAGGCGGCACTTTGGGAGGAGGTCAGGGACAAGCTCAAGCGCAGCGCCCTGGCCCTGTCCGGGGGCCAGCAGCAGAGGCTGTGCATAGCGCGCACCCTGGCCGTGCGGCCGCAGGTGCTGCTTCTGGATGAACCGACATCGGCCCTCGATCCCATCTCGACGGCCAAGATAGAAGAACTGCTGACGCAGCTCGCCAGACAGTTGACCGTTCTCATCGTCACGCACAACCTTCAGCAGGCGGCGCGCATCTCCCAGAAAGTGATCTTCATGCTCGCCGGCGAGGTCATCGAGGCCGGCGACCGCGAGGAGCTTTTCGTCAACCCCAAGGACTCTCGAACGAGCGACTACGTAACCGGACGATTTGGCTAAGACGCGTCCTCACGAGATCGGTGAACACCATGGAACATACGCTTCGGGCCTATGACGAGGAACTGGACCTGATCACGGCTGAGCTTTCGCGAATGGGCGGCCTCGCCGAGGCCGAGGTGGTCGATTCCATCGCCGCCATCGCGCGCTCCGACGTGGCCCTGGCCGAGACGGTCATCGTCCGTGACGAGGGACTCGATGCGTTGGAAACAGATATCGAGCGCAAGGTGATCCGCCTCATTGCCCTGCGCCAGCCTGTGGCGGCCGATCTGCGCCGGGCCGTCGCCGCGATGAAGATCAGCATGAATCTCGAGCGCTGCGGGGACTTGGCCAAGAACATAGCCAAACGGTGCCTGGCGATCGTCGAATCGGGTCCGCCGCCGCCCCTGACCGGCTCCATCGAACGCATGGGAGAGCTGGTCTCGGGACGCCTGAAGGACGTCCTCGACGCTTTCAGCTTGAGCGATTTAGAGCGCGCCGAGAGCGTGTGGCTGCGAGACCACGAAATCGACCAGCACTACGACGCGATCTTCCGCGAACTGCTCACCCATATGATGGCCGACCCGCGCACCATCAGCGACTGCACCCATCTGCTCTTCGTGGCCAAGAACCTCGAGCGGATCGGCGACCACGCCACCAACATTGCCGAGATCGTCCACTATGAGATCACCGGCGTTGAGATCGCCGAGCCCAGGCCGAAGTCGGACGCCCTCGACCGGCGGCAGAGCTGAAGAGGCGCTGCCGTGGATCCCTGCCTCCTGGTGGTCGAAGACGAGGACGCACTCGCCACCCTTCTGCAATACAACCTCGAGAAGGAGGGCTATCGGGTCCAGCTCTGCGCCGATGGCCAGGAGGCCCTGATCGCCATCGACGAGGGCCAGCCGGACCTGGTGGTTCTCGACTGGATGCTGCCGTCCGTATCCGGAATAGAGGTGTGCCGGCGCCTTCGCCAGCGCGCCGCGACGCGCAATCTGCCGATCATTATGCTCACCGCGCGCGGCGAGGAAAGTGACCGGATCCGCGGTCTCGACGTCGGCGCCGACGACTATGTGGTCAAGCCGTTCTCGATGGTCGAGCTGGTCGCCCGCATTCGCGCGGTGCTGCGGCGCATCCGCCCGGGCCTGGCGCAGGACAGCGTGAGCGCCGGCGATATCGTCATCGACCGCACCGCCCATCGCGTGAAGCGCGCCGGAGCGGAGGTTCGGCTCGGCCCCAAGGAGTACAAACTGCTCGATCACTTCATGCAGCATCCCGGCCGGGTGTTTTCCCGCGAGCAGCTGCTGGACGCGGTCTGGGGTTCGGACAACTTTGTCGAGAGCCGCACCGTGGATGTCCAGGTTGGCCGCCTGCGCCGCGCCCTCACCCTCAGCGGCGCCGCAGACCCCATCCGGACTGTGCGTTCCGCCGGCTACGCCTTCGAGTCCCCGTAGATCAATTCAAGCTTTGCCATGAAAGAGATCTACTGTGAGAGGTAGTGCAGGACGATGCCGCTGGCGGTGGCGACATTGAGGGAATCGAAGCCGCCACGCATGGGAATGCCGACGGTGCGGGATCGAGCCAGGATCCCGGCCGGCAGCCCGGCACCCTCGGCGCCCAGGAGCACGGCGGCGCGAGACGGCCGCACCGTGGCGGAAAGCGCCGCCGCGCCCGATGGCGTAAGCGCCAATGTCTCAAAGCCGCCACCGGCGAACAGCTCGACCGGATCATCGCCGGTCGCCAGGCGGGCGAAGGGAACCATCAGGCTGGCGCCGACCGAGACGCGGATCGCCTTGCGGTAGAGCGGATCGCAGCAGGCGGCATCGAGGATCACAGCCTTGGCGCCAAAGGCCGCGGCATTGCGGAAGATGCCGCCCATGTTGTCGTGGTTGGAAACGCCGAACAGGCCAAGCACCAGCGACGGACCAGAGAGGTTGGCAAGCAGAGCGGCCGGCGCTCGGGCGCGCCCGCGAATCCCCGCGGCCAGGATGCCGCGATGGATCGGAAAGCCGACCACAAAGTCCATGACGCTTTGGGGAGCGCTGTAGACCGCGACGCTGTCGTCGAACCTCGCGATCAGGGGGGCAAGCGCTTCGATCCGCTTTTCAGCAATCAGCAGCGCCTGTGTCCGGTAGAGCGGGCTGCGCGCCAGGACGCGCAGGACCACGTCGCCCTCGGCGATGAACAGGCCCAACCGGCCGGCGACATCGCGCTCGCGCACCTGTCGGAACACGGCGATGCGCGCATCGAGCGGATCGACCACCGCGATGACCGGCCCGGCCATGCGCCCTCAAATGCTGGGCGCGAAGAGCGCCGGGAGACAAGGCGTGGTGGGGCGGTCCTCAGGCCTCCGCGGCGGGTTCGATGGCGCCCAGCAGCAGCTCTTCCTTGATCTTGGCGGCATTGACGCGCACCTGGCTTTCGATCTCATCGGCGATGTCGCGATTGGCCTTGAGGAATTCGCGGACATTGTCACGGCCCTGGCCGATCCGCTGGCTGTTCCATGAAAACCAGGAGCCCGACTTCTCGATAACGCCGGCCTTGACGCCAAGGTCAATGATCTCGCCCAGCTTGGAAATGCCTTCGCCGTACATGATGTCGAATTCGACCTCACGGAACGGCGGAGCGACCTTGTTCTTGACCACCTTGACCCGCACGTTGTTGCCGACGATCTCGTCGCGCAGCTTGACCGACCCGATGCGACGGATATCGAGTCGAACCGAGGCGTAGAACTTCAGGGCGTTGCCCCCCGATGTCGTCTCGGGGCTGCCATACATGACCCCGATCTTCATCCGGATCTGGTTGATGAAGATCACCAGCGTCTGGGTCTTAGAGATCGATGCCGTCAGCTTGCGCAGCGCCTGGCTCATCAGCCGCGCCTGCAGGCCAGGCAGGCTGTCGCCCATCTCGCCTTCGATTTCGGCCCGCGGCGTCAGCGCCGCCACCGAATCGATGACGATGATGTCCACCGCTCCCGAACGCACCAGGGTGTCGGTGATCTCCAGCGCCTGCTCGCCGGTATCGGGCTGGGACACCAGCAGGTCGTCGAGATTGACCCCCAGCTTATGGGCATAGGAGGGATCGAGCGCATGCTCGGCGTCGATGAACGCCGCCGTGCCCCCGGCCTTCTGCACCTCGGCGACCACATGCAGGGCCAAGGTGGTCTTGCCCGAACTTTCCGGGCCGTAGATTTCGACCACTCGGCCCTTGGGCAGGCCGCCGATACCGAGCGCCAGATCGAGCCCGAGCGAGCCGGTATGCACCGACTCGATCTCGACGATCTTGCCCTTGTCGCCCAGCTTCATCACCGAGCCCTTGCCAAAGGCGCGGTCGATCTGGGCCAGCGCCGCTTCCAGCGCCCGTTGCTTGTCGCCCTCGTCTCGTCCCACCAGCCTCAACGCCGCCGTGTTGCTCATCCTGCCAGCCCTTCTTATCGCAGATTCCAATGCCGCCGACCGCAATTCCCGCAGCCGTTTCCGAACGCGCCGTTCGGGACGAATCCTCTGTACCCGTTTTGTTCCAGGCTGGCAAGATGCCCTGGGCGCTGTCGCCACGCCGCTGGGACGGCCTCTACGTTTTGACAGTGGCTATTACGAATTGTCACCGGCCTGAGCCTTTCGGGGGCCCCGGGGGAGATTGGGCTTCGTTTGAGAGCAGGGGCTGCGCCGCGTCCGCAGGGACCGCCATCCCGCGTCTCGCGTCTCCAGAAATCATTCCCGAGCCGGGGCATCTCGCCCAAGATAGGGGTGAACATTAGAGCGGCGACCCGCTAGGCTTCCCGTCGCCAACCCCCACCGGTCCCGACCCTTATGCAGCGCAAACTGACTGCGATCCTGTCCGCCGATGTGGTCGGCTATAGCGGCCTGATGGAGGCTGACGAGACCGGGACGCTGGAACGGCTGAAAGCCAACCGCGCCGCAATCTTCGATCCCCATGTCGCAACTCATGGCGGGCGCGTGTTCAAGCTGCTGGGTGACGGGGCGCTGGTCGAGTTCACCAGCGTCGTGGCCGCCGTGAACTGCGCGCTGGCGATACAGGAGGCGACAGAAGAGGCGGGGGCTGAAGACGCCAAACCCATCCGCTATCGAATCGGCATCAATCTCGGTGAGGTCATCATCGAGGGTGACGATTTCTACGGCGACGGCGTCAACGTGGCGGCCCGCATCCAGATGCTGGCGCCCGAGGGCGGCGTGGCTCTATCGCGGCTGGTTCGCGATCAGGTGAAGGGAAAGCTGCCCTGCGAGTTTGACGACATGGGCGAACACACGGTCAAGAATATCGCAACGCCGGTGCACGTGTTCTCGGTCCGCTCTGCCGGGCGGCGTGGGCCGGACGGTCAGAAAGTGGAAGAACACCGCAAACTGTCGATTTGTGTACTGCCCTTCGCCAACATGAGCGGCGATGCCGAGCAGGAGTACTTTTCCGACGGCATCAGCGAAGACATCATCACCGACCTAAGCAAGGTCTCCGCTCTCTTCGTCGTTGCACGAAACACTGCGTTCCAGTTCAAGGGCAAGAGCGTCGACGTCGCGCAGGTCGCACGGCAGTTGAGAGTCAGCCACATTCTGGAAGGCAGCGTGCGAAAAGCCGGCGGCCGCGTCCGCATCACCGCACAGTTGATCGACGGCAGTACGGGCGGCCACATCTGGGCGGAACGCTATGACCGCGACCTCAATGACATCTTTGCATTACAGGACGAAATCTCGGAGGCCATCGTCAAGGCGTTGAAGCTGAAGCTGCTGCCGGATGAAAGGCAGGCGATCGAGCAGCGCGGCACGGGCAGTGTCGAGGCCTACAATCTCTACCTCATGGGGCGGCAGCTCTATGTCTCCGGACCTGAGGGAAACGCTCGACGGGCGTCAGCAATCGTTCGCTTGTGTACGCGCGCCACCGAGATCGACCCCAGTTATTCGCGCGGCTGGACTCTCTTGGCTCATGCTCAAATGATCTTGGGCCAAACCCTCGGCAAAAAGGGCGATGACGGACTGGTAGCCGCTGAACGGGCACTCGCACTGGACCCCAACCTACCGGAAGCCCATGCAGTCAGGGCTAGACTCCTGGCCGACAGTGGTCGTCATGACGAGGCGTCGGCCGAAATCGACATAGCCCTTGGTCAGGACGCCGAGTCTTACGAGGTGATCAGATCGGCCGCGTATTTGAGCTATAGGCGGCAACGCCTTGAGGATGCGATACGCTACTGGGAGAAAGCAACGAATCTCATGGACACGGACATCAATTCGCCAGCCATGTTGATGTCCTGTTACGTTGCCGTGGGTAACTCGGAAGCTGCTCGGCGTTCCGCGCAGATTGCGCTCTCCCGAGCCGAAAAAGCCCTAGCCCTGGACCCGAGCAATGGCGCGGTGATGGCCTACAGCGCCTACGCTCTCGCCACGTTGAGCGAGGCCGAACGCGCAAAGGAGCGGATGAACCGCGCTCTGCTGATTGACCCGGACGACTGGAGTATGCGCTACAACTTTGCGTGCGTCCTGCTGATTCACCTGGACGAGCCGGCCGCGGCTTTGGATG
>Ga0208849_1001087_pt1 | contig 20723 bp, 25 predicted proteins | sample NGESurdeep072012_10_FD_184470 | JGI IMG/M metagenome (GOLD analysis project Ga0208849, IMG submission 184470) | Arctic peat soil microbial communities from Barrow, Alaska - NGEE Surface sample 53-3 deep-072012 (SPAdes) | ecosystem: Environmental > Terrestrial > Soil > Wetlands > Peat ... | reverse complement strand
CGCGCTGCGCTTGCGGGGGAGGATTTTAACCTAAACTCCTGCCCCGCGAAGCGGGGAAGGTGTCGCGGCGCGATCAGCGCCGTGACGGAAGGGGCGCAAGGCGAACCATTCAACCGCCGCCCTTACCTGGGCAGCACCAGCATCGGGTCGACCGGCTTGGCCTTTTCCTGGGGCGTCGGGGCGTAACGAATCTCAAAGTGTAGCTGAGGCTGGTCGACGCCGCCGGTCTGGCCGACCTGGCCGATCTCGGCGCCCTGGGCGATCTGCTGGCGCATCTGGACGCTGACCTTTTCGAGATGAGCGTAAGCGGTAACCCAGCCATCGGGGTGCTTGACCAGGACGAGATTGCCAAATCCCGGCACCTGATCGCCTGCGTAGACGACATCGCCGGCGGCGGCGGCGCGGACCACCTCGCCCATGGGCGCGCCGATGTCGACGCCATCGTTGCGGCGGCCCATCCCCTTGATCCCGAAGGCCGACAGAATCGAGCCGCGCACCGGCCATATAAATCGCCCGCGCGCGGCGGCGGCCACGTCCGAGGCGGCAGATGGCGACTGGACCGGGGCCGTTGCCGCTTCGCGAGGCGGAGCGGGTGGATAAGCCTGCTCTGGCGTCATCGCTCGAGACGCCAAGGGCGTCAGAGGCTGAGGTTCGGGCCGCGCCTGAGTCTGCGTCTGGGTCCGAGACTGGTACGGCGATTGGCCCTGGGACTGATGCGCATAATAGCTCGAAGGCGCCGGAGCGGCAGGCTGAGGCTCGCGTTCCCGCCGGGCCAGCTTGGGCACGGAAGCCTGCGGACGGGTGTCGACCACCATCGCGCCGCGCACGCGGGTTGGCCCGCGATCCTTGAAGTCCACAGGCAGAGCAACTTTCTGCCCGGCCTTCAATGGCTTGCGGACCGACATCTCATTCAATGAGGCAAGACCTTCTGGCCCGACGTCGAACCGCTTGCCGATGGTGGTCAAGGTGTCTCCGGACTGAACCACATAGGCCTTGGCCACCGGCACCTTGAGCACGTCACCCGGTCGGATGGCGTAGGGCGCTTTCAGATGGTTCTCATCGACGATGATCTTGCGCGTGATGCCAAGTTCCCTGGCTATGGCGTCGATGTGGTCGTGCTTCTTGACCTCATAGTCGCGGAACATGCCGTGCGCCTCGACCACCTTGCCGGCGGTGATGTAACGGGGCGGCCCGGGCCTCATGCGCACGGGCGCCGGTGGTTCTGCCTCCGGCGGGGTTTCATAGGCCTGCGGCGGCGGCGAATAGCGCTCCGCGGGCGGTAGCGCCGCTAGGACGGGCGGCGAGGGCGCGGGGGTGGCCGGCAACGATACGGGGGGTGGCGGCGCCGGGGCGCTGGCGACCGGCGGCAGCGATTGGGTCTCCACCTGCGGTGTCGGGCTGGCCTGCGGCGCGGGCGCCTCCTCGACCATCGGGGCGGGAGTCGCCGGCGGCAGCGGCGCGCTCGCGGCGCGATCGTGGACCGGGTATCGGGGCTGGATCGGCGGCGGCTGCGTATAGCCGGTTCGCACGGGGTAGGTCGGGCCCGTTGCGCAGGCAGTCAGAATGCAGCCGGTGAGAAAGATCGCGGCCGCCTTGCAAAGTATCTGCGTCATTGCCGCTCCGCTGCTCATGCCAAAATCAGTCGGACCCATATGGTAAACCATCGATTAACTTATGGGCCCGTGGCCAGTTCTCCGCCCGCCTTCATATCGCTCAAAGTTCGCGCGCCACCCCATCGAGCAAGGGGACGAACCGCACTTCGCAGAGGACCTCCATGGCGAAGCCCCCGTTCCCGTCACCAGCATAGCGGCAGAGCTTCTGGATGGGCCCCTTGCCCACCGGCGCCACGAGAACCCCCGACGGTTTCAGCTGGTCGAGCAGGATTCTGGGCTCGCTTGGCGCCGCCGCCGTGACCAGAATGCGGTCGAAAGGCGCCTGCTCGGCCCAGCCGAGCCCCCCGTCGCCAAAACGAGTGATGACATTGGTCAGGTGCAAGGCCTTGAATCGCGCTTCGGCCTCGCGCAGGAGCGTTCTATAGCGCTCGATGGTGTAGACCAGCCGCGATAGCCGGGCCAGGACCGCTGTCTGGTAGCCCGAGCCGGCGCCGATCTCGAGCACGCGGTCGCGCGATTCCAAAGTCAGGGCCTGAGTCATCAGTCCGACGATGAATGGCTGGCTGATTGTCTGGCCGCAGGCGATCGGCAGGGCCGAGTCTTCCCACGAGCGATCCTTGAACAGATCGGGCGTGAACAGGTCGCGCGGCGTGCGCTCGATGGCGGCCAGTACGGCGGGGTCGGTGACGCCCTGGGAGCGCAGGCCCAGCACCAGACGCGCCAGCTGCGTCTGCCTCTCCGCCGGCTCCTTAGGCCGCCGGGTCATCCCTTCACGCGCCGCTTCGGCGGCGCACCGCCGATGCTGGCCTTCAGCGCGTGGACGCTCTCCATGTGGGTCAGGTCGATATGCAGGGGTGTGATCGAGATCCGTCCTTCATAGGCGGCGCGCAGATCGGTGCCTTCCGCAGGCTTGGATGGCTCGCGGCTGTAACCCAGCCAATAATAGTCCCTGCCGCGCAGATCGGTGCGCTGTTCGGCGAAGCGCGTGCGCACGTCGCGCAGACCCTGGCGGGTGACCTCGACGGCGGTCACGTCGGCCGGCGCCTTGGCTGGAAAATTGATATTGAGAATCACCCCGCTGGGCCAGCCCACCTCGACCAACCTTTCGATCAAGGCGGGGCCATACGCCTCGGCTGTCGCATAAAGCTCGCGCCCGTCGCCGCGCCACGCCCCGCCCATCATCTGGGAGAGGGCGATTGCCGGGACGCCCAGCGCCATGCCCTCGATGGCGCCGGCGACGGTGCCCGACATGGTCACGTCCTCGGCCGCATTGAGGCCGCTGTTGACCCCGGAGAGCACCAGGTCGGGTCGCTCGCCGTCGATGAGATACTGTATGGCGAGCATGACGCAGTCGGTAGGCGTGCCCCGCACGGCGAATCGTCTCGGCTCCAGCGTCCGCACCCGCAGCGGCTCCGAAAGGGTCAGCGAACGGGACGCTCCAGATTGCTCGGCCTCGGGCGCGCAAACCCAGACATCGTCGCAGAGCGTCCGCGCGATCGTCTCCAGCACCGCCAATCCCTGCGCGTGGATGCCATCGTCATTGGTGACCAGAATTCTCATGCGGCGGGTTTCACGGCCTCTTTTCGATGTGGGTCAGTCCGCGCATGTACGGATGGAGCGCCTGGGGTATGGCGATCGCGCCGCGTTCGTCCTGATAATTTTCCATGATCGCCACCAGGGTGCGGCCGACCGCCAACCCCGATCCATTGAGCGTGTGAACAAAACGCGGCGGCTTGCCATCGCCGGGTCGATAGCGGGCGTTCATCCGCCTGGCCTGGAAGTCCCCGCAGTTGGACACCGAGCTGATCTCGCGATAGCGGCCCTGGCTCGGCAGCCAGACCTCGAGATCGTAGGTCTTGCCCGCCGCAAATCCCATGTCTCCGGCGCACAGCAGCACGGTGCGAAACGGCAACTCCAGTCGCTTGAGTACGGCTTGCGCGCACTCGATCATCCGTTCGTGTTCGGCCTGGGACTGCTCGGGCGTGGTGATCGAGATCAGCTCGACCTTCATGAACTGGTGCTGGCGAATCATCCCGCGGGTGTCCTTGCCTGACGCGCCGGCTTCCGAACGAAAGCTCGGCGTCAAGGCGGCGAGACGCAGTGGCAAGGCCTCTTCGGCCACGGTCTGCTCGCGCACCATGTTGGCCAGGGAAACCTCGGCTGTGGGGATCAGCCAAAGGCCGTCCGTTGTCCGGAAGAGTTCGTCGGCGAACTTGGGCAGCTGGCCGGTTCCGAACATCGCCTCGTCCCGCACGAGCAAAGGCGGCGAAACTTCGGTGTAGCCGCGCTCCTGGGTCTGGAAGTCGAGCATGAACTGGCCAAGCGCGCGTTCGAGCCTGGCCAGACCCGCCTTGAGGACGACGAACCTCGCCCCCGACATGCGTCCCGCCGTCTCGAAGTCCATCATCCCAAGACCCGCGCCAAGATCGACGTGATCCTTGGGCGCCTGCAGGGCAAACGGTTCCCCATACCGGCCCACTTCCACATTGCCGCTCTCATCCTCGCCCGGTGGAACGCGTTCGCCCGGGAGATTGGGCAGGCAAGCCAGGATGTCGCGCAGTTCGGCGCTGAGCCCGGACTCCAGCTCGGCGCCACGCGCGATTTCACCCTTGAAGGCTTCCACCTGCACCATCAACTTCGCTGCGAGCGTCTCGTCCCTGGCGGCCTTGGCCCTGCCGATCTGCTGGGAAACTTCGTTACGCCCGCTCTGGGCCGTCTGCAGGGCCGTCTGCGCGGCCCGCAGCTTCTCGTCGATCGCCAGGATCGCGGAGGTCTGGGCCGCAAGGCCTCGCAGCGCCCAACCGCGATCATAGAGCGCCGGATCGTCGCGGATGGCCCGGATGTCGTGCATGGATTAGTTGGGGGCGCCAATCTGTCGGGGAAAGCGCCCTCCCCTTAAGGCGCGTCGGCAGGGGCGCCAAGGCCGGCTCTGCAGAGGTCGTCGCTCATGATCGAACTCGTTCACGCCACGCTCGTGGACCTACCCGTGATGCAAGCCATGGCGAGCTACTACGTCTACGACATGAGCGAGTTCTTGGGAGAACTGCCGGGATGGAATTTCCCCGACTCGGGTGCGTATGAGTGCGAGGACTTGCGACCCTATTTTGAGGATCCCAACGCCCGGACCTTCTTCATACGCGTGTCGAAGGAGCTCGCCGGTTTTGCAATCGTGAACGACAAGGGAAGCGACCCTGACGTTGCGTTCAACATGGCTCAATTCTTCGTACATCGAAAGTTCAAGGGCCGAGGCGTTGGCGCCAAAGCCGCCGGGGAATGCTTCAGCCGCTACCATGGCCTCTGGGACGTAATGGTGATCCCCGGCAATAGCGGCGCCCACGGCTTTTGGAGGCGCACCATCGGCGCCTTCACCAACGGCGTCTTTGAGGAACAACGCCGCCCTGTGGCGCACCTTGGCGACTCCGCACAAGACGTCTTCCGTTTCCGGACGCCGTAGATAAGGCAAAAGAGGTCGCGCGGGAGCAGCGTTTCGCAAGGAATTGGACTCGTCGTCGGCGTTGGGCGCTTGGAGATTCGAGATGCGGAATCACGACGTCGGTAAGATCAATCAGGACGGCTGGGACCGCCGGGTCGACGAGGGGGATGTGTGGACGCGCCCGGTATCTGCCGAGGAGACGGACCGCGCGCGGACGGGCGACTGGGCGGTGTTTCTGACGCCCAACAAGCCGGTCCCACGGGACTGGTTCGGCGAGGTCGCCGGAAAGTCCATTCTCTGCGTGGCTTCGGGCGGCGGACAGCAGGGACCGATTCTGGCCGCGGCCGGCGGTCGCGTTGTCGTCTTCGACGCCTCGCCCAGGCAACTGGCGCAGGATCGGGCGGTCGCCGACCGCGACGGCCTTTCGCTCCTCACCCAGCAGGGTTTCATGCACGACCTGGCCGCCTTCGCCGACGGCCAGTTCGAGATCGTCTTTCACCCCGTTTCCAATTCCTACGCGCCGGAGATCGAGCCCGTCTGGTGCGAGTGTTTTCGCGTCCTGAGGCCAGGCGGCGTGCTGCTCGCCGGATTCATGAACCCGATCGTCTACGTCTTCGACGAAGACGCACGCGAGCCGGGCGACCTCATTGTCCGGCACGCGCTGCCGTACGCCGATATCGTCGACCGCACGGCTGAGGACCTTCGAAAAATCATCGCGACGGACCATACGGTGGAGTTCAGCCATACGCTTGAAACCCAGATCGGCGGCCAGCTCCAGGCCGGCTTCGTCCTCACTCACCTGTTCGAGGATAAGGACCTGGAAGCGCAAAATACGCGGCGTTCCCGGTATTTTCCGACGTGCCTGGCGACTCGGGCCCTGAAGCTTTGAGCCGGCGCCACTCGGGCGTTTCGGTTCTCTGGGCGCGTCTCGCTAAAGAAGGTGAGCCCGCTATCGCCTTGTGAAGGTGAAATCGCAGGTTCGCGTCGTAACCCAATATCCGGCGCCGCGGGTGGTCTCGAAATGGGCCGTCACCGCATGGTGGTAGGCAACGCCGCGCCCTGTCTGGTTGACATTGTATGGGGCCGAGCCGGTCAGGCCGCGGGCGTCTAGGGCGGCGGCGCCATCGGGTTGGATCGGGCCGTCGAGGACCATCCACCCAGGCTGACCGGCAACGCCGTTCTCGCCATGCAATCTCCCGTTCTCAACATTCGCCGAGAAAGCGAAGGTGAAAAGCAGGGCGCCGTCCGGCGATCCGGGGCAGACCAGCGTCACATCCCATTTGCCGTCGAAGCGGCCAGCATCGGCCGCCCGCGCCTGCTCTGTCGCCAGGCCAAGCGTCCAGAAGAGCGCGCAACCGAGAACGACCCTGGGCCTCATCGCCATGATCTTCCTCACACCGCTGCGGGCGTGTTTGCCCGGGCCGCATCGTCGCGTTTGCGGCGCAGTTCGATCAGAGCCACGCACCAGATGGAGATTTCGTAGAGAAGGCAGATCGGCAGGGCCAGGGAGATCATGCTGATCGGGTCTGGCGGGGTGACGATGGCGGCGACCACGAACACCCCGACAATGGCGTAGCGACGTCCGGTGCGTAGCAGCTTGGCGTCGACAATCCCCGCGAGACCCAGGAGGGAGACGATCACCGGCAGCTGAAAGCACAGTCCAAACGCAAGCAGCAGCGTGGTGACGAGAGACAGGTAATCGGAAACCTTGGGCAGCAGCTCGACGGAAATCCGCCCCGCGTCGACGATCTGCTGATTGAGCGAGAACCACAGAACAAAGGGCAGCATCAGGAAATAGACAAAAGCCCCGCCGATGGTGAACAGCACCGGCGAGGCGATCAGGAACGGCAGGAAGGCGAAGCGCTCACGCCGGTAGAGGCCCGGGGCGACAAAGCGATAGAGCTGGTACGCGAGGACCGGAAAAGTGATCACGATCGCCCCGAATACCGCGAGCTTCACCTTGGTGAAGAAGAACTCCAACGGCGCGGTGAACACCAGCTTCAGGGGCGCCGTGCTCGCCGGGATCGCCTTGAGGCCCACCAGCGCCATCAAGAGGTCGATCGGTCCATAGTGCACGCCGTGCCCCTTGCGAGCGGCCATCAGACCCGCGCCGACCTCGAAGGGATGCAAAAGCAGGATGTAAATCTGCCTGGCGAAACCGAAGCAGAGGAGAAAACCGACGACCAGCGCGAAGGCGCAGATGATCAACCGTTTGCGAAGTTCGATCAGGTGATCGAGGAGAGGCGCGCGGGAGGCTTCGATCTCATTGTCGTCGTCGGGGCTGGCGCTCAAGCTGCGCCAGCCTTGGCCTTGCGCGCGCGCGCAGGGCGCCCGGCGGTCTTGGCCTTGGTCGATGGACCGGCGCGAGACGCTTTTCGCGGCGGCGCGGGGTCGGCCGCGATCTCCGCAGCCGCCGGCTCAACGCTGACCGGGGGTTCGGTGACTGCGGGTTCGAGGGCCGTCGACGGCGGGAACCGAACGTCGCCGCCGCGCAGGCTGGCATGGATGTCGTCGAATACCGCCTGGGTTTGGCCGTCGTGCACCGCCGCCGTCGCCGCGCTCAGCGGCGTGGCGCGTCGCATGGCCTCGACTTCCTTGCGCAGTTCGTCAAGTTCCGACTGCCTGGCGAGCTCGTCGAAGCTGGCGCGGAATTCGGCCGCCATGCCGCGCATCTTGGCGACAAAGGCGCCCAGCTTGCGCATCAGTATCGGCAGATCCTTGGGCCCGACGACCATCAGCGCCACGGCGCCGACGATGACAAAATCCAGAAGCCTGCCTTCAGGAAACATGGTTGACCGTCATGGCCGATTTCCCAAAACGGCCAGAAATCAGCGGACGATGGGATCTTTTTCGGGCGCGGGCTGCGGAAGCGGCGGCTGAACGGCGGCGGGAGGGACCGGTTCCTCGGTCTTCAGACCGTCCCGAAACGCGCGAATGCCCTTGGCCGCGTCGCCCATCAGCCCCGAGAGCTTGCCGCGGCCGCCGAAGATCAGCAGCACGACCACGGCGATGATGACCCAGTGAATAGGGCTAAGGCCGCCCATGGCTAATCTCCGTCTTCTCGGCGCCAGCCTTGCACGCTCGCGCTCATCGCAATCCGTCGGGACAATATAGGCAGTTCATCCCCCCGGCGCCACGCAGCTCTCAAGCCTCGCCGCCGTCGAGGAAGTCGCGGTGAAATTCCGGCGGGGCCGGCTCATCGATGGGATCGTCGTCATCGGGCGCGGCGCTGGGGTCGGGCACGCTGAAGTCGGGCGGCAGGTCGGGGTCGACAAGGCCAATGGCCAGCATCTCCGCCGCCCCTGGCAGATCGGCGAGACTGGCCAGCCCGTAGTGCTCGAGGAACCCGTCGGTGGTGCCGTAGGTGACCGGGCGTCCAGGCGCGCGCCGGCGCCCACGCATGCGCACCAGACCGAACTCAAGAAGGGCGTCGAGCGTCCCGCGACTGGCCTGCACGCCGCGAACCGCTTCGATATCCGCCCGGGTGACCGGCTGATGATAGGCGATGATCGCCAAAGTCTCCTGGGCGGCGCGCGATAGCCGCCTTGGCTCCTGCCGCTCGGTGGTCATCAGAAAGCTGAGGTCGGCGGCGCTCTGGAAACGCCAGCGGCCCGCCACGCAGGCCAGGTTGACGCCTCGGTCGGCGTAGCGGGCGGCGAGCATCGCCAACCCCGCCTCGACGTCCGAGCCGTTCGGCATCCGCGCCGCCATCTCCGCCGCGCTCAGCGGCCCGGAAGCGGCGAACAGCAAAGCCTCGATCATCCGCTCGGTATTGAGGTGGTCGCTCATGCCGTCGCCTTGCGCGCGCGAAGATAGATCTCAGCGAATGCGCTGAGCTGGCGCGCTTCCAACGCGCCTTCACGCACCAGTTCAAGCCCCGCCGCCAGCGTCGAGGCCAGATAGGATGCGCGGCTGGGACCCGTCTCGGCCTGCATCGGGGCCACGCCGGTCAGCGGCGTCCAGCGATCCAGGTCTTCAAGCAGGCCCCAAAGTCGGGCGCGCGCATCGTCGAGCGGGTAGGCGTCGGGCGGCGTCGGGCGATAGAGCCGGCGCGTTTGCCGGCGTCTTTGTCCGATATAGGCGCTGATCAGCCCGTGCAGATCGCCCTGCAGGCGATGGGTCGAAACCACCTGGAGGGCTTTGGGATCGCCCCTGGCGAACACGTCGCGGCCGAGGATCGCGCCGCTCGACAACGCTCGCGCCGCGCGCCGCACCGCATCGAGCCTGGCCAGACGCAAGGCCAGGGCCGCGGCCATCGCCTCGGGGGCGGGCTCATCCTCCCGGGCCTGCTCGTCCTTTGGCAAAAGCAGCCGGGACTTCAGGTAGGTCAGCCACGCGGCCATGACCAGGTAATCGGCCGCAAGGTCGAAACGACGCCGGTGAGCGTCGCGGACGAAGGCCAGATACTGCTCCGCCAGTCTGGTCACCGACAGCTTCAAGAGGTCGACCTTCTGGCTTCTCGCCAGGGCGAGAAGCACGTGCAACGGCCCCTCATAGCCATCGAGGTCGACGATCAGGGCTTCGCCGTCATCGGCTTCGCCGAGCGCGTCGGGAAAATCGCTAGCGGCGGGCAAAACCTCTTTCACGCCGCGCGAGCCTTTGCGAACATGGCGTCGAACCTGGCCCATTGCGCGGGCGCATCGAACGGCTCCTTCGAGCTGGGAATGCGCGCCAGGGCCGCGCCGGCGCGGGCGGCCGATCGTCCGGCCAGCGGCCCCGCCGCGGCCGCGACCTCGCGCATCTGAGCAAGCTCGCCGTTGCAATGCAAAACCACGTCGCAACCGGCCGCCAGCGAATCCGCCGCCCGTCGCGCCGGGGTCCCGCTCAGCGCTTGCATCGACAGATCGTCGCTGATCAGCAGGCCGTCAAAGCCGATGGCGCCTCGGATGACACGCGATATTACTTCGGCCGAAGTCGTCGCCGGTCTTTGGGCATCCACCACTGTAAAGACGACGTGCGCGGTCATCGCCATAGGCATGTCCGCCAGGGCGCGGAACGGAGCAAAGTCGCGCGCTTCGAGTTCGGCCCAGGTCGCGTCGACCACGGGCAGGGAAAGATGGCTGTCGACGCGCCCGCGCCCGTGCCCCGGGATGTGCTTGATCACCGGCAGCACGCCGCCGGCGATCAGGCCCTCCGCGGCGGCCCGGCCAAGCGCGGCCACCCGGTCTGGATCGCGGCCGTAAGCCCGATCCCCAATGATCGCGTCGGCATCCGGAGCCGGCACATCGAGCACCGGCAGGCAGTCGACGCTGACGCCAACCGCCGCCAGGTCATGCGCCATCAGCCGCGCGCCAAGCCTGGTGATTTGACCGCGCGTCAGGGGGTCAGCGATCGCGCCATAGCCGCCAGCGGGGGGATAAGCTCGCCAATGGGGAGGGCCCATGCGCTGGACACGGCCCCCCTCCTGATCGATCAGCACCGGCGCGTCAGGCCGACGAACCGTGGCCCGCAGCGCGCCGGTCAGGTCTCGGACCTGATCGGGGTTGTCGATATTACGCTTGAACAGGATGAAGCCCCAAGGCTGGCTATCAGCGAAAAAGGTCTGTTCCTCCCTGCTTAGCGTCAGACCCGCGCAGCCCAGGATGCAGGCCTGGCTCACCGCACGAAGCAGGTTTTGCCCGCGGCCTTCAGCCTGTCGCAGAGGGCCTGGGCCTCGAACCGCGAGGTGAAACCGGTAATGGCCGCGCGATAGAGCGTGGTTCCGTTGCGCTTCATCACATCGACCCGTTTGTTTTTGCCCGCCATGACGCCGGGCGCGACGGCCGCGTCCTGATTCCACCCCGCATCGGCCAGGGCGGCCGATGAGAATGCGCCGATCTGGACGACCGCGGAACCCTCACGGGCCGGCGGAGCGGCGTGGGTCTCAGCCGACTGGGCGATAGAGGCAATCGTCAGCGGTTTAGGCGCGTGCGGGGCCACGGCGGCTGGCGGCGACGCGACGACCACTGTTGTAACAGGCGCGGGCCGCACGGGCGCCTGCACGGGCGGGGCGATTGGCGCCACCGCGTTGGCGGCCGGACGCGGTGTCGGCTGCTCGGGCGGCGGCACAAACGCCGGCGTCACCGGCGACGCATTCGGATCATCGCGATAGACCGACAGCCCGGCGGCTGGATCCTGGGGCTGCGCCTGCGGCGGCGGGGCCATGCGGACGTCGCCGATGGGCGCGCCAACCGGCTGCGGCGGCGCCCCTGGCGTGCGGGCGCCGCCACGGTAGAGAAAGAACCCGCCGCCAACGACAAGCGCGAGCATGAGCACGCTGACGATCAGCACCACCGGGGTCGGGCCGCCTCGGCGGGGCGGGTTGAGGCGGCGCGGATCGAAGGCTAGCGGCGGCTCCGATGACGGCGTGTAGGGGCCGCGATCATAGTCGGACATATGCAAACTCCCGCGCGCGGCGATTACGGAAAAAATCGAATCGCGCCATCCAAGTCTAGCCAACCGGCGCGGCGATCAGAATTCCCGCGAGGGCCAACCGTAACTTGGCCCGACAATGGGGCGAGACGATAGCCGTCGCGTCAGCCCCACGGCTCGATCTGAAACAACCGCCGGTGCTCTTCGATGGCGTAGCGGTCGGTCATGCCCGCAATGTAATCGCACACCACGCGCGCCCGGTCGCTCTTATCCAGGTCCCGCAGCCGCTCGTACCAATCGCCTGGCATCACGTCGGCTTCGTCGATGAACAGGACGAACATCTCCGCCAGGATGCGGCGCGCCTGGCTTCGCGTGCGGTTGACGCGCCAGTGGCGATACATCCGCTCATGCAGAAAGGCCCGCAGCCGGGCCAGATCCTCGGCCATCGGGGCCGAAAAGGCCGCAAGGGCGTGGCCGAGGCCCCGAACGTCGGCGGGCGAAGACACCTTCGAGTCGTTCGCCCGCGCCAGGGTTTCGGCGATCACGTCGCCGACCATCTCGCCGATCATCCGGCGCACCGTCTCCAGACGCGTGAGCCGCTCGTCGAGCGCGCTATGGTCGCGCCGCACGCCGGCCAGGACCGGACCGATCAAAGGCATCTCGGCCAGTTCGTCCAGACCAAACAGGCCCGCCTCGAGGCCATCGTCGACATCGTGGTTGTTATAGGCGATGTCGTCGGCCAGGGCGGCGACCTGGGCTTCCGCCGATGCCCAGCCTTCGAGGCCAAGCGGGAACTGGCGGTCGTAGTCGACGATTGCGCTCCAGGATGGCCGATCCAGCATGCCGGCCACCGGCCCGTTGTGCTTGACCACGCCTTCCAGGGTTTCCCAGGTCAGGTTGAGCCCGTCGAAATCGGGGTATCGCCGCTCGAGTTCGGTGAGCACGCGGAACGTCTGCACGTTATGGTCGAAGCCGCCCCACGCCTTCATCTGCCGTTCGAGCTCCTCTTCCCCGGCATGCCCGAACGGCGGGTGGCCGAGATCGTGGCCAAGAGCGATGGTCTCGGCGAGGTCCGCGTCCAAGCGCAATACGGTCGCGATGGTCCTGGCGATCTGGGCGACTTCGAGGGAGTGGGTCAGGCGCGTGCGATAGTGATCGCCCTCATGAGCGACGAACACCTGGGTCTTCTCTTTCAAACGCCGGAAGGCCGAGGTGTGGATGATGCGGTCGCGATCGCGGGCGAAGGGCGTGCGGGTGGCGCTCGGCGCTTCTGGGTGGCGTCGGCCGCGCGACGCGGCCGGGTCTTCGGCCCATGACGCACGCGGCGTCGAACCTCCCTCGGCGCCCATGGTTGCCTCGCATTTGCCATCGCCCCTTTGCCTAGGGGCCAACTCGCCCTCATATAGAAGAACCAGAGACGCCCAAAGCCATGACCACGGAAGACCTCACCCTGACACCGGCCGCCGCGCGGCGCCTGCACGCCATCGCCAAGAGCGAGGGGCGGCCGCTGATGCTGCGCGTGGCCGTCGAAGGCGGCGGATGCTCCGGCTTCCAATACCGGTTCGACCTGGTCGACGCCGCCGAACCCGACGATCTCAAGGTCGAACGGGACGGCGCCGCCGCCCTGGTCGATGTGGTTTCCCTGGCCCTGCTCAAAGGCTCGCAGATCGACTTTGCCGACGAGCTGGCGTCAGCGGAGTTCAAGGTCCGCAATCCCAACGCCAAATCCAGCTGCGGCTGCGGCGTCAGTTTTTCCCTCTAGGGGGGCCACGCCCGAGCGGCGTCGAGGGACGGAGTTAGTTTGGTCTCACTGCGTCTTTTGCTTTTGGCGATGGCAGCCTGCGCATCATCGTCGGTCGTCCTATGCTATCCTAGCAGCGCCCTCCAACCTGATATTCGCGACGCAGCGCGGCTCCCCGTTGTCGTAAAATCGTTCGAACCGAAAACGCACGGGGCGCGACCCAATCCTGAGCCGGGCGGCGCCTATCAGTGGCGATACGGAGAGTTGGACTACGACTCGGGCTTCGAAGTGAGATCGTCCGACCCCCGCTTCGGACCATTCGTCGCCGCCTTCGGAGGCAACGCGGAATTGGAAACCGCCGCCGGCCGCCTGATTCGGTACGATATCGAGTGGGTTCAGGGGGGCGGCGCCAAAACCCTCTACAACTTCCGACTGGTGGATGACCCCGCGGCTCTGGGACGCATCGGCGTCATGGACGACCGTCGGCGGGCATTGCGCGCCCTACCCCACATCCAAGGCTATCGTTTTGTCAATGAAACCTCGACCCCACACTGGGGCTGGATCGGACTCTGGCAAAAATCGTCCGGCGCGCCGGAAACCTTAGTGATCGTCTTCTCGGGGCGGAAGAACGGCAATGCACCCAGCATTCGCGTCTTGGCGAAGCTCCCGCTTCGTCTGAGCATCATCTCCGGACTTCCGGGCATCGACTCCAATGCCATGACCATCGATCTGGCGTCCGACGCCAGGAACGGCGCGCCTTTGAGGCTAATCAGGTTGACGTGGGATTCCGACCGTCTTCATTGACGGCCATGTATGCGACATATACGACTATTCTGCATGAAAAGCCCCCTGCGCACCTTTTCCACAGTGGAACTGCTCCGCGATCTGAAGTCCGTCACCCATGCCGCGGCGCGGGAGCCCGTGGCGATTTCCCAGCATCGCAAGGTCCGGTTCGTTTTAATGGCTGTGGAAGACTTCGAGCAGCTATCCGCTGGCCCACGCGATCCCAGGCGCGCGTTTCGGACTGAGGACACGCCTGACGACCTTGCGGCAATTTTTTTACCCGCACTTGGCGCCATGATTGATGGAGACAAATCCAGCGGTGGGGCTTGATGTCCCGCCGACCGGCGCAATCATCGAGTACCCCTATCTTTGGGCTTCGCAAGCAAATGCCGGCGAAACAGAGGGCAGAAAGGACCGCCCTGTCTGTGTGACCCTATCGGTGTTCGAAGAAGCGACGAACGCACACCATTTGCTGCTCCTGGCCATTTCTAGCCAGCCGCCCAGACCTGGCCAGCAAGCCATTGAAGTTCCGCGGATGGAACGCCGGCGCACTGGCCTCCTGCGCTACCCCGCGGCATGGGTGGTGACCAGCGAGTACAACTACGACATTGCCGAGCGCAGCTTCTATCTTGAGCCAGGCGCACCGGTGATCGGCGTGTTCAGCTCGACGTTCATGAGATGCGTCGCGACGGCGCTTCGCAGTACCTTGATGCGCGGTCTTGGCCGCGTGGATCGCGATCGGTGATCGATCGACTCGGCGCGATTGCGAGCGACGGCGAGGCGGCGCCATAACAGCGCCTATGCGTATCGCCACCTGGAACGTCAACTCGGTCAACGCCCGGCTGGAAACGGTGGTCGCCTGGTTCGAGGAGGCGCAGCCCGATGCCGCCTGCCTGCAGGAAATCAAGTGCGTGGACGAGAAGTTCCCCAGCGAGGCCTTCGAACGGCTTGGCTACAACGTCGCCGTTCACGGTCAGAAAGCCTACAATGGCGTCGCCTTGCTATCGAAGACGCCCCTGGAAGACGTCACGCGGGGCCTGCCGGGCGGCGAAGGCGACGATCACGCCCGCTACATCGAGGCGGTGATTTCCGGGCCAAATCCGGTTCGGCTGGCCTCGATCTATCTGCCCAACGGCAATCCGATCGGCACGGAAAAGTTCGCCTATAAGCTCCGCTGGCTCGAGCGCCTGAACGCCCATGCCCGCCAGCTGCTGGCTCTGGAAGGGCCGCTCGTTCTGGCCGGCGACTACAACGTCATTCCAGAACCCGAAGATGCCGACAATCCCGCTTCGTGGGCCGGCGATGCCCTCTTCCAGCCCGAAAGCCGCGCCGCGTTCCGGGCGCTGAAGTGGCTGGGGCTGACAGATGCCTACATGGCCGCGGACGGCGCGCCTGGCGGCTATACATTCTGGGATTATCAGGCCGGCGCCTGGCAGCGAAACCACGGCATCCGAATCGACCACCTGCTCTTGTCGCCGCAGGCCGCCGACCGCCTGGTCGGCGTCGCCATCCACCGCGAAGTGCGCGCTCGCGAGCGGCCATCCGACCACGTGCCGGTGGTCGCCGAACTGGCGTTCTGAGGCGGACCGGTTTGACAGCTGCGGCCAGCGCTCTGCCCTAGGCAAAACTAGCCGAGGGCGAATTCGATGCCGGCCCTGGCGTGGATGAGCGTGGTATCGAACGCCTGGACCGGCAAATCGCCCGGTTGGACCAGCAGGCCGAATTCAGTGCATCCAAGGATAACCCCGTCGGCGCCGTCCGCGGCGACGGCTCGCACGACAATATCAATGAACGTCTGGCGCGAGGCCTGCTCGAAGCGGCCACGGACCAGTTCATCAAAGATGATCGCGTGGAGCGCCCGCCTGTCGGCGGCCGGCGGAGTCACCGCCTCGACACCTCGAGCCCGCAAGCGCTCGCGGTAAAACGCCTCTTCCATGGTGAAGCGGGTGCCCAAGAGCAGCGGGCGCGCACACTTCGCGGCGCGGATGTCGGCGGCCACGGCGTCGACGACATGGAGAACGGGAATGGCTACCGCAGCGGCGATCTGGGGCGCGACCAAATGCATCGTGTTGGCGCAGATGATCAGCGCCTTGGCGCCGGCGCCCTGGAGACCGCGCGCGGCGTCGGCCAGGATCCGCGCCGCCGCGTCCCACTCGCCGGCCGCCTGGAGAGCGGCAATCGGGGCGAAATCCGCCGACCACATCAACAAGCTGGCGGAGTGCTGGCCGCCTAGCCGCTCGCGCGCCATTTGGTTGAGCAATCTGTAGTACACGGCCGTACTTTCCCAGCTCATACCGCCCAAAAGGCCGAGCGTGTTCACCGGTCGAAGGAGTCGATCAGGGGGCATTGCCAAACCGTGTCCGAAAGGCGGTTGCTAGAGGTCGGCGTAGACGCGGCGCTCCCCACGCATCCCCGGATGGGTGACGGCGCCCAGGTGCGCGGGGCCAACGCCTTGGGCGAACTTCCACAAAGCGTCCGAGCCATAGAGGGTTTCGCGGGGAGACCAATGGCGTTTGCGGGTTTCCAGGTCGATGGTCCCGGCGTCGGCGTCGATAACCGCACCGGCTGCGCGGCTGTAGCCTAAGACTTCAATGTTTTTCTGCGCTCCGCCAAGTCCTTCGCGAGATCGCGGGCACCGTGGAACACCGCCAGGATGATCACTGCCTCGCTGCCGACCTCATAGACAAGGAGGTAGGGAAGGCCAGTGAGCGAAAGTTCACGCGTGCCGGCGAGCCGGCCAACGCGACCCATCTGGGGAAACTCCGCGAGCCGCTGACAGGCATCTTGCACGGCGCGGTAGACGCTCTCCGAAGCCGCTGGATTGTCGAGTGCGATATAATCGACGATGTCTTCAAGGTCGCGGGCGGCGGGCTCGCCGAAGAGCAGCAGCACGCGTCAGGACCATCCATGCTTGGCGGCGATGGCGCCGAAGGCCTCTTCCGCGGTTCTCACCCGGCCTTCTCGCGCCGCGGCGATGCCTTCCTTGATCTTGTCGATCTGCCACCCATTGGCCGCAAGATACTGTTGGAGTGCCTGATTGACCACGTAGTTGCGCGATCGATCCATGGCTGCGGCCAGAGTATCTATCCTGCTCACGGTATCCTTGGTCGCGCGAACCGTGATCGGTTCAGTGGCCGTCAACGCGACGTCTTTCATTAGGTGTGATCTCCTGTAGTCGAAAGTAATCCTAACATGCAGCGCGCGTCTCTTGAAGCGCCCTTCGCGTCACCCTCACAAGTCCGCATAGACATGCCGTTCTCCCGTCATCCCTGGATGGGTGACGGCGCCCAGGTGCGCGGGGCCGACGCCTTGGGCGAACTTCCACAGGGCCCCTGAGCCATAAAGGGTTTCGCGGGGAGACCAATTGCGTTTGCGGGTTTCCAGTTCGACAGGGTCGACCTCCAGTTCGATGGTCCCGGCGTCGGCGTCGATAGCGATGATGTCGCCGTCCTTGACCAAGGCGATCGGGCCTCCATCCTGGGCTTCGGGGCCGACATGGCCGATGCACAAGCCGCGCGTGGCGCCCGAGAACCGTCCGTCGGTTACCAGGGCCACCTTGTCTCCCCTGCCCTGGCCCGATAGCGCGGCGGTGGTCGACAGCATCTCGCGCATGCCGGGGCCGCCCTTGGGGCCCTCATATCGGATGACCAGGACATCGCCGTCGCGGTAATCGCCCGCCGCGATGGCCGCGAAACAGGCTTCCTCGCCATCGAACACCCTCGCCGGCCCGCGATGGGCGCGATGCGAGGCCATGCCGGCGACCTTGACGATGGCCCCGTCGGGCGCGAACGTTCCCCACAGTCCGACAAGGCCGCCGGTCGGCGACAGCGGACTTGTGACCGGTCGGATGACGTCCTGGTCGGTGCGTAGCGTCACCTGGGCCAGATTGTCCCGCAGCGTCTTGCCGGTGACGGTCATGCAGTCGCCATTGAGGAAGCCGCCGTCGAGCAGGGTCTTCAGCAGCGCCGGCACACCCCCCGCCTCGCCCATGTCCTTGGCGACGTAGCGGCCGCCCGGCTTCAGGTCGGCCAGATACGGCGTGCGGTGAAAGATCTGCGCCACGTCGCGCAGCGTGAACGCGATGCCGCACTCGTGGGCCATCGCCGGCAGGTGCAGGGCCCCGTTGGTCGATCCCCCGGTGGCGGCGATGACCACGGCGGCGTTCTCGAACGCCTCGCGTGTGCAGATGTCGCGCGGCCGGATGTTGTTCTCGATCAGCCGCACGACCGCCTCGCCCGACGCCACGGCGTACTGGTCGCGGCTCTCGTAGGGCGCCGGCAGGGCGGACGACAGCGGCAAAGCCAGTCCGATGGCTTCGGAAACGCAGGCCATGGTGTTGGCGGTGAACTGGCCGCCGCACGCGCCCTCGCCCGGACAGGCGTGCTGCTCGAGTTCGCAAAGATCGGCCAGCGCCAGCTTGCCCGCCGAATGCTGGCCAACCCCTTCGAACACGTCGGCGACCGTCACATCGCGCCCGCGCCAGCGGCCCGGCATGATCGAGCCGCCGTATAAAAATACCGACGGCACGTTGAGGCGCAGCATGGCCATCATCATCCCCGGCAGGCTCTTGTCGCAACCCGCGACGCCGACAAGGGCGTCGTAGCCGTGGCCGCGCATGGTCAGCTCGACCGAGTCGGCGATGACCTCGCGACTGACCAGGGACGAGCGCATGCCCTCGTGGCCCATGGCGATGCCGTCGGTGACCGTGATGGTGCAGAATTCCCGCGGCGTCGCCCCGGCGGCCTTGACCCCGGCGCTGACCGCGTGGGCCTGGCGCATCAAGGCGGTGTTGCACGGCGCCGCTTCGTTCCAGCACGAGGCGACGCCCACGAACGGCTGGGCGATTTCCCGCGAGCCCAGGCCCATAGCATAATAGTACGAGCGGTGCGGGGCCCGCGCCGGCCCTTCGGTGACGTGGCGGCTGGGCAGCCTCGATTTATCCCAGGTCCCGTCGGAATTTCTGGTCATGGCGGCCTCTAAAATAAGGGGACGAACGCGATTGTTGCCGACTCACCGCCGCGCGAAATTGGCCAGGTCGCTGGCGGTGTCGCGGCTGATGTCCGGGCAGCAGATGGCGAAGATTTCGGTGCCGTGAACCGTGCCCATCACCTGGCGGCATCTGGCGGCGACGCCACTGGCGATCAGCAGGCGATAGAAGTTGATGCCTTCGTCGCGCAGAGGGTCGCACTCGTTGACGCTGATCACCGTCAGCGGCAGGCCGCGAACATCATCGGCGGTGGCGAAACCGGGCCACGCCAGCGGGTTGCGCGCTTCGAAGGCGTCGATGCCATAGGCCATCGCGCCATGGTTGTTGTGCAGATCGAGGAAAATACCGTTGTTCTCGGTCGATGAAGCACTGGCGGGCGACGGCCATTGGCCGAGGATGTACGGGCAGAGGGCGTAGAGCCCCTTGATCAGGCCCAAGTCGCCGTCCTGTTTCAGCTTCAGCCCCGTCGCCAGCGTCAGATTGCCGCCGCCGCTCTCGCCGGCGACGACGATCCGGGCCGGATCGATGTTCAGCGCGGCGGCATGGGCGTGCACCCATTTGAGGCCGGAAACGCAGTCGTTCAGCCCGGCGGGAAACGGGGCCACTTCCGGCGCCGACGACGCGCGCAGGGCATTGCGGAAATCGACCATGGCCACTGCCACGCCTTGCGCGGCGATGATCTTGCCCCATGCGCGGTACATCCCGTCGAAGCAGGACATGGTGACCATGCCTCCGCCGTGGATGTAGTAGACGCACGGTAGCCGTTCGGCGTTGTCGGGGCGAATGAACTGGATATTGACCCAGTTGCCGTCCGGCGCCGACTGGAAGCGCTCGGTACGAATGCTCAGTCCGGCCGATGGCGCGACCGCTTCGGTGTCGACGGCGTCGACCATCGCCTTTTGCATCGCCGCGCGGGCCTTTCCGGCGTCGCTCATCTCATCGGCCAGCAGTTCGTCGCGGCTGGCCACGTCCTTGGGCGTCGGCGCCTGGGGCATGGCGCCGAAGATGGCCTTGATCCGAGGATCGATGCGCGGATCGGCGGCGAGTTTCGAAGGCATCAGAGAGCCTTTTCGACAGCGGCGGTTATCGACTCATCGAGCGGATCGGTGCGCGAGCCGAAGGCGGTGATGGCCCGACCGTCACCGCCGACAAGAATCTTGTGGAAATTCCAGGCGGGAACCGCAGATGCCCCGAGCTCATCCTCGGCCCAGGCGTAAAACGGATGGCACCCGGCGTCCTTGACGTCCACCTTGGCGGTCATCGGGAAATCCACATTGAAGCGGGTGGCGCAGAAGCTCTTGATGTCCGCTTCGGTCCCCGGCTCCTGGCCGGCGAACTGATTGCAGGGAACGCCGAGAACGACCAGACCCTTGGCCCGATAGTCGCTGTAGAGTTTCTCCAGGCCCTCGTACTGCGGCGTCAGCCCGCATTTCGACGCGGTGTTGACCACCAGCACCGGCTTACCCTTGAACTCACTCAGCGGCAGCGGCGCGCCATCGATGCTGGTGAAGCTGAAATCGTGGGCTGTTGGCATGGGATGCGGTTTCCTGGTGGGAGGGCGGGTTCTAGGATTATCGGCCGACGGCCTGTTCGACGGCAAGGGCCAGATCGAGGGCGCGCGCGCCATCTACCGCATCGGCCAGCGGCCGGGGCGCCTCGCCGCGAACCGCGGCCAGGAAGGCGCCGATGCTGGCGCCCAGGCGATCGCGGCCGGCGGCGGTCCGACCCAGACCAGGCCGGCGGCGATCACCGCGTCCGCGAAGTCGGCGTTCTCGGCCAGGAAGCCATAGCCGGGATGGACGGCCTCCGCCCCCG
>Ga0208849_1001085_pt1 | contig 20752 bp, 18 predicted proteins | sample NGESurdeep072012_10_FD_184470 | JGI IMG/M metagenome (GOLD analysis project Ga0208849, IMG submission 184470) | Arctic peat soil microbial communities from Barrow, Alaska - NGEE Surface sample 53-3 deep-072012 (SPAdes) | ecosystem: Environmental > Terrestrial > Soil > Wetlands > Peat ... | reverse complement strand
CTCGACCAGGTACCGGCCCTTTTCCATAGGAGACCCCCAGCTCGGTGTCGCCTATGTCTTGACACATCTGTCGCCTATGTCCTGGTTTCGGTCACCCTCTCGCCCACCTACCAACCAACCCACGGACGGAACTGTCTGACTGATCGGCAAGATCCCGCCGGCGGAACTGGAGTCCGCTTAGTGCCGTCAAAACAACACAGCCGAGCTGGTCACTTCCCAGACGACCAAGTCTCTATGAAACCCGGGCCGATTCAGACTCAGATTTCCGTACGGTCTCCCGAGCGCCCTGAGCGTCGAGTCGATCAGGAGGCTGGGACGAAATCCTCTACTACCTACCGAGGTCTGGGTTGATGCTGCTAAGGGGGCTCGGATCGGGTTGTTACAAGGAGGGTGGCAATGTGGAATCACAAGTGGCTCGGGAGGGATTTCGCCCGCCATTGGCATCCCCGAGGTGGCCCAATCGGAACTGGCCACCCCCGACCTCGCGTACTCATCGAAGAGCCGGACGTGGTCGAGGCCTACGCGTCCTGGCGGCTTCTTGAAGAAAACGGGTACGAGGTGTCGTGGTGCCCCGGTCCCGCAGGCTCACGACCACGGCGGTGTCCGCTCGTTACCTCCGGGCTATGTGATCTGGTCTGCTACGCCGACGTGGTGGTGACCTCGCTCGCTCTTGGCACCAAGAGCTCGCGCGACGTCGTCTCCGCGCACCGGTACCTACACCCTGAGACCCCGTTTATCATCGAGGCTCCGGCAGAGGCACTAACACTGTTCGCGCCCCTGTTTGAGAGCCGCTGGGGGGCCACCCGGATGCCCGTGACGAATCGAACGCTTCTCGACTCGGTCGAGTTCGCCCTGGCTGCTTCGCCCGGAGAGAGGGCAGAGGAGGCTCTGGCAGCAGGGTACGTGGCCCCCATTGTCGCGGAGCGCTGCCCCTGAGCCACGCCCTAGCGAGCAATCGCATCATCAAAGGGGCGAGGGGGTTCGATCAGTCCCCTCTCGGTGCCAGCTGACCTCGCTCAATAACTGGAGATCGAGCGGTGGCCCTGCACACCCTTGTTCAAACCGGTTCGATCTATCCCAGGATCGGAAAGCGGCGCTCCCCCGCCAGTCGGTCGAGCGTTGCCTGCATCGTATCGGTGAGCTCCTGGTAAAGGCCACGGACGATGGCTTCGTCTTCAGCCGCCTCAGGACCATACCTCGAGGGCCAGTCGATCGGTTCGCCTAGTTCAACGGTGATTTTGGCCGGAAGCGGCCACGTCGGTATTCCTCCCGGAACGACACCAAAGGGCGGTCCCAGGACGAGAGGCCACACCTTGAGGCGGAATCGCCGATCGAGCCCGAGACGCTTCGCCACCGACTCACCTCGCGCCAGGACGATCAGCGTCTCGTGCGCGCCCACAGAGACTGCAGGCACGACGGGAACTTGTGTTCGGAGCGCGAGTCGAATGAAGCCGATGCGATCTCCAAATGTGATGCGGTTTCGTTCCCGCCAGGGGCGGAAGACCTCGTAGTCGCCACCCGGGTAGTCGATGAGTATCCCTCCACTCCGAAGAATCGCCTCCGCTTCTTCGCGTCCGGCCTCGACCGCTCCAGCTCGTTCCATGATCGGACCCACACCGGGAAGCCCCAGGAAAAAGGAGTGGAAGAGTGCGTAGACACGCTCGTCTTCGCCCCGTCGCTTCCACCATGCGGTCAACAAGACAGGGAGGTCCGGCGGGATCTGCCCACCCGAGTGGTTGCCCACAACGAGGAAGGGGCCCCGTGGTGGCAACCGCTCGAAACCCCTCACCTCGGCCCGGAAGTAGGACGCGAAGAGTTCGAGGACTGGCCGAACGGAACGAAGGAATGCCGGGTCACGGGCAGACCCGACCTCGCTACTGCTGGTAGGGCCCTTGACCACTACGCATTATCCCTGCACCGCGTCCGGGGTCCTTGTCGGCACCGGGAGCGTCGACAAGCCGGGTCGACGCGGCGGCCACGTCTGAGGCTCGCTTGAGGTCGGCCAGAGCGCTGTGGAGCGCTGCGGCGATCAACCAAGGATCGGGAACACTGGTAGGACTGCCGAGCACCGAGACGTGCAAGGCGTCGTTATAACTCCAGGCCGTGATGTTGAGGCCAATTCCTTCGAGGATGGGACCCACCGAATAGATGGCCTCGAGCATCGCCTGTCCGACGTGCAACGGTTGGCGTGGTCCCGCCACATTTGAGAGCACGAGGTTGACCGGCGGTCGCATGTGATTCGCGAGACGGGTTCGACCCCACGTCCGCACGATCAGGGAGTAAAGCTGCGGCGGAACGACGTCGGCTCGCCTTTCCAGGAGGTCGTTGCCAAGGACAGAACGTGCGTCTTTGGACGCGGCGGATACGGCATGGATGTGACGGAGACGCTCCAGCGGGTCGGCAATATCGGTTCCGATCGAGACATACAGATTGTCGACGTGGTTGCCGCCGAGACGCGTGACACTCGGATCGGTCGAAACCGGGACGCTCGCCACCAGCGGGCGGTCGGGCAGTGCGCTCACCTCGACCAGGTAGGTTCGCAGAGCACCGCCGCACATGGCCAGGTAGACGTCGTTGAGCGTCGCATCGCGTGACCGGCGCACTGCCTTGAGGTCTTCGAGCGCCAGGGTCGTCATGGCGTAGGTCCGCTCTGGGGTGAGTGCAACATTGAACACGGTCTTCGGCGTATCGAATGGAAGTGGTGGCTTGATCGGTGAGGCGCGCCGGTGGACCTCGGAGTCGCGCAACCCCCGGACCGACCGAGTCGCCAGGCGGGGCAGCTGCCGCAGGCGTGTGCGGTGGCCTTCTGCGGCCAGGGCCAGGAGCTGGGACCGGGTGGGGATGCTCTCAGGCTGCCACTCTTCGACATGGGGGCTGGTGCCGCGGGCGCTCAGTGCGTTCAGCAACAGTGCGACCGTGGCGGCTCCGTCGGCCACGGCATGATGCACCTTCGCTACGACAGCGAGGCGAAGGTCGGCCAGTCCCTCGACCACGACGATCTCCCACAGTGGACGATCCCGGGGCAGTGGCCGGCCCGCCACGTCGGCCACCACCGCAGCAAGCGCGTGGTCATCCCCCGGTTCGGCGGCCCGGCGGCGGGTGATATGCCGCTTGAGGTCGAAGTCGGGGTCCTCGACCCACACGGGGTGCCCGAGCCCCCAAGGGACCGGCACCGCCCGTCGACGGAAAGGTGGGAGCCGGTTGAGTCGGTGCCCGAACAGCTCAGTGATCTCGTCGTAGGAATACCCACCAGGGACGTTCGACATATCGAACACCGCCACCTTCAAGGTGTGCATGTGGGTCGAGGCGGTCTCCGAGTAGAGGAACTTGGCGTCGAGGCCGACCATCACTTCCACCGCTCAGCCCTCGTGTTCGGCCTGAATGCAGCTAAGCCCGGACGCCCTTAGCGACTCCCCGAGAAACGACGACACTTGGTGTGACCACAGATAGCCCACATGGTTCCCAGAGAACCAGCTGATGCGGGGCTTGTCCCAGCGCTCCCACAGCATGCGGGCCTGCTCTGTGGTGGCCAAGCGGTCGCCGTAGCCGGCGAACACGTACCGACGATCGCGCCGCACCTTCGACTCGAAGCTCATCGGCGATACCACTCGGAAGACGTCTTCTGCGACACCACCCAGAATGTGGTGCTCGATCGAGCGAGCTCGGATGTGCACCGGGCTGTGAGCATGGAATAGCGACGGGAGGTCCACCACTGGGATGCCAGCCACTGCGACATCGAACCCTTCGTCGATGCCGGCCAACAGCGACACCACGTACGCTCCGAGCGAGACTCCATACAGCCCGATGGAGGTTGCTCCCTGGTCCCTGATCCACGACACGAGGCGCCGGATGTCCCATATCGCCTGCGTCAACCCGTGGACCGTGTTCATCATGTCGAACGACAAGAACGGCTCGCCACTCACGAAGGTGACCTTGCGCGCCCCGTGCAACGGCAGCACGGGCATCGCGATGTTGAGCCCGAGCTCACGGTGCAGCTTGGCGGTATGCAAGCCCATGAAGTCCATGAAGGGGTAGCCCATGCAGAATCCGTGTACACACACGACCCACGGGCGAGGCGCCCCGCGGTGACAGACGATGGCAGCCGTGGCCCGCCGGTTGGGCTCATACGCCATCCACCGCTCGCCACCGGGCTCACTCGGGCGGGTCGAGAACTCACTGTCGTACGTGATCCGCTCGTAGCCCAAGCCCAGTGCCCATCCGTGGCTCGTCTCGACATCCTGGGCGGCAAGCGGGGGTGGGGTGCGGTGATAGGAGGCGGGGCGAGCAATCCAACCTCGCCTCGAGAACAACCGACGGGCGTCGGCGAGCTCGGCGCTCACCCGAGCGAAGTCGGCCCGTCGAGGGAACCGGTTGGGCGTCATGGCCATGGCCAGCAAGGCCTCGTCCATGGCGACACCCGCCGCCAGCCCGAGCGACAAGCTCGGCGCCGCCAGGCCCTTGGACACCTCACCGGTCCTGGCGGCGGAACCCATGAAGCGCACCGTGCGTGGTACGGCGAGCATGGCTCGGGCGAGCGCCCGTCGGCCCAGGAACCTCATGGCGGCGCGATACGACCCGATAGCGCGCGCCGAGAGCGACGGAGATCGCTCACCTTGTCCGGAGGAGTCAGACGGCGACCCTGCGTCTGCCGTGGCCTCGGGGGACGCTCCGACCACAGTGCACTGGGCGTTCCCCATGAGCCCCCTCCAGCAAACGACCCATCCGGCCAGCCGACGCGGCTTGCCCAAGTCATACTACGTCGAGGAACGTGAACAGGGAGCAAGCTGGAAAGGGGCGCAATGGAATTCAATTTGGCCGACCTTTTCGAGAGCGTGGTCGACGTCGTCCCGGAGCAGCCGGCAATCATCGCTGGCGACCGTCGACTCACCTACGCCGAGCTCGACGGTCGGGCCAACCGTCTTGCGCACCATCTCGCAAGCGCGGGGGTCGGCGCGCGCGACCGCATCGGACTGCAGCTGGCTAACGGGAGTGAGTACCTCGAGGCGATGCTCGCCTGCTACAAGATCCGCGCCGTTCCCGTCAACGTGAATTACCGGTACGTTTCCTCGGAGCTTCGCTACCTCTACAAGAATGCCGGGCTCGTAGGACTAGCCTTCCACAGCCGATTCGCCCCTGCCGTCAGTGACGCTTTGGCGGCGATGCCGGAGCGCAGGACCTTGCTCGAGGTCCATGACAGCACGAGTGTGTCAGAACTCGGGGTCGACTACGAATGCGCCCTGGCAGGCACCGTGGACAGGCGTGACTTCGCGCCGCGGTCGGCAGACGACCTCTACTGTGTCTACACCGGAGGGACCACGGGCATGCCAAAGGGCGTGCTGTGGCGCCACGAGGACATCTTCTTCGCAGGAATGGGTGGTGGAGATCCTCTGGCGCTCGGCAACATCATCGCGTCGCCTGACGAGCTCGCCTCACGGGTGATGCGACCGGGCTTGACGGCCCTCCCATGCCCACCCTTCATGCATTCGAGTGCGCACTGGCTGGCGTTCACCATGCTGTTCGGCGGGGGGAAGCTCGTGACGCTCCCGGACGGGCACTTCGACCCTGCCGCGACATGGCGCCTGGTGGGCACGGAAGCGGTGAACATCCTCGTCGTCGTGGGCGATGCCATGGCGCGGCCCCTCCTGGACGAACTCGATGTCCACCAGGCCCGTTACGACATCTCATCGCTCGCCGCCGTGGGCTCTGGTGGCGCCGTGCTCTCTCCAGCGACCAAGCGACGACTCGCCGAAATGCTGCCTGGTCGGATCATCGCCGACGCGTTCGGATCCTCGGAGACCGGGCAGCTTGGTGGGCGCACTAAGGAAGACGACCCTTACGGCATGCCGCGTCTTCATGTCGACGAGTGCACCGCCGTCCTCGACGACGCGCTGCAACCAGTTGTCTGGGGGTCGGGCGTCGTTGGTCGCCTGGCCCGCAGTGGCCATATCCCGCTCGAGTATTTAGGCGATGCCGACAAGTCAGCCGCCACCTTCGTGCAGAGCGCCGAAACGCGGTGGGCGCTTCCCGGTGACATGGCCATGGTCGACGCCGATGGGGTGATCACGGTCCTTGGGCGCGGCTCACTGTGCATCAACACCGGTGGCGAGAAGGTCTTCCCCGACGAGGTGGAGGCCGCAGTAAAGACCTGCAACGACATCGAAGACGTCGTCGTCGTTGGCGTGCCCGACGAGCGATATGGCGAACGAGTCGTGGCCGTGGTCCAACCTCGTGCAGGGTGCCAGGTCGACGGCGAAGCACTGCGCACCCTGTGCCGGGAAAAGATGGCGGGATACAAAGTTCCACGGCAGGTCGTGATGGCTGATGCCATAACGCGCTCACCGTCGGGTAAGGCCGACTACCGATGGGCGAAGGCATTCGCCCCTGAGGAAGTTGCCAAGCGACAATTGACAGAGTTCGACTCGACTACGATCGCCACACTTCTTCATGCACCGACCAACCGGTGGTCGATGCGATTGTTCCAAACGCGCTGATGGTTACGACGTTTTCAGCACGAAGTGCCGATCCTTCTCGCCTAAGTCCGCGGCCAATCCGAGCGGTCTTCGCGGCCGGAGCGATCGAGGACCTGGTCTTGACCTTGCCCTCAATCTCTGGGCATTCGCCACGCAGGCGCTCATGGTCTACTTCGACCAGACCCCGTCCGAGGTCGGGGCGCTGACGGCCGACATCTTGAAGATGCTTCTGTGGCGCGCCATCGAAGCGCAGGTCTCATGGGAAGGCGATTGCGCCGACGGGCGATAAACATGAGCGTGTGGGGTGCCAAACCCATGCGGTCACGCAGCAGCGGTGTACTCATGAATCAACCCGCCCAGTCGGTCTTGTCGACGAATCTTCCGAGGTGCTTGACCCAGCATTGACCGGAGCCTGACTGGGCTCGGGCATGAAGGGTGGAGATCGAGCCTATGGGAGCCGAGAATCTCACCCGCGGCTCCGACCTGGGAGTTCTCAGTGTGATTGCGTCCACAAATACGTGGGAAATCGAAAGCGACAGCGTGGGAAATCGCCGATCGAGTAGCGCGCTTCAGACCTGATGGCGTGGGTTTTGTCGGCAGCCCACCCCCGAACCTACGAAGCGAACCACGAACGAACGCGCGGATCGTCTGGTCACTCCGAGTGCAACAAGAGCGCCGTGGGCGTGCGGGCCGCGATGCGTCCGGGTACGGCGGCCACGACATTCGCGAAGCACAGCGCGCCGAGCGCAATGAGGACCATGGCCAACGCGGGCACCGTGGGATCAGGCACAGCCGAGATTCCCTCGGCGAACAATGTCCAGAGCCCCCGTCCGAGCGCGATGCCGATCGGCATGCCGATCACGACCCCGATGCCGACCGACACCGAGGACTGCCAAGCCACCGAAGCCCCGAGCTGGCGACCAGTGAGCCCGAGCGTCTTCAAGAGGGCGAGCTCCTGACGGCGGCGCCGGACCGATGAGACGAGGGTGAGCCCGAGGGCCCCGAGCGCCCCTGCGGCCAGGACGGAGGCAAGCAGAGTCGGGGTCGATCCGACGGCGCCGTAGTCGGCGATCTCGGCCGGGCGCAGGACGGACACAACGCCTCCAACCGGACCGTCCGGGGATCCGTTCAGCAAGCGGTCGATGCGATCGAGCGAGTGCCGCGCCACCGACGAGCTCACCCCCGGTCGGATGGTTATCAAGAACGCGTCCGGGCCCGGGACCGGGCTCCCTTGCGTGTTGAGATATCCGGCCGGGAACAGGGTCGAAGCCATGACGGCGCCGTTACCCATCTGGAGATCCGGACTGCCCGAACCCCCGATGGTGGGCATTGTCGCCGTCCCCACGATGTGCAGGTGCACCGGCCGGCGCCCTCCGGTGTTGGCGACGACAGTGTCGCCGAGCTGCTTGTGGAGCGCAGCCAAGGTCGCTGGTCCGAGGACCACCTGATCTGCCGACTGCAGTGGGTGCCCTGTGAGCGGCGTTGGGACGACGGCCGCGTTCGGGCGGACCGCGAGGACGCCGACCTGGCGTCCGTCGATCATCGCGTCCTCGAAGTACACCCCCGCCCAGTGCGCCACGTTGGGGTCGTGGTCGAGCAAGGCGGCCGTCTGCGCGGCCGGCAGGTCCTCGGCCCCCGAGAAGCCCGACAGCAGCACGTAATTCCAGTTCCACCCGTAGAGCCGAGGATGGGATACGAGCGCCGTAAGGCTGGCTCCGAAGATGATCGAGGTCACGACCACGACGACGGCCAGCACCGAGCCGAGGATCGCCGAGCGTACGGGCGCCACATCGCGCCCGACACCTGAGCCGAGCGCCGAGCGAATGCCAGTCGTGGCCGAGGGTCCCAAGCCGGACGCAGCGGCAACCCGCGACAGGGTCGGAGCCCGCTCGGCGCGTCGGCGTCTGACCAGCTCGCCCCGGTAAGGGGCGGCCCGGTACGCCAAGAGGACCGACACCACGCCGAGCACCACGACCAGAACCGCGAGCCCGAGACCGAGGACGGTCCAGTCGAAGGCGACCCCGAGGTCCGGATAGAGGGGTCGCACGGCGCCGAAGGGGGAGAAAGGGGACAAACCGATGGCTACGACGACCGCCAGGATGGCCCCGAACACGACCGCGCCGAGGACGCCAACGAGCCCATCGGCCGTCGTCATGACGGGCCCGGCCCCGAGCGCCCGGAGCACCTCACCGTCGTCCGCGTTGGTGCGCACCACGCGGCCGACGACCTGGGCACCGATCAAGAGGGCCGCCAGGGCCGCGATGAGCCCGAATGCCCCGAATGCGATCGACTCGGGCCGGATCGATCGTTCCACGAGGGCAACGGTGGAGACGTCGTCCTGGCCTCCCCCGACGGAGCTGATCGCCGGTACGAGCCGCTCGATCGCCCGGACCACGGTCGTCTCGTGGCGGGTGCCACCATCGAGCTTCAGGGCCACATAGGAGTAACCGGCACAGCACCGCGTCAGCCGCCGGGTCAGGGCCGGGGTAAAGACGCCGAACTGCGATCCCAGGGCGGCGTCGTCGTCCTGGACAACCTGCGAGCTCGACTCGACGATGCCGACCAGCTTCAACCTGATCGACACATAAGGTCGGTCGGGGAGCACACCGGTGGCCACGGCCGAGCTCACCTGAGCGTCGGAGTAGACGCCGGTGGCGAGGGTCGACCCGATGTGGAGTCCGTACTCAGCGGCTCCACTGGCCGACATGACGAGCTCGTCCTGAACGTTGGGGTCGAACATCCGACCCTGAACGACGGTGGCACGGTCGACGGTCGTAAACTCACCGTTGAGGCTGCCCTCGAAGGCCGGCGGTTGCTCGCCGGCGACCGCGTCTACGGGCGCCTTGGTCGTCTGGGCCAGGGTCGGATCGAACCCGATCACATAGGTGGCGCGCTCAACGTAGGGCAGCCGGGCGATGGCGCGGTCGACTCTCGCCGAGTGCCCGATGCCCGTGATCGAGATGTACTCGTCGAAGGCCACGACGTCCGAGGGATTGGTGCTGGCCAGGTAGACGGGAAAGGCTCCCTGGGTGCGCCGGGCGCCTGCCACTGCCCCCATGGCCACCCCACCCAGGATCCCCACCACCAGGACGACGCCCAGATACCCGCCCCAACGGTGAGAGAACGTGGACCGGAACCGCCACCAAGAGAGCAGCGCCGCCCGCCGCACCTCAGCGTCCCCGAGAGGCGCCCGCCGGCCTGGTCGAGCTCGGCGCTGGGGTCGGCAAGTCGACGGGCCAGGCGTCGATCGTGGGGTCGTGTCCGCCCAATGCGCATCCCATCGCTTTAGTAGTCCAACATCCGCCGGGCCGTGGCAAGGGGGTTAGCCAGCGACATCACGGTGGTGGTAGCCCTCCCGAACAAAAGTCGCAAGCCTGTGGGTGCTGAAAATCCCATCCAGGCGCGCCTACCTGGACTTTTCTCGTCACTAGTTGCGACCACAAGCGTGTGGGAAATCGAGAGCGCTAGCGTGGGAAATGGCTCCAGTTCGCCCGCTGATTGTGCAGTTCGAGAGGGTTATGTCGACAGCCCACGAACGAACCAACCAACACCAACGAACGAACGAACGAACCCTCGCCTACCGAACGCACGGACGCACGGACGGACGCACGGACGGATCGGCCGTTCGTGTCGACAAGACTGCTGCAAACGACGGGGCGCTTCCGACAATCGCTCTTCAATGAGGTCATCAATCATCAACTGGACCGGATCGAGACCGCCATACCCGGCGTAGGGAGGCGCAAGTCAGTGTGACTGATTGCTCTACAGGGGTGGAACCTGTTCTCTCGTCGCTGGAGAGATCGGCGCTCCATTCCTGTAGTTCGGGACGACAACCACGCAGAGGCTACGAGGAGATATCCGTTCAAGACGCTGAACCCACGACTGAGTCTCGTTTCGTGCGGGACTCTCGCCAGCGGATTCTCCGGTAGAAGTAGACCGTGTCCAGACGAGGCTGGATCCTCTTCCTAACGATGTCCGTGATCTGGGGAACGCCGTACCTGCTGATTCGCATCGCCGTGCGAGAGATCTCGCCGGCCACGCTGATCTTCTTGCGCACGGCGCCTGCAGCACTGATCCTGCTTCCGATCGCCATCCACCGGCGAGCCCTCGGCTCGCTGTTGGGACGATGGAAATGGATCGTGATCTACACCGCGGTGGAGTTCGCCATCCCATGGCTCTTCGTCGGCCGGGCCGAGGCGCACTTGACGAGCTCGTTCACCGGCCTCCTCATCGCCACCGTCCCGCTAATGGGTGCGATCATCTATCGACTGTTCGGCTACGACCGTTTCGGCCGCAGACGTATTCTCGGGTTGCTCGTCGGATTTGGCGGGGTGGTGGCGCTCGTCGGCACGAATTTGCACGCCACGGACCTCGGGGCAGCATTGGAGGTGACCATCCCAACGATCGGCTATGCCCTCGGTCCGCTCATCATTTCGCGCAAGCTGGGAGACCTCCCGGGCCTCGGGGTCATCTTGGCATCGTTGGTACTGGCGGCGCTCGCGTACTCCCCTTTCGGCCTCTCGCACCTGCCCTCGCATCCCTCGGTCGAGGTCATCGCGGCCGTGGCCGGATTGGCACTTGTCTGCACGGCACTGGCATTCGTCTTGTTCTTCGAGCTCATCGTCGAGATCGGCCCGGCGCGCAGCACCGTCATCACCTACGTCAACCCGGCGGTTGCTATCACACTCGGCATCCTCATTCTCGGTGAACCGTTCACCGTCGGCATCGCCTTCGGTTTTCCGCTCATCCTTCTCGGCTCGTGGATGGCCACTACGAAACCCGCCCCGGCGGCAAACGAACTGGCGGCGGAGCCACCGTCCAGTTGAAGTGGAGTCCCAGTATGATTTGGTCCACAAATAGATGGGCAATCGAGGACCACAGCGTGGGAAATGGTCGGCTGAGGAGCGCGCTCATGCCTGGTGAAGAGGGTTCTGTCGGCAGCCCACCCTCAAACGAAACGAACGAACGAACGAACGAACCAACAACGAGTTCGAACAGCCGCCGAAGCGCTAGATAAGCCAGGGCCCCAAAGCCAACCGCTCACCCGGTGCCGCCGCATCAGGCGGACGGTAGCGGCAGTGCGTCACGTTCTGAGTGTCCCTCTCAGCGACCCAATCGGGTATTCGGGCTCATCACACGTGCATGACACCTGGCGATGGCCGGGCCCTTGACGGGCCCGGCCATATTTCGCTCAGGCTGCGCCGCCGCGGTCACCCCTGGACCGTCGTTCCCCCGTAGCGGCGCAGGGCGTTACGGCTCGTGTCCCAAGAAGATCAGCTAAAGGTAAAGACATCCTTAGGCGTGGGGGTACTCGAGCCGGCAGTTGTCGTGACGACGACGTCCACCGTGCCCGCAGGCTCAACCGGCGACGTGACGATGATGATGTGGCTGGATTCAACGGTGACACTCGCTGCAGGGGTTGTTCCGAAGGTCACGGTGGACGCCTTTGTGAACCTGCGCCCCAGCACGTACACCGTGGTGCCCCCCGTGACGGGCCCCTGCCTGTGCAGGATGGTCTTGACTACCGGCAGGGTGCTCCCAGACCCCGTGCCAGGCGTCACAAAGGTGAACGCATCCTTGGACGTCGGCACACTCGGACCAACCGCTGTCGTGACGATGACATCCACAGTCCCCGCAGGCTCGGCCGGAGTCTTGGCGAGGATGAGGTGGTTCGACTCCTCAATCACGCTCGCGGCGGGAACGGTACCAAAGTCGACCGTCGGGGTCTTGGTGAAGTGTTGGCCCTTAATGAGCACCACGGTTCCGCCGCTGACGCGGCCGTGGTTTGGGAAGACGCGCTCTACCACCGGAGCATTGATATTGAACGTGAAGGCATCATGGGGCGTGGCAGTGCTCGAGCCAACAGCTGTCGTGACGATGATGTCGACCGTGCCCACGGACTCAGCCGGAGACGTCGCGATCAGAAGGTTGTCGGACTCCACCTTCACCTTGGTGGCAGCGGTTTTCCCGAAGGCCACTGTGGCATCGAACGTGAAGTCAGTACCCGCCACGAAAACCTTGGTTCCGCCGGTCGTGGGGCCTTGGTGGGGGACGACCGCGCTGACCGTTGGCGCAGGGGGGGTGGCGCTGGCAACACCGGATGAGGTGATCAAGAGGCCGACCGGTAGAGCTGCCGCCATGAGGACCAAACCGAACCTTTTGAACACCACGAACCTCCAGCCCCTGCGACGCCCTAGGTGGCGTACGGCCTCCTGATCGCTCGAGGCACCCGATTCGTTACATGCCGTTGCCATCTCTCACGGAACGTGGCTTGGAGACCACCGAAGTGGCCTGGGGGGCGGTCGAGCAGTGTGTCGCCCCGATCCGGGAGAGTCGTGTTGTTCTTCGATGCGGTCGTTGTCGCGGGGTGGCAGTGATGATGAGCCCGATTGACATGGCCCTGCCGAGCGGAGTCGGCACACCCGCGCAGTCGCCGAGGGTGGCCCTTCTGGCCGTTGTGTTTGGACGGGCCGCGGCCGGCCGGGATCGACGATGACCCCGGAGACGCTGTGGGTGCCGAGAATGTCATCTGGGGCTCCGACCTGGAAGTTCTAAGTGTCATTGCGTCCATAACTTGGTGGGAAATGGAGAGCCATAGCGTGGGAAATGGCCGACAGCGTTACGTGCTCCAGGCCCGGTGGAGGGGGTTTTGTCGGCAGCCCACGCACCTACCAACTACTACCCAACCAACCTACCTACCTACAAACACACCCACCACAAGTCGCGAGCGGCGGACTGCGCCGATGGATCATGGGCCCTGGTCGGAATTGCGCACCCATTGCCAGATGGGCGTCCCGCAGGCCGGTTCGGGGCATGACACACCCTCCTGCCAAGGTCCAAGTGAAAGGGACGGATGGGATTTTCGGCACCCCTAGGTAGCATGAGCGGGTGCGTGACGGCTATCCACCTTCGCTGCAGCCGACGGTCGGCCGAGACTCACGATGGGATTGACAATCGCGCCGCGTTCGGGAGGCTCGTGAGGTTGTGAGTGTCGACGCTGTTGGCGGCGGGCGATTGTGACGCAGATGTGGCGGGTTGTCTTGTATCGGTTCCGTGCGACGTTCGCTCGCCGGTGGGGCGGCCTGCTCGCGATTGTTGTCTTGATCGGGTTGGTCGGCGGCCTCGCGCTTGGCGTGCTGGCCGGCGCACGTCGCACGCAGTCAGCGTACCCGGCGTTCTTGAAGAGCACGAACCCTTCTGATCTGAGTATTGTCGGCGCGCCGCCGAGCTCGACGGGCACGCTGCTGGGAAGCATTGCCCGACTTCCCGGCGTGAAACACGTCGAGAGCTACGCCGTGCCCGTGGCGGGTCCGATCGCCGCGGACGGCGCACCGACTCCGGCCGCGCTCAACGAGATCCCCCTCGCGAGCATCGACGGTCTGGGCTTCGACCAGGACCGGCTCACGGCGGTTCAGGGGCGCGTCGCCAATCCGGCGCGCGCCGACGAGGTCGACGTCACCCTGCCGGCCGCGCGTGCGCTCCGGGTGCATCCGGGCGACACACTCGCGATCGGTGTGTTCACTGCGGCGCAGACGCAGTTACCAGCGTTCGGCACCGCCAGGGTCCAACCGCGGGAAAAGATAAAGGTAACCGTGGTTGGTGTCGTCGAGTTCAGTAACAACATCGTGCAAGACGATGTCGATGCCAACGGCGAAGGCGGCGGAAGCATCATTTTCACGCCGGCGTTCACGCGTCCGATCACGCGGTGCTGCAACACGGATCTGTTCAGCGGATTTCAGGTGAACGGTGGCTCGCGAGCAGTGTCTGCCGTGGAGGGTGAGATCGAGCGGGCGATGCCGAAGAATTCGGCCTACTACGTGCACGTCACGTCGGTCTTCGAAGCACAGGCCGAACGCGCGATCAAGCCGGAAGCGATCGCTCTCGGGGTGTTCGGCGGCATTGCAGCTCTCGCCGCGTTACTGATCGCGGCGCAGGTGATTGCACGTCAACTACGCCTCGACGACGAGGACCTCGAGACGCTGCGCGCGATCGGCGCGAGTCCCTCGATGACAGTGTGCGAGGGTCTCATCGGTCCGATCGGCGCGGTGGTAGCCGGGTCGCTCCTCGCCGCGAGTGTCGCGGTCGGGCTTTCACCGCTGGCGCCGATCGGTCCGGCCCGGGCCGTGTACCCGTCGCGTGGAGTCGCGTTCGACTGGACCGTGATCGGCTCCGGGTTCGCCGGCCTGATCGTGATCCTGAGCGCGGTGGCGATCCTCTTCGCCTGGAGGCGCACGCCCGACCGCGCTCGCCGTCACGCACGCACCGGCATCCGAGGATCCAAGGTCGCACGGGGCGCGGCTGCGGCGGGCGCGCCGCCGGCGACGGTCGTCGGGATACGGTTCGCGTTCGAATCCGGGCGCGGCCGCAACGCAGCGCCGGTGCGCTCCGCGATGCTCGGCGCCGTGCTCGCCATCGCCGCCGTGGCGGGCACGCTCACGTTCGGCACCAGCTTGCACACGCTCGTGTCACACCCAGCTCTCTATGGCTGGAACTGGAACGACGAAATCCTGACGAAGGGCGGGGGGGGCGACATCCCGTTGCCGACAGCACAGGCACTACTGGATCACGATCACGACGTCTCGGCCTGGAGCGGTGTCTACTTCGATTCATTGCGGATCGACGGCCAAACGGTGCCGATCATGGGCACGCAACCCGGCGCGACAGTCCAACCGCCGATCCTGTCCGGGCATGGGCTCGAAGCGACCGATCAGATCGTGCTCGGCGGGACCTCCCTGGCCCAACTCCACAAGCGCGTCGGCGACACCGTAGAGGCGAGCTACGGCGACGCACCGCCCACCGTGCTCCATGTCGTCGGGACGGCAACCATGCCGGCGGTGGGTCCCGCTGAACAGCTGCACCTGTCGATGGGAACGGGCGCGCTGGTCGCCTACCAGCAGCTTCCGTATCAGGTTCGAAACAGCGGAGAAACCCACGCCCCCGATCACGCGTTCGCCCCGAACGCGATCTTCGTCAGGCTTCGAAAGGGAGCCAATCCGGCCTTAGCGCTCGCAACGCTGCGGCGCATGGTCGCGGCTAAGACCAGCGAGGTATCCGTCCAGTCGGTCCAGCGGCCCGCCGAAATCGTGAACTACCGATCGATGGGATCGACCCCTTCGATTCTCGGCGCCGCGCTCGCGGCCGCTGCATTCTCCGCGCTCATGCTCACGCTGATGGCGTCGGTTCGCCGCCGACGGCACGATCTCGCGCTCCTCAAGACACTCGGCTTCACGCGCGGACAGCTCGCAGCCGTGGTCGCATGGCAATCGACGATCGCGGTCGGAGTCGGGGTCGTCGTCGGGGTACCCATCGGCATCGTCGCCGGCCGCGAACTGTGGAACCTCTTCGCGCATGAGCTGCATGTCGTCGCTGAACCTAGTGTGCCCGCGCTCACCCTCGCGCTCATCGCCGTCGGCGCAATCGCCCTCGCCAACCTCATCGCCGCGGTACCTGGACTTCAAGCCGCCAGAACACCAAGCGCGCTCGTCCTCCACGAAGCATGAACTCACGCTGTTTGAATACCTACGGTCATAAGCCCGATCTGCTCTCCACCCTCGTCACAGCGGCGATCAGATGCTGCTTCGACGTCTGTACGTGCTCTTCTTCATCGAGTTGGACACCCGACGGGTCTACGTAATGGGAATCACGATGAGCCCATCAGGCGCGTGGGTGGTCCAACAGGTTCACAACCTGACCATGGTGCTCGCAGAACGAACCCACGTGGTCCGGTTCCTCGTGCGAGAGCGAGACGCCAAGTTCACGGCCAGCTTCGACGAGGTCTTTCGCTCAGAACGGATCGGGATCATCCGCACGCCGGTCCGAGCCCCGCGGGCCAACGCCTTTGCGGAGCGCTTCGTCGGCACCATCCGTCGCGAGTGCCTCGACCGCATGCTGATCTCTCATCGGGGCCAGCTCGAGTTTGTCCTTCGCGAATACGTCGATCATTACAACACCCATCGACCACACCGGTCCCTCGACCAGGCGTCACGGCTCTCTGTGTCAGCGGTGGCCGCACCGACATCGCCCGCCGATGCCGCACAACTTCGAAGAACCGACCGGCTTGGCGGTCTCATCCATGAGTACGAACTGGCTGCGTGAGACCTATGGATGAGGTTTTCGGCACCCCCACGTCGCGTCCGGGCATGCGCGCCCCACTTGACATTTATTACACGTTGTACAAGGATTCCGAACGATGGTAAGTTCTGCGGGGGCGACCGACTGGCGCGAGTCCCGCCGACGCTCAGCCCGCGAGGCGATCGTCGAAGCCGCGTGGGTGCTCGTTCGCGAGGAGGGCCTTGCGGGATTGTCGCTACGGGACCTGGCCCGCCGAGCAGGCATCACCACCCCGACGGTGTACGCCTACTTCGACTCCAAGGACGCCATCTACGACGCCATGTTCGGCCAGGCGGCCACGCAGTTCGCCGCAAGGATGGCCGAACCCTACGACGGCGAGGAACCCGGCGAGGCCCTGGTCGCGGTCGTGCGGCGATTCGTCGACTTCTGCACCAGCGATCTCGCTCGGTACCAACTGCTGTTCCAACGCACGCTCCCCGGATTCGCACCGTCGCCCGAGTCATACGCACCCGCGGTGAACGCCTTGGCCGGCGCCCAGGAGCTGCTGGCCCTCAACGGGATCACCGAGCAGCGGCACGTCGACATGTGGACCGCATTGACGACCGGCCTGGTCGACCAGCAGGTCTCCAACGATCCAGGCGGGGATCGATGGATCCGGCTCATCGACGAATCGGTGGCCATGTTCCTGGCCCATTGCCAACCAACCGGTGCGCGCCGCAAGCCCGTGCCCCGCCCTTCGCGACCCAAAGGAGCCAGATCATGACGACCAAGGTGGACGAGATCGCCCCGGACATCTACCGGCTGTGTACCTTCGTGCCCGAGATCGGACCGAGCGGGTTCACGTTCAACCAGTTCCTTATCGATGACGACGAACCTCTGCTGTTCCACACGGGGCATCGTTCCATGTTCCCATCGGTGCAAGACGCTATCGAGAGAGTCCTGCCGGTGAACCGCCTGCGATGGATCACCTTCGGCCACATCGAATCCGACGAGTGTGGCGCCATGAACGAGCTGCTCGCCGTCGCGCCGCACGCCAATGTCGCCCATGGCGGGCTTGGATGCATGGTCTCACTCAACGAGATGGCCGAGAGGAGGCCGCGTCCCCTCGCCGACGGCGAGACCATCGAGCTGGGCACCAAGCGTGTGCGTCACATCGATACGCCCCATGTTCCCCATGGTTGGGAAGCCCGGGTGCTCTATGAGGAGACAACGGGCACGTTGCTCTGTGGCGACTTGTTCACCCACTTGGGAGACGGACCCGCGCTCACGGACGCAGACATCCTCGGCCCCGCCGGCGAGGCCGAGGATGTCTTCTCCTACTCGAGCCTTGCCCCCTCAACCCCCACGACGATCGAAGGGCTCGCCGAGCTCGCGCCCCGAACTCTCGCCCTCATGCACGGCTCGTCGTTTACCGGTGATTGTGCCGGTGCGCTGCGAGCCCTCGCTGACAGCTACCGCATCCGACTCTGCTCCGCCGCCTCATAGCCCCACCAACTCAACGAGGAGACCCATGCCCGCCATCGCCCACCCCCGGCTCCACCATCTCGCCCTCACTGTCAGCGACGTCGAGGCCAGCACCCGGTGGTATCAGGATGTGTTTGGCGTCCACCACTTGATGGACGCTCCTCATCCCGGCGGAGTTGGCAAGGTCCTCGCCGACGATGCACGGGAGCTGATGATCGTGCTCCATCACCACGACGCCAACGATGGCAACCTCTTTGGTGAAACCACCACCGGGCTCGACCACGCCGGTTTCATCGTGCCCGGCCGCGAGGACCTGGAAGCCTGGCAGGGCCACCTTGAAGCCAACGGTGTCGTTCGCAGCGACATCGCCGACAAGCCGCTGACTCAATCACCAATCGCCGATGAGCCATACGGATCCGTGCTCGTGTTCCGGGACCCCGACAACATCCAACTCGAGTTCTTCTCTGCGCCCAGCCACTGAAACCACCACCAGACCGACGGTTCCGCAACTAGCCGCCGGCGTCTAACTGCCACTTTCGCAAACAGGGCGGCTGACTGTGTCGCCGGAGCAAGTCCACTTTGGACGAGTCGCATGAACAGGCCACAGAGTCCGGCTAGTCAGGACCGTGAGGGGTTCTTGACCTCGGTGCCACCCGCTTCCGCCAGGGCCTGGCGCAGGATCGAGAAATGCCCCCGGCGAACCTCGTCGGCGGCCTAAGACGAGAGGCGTTGCGACAGCTCGGTCGAGCCCACGACGTCGGTGAACAGGATCGCCACGTTCTCAGTGGTCAAGAAATGCCCTCCCGCCTGAAGGACACAAGAGTAGGCGAGGACCCGAATGGCCACAGGCCCGACCTCGGGCTCAGGGGCGTTCTCGATCACCAACGGAAGTGCGAGCGATAACGACGCCCGTGTGTATTCATGTGGGCCGGGCTGGATGTGCCGATCCAGTACGCCTCACCACAGAGGGGACTCGCCCGATAATCGCGGCCGAGAGCGATACTGCTCGGACGAGTTTGGTTACCTCCTCCGACGCCCCGAGCTACTCCCGGCAGGGATGGTTGCGGATGGCTCTGGGCAGCGTCCGCCATCGGCCCGGCACAGCCGTCCCGAGTCGGAGGGCAGAAGCACCGGAGAATAATGGCCCTAGACTGGCGTCTCAGGGCGGAGCACTCTCAGGCGAGAGGCCGATAGAGCCTTAGCCATGAGCCGATGTTGGACACCCGGCGGGAGCTGTGATGGCGATAGCGGTTCAGATTGACGTTCCGGGCATCACGCTCGAGCAATACGACGAAGCCATCGAGTTCGCGGGCTTTTTGCCCGGAGGCCCTCTCCCCGCCGGAGGCCTGTTCCACTGGGTCGCCAAGACCGACGCTGGCATTCGCATCGTCAATGTGTGGGCCTCACACGAGGAGTTCGACCAGTTCGCGGAGACACAAACCGCCATCCTCGAGGAGATCGGCGTCGACTCGGCCTCCCTCAAGGTCGAGTTCTTCGAGGTACACAACCACCTCTCGGGTGGCCGGAGTTAAAGGGGAATGCCGGAAGACCAGGGACAGGGAACGCACCGACTCTCCTTGGCCCAAGAGCAGCGTGAACTGACCCGGGATCGGATCCGGAAAGCCGCCATGGAAGTCGTCGCCCTACGGGGCTTCGACGCCACGGTCGACGAGATCGCCCGAGTGTCCCACGTGAGTCCCCGCACGATCTTCCGCTACTACCAGAGCCAAGACCGGCTGATAGTTGGAACCGTGAAGGACATGCTCGAGGCCTGCGCCCGCCCGCCGGTCGAGGGCCTGCTTTCGCCCACAGACGACTTCGACGGCTGGCTCGAGGGCCTGGCGTCGACGATCCACAGCAGAAACGCCGAGATCCTGGGGGCAGCTTCCTGGGACATTCACGGCCCGACCAGCAATGTACTCGGGGCGCTCTCCGAGTTGGTCCCGCTCCGGCGCGAATACCGCCTCCATTGGATGTCCTACATCGTGTCCCTCGCTTGGCGGACAGCGGGAGGCACCGGCGAACCGCCGGAGGATTTGGCGATGGCCTTCTTCCTCAACTTCTCTCCGCTCACCACGCAGGCATTGATGGCTGACCTCGACCGCAGCCCAGCCCAGATCGGTGCACTGACCGCTGACATCCTGAAGATGCTCCTCCGGCGTGCGGTGGAAGCTCAGCGCTCAGCGGGCGGAGATGTCTCCACCGATGCCGATGGCGGCGAGGGTCCACCGGGACCCTGACCCGGGGGGCCGACCGCGAGCGTCGCGTTGACGGTCGCGCTCAGTGTGGCGTCGGCTGGCAGCTCAGAGCGCCGCAGAAAGCGCCAGGGCTTGCTCCGGCGAGGTAGTCCTACGTTGCACATCTTGTCGTCTGCGAACCGATGACGCACCTCCAATACGTCACCGATCTTCGGTAGAACGCGTAAGGTCCGAAAACTCGATCCGTCGTTCAAGCTGCGAGCTCGTATTCGTGGATCAGACCTCCCAGCCGGTCACGTCGATGGATGAGCTGCTGGGGGGAGTGCGGGGGCGCTGCCGACACAGACAAGGGCAATCCTGGCGGCGCCTGCGCCTGCCACATCTTCGTAGAGCTGGTCGCGTTCCTGTTGCGCGTGGGTGAGCGCTTCCTCCAGGCTGTGTGCCCATTGTTGTGCCTGGTCGACTTGGCGCGTCCACTCGTACGGGACAAAGTCGTCGAACACGTTGGCGGGAATCGCGAGCGTCTGCAAGAACGCCGGCTTGTCGGCG
>Ga0208849_1001084_pt1 | contig 20753 bp, 20 predicted proteins | sample NGESurdeep072012_10_FD_184470 | JGI IMG/M metagenome (GOLD analysis project Ga0208849, IMG submission 184470) | Arctic peat soil microbial communities from Barrow, Alaska - NGEE Surface sample 53-3 deep-072012 (SPAdes) | ecosystem: Environmental > Terrestrial > Soil > Wetlands > Peat ... | reverse complement strand
TCACCCCTGAATCCTTCCGTTAACCAGGATTTTTGTATATTCGCCTCCTCGCTAACCCCCACCCTTTCAAGGTGGCGGCACGGGTTCGAATCCCGTTGGGGGTGCTACATAATTGCTGGTCAAAGCTTATTTCTGTGCATCGCGATTATGGGTCGAGAGCGCCATTATTTGGAGAAATAGCGCCGATAATGCCCATTCAATGCCCAAAAGCACCTCGAAGCCGATGTAATTGGGTGCCGGAAGCTCGCGAAATCCAATCGTGAATACGAATTGACAGGACCCTCGCCACCACCCTTCTCAGGAGGTGTCCACCATGTCAAGGCACATGCTGGGCGAATTTAAGGGGGTGAACACAACACTTAGTGAGCCGAGTGAGCGTCCAAAGCATCCAAGATGATCCAATCGCCTCTTTGGCATTTTTAGCATCTGCTGTTGTCAGTTGGGGGTCGTACGATATAGCAATGCCGTGGAATGAAAACTCTGTGAGCGACGCGGGCGAAGAAATCGCTGCCTGTCTCGCCAAGGGAGATATCAATTCGGCCACTCGACTGACGTTTCGCTTCTTGGAGCGATACGACAAATCCAATTGGGAAACTCGGGAACGCATCACGGCCGAACCGCCATCGACCACAGGTAGCGATCAATACGACGCCCTCTTGGCCGGGATTGTCGAGTTTGCCTGTGCTTCGCACGGCGTAGTCGCACCATCTTGGGTAAATGCTGAGCGCTACTTTCTGAGGAAATGGTGGTTCGTCTCAGGCATGGCGTCGCTGCATGCCAACGCGCTTGTGCACAGCCCAATCTCCCTCGCTCGTCGGGGAGTCTTCGTGACCCAGGGCGCGTTGGAGTATGCGTAGTGGCGCTCCTCGGTCTGAGAATTGCTCCAAGCCCTTGCCGAGCTTGATCAGGAATTGGGGATTCTCAAAGTTCGAGGCGAGGTGTTCATCGTCGGAGGTGCCGCCATGGCGATTGCCTACGACACTCGCAGGGCGACCGCTGACGTCGACGCAGTATTCGTGCCATCGAGCGAAGTACTAACGGCGGCATCCCGAGTGGCTGAAAAGTTAAATCTCGAACCAGACTGGCTCAACGATGGTGCGAAAGCGTTCATGCCAGGCGAGGACAAGGATCAGATAGGAGTCTATGAAGGGCAGAACCTCAGCGTGGCTGCGGCGTCGCCCCAATACCTCCTCGCCATGAAATTGATGGCGTCGCGCGTCGAACGAGACCAAGACGACATTCTCGAGCTATACAGGCTCTGTGGACTCACGACGGCTGAACAGGGTTTGGATCTCTTGGTGTCTTACTATCCGGAACATCTGATTTTGCCGAGGGTTCAATTTCTGCTCCAAGAAATGTTCCCTAAGGCACACGATAAAAACCGCGACACCGGTTTGTCGCGCTAGTAATCGAGTGCACATCACATTCACCGAAAATTGACAATTCTTCCGCTTCCAGAACTAGGAATCTTCGAGTGAGGTTGCTCAAAGTTTCCGTTGAAGGACGGGCCAGAATTGATAATTATGTATTCGATCAATGCAACTAAAAAACTGTTAGATCGAATGGGTGGTCCGATCGACCGTTCGGTAGCGAATCCATCGACGATGTTAGGCAATTGGTTTGCCAAACCACTGTTCTGGCGACCCCAGTACGCGCTCTTCGTCAGCGAGTCGACGTTTCTGCCAGTTTTCGCCCCGTTGGCTCCTGCGCTAAGGTTTGCTGTGCGATTTCCTGACGATCTCGCAAGGACATTACGATCTCATGGCGTGCCCGAATCGGCCCAACGCATATTTTCATCAGAAGAAAATGACCTTTAATCAGCGCTTTCGTGGCATGAATCTAACTCTTTACCCCTCCCATTCAAGATGGCAGCACGGGTTCGAATCCCGTTGGGGGTGAAAATTGACCAAGCCGAGTTACTCATACCGAAACCATCTTGTCCTCTCGAATCGCGCGTTAGTGCGGTGACTTGATCGAGCGGTCGTAGCGTTAGTCCCACGCAGAGTGCGGTGTCCACAACGTCACCCAACCTGTTGACAAGCATCCTTCGAGACAACTCAAGCCCGCGATGCTTGGGTGGGTAATCGGTTCAGAAGTAACTGATCGCCCCACGACTCGCGCGTCAGATGGCAACGCCCTGGCGCACGACGTGACGCATGAGCGAACTCCCCGGTCGATACGCCAGGTGGGCGGCCCGTGGTGCATCCAAGACCACGAGGTCACCTCGGGCGCCAAGTCCTAAGAAACCTACGTCGGTTCGTCGAAGCGCTCTGGCACCGCCCAACGTCGCCGCCCAAAGTGCCTCGTCGACGCTCAAGTCCATCTCACGCACGGCTAGCGCAACGACGAAGGGCATGGACGTAACGAACGCGGTTCCAGGGTTACAGTCCGTGGCCAGAGCCACCGTGACTCCAGCGTCGAGCAACACTCGAGCGCTCGGGTAAGGCGAGCCAGTCGAAAACTCCGCAGCGGGCAGAAGTGTCGCCACGACGTCTCCGTGCGCCAAGGAATCGACATCGTCGTTCGTGAAATGCGTACAGTGGTCGACGCTCGCGGCCCGCATCTCAACAGCTAGAGCGATGCCACCGCTGTGTCCCAACTGGTTTGCGTGCACGCGCAACCCGAGTCCCTTTTTCAACGCCGCGCCCAGCACGAAGCGACACTCGTCAACGCTAAAGCCCACGCTCTCACAGAACGCGTCGGCCCAACGTGCGCGCGGGGCGCAGGCGTCCAACATCGCGCCCGCCACGAGCCGCACGAACGCGTCGCGATCGCTCGCGTACTCCACGGGTACAGCGTGCGCTCCAAGAAACGTCACCTCGTCACTGATTGTGCTCGCGATCTCAACGAGGCGTTGCTCGCCCGCAACCGTCAATTCGTAGCCCGACTTCACTTCAATCGTGGTCGTGCCCTGGGCCAACATTTCGCCCCGAAGTTTCTCCGAGCGCTGTCGGAGAGACGCATTCGACGCCGCTCGCGTCTCCTTGACGGTCGACGCAATGCCTCCGCCGTCGTAGACAGCCCCCGACATGCGCGCCTCAAACTCCAAAGATCGCTCCCCCGCAAAGACGAGGTGCGTGTGACTATCGACAAAGCCCGGCAGTACCGCGGCGCCATCGGCGTCAATGACGTTGTCAGCCGCGGGGGCGTCGGCATCGTCGCCAATCCACGCCACGCGGCCCTCGTCCATGACGAGGGCCGCGTTGAATCGGCGCCCCGTCACACCCTCGCCAATTGACGGATCGTTCGTGAGAAGTTCGCCAATATTGCTAACGAGGAGTGAACTCATCTAGTTCTCGCGCATTGGAATTCTTAAGCCACGCTCGGCGGCGGTCTCCTCGGCGACGTCGTATCCCGCGTCGACGTGGCGAATCACGCCCGTACCAGGGTCGTTGCGAAGCACTCGAGCGAGTTTCTGAGCCGCCAAAGCCGTGCCGTCGGCGACACAGACTTGACCGGCGTGGATCGAACGGCCAATCCCCACGCCGCCGCCGTGATGAATAGAGACCCACGATGCGCCCGAAGCAGTGTTGAGGAGTGCGTTCAGTAGGGGCCAGTCCGCGATGGCATCAGAGCCGTCGAGCATCGATTCAGTCTCACGGTAGGGCGAGGCCACCGAGCCACTGTCGAGGTGGTCGCGACCGATCACCAGGGGCGCCGACACTTCGCCCGAGGCCACCAAATCGTTGAAAGCCAGTCCCGCCCGGTCGCGCTCGCCGTAGCCGAGCCAACAGATTCGCGCGGGCAGGCCCTGAAAGGCGACAAGTTCTTGGGCCTTGGTAATCCAGCGTTGAAGTCCGTCGTTCTCGGGAAAGAGTTCGAGCACGGCCCGGTCGGTGCGCATGATGTCCTTAGGGTCGCCCGAGAGCGCAGCCCAGCGAAAGGGTCCCTTTCCTTCGCAAAAGAGCGGACGAATGTAGGCCGGCACGAAGCCGGGAAAGGCAAAGGCTCGACCGTAACCAGCGAGAGCGGCCTCGCCACGGATGGAGTTGCCGTAGTCGAAGACTTCGGCTCCTTCGTCCATAAAGCCCACCATCGCTTCGACCTGCTTGGCCATTGATTGGCGGGCGCGATCGGTGAACTCCTCGGGCTTTTTGTCGGCGTAGTCGTGCCAGTCGTTCACGTCGATGTCTTCGGGCAGGTAGCTGAGCGGGTCGTGCGCCGAGGTCTGGTCGGTCACGATATCGACCTCGACTCCGCGTGCCAGCAACTCGGCAAAGATCGTGGCCGCGTTAGCGAGTAGGCCGACACTGAGGGCTCGACGCTCCTGCTTCGCTGCCAGCACGCTCGTGAGCGCGTACTCGAGATCGCTGGTCCACTCGTCGAGGTAATGATGATCCACTCGGCGCTGCAGGCGCGAGGGGTCAACGTCCACGCAAAGACAGACACCGTCGTTCATGGTCACCGCGAGAGGTTGAGCGCCACCCATGCCACCCGCCCCTCCGGTGAGCGTCAACGTGCCCGCCAACGTGCCACCGAAGCGCTTCTTCGCCACCGCGGCGAAGGTCTCGAAGGTCCCCTGCAAGATTCCCTGGGTTCCTATGTAGATCCACGAGCCCGCCGTCATTTGGCCGTACATCGTCAATCCGAGTGCTTCGAGACGGCGAAACTCGGGCCAGTTCGCCCAGTCGGGCACGAGGTTCGAATTGGCGATCAATACCCGGGGCGCCCACTCGTGAGTCTGAAAGACACCGACGGGTCGACCCGACTGCACCAACATCGTTTCGTCGCCCTTTAGAGTTCTAAGCGTGCGCACCAGCGCGTCGAAACTGCGCCAGTCGCGCGCCGCGCGCCCGGTCCCGCCGTAGACGACGAGGTCGTCGGGCCGCTCGGCCACCTCGGGGTCGAGATTGTTCTCTAGCATCCGCAAGGCACCTTCTTGGGGCCAACCTTGCGTTCGCAACGTGTTCCCGCGTGCGGCTCGTACTGGGCGTGCACCTTCCATGACCACTCCTTCAATCAACGACGACGATGAGGCTAAGCGCATGACAGTCTCGCGCAGGGCTCCACGAGACAGTCGGCCGGCGGCGGCGTAGGCCACGTCCGCGATTGGTAAAAACCCTGAGCCCGCGACTCACTTCACGCGTACCTCGTCTCAATAACTTCGTCAACACGGTCTCCTTCGTACGCCCGCGATGGCCTCGAGAACCAAGAGCGCCGCGAGTCGAACGGTTCGTTGGTCATCGCTGTCGCGCTGAACGTCAATCTCGGTGATATCGAGAGCGCGTACTTGCGGGTTGGCAGTGATGGCGCGAACAAAGCGTCGCATCTCGTCGGCGCTGAATCCTCCAGGGGCCGCCGCCGGACAGGCCGGTGCGACTGACCGATCGGCCGCGTCCATGTCCACGTCAACGTAGACGGGTCGCCCTCCGGCTCCGGCGATCTCCACGGCCCGCGACGCCGCGTCTTCGACGCTACGGTGGCGTAGTTCGTCACGAGTCATCAGCGTGATTCCCGCGTCACGGGCCCGGCGTGCGTAAAAGGCTGAGTTCGAAAAATCCGCCAGACCAACCTGGACTACGTGACGACCATCCAAGCCCGCTTCGAGCAGCTGGCGAACGGGAGAGCCGTTCGACTCACCGTCGCGTAGGTCGAAATGGGCGTCGAGCGTAACGAGGCCATAACTCGAAATTTCCGCTCCGGCCAGAGCGCGCAGGGCGTGCCACGTCGCCGCGTTGTCGCCTCCGAGCACGAGGGACAGTTCAAGCGAATCGTGAAACGTTTCGAACGCCGCCTCGACGCGTTGGAATCCACCGACACCGTCAGGTTCTTCAACGTCGCCGTAGTCAACGACGCACATCGTCTCCAAGAGATCGACTTGATCGTCGAAGGACCAGGTCGAATAACGCTCCAAGGCGCTGCGAATCGCCAGTGGAGTGCTCATCGACGAGCGAGGTGTCACCGACGTCGCGTAGGTGGAAACTCCCAGGAGCGCGACGTTACGTCGATCCTTCGCCGGCAACGCTCGAAGCAGCGAAGCACCTAAAGGCCATCGAGGGTCCACAGTTTTACTCGCCACTTCGAACTATCTCCGACATTGGCGTACGAACAAGACAAATTTCTCGATTCCAAGGAGTCCGTCGTTCCCTCAAATGACCTTCTCCCGATAGCACTGCGTGGCACCTTTGGCGAGCGACGCGACTCGCCACGTCGCTCCCTCGGCACGCTACTCCTGGACGCGTGAAGCCAATCGCAGCGACCAGAGGGGTCGAACACATCTCCATTCTACGTAACGCGTCCGAACGACGGCCTTGGGGGTCAATGTCGATTGTCGCCTGGTGGAAGTGACTGGCACCTCTTTCTAAGCAAAGAACGAGTTCGAAAGAATCATGATTCATCCGATCGTCCCCGGTACAACCGGCAAAGATTCTCCCGGACCGATCTAAAGAACAACTCTCTCGAGGACCGAGCAACGATGATCATTGGCAAGAGCGACAACATCCATTCATGGATCGAGTTCTGAGTTTTGGACAGAAGGTGTGCAACTGCGACTCGCCACGGTTAAGTGGGCACGGCAATCGAAATGAATTTACGAAGTGTGCAAGTATTCCCGGAGCGCACGGCGTACCAACTCTGAAACACTGACGCCCTCGTCGCTGGCCCGCACCTAGGCGTTCTTACGAAGGGCAAGGTCGAGGCGAAGAGATTCAACGACCTTGCCGGCATCGCCGAGTGGTGGGCGTCCCCGACCACGGCGGGCTCCGTTGAGTTGACCTGGCTCGTACGCTCGTTCGGCTTCTTCAACGAAGACGGCAATCGTCTCATCAGTGATTGGCTCGCCAGTTTTCTTGAATCCATACACTCGCTTAGTCATTCCCTTACACCCCCAAAGAGCTCTTACGCCGTCTCTGGACGAAGCGGCATCGCGTGAATGAGTAGTTCGGTATCGTCAATGTCGGCAACGTCAAGCTTGAGGAAGTTTCCCGCTCGATCCGGATCTGCCAAATTGAGATGAACCGATGAGATGAACTCTGAGATGAACTCAGACACCGTTGGGGGTGGAATCAATAAAAGGTCCCGGATTCGAAGCTCGACGGCCCGACACAAAACTTCATGTCCACGGCCTGTAAGTGAGCGGTAGCTCGGTCCGAGTTTGCCCGCTGATCACTCCGTGAGAGCGGGCGTCAATCGGCCACAATCGGTGGGCAATACGTTCAAGGGTGCCGTTTGGTCGAAATCACTTGCCAACCGACACCAAATGGACTATGCATTACATACAAATTGTCCCCCAGCGATTGAACGTTCGGGCAATCGCGGTTGATGGGACAGTCAAAGGAGTTCGTCATGGGGCACGTCGTCAATCCACCAAGCTCTCGCGGAGACCGTCACCGCTCGCGATCAGTCGGTCACATGAGGGTTACGTCCTTGCTGCGGCGTGCGCTCGCGAGCGCGCTGGTGCTTGCAGCTACCTCCATCGCAACGACACTGACGTTCGCGCCCTCCGCGTCCGCGTCCACTCCCTGCGGCACGACCGGCACGTTCACTTCGCCCTCTACGTGCTCCTACACCACCTCGGGGGAAGGCACCTTTACCGTCCCCGCGGGCGTAACCAGTCTGCACTTGGTCGCAAACGGCAGCGCTGGCCACTCTTCCACATCCCCTGGCGGTCACGGCGGCGCCGGGGCGCAGGTGAAGGCCGACATTCCGGTTACCTCCGGTAGCAGCGAGTATGTCGAGGTGGGCGTCGGCGGCGGCGGCGGCGGCACGTACGGCGGTGGCGCTGGCGGTGGCTTGTCTGGCATCTATACCTGTTCGGGCCACGGCACAACTGCGAACTGCGCGCTGGTTGTCGGTGGCGGCGGTGGCGGCGGTGGCTATTACGGCCAACCCAATCCCACTGGTGGCTACGGCGGTGCCGGTGGTAGTGGCGCCCTTTTGTGCAACTCCGGAGCCAACGGCTTCGCGTCATCCGGCAACGAAGGAACTAGCGCTGGTGGCGCAGGTGGAGCATGTAGCGCCGGCGGAGCTGGCGGAGCAGGTCTTCCTAGCGCCGGCGGAGCCGGCGGAGCTGGCACCGGCGGAGCCGGCGGCACCGGCTCTTACCCCGGCGCACAGGCTGGTGCTGGCGGCGGCGGCGGCGGATATTACGGTGGCGGCGGTGGCGGCGGTGGCGATTACGCCGGCGGTGGCTATAGCGGCGGTGGCGGCGGTGGCGGGGGCTCCAGTTTCGCCGAGTCCAGTGCGAGCAACTTGTCGGTGGGGTCCGCACCCGGTACCCCGTCGGTGAGCATCACCTGGAGTGTCGCGCCCCCCGCGACGACCGTCACTTGTTCGACGAATGGAAACATCTTCAACACCGGATATAACGCTTCGACGGGTGGCGTCCTGCCGAATAACTCTCTCGACGCCAACTGGACCGTCTCGGGTCCGTTTAATTCGCCGAGCGGCACGAGCCCGGCGAACGCCGTCTCTCTGCCACCGTCTGGTGCGACATTCCTTCCCGCGAACGTCGGGGATCTCGCGCCCACGGCGTACTCCCCGAGTCCGTACGGCAATGCGCAGTGGATTTCTCAGCAGACCATCGCCAACCCCTCCAGCCCGACCGGTGACTGGTACTACGAGTACCAGTTCGCCCTCGACCCCGCGGTCAGCCCCGCGGCATTTAGCCTCGACATGAATTTCCTCGCCGACAACGAGGTTGCCCAGGTGTTCGTGAACGGTGTCGCCCAGAGCTTCCAGACGACCGGTCTCCCCCAGTCCTCCGACCCGTCCTTTGGCGGCACGTACAGTTACCACGGCTATTACGCGAGCAACGAAGCATCGACAGTTCTCGACCACAACTGGCAGGCCGGGCTGAACACGATCATTGTCCAGGTGAAGAGCGGCGCCCCAGCTGAGGCCTTCGACGCGCAGATGCGGGTTGCCTCGGTGTGCGCGGCGAGCGCCCCAACCATTACGAACATCCCAGGGACCGCTGTCTACCAGGGGGGCTTCACTGCCGTCGTTTCGACCAACGGTGACGGACCCCTTTCCGTAACGTCGACGACGCCCTCAGTGTGCACGGCAACTGGCCTGACCGTTACCTACGTCGGAGCTGGCACCTGCACTCTGGTCGCCCACGTCGGTCAGGGAACGGTATACGGCCCGAACAGCGGTGCCCCTCAGTCCTTTACGGTGAACCCCTCCGCCGCGACCGTGACCGTGAGCGCCTCCTCGCCGGCGGCGATCACCTACGGGGCTAGCGCCCCGGCGGTGAGCGCAAGCTACTCCGGCTTGCTCGGCGGAGACAGTTCGATCGCAGGCGTGACCTGCTCAGTGACCGGCTACAGCGTCGGTTCCTCGGCGGGCACCTACACCACCACCTGTACGGGCCCGCCCTCCACGGCTGACTACTCGAACATCAACTACGCCACCGGTAGCCTTACGGTTGACCCCGTGCCGCTGACGATCACCGCCTCCTCGGAGACCTCGACCTACGGCTCGGCGCCCGGAGCGATCACCTCCTCCTACAGCGGACTCGTGAACGGGGACCTCGCTCCGGCAACGTTGCCCACGTGTTCGACCGCGGCCACGGCCTCCTCGTCGGTCGGTTCCTACGCGACGACCTGTTCGGGCGCAGCGGATCCCAACTACACGATTAGCTACGTGGACGGTGCCGATGTCGTGGGCACGGCCAATCTGATCATCAGCGCCTCCTCGGAGACGTCGACCTACGGCTCGGCGCCCGGGGCGATCACCCCCTCCTACAGCGGACTCGTGAACGGGGACCTCGCTCCAGCGACGTTGCCCACGTGTTCGACCGCGGCCACGGCCTCCTCGTCGGTTGGTTCCTACGCGACGACCTGTTCGGGCGCGGCTGATCCCAACTACACGATTAGCTACGTGGACGGTTCTGAAGTGGTCACGCCGGCCACACTCACCGTGACCGCTACTAGTGCTTCGCGCGTGTACGACATGGCGAACCCAGCGTTCAATGCGACGTATTCGGGCTTCGTGAACGGGGACACTTCGTCTTCCGTTGCGGGCAGCGCGAACTGCTCAACGACCGCGACGGTCGCTAGTTCTGTGGGAACGTATCCGATCTCGTGCACCATTGGAAGCCTCAGTGCTGAGAACTACGTCTTCGCTTTCGCGAACGGATCGCTCGCCATTACTCAAATGCCGACGACGCTCGTGATAACGAGTTCGCCGACGTTACTCAATGGTGTAGTCACGGTCACGGCAAGCGTCACTGAGAACTTGACGGGAAACCCAGTGAACGGGGGCACCGTGACCTTCACCGCGGGCGCGTCGAGTGCGACGGCTAACGCGCCAGGCTTCTCGGCGCAACTGACCCTGGTCAACGGGGTGTACACACTGAACGCCGTCTTTGGCGCAGACAGCAACTATGTCGGCTCGAGTAGTTCACAAACGCTCTACGCCTATCAGGCTTCGAACTTCGTGGTCTGGGGCGCCAACAGCGGGGGCGTGAAGATCGGTGCGGACCTGAACTTCTGGGGTTCGCAGTGGTCCAAGCAGGTCACTGGCGGCAGCTACGGCGCCGGCGCTTCGTTTAAGGGATTCGCCAGCTCCGTGAACAGCGTTGCGAAGACCTGGTCGACGGCACCCGGAAACTCGAGCGTGCCACCGACGAGCGTTGCTCAATACATCGGGGTCATCGTCACCACCAACGCAACAAAGTCCGGCAGCACCATTTCGGGCAACATCGCCGAGATCGTGATTCTGAAGGTTGACAACCCTGCGGGTTACTCAAACAACCCGGGTCACCCCGCCAGCGGAGTCGTTCAGTCAATCGTTAGCTAGCCTCTACCCGCCCCTGGTGTCAGTGATGCCAGGGGCGGGTCGGTTGCTACATCATCATTGGTTCCTGGCGCCCCGGCCGAGCAAAGACTGCGGATCCCAGGGCGCATCGTTGATTACAACACGTTCAACAGTCCATGAATTCACGAGTCAAGGAGCAACGGGCCACCGGTCGAGGTTCGAGGCTCACTTCTATAACTCCCTCGGGTCAGAAAGCGTGGCCGTGTTGGAATTGATTTTGTCTCGGCGCTCTCAATTAACTGATTCGAAGCGAGCACGCGCTCGCGCGAGCTCACCCGGCGCCCTCCAACTTCAAAAGTGCAGTCTTCACCGCGAGACCTCCGGCGTAGCCACCGAGTGTGCCGTCGCTTCGCACCACTCGGTGACACGGAACGACCACAGGAAGCGGGTTGGTTGCGCAGGCCGAACCGACCGCGCGTACCGCCTTCGGATTTCCGACCAGCTTCGCGACGTCCGCGTAACTCTCGGTATGCCCATAGGCGATGTCGGGAAGATGACGTTGCACCAGTTGACGGAAACCACTGGAGAGTGACATGTCCAAACGCACGTCGAAGTTCTTGCGGGTGCCGGCGAAGTACTGATCAATCTCGCGTGCGGCTTCGTCCAATCGCTTCGGGGCGCGAAGGATTCGTGGGCTGAGTTTGGTCGCGAGGACGGCAAGGACCTTGTCGTAATCTTCGCTGGCGAAGGCGACGCGCGCCAAACCTTTTTCGGTCGCGGCGAGCAACAACGATCCGACGGGCGTATCAATCGTCGTGTAAGCAACGTCGAGAATCTTCTCACGATCCGCCGCCTCGCCGAGCTTGTCGTGAAGTCGCTCCAATACCTCTGGTCCCGCGGACGTGGCCGCGCGCAACGCAGTTGCGGCCTTTTCCTCCATCGTGTCGTTCATCAGTGTGCTCCTCTGCCATGTGCGTCGAGATAGGTGGTCCGCAGGGTCTTAATGCCGTCGGCGGCAGCCCTGCGCGCCGCGTCCGCCGTCCCGCCGAGAATTTCGGCAACGTCGAGGTACGGCAAGCCAGCGACGTAGTGGTACGCAACGGCTTGACGCTGCTTCGTAGGAAGACTTTTCACCGCGTCCCACAGCTCCTGGTCTGTCGTTACTGAAACTTCGATTGCTGAGCTCTGTTCGGGCAGTTCGTCCACAACGACAACGTGGTGCCTTTGGGAACGGACGATGTCAATAGCCTTGCGATGAGCGATGGTGACGAGCCACGCCTCTATGTTCGCGTCACCCGCGAGATCTGGATAGGCCCGCATCGCGGCGAGAAACGTTTCGGACCACGCGTCTTCGGCATCGTGAAGGCCTAGTGCGACCCGACACACGCGTAGCACCGTCTGCCCGTGCTCCCTTATGACGCTCTCGAAAGGCCGCTTCATCTCCATCACCATGTAAACGCGGTAGCACGCCCAAACGTGAGGTCATCTCTCAAAACATTTCCCCTACTCCGTCAAGTCGCCATCCTTACCGAGCACACGACGGGCGGGCACGAATTCAGATTCCGTTGAGGGCGGCTCGTTGGAATCCTCAATGATTGCCCCGAGATGATGAACTGCTCTAACCGCAAAAGAGGGACCTCCGAGACAGAATCTGGCGATGGACGACGTATCGGGCGCTACCTCGACGCTGTCAGCGATGACGTGCGCTGGGGTGACGGCGAGGACGCAAGAACGCTTCGAGGTCGCTCCGACGTGCTTGCCACCTGGGGACGAGTGGAACCATCACGGAACTCGCCACTGGTACCAAGGGCATCCTCTGCGGATTTGATCTTCAAGTTCCGCGCGAGCACCCACGAGCAGGTCGAATCTACGAAATCAAGCCCTTCGATACTCACAGTTCAGCCACGACGGCCGCGGGCGTGGCCTAAGTCACTCGGGAGTTCCTCTGTCGTCACAGGACAATCACTTAGAAAGATTCTCTCTCGACACCACGATCGCGACAGTGTGAAGTCGATGGCCGCTGCCATATTCCAGACAGAGGACATTAGGTTTTGTTAGAAGCAGTCTTGTGTCCCTGGAGAGGAGCCGGTCGTGTGGGTTCGCGGAGTCGTTGGTGTGCTGTTATGTCTCACTGGAATCGTGTGGATTCTCCAAGGAACGAACGTCATGCACGGTTCGGGCATGAGCGGTCATGGCGGCTACGCGGTCCTCGGCGCCGCGGTGTTCGTGACTGGGGCCGCACTTCTCACCTGGGCTTGGCGCATCCGCGCTAGTCATTCACGTTGAGACGTTGAACCACGCCAGCATTTGAATTGGTGTGGCGTGTGGTGCCCCGAATCATCGCTTTACCCCGCACTCATGTCTTAGCTTTTTCTAACAAGTCCGGCGTGCGAGGCAAGCACGTCGTTCATACCAGCGACGTCGCGTTCGTAGAGGTGGGCCGATTTGACGGTCATCGTAAACGCTCCGACGTCCGAGGCAATCCTTTCTCCGACGTGTTGTTGGAGGTAGGCGAGTTCCACCAAGTTAGCGAATCCCTTGGTTCCAAAATCAATGCTGTGCGCGTAGACAACCAACTGGAGCCGACCCTCACTGAGAAAAAAGTCGAGCAAACTAACGCACGGGATGTAACTGGTGTCGGTGAGCGGCTGCAACGTAGTGATGGTGGCGCTGCGCGTTGACGGGTCCGTCCTTAGTCGCTCAACGACCCAGTCGATTTGGTTGAGGCCTCGGTGTTCGTAGTCGTAGAGTCGAGTGGCGTAACTATCAGCGTCGCCCAACGCCGCCACGCGAGCTGAATCGGTGAAGTTTGCGTGCATCCACGCCAGACGCTCGGGGTCACCAAGTTGCGCAATTACCTCATCGTCGCCGCGGGCTTCGGCGACGTGCAGGGTCACCATGATCAATTCACGTATGGCGAGCCCGTCGTACACCGCGACGTCTCCCTCGGCGAGAATCTTTGCGCCAATTGCAATCCACGCCTCGCCGATCGTGCGTGCCGTAATGCGCCTCGACGAATCGTGGTGTGCGTCTGGTCGTAGCGGAAGCGATTCCTTCACGTTTCAAGTGTAAATCGACCCAGTCGACGTCGAAGAAGGCTTTCTAGTTCGGAGGAGGACTCGTCAAGGGTCCGGGAAGAGCTCTCTGATCGACCTGGGAGCGCGCAGAAGATAGCTTTCGAGCAGCAACGCTTGGAGTACCTCTTCGTCAACGTCGTCGAGGCGAATCAGCACCGCGCCGTGCCCGTCGTAGTGCGGCGCGGTAAAGACTGAGCCATCACTTTCGGCGAGCAAAAAATCCTTCTCGTCGTGTTGACAATAAACCACCAACACCTCTGCGTCACCTACGTCGGACTTTGACTTGTCGCGAGTGCCCCACATCCGACAGATGCCTTTACCGCGCACCTTCAGGGCGGGGGTCCCGTAAGAAGTCGACAGAGTGACCTCTGGCAGGTGCGCGCACAAACGAACTACGTCATCGAACGTGGCCATTGGATCCCACTTTGTGATGAAAGGGCCGATGGTAGCTCAGTAGGTGAAACTGCCGAGTTGACGAACTCTATCTGGGTGAATCGATTCATCAAAAATAATGAATGCGCCGTAGGAAACAGCCCGAATCGACCATCACACGGTCATAGAGGTCCCCGTCGATTGGCAAATCGCTGGGACACGCCGTTTCCAGCGAAATTGAAGGACCATCATGAATCTCCGCATACGCTCCATCGCGATCATTGGCACTGTCGTGCTGGTGGGGAGCGGGGTCGCCGACGCGAACGGCGAAACTGCCAGCACGACCTCATCTAAATGCTCGGCCCGTCTCAGTCCAACGAAGAGGGCTTTGTCACAGGTAACCATCGATAGAAGGCCGAGGTGACCGGCTACGTTAAAACTCACCTCCTGGAACGCACAGGGACGGACGGGAAGTTCGGGTGCGCAAGGAATACCTGGCGTAGACGGTACCGCCGGTCTAGCAGGCATCGCTGGCCCAACGGGCGTTGCTGGTCCCTAGGCTCAATCCCAGCCGTAGGGGGTGTCGCGGAGGTGACCCACCTTGTGGAGCAAAACTCGTCAAGATGTTTAAGCGAAGTTCAAACGAAACTTCTTAGACCAACGGGGGCTCCATGACAACGGATCGACCGGGGTCACCTCAACATCACCTTCGGATTTCGCGAGCTCACGCGCTTGGTGGCGTCGCGTTAAGTCTCGTGCTTCTCGGCATGTCGAGTGGCGTCGCGACCGCGCAAGGCTTCACACCAAACGTGTCTGCCCTAAGCGCATCGTCATCCTTGTGCACCGCGTCAGCAATCCGCGAGACCGCCTCGACAGACTTGCCGCGGTACGGGCCAGGGAGCGTCGTGAGAATGACCGCCTCACTACGCAACACATCAAGTTCGACGTGCAGCGTGGAGATCGGCGGTATGTCTCCCTTCTTCAACGTCACCAACTCGAGCGGCGTCGTAATCTGGAGCGGTTGCAGTTCCGGCGACGAACCCAGTAAATGCCCTCTGTACCTCATGGACAAAGAGTTGTCACCAAATCAGGTGTATTCGAAAACGGTGACGTGGGACCAGCGCGCGGGCACGCCGCTAGCGCGCGTGCCCACCGGCACCTACACCCTCTCCACTCAGTTCGATGGCGTAACCCGCCTCGCTTCATCAAGATTCGCACTGACGCTCGTTTCGACCTCGAAAACCTACACCGCAACACAGACCGACAACGGACGAAGCTACTCGCTGCACCGTGGTGACAGCCTCATCGTGCGACTTACTAGTCCATCCATCTATACATGGTCAGCGGCCGTCTCTTCGAACCCGGCGATACTGCGACGCACGTCGAGTACGGCGGGCGCCACGTCAATTTCCATCTTCGTCGCCGGCGCCACCGGCCACGTGCAAATTACCGCGACGGATAACCCGACCTGTTATCCCGAGTGTCTACCCCCGAGTCAACTTTTCTCGTTACACGTCTCCGTGGTCGCGTAACGTCGCTCCACGAAGGTCCCTGGCACTACGGCTCCGCGAAGAGCGCGATAGGGCAGCGCACGGTGGCCTACCTCTCGCGTCGGTCAAGTCCACGTACGACCGCCAATTCGGGCCGAGGATACGCTTGACTACCTTGACAAAAGCCCATGACCTCAATCGCTGACGTCCTTGGAGGTCGTTACCGCCTTGTTCGACTACTCGGTCGAGGCGGCATGTCCGACGTGTACGAGGCGCTGGACGAACAAAGCGGCGACACCGTTGCGCTAAAGATTGTCCGCTCGGGCGACCCCGAGTTCGTTCGCCGACTGACCCTCGAAGCGCGAGCCCTCGAGAGCTTTGAGCACCCGGGACTGATCACCCTGCTCGATACCGGACTGACCGGTGATGACGCGTACCTCGTGATGGAGTTCGTCGACGGACCCACCCTTTCGACGTCGCTGCAAAGTGGACCACTCGGCGCACCGCAAACCGCGTCGCTGGGAGCGAGGTTGGCCGACGCGTTGGCGTACGTGCACGAGCGAGGCATCGTGCACCGCGACGTCAAGCCGTCCAACATCTTGCAATCGGCTCAGGGCGAAGCGTGGCTCGGCGACTTTGGCATCGCTCAACTTCACGACGCGACGACGCTCACGGCGATGGGGACAGCGCTGGGGACCGTTGTCTATATGGCCCCCGAACAACTTGAAGGCGAGCGCGTCGGCCCGAGCGCCGATATCTGGTCACTCGGCATTGTCTTGCTCGAATGTCTCACGGGACGACGCGCCTACGAGGGCTCGCCCAGTGAGATCGTGGCACGCCGAATGGCCGGGCCGGTTGCGCTGCCTGAGGACTTACCGGCGCCCTGGAAGCTGGTGCTGAGCGGAATGCTCGACTACCGACCCGAGCAACGCCTCGACGGCCGCCAGGTCGCCGCGCTTCTCTCGTCGTCGGCGTACGCGGCTCCGTGGCAGCCATCGAGTGCTGACGTGACCGAACGAGTGACGCCCGTAGGCCCTAACGATCTCACGGTACTCATGCCAGGTGGTGTCATGCCCGTCGCGGTGGCGGGTGATGAGACCCTCGTCACGCTCCCTGCTCGACGCGCCGCCGCGCCCCCCGCTCGCCCAAGGTGGCTCGTGCCCGGCGTCCTCTTGGCCCTCGCCGTGCTGGTCTTTGGTCTGATTATTTGGTTGCCTTCGAATCCCAAGAATGTTCCCCCTACGACGACGACGCAGTCGACAACCACCACCAGCGCGTCGAGTTCCACGTTGATCGCCAACCTTCTGAATGACTTGGCGACCGGCCAGGTTGCCGGTACCGTTGACCCGGGCTCAGTACAAAGCATCACTCAAGACGCTGAACGGGCCCTCTTTGACCAAACTTCGAGAAACTCGGTCGCGGCAGAAAACGATCTCCAACAGGCGGCGTCAGTCATCGCGAACGGAACACAGGGCGGAAAGATATCTCAGAGCGAGGGTAAATTACTAGAAAGTGATCTCTCGGCACTCGCTCGTTCGCTCGGCGTCAGCGCTCCGAGCACCACTACCACCTTCGCGCCGCCCGGGCCAACGCCACCCGGCAATAACGGAAACGGTAAGGGCAAGGGTCCGGGCCACTAAGTCATGCAGCCCACTAGTCCGTCGTCGTTAGTCCCGCGTCCATTTCAATGGTCCTCGAAACTTCCACCGCGTCGAGCAGTCGGCGGTCGTGCGTCGTTAACAACAACGTTCCACCAAAACTCGACAACGCACTCTCTAACTGTTCAATCGCCGGGAGGTCGAGATGATTCGTCGGCTCGTCCAGCACGAGGAAGTTCACGCCCTGGGTTTGAAATATTGCCAGCTCGGCACGGGTTCTCTCCCCCGGTGAGAGCAACCGCGCGGGACGCGTCACGTGACTCGCACTCAATCCAAACTTTGCCAACACCGAGCGCGCCTCCGCCTGAGTGAGATCCGAGCGGTCACAGACATACCGCACGAGGTCGTGATCGCCCTGGAGAGCCCGCCGATCTTGACCGAGCACACCCACCACCACGCTCGGTCCCAACCATCGTTCTCCGCGAGTGAGGTCAATCGTTCCGAGCAACGTCTGAATCAATGTCGACTTTCCCGAGCCGTTACGGCCCGTCAAGGCGATTCGCTCGCCCCACGAGATCTCAAGATCAAGTGGGCCCAATCGAAAGGTGGCGCGATCCACGACGACGTCGCGCAGTCGGGCCACGACATCACCAGCGCGCTTTACTTCGTCAATCGAGAAACGTAGATCCCATCCTTCAAAAGGCTTTTCTACCACGTCCAGATTCTCCAGCCTCCTTTCAGTTTGGCGAGCTTTCGAGGCAAGTTTCTCGGTTCGATTGATGCGAAAGTCTCGTTGAGCCGTGTCGTGGTCGGTCGCATTTTTGATCTCATTTCGAACACCTTCTACCGCCCACTGTCGCTGACGTTGCGCTCTGGTCGTGAGCTGATCTTTCTGGCGCCGATACTCGTCAAAGGACTCGCGCGCCAGGCGCAACGCGTTCGCCTTCTCCGCTTGGTAGCCCGTCCACCCGCCGCCGTACTCCTTCGCCGTGTGGTGATGTTCGTCGAGTTCGAGCACCGAAGTCACGGTGCGTTCGAGAAATGCTCGGTCGTGCGACACGATCACCGTCGCGCCCTCGCGTCGTCGAACCCACGATTCGAGACGGGCCAGCCCCTCGAAGTCCAGATCGTTCGTGGGTTCGTCGAGTAGTACCACGTCAAAGCGCGAAAGTTCGATGCCGGCGAGGGCGACCTTGGCCTCTTGTCCGCCCGAGAGCGTCGACGTCTCCCACTCAGCGACTGAGGTGACACCGAGTTCGTCGAGCACGGTCCGCATCCGTGCATTGAAGGTACTCGCGCCGAGTGAATCGAAACGATGCAGTGCTTCTTCGTAGCGGCGATCGGCCCCACGAGAGTTCGACGCCAAGTCACTTCCCGCCTTGACGAGAGCGACCTCCGCTGCCGTGACGCCCGTTCGTCGAGCCAACGCGTCCGCGACGCTCTCGCCGGCGCGGCGTTCGTGTTCTTGGGCCAAGTAACCAACGCTGGCGCCGGGTGGATCGAGCGTAATCGTGCCACTGTCGGGCGGTTGGAGACCCGCGAGAAGTTGGAGCAGAGTTGATTTTCCCACACCGTTAGGCCCTATGACCCCGAGACAGCTACCCGGTCCAACCTTGAGCGACACGTCATCAAGGATCGTTCGACCTGCCCGCGCGTGCGTCAACTTGGACGCGGCGAGCACCGCGAGGGTGAGGGACGACGAATGAAAAGGGTGCGACAGGGGCATCTGAAATCTCCACGAACGAGGGACAAAGTTCAATCGAGAAATTCAGGAATTAACGCATTGCTGCATGGTAGCGCGTGAAGCTCGCCAGAGCGAACACGAGTGTGTCGCCTCTACCTCGCGTGGGCGCGCGTCAACAGCGGCCATCGGCGAGACAACTTCGGCGCTAACGGACCGCTGGTGCAGCGCCATTGATCGTGAAAAGTAGCGGCGACCAAGTGGCAGAAGAGGTCGCCGGTGAAATACTTTGGCGTGATGACGGATCTCTCGGGTAAACCACTATCCCTCAAACTCGGTATCAAGGAAGATTCAACGCTGGCGTTGCTGCACGCGCCAACTAGCTTTCGCCTGAACGTCCCGCCAGGTGTCATGGTGAAGCGCGTGGCGAGGGGTCACGTCGACGTCGTGCTGGGATTCTATCTTCGAGTGTCACGACTCGAACGAGAGATCGAAACTCTTGGTCTCATGGCCTTTCCCGCGGGCGGTCTGTGGATCGCGTGGCCAAAACGAGCGTCTGACGTCGCCACCGACGTTACGGATAACGCCATTCGAGAGATCGCGTTGCCCTTAGGGCTCGTCGACAACAAGGTCTGCGCGATGGACGAGACGTGGACGGCGCTGCGCTTGGCGTGGCGACGCACGCGTCGCTCTTCGCGCGACTAGCGATTTCTCTGGAGGTTCGCGACGAGTCGCGCCGACGGAGAGCGTTGCGAGAAATACGTGAAAGTACGCGCCAAAGTCGCGCACGATGGACCAAAGTGAATCAGCCAACCAGGCAGTTTTGACTACACGAACCGAGCGTGAACGCGCGAAACTAGAGGGATGGTCCCCGAGTACTACGTAGAGCACGCGGTTGCTAGGTTTCGGTGTGACGGGTGCTCTCTTTCCAACGACGGAGCGTCGCGCGCACCGTGTCACCGGGGGTGAGAGCATTCGAAGTCGTCAAGGACTCAGCGCTTTCGCGCTGGTCGCTCTTCTCGTCACGCTGAGCGCTTCGCCGCTCAGCGCGCTCGGCGTCGCGACGGTGCACAACCCCAAAGCGAACATCACGCCCCAGCCGAATTTTCTCCAATCGGCCGTCTGTACGCGTAACGGAAGTACGTGGAACTGCGCGAACCCGTGCGTCTCCTCTCAGACCGCCGGCTTCGTCGCCTACAACAACAGCCCCGGCTGCACGCAGTACTTAGTGCAGATAGTTAACGTCGCGCGAAAAAGTGAGAACCTCCAGCCCATGGTGTTGCCCACGAACTGGTATTCGTTGACCCCCGCCGAGCAGCTCTTCGTCCTAGCCGACTTAGAGCGCCGGGCTCGAGGACTTCCCCCGTATCTCGGGATCAACAAGATTCTCAGTGACGCTGCGCAAAGGGCGGCGCAACGTCAGACGGACCCCACGACCGCGGCGGCTTTCCCCATTGGTCTCGACGCCGAGCACGTTCCGGGCATGGGCAGCTTGTGGGGCACGGGATTCTCGGCGATCGAATCGGACTACGAGTGGATGTACAACGACGGCTGGAGTGGACAACAATCCACTACCTTCAACATCTCGTGCACCTCGGCGAGCGCGAGCGCGTGTTGGGGACACCGCGACGAGCTCTTGGGCTTTGACGGAACCTACAACCCCGGTGTTGGACTGTCGTGCAAGAACTGCGAGATGGGTGTTGGCTTCGCCGAGGTGAACGGACACGGTTCCTTCGCGGACCTTATTGAGCTCCCCAAGTCATCGGCCCCGCCGATGACCTTCACGTGGTCGAAGAACGTGGTGCCCTACTTATCGCAGTGACGCCACCAGAAG
>Ga0208849_1001083_pt1 | contig 20758 bp, 26 predicted proteins | sample NGESurdeep072012_10_FD_184470 | JGI IMG/M metagenome (GOLD analysis project Ga0208849, IMG submission 184470) | Arctic peat soil microbial communities from Barrow, Alaska - NGEE Surface sample 53-3 deep-072012 (SPAdes) | ecosystem: Environmental > Terrestrial > Soil > Wetlands > Peat ... | reverse complement strand
TAGTCCAACTTGCGTGTTAACAACGCGCTAATTCCACGACGCAAGTCAAGTCACCCCTTCACCGATTCGACGACCGTGCAGAGATGTGCAAGCGTGTCGTCGACGGGTCCGAAGCATCGCTCGTTCATCTTGCGCGGGGAAAAGCGGATCATGAAATCGACAGCGTATCGTCTTGCTCTCGTCGCTGTGGCCGGCGTGCTCTGCGCGCTGCCGCGCATCGGCTTCGCCGACACGGTCGACACCGGCACCATCGGCACCGCGGCGTCAATCGCCACCGTCGTCACCGGCACGCTCTCGACGCAGATACAGCCCCTGAAGAGCGGCGATCCCGTCTTCCAGAACGAGACGCTGACCAGCGACACCAGCGGCGTCGGGCAGTTCGAATTCCGCGATGGTAGCAAGCTCGCGCTCGGTCCGGGCTCGACGCTGGTCCTCGATAATTTCGTATATTCTTCAGACACTTCCAAGTCGAAGATCGTCATCAACCTGTCCCGGGGAGCGCTGCGTTTCATCACCGGCAACGCCAACCACGACGCCTACCAGATCAACACACCGACGGCGACGATCGCCGTGCGCGGGACCGCCTTTGACGTCTACAGCAGCGACGACGGAGAGCTCGCGGTTGCGATGATCAATGGCGCCATCGAGGTGTGTCCTCATGGCGGCATCTGCCGCGTTCACGATGTCATCGGCAAGTTTCTGACGATGACTTCTGGCGGTCTTTTTTCACTTCGCGACAAGTGGGACGGAAGTTTCCTGAGAGGCATTTCGTTCAAGACCGCGCTCCCCTTTCTAGGCGATCAGAGACCTCTCGTTCCGGCATTGCGGGGCAGTGAAAAAATTATTGGCAGCTACGCCACCGCGACCGGAAAAGAAGTTGGAAAAGTGCTCCAGCTGCCCGGCAAGGTGCATCTCTTCAGGCTCCCGAAGCTTTTCCGCTGACGATTCGCGACGTGTGATTCGGCGACGCCGACCGTCGGAGCGAGATGCGCGATCAGCAATCGATTCGATCCGCCGCAAATCTCACGGCGAGGAATTCCGAGACAACTTCGTCTCGCGCGTTGACACACCATTCACTTAAAGTTGGCGTGGGCTTCGCGGCAGTTTCCCGAAATTGACCCGCGTCCAATGCGAGCCGCGCGGGCAACCGCTCGCCTGAGCGCGTGATCTCGAAATAGCGATTACCGCCTCGCGCCGACGCTCGTCCGCTGGTCGGAGCAACGCGCCAGCGTCTCGCCACTCTAGCCACGCCGGTCCAGCGACTGGCATTCTTGCGGATCACGAATGCCCATTTTCGCAAGAACCCACCAGCCGAACGACCGAGGGGCTCTGCCGCAGTCCGGCCACCGCATGGGATACAGCCGAGCGCCACTGCGGGCCGGCTGAGCGTTGTTTTCGTACCTCACCTGCCGCATAAATTGTGGCGTGCGGGCAGACGCTTCAGCCCCACACGCCGGATTTGCCGGACCATGGAAGGATAGCCGGCAGCCTCGCCCACAGGAACCGATGGAGGGTCCTCCGATGCGTCAGAACGGCACCGTCAAGTTTTTCAATGCGTCCAAGGGCTGCGGCTTCATTACTCCGGACGACGGCGGCAAGGATATCTTCGTCCACGTGACGGCAGTGGAACGTTCGGGACTGCCGGCGTTGACCGAGGGGCAGCGTATCTCGTTCGAGACCGAGCAGGACCAGCAGGCAAGGGACCAAAGGCGGTCGAGCTGCAACAGGCAACCTGACCAATTGTCCCCGGGAGACGGCCCACACTTTTCCCGGCGGCGTGCGAACTACCCCGCCGCTCGATGTCTCTCGACGAGACGATACTCGTGCCAGATGAGCGCGATCACCACCGCGTCGAAGACGGTCAGCAGTACCAGCCCCACCGAGAAGGCGAACGAGAGGCGGTAAAGCTGATAGGCGATGAACAGGCACAGCACCGCAAGCGAAGCCGGATACGCCCACGGACGATTGCGCAAAAGCCCCGCCACCAGGATGAGCTTCACGACGCCGTGGGTGAATAGATAAAAAGCGGCGAACGTCTTGCCGCCGACGGAAATGCCCTGCGCGGCGTGCAGCAGGTAGTTAGCAACCCGGTCGTGGGGATCTTCCAGCAATTCGCTCTGCACCAGCCAAGCGACGATCGCCGTGATCGCTTCAACGCTGGTGAAGTAGAGGACAACGCCGCCCGCGAGCTCGACGAATCCGTTGAGGCCCTTCAGCACGACGCCGATCTCGAAGGCGGCGTGAAGGCGCTTCTCGCTGAGAGGCGTCATGCGTATTTCATGCTCCACCGGCGATCGGACGCGGCCCCCGCCTGGGTATCGTTCGCCGGACGGAAAACAATGGACGCCTATTCACCGATAGCCCGACCGCGCTCGCCAACGCTCAGGCGTTCGCAGCCATTGCATGCGAGTGGGGCTGGACGGCGTTGGTGTAGTCCTCCATCAGCGTCTTGGTAATCGCGCCGGCGCTGAACCGATAGGGACCGATCTCGGAAACCGGAGTAACTTCGGCGGCGGTGCCGGTGAGGAAGCATTCGTGGAAGCCTTCCATCTCTTCCGGCATGATGGCGCGCTCGTTGACGGTGAACCCGCGCTGCTTCGCCAGGCTGATGACGGTGCGCCGCGTGATGCCGTCGAGAAAACAATCCGGGGTAGGCGTGTGCAGGACACCGTCCTTGACGAAGAAGATGTTAGCCCCGGTGGCTTCCGCGATGCGGCCGCGCCAGTCGAGCATCAACGCATCGGCATAGCCCCTCACCTCGGCAGCGTGCTTGGAGATGGTGCAGATCATGTAGAGGCCGCTGGCCTTCGATTTTGACGGCGCCGTCATCGGATCGGGCCGGCGATATTTCGCCATGTCGAGGCGCAAACCCTTGAGGCGCTCCTCCGGACTGAAATACGACGGCCACTCCCAGACGGCGATGCCCAGGTGAATTGTATTGTTCTGCGCCGCCACGCCCATCATCTCGCTGCCGCGCCACGCGATAGGCCGGACGTAGGCATCCATATGACCTTGGCGGACAAGCAGATCGGCGCAGGCCTTGTTGATTGTCTCCGCCGGGAAGGGAATCTCGAAGCCGAGGAGCCGCGCTGATTCCTGCAGTCTCCTGGTGTGGTCCTCAAGGCGGAAGATGACGCCGCCGTAGGCCCGCTCGCCCTCGAAGACGGCGCTGGCATAGTGAAGCGCGTGGGTGAGCACGTGGACCTTGGCGTCCGCCCACGGCACATATTGTCCATCCATCCAGATCACGCCGGGACGATTGTCGAAAGGTTGAATTGCCACGGGATATTTGCTCCACCTGGATCGCGAGGGCCATTTTCAGCCGGCCCCTTTTGTCGTTCACCTCACAATTGACGCCCTTTTGCGTCGCACCTCAATCGCCGATATGGTGCCGCGGACTCATTCAGATTCCGCGAAAAATCAAGGATCGATGCCACGCCGCACGGGTTCGTTCGTCTCTCGCGGCCGGCATCATTTAAGTACCAAACGACTGAAAATATGTCAACATGGCTGACGTAAATTTCAAGGGGAGCGACGCGGCGGCAAAACGTGGCAAGGGCGCTGTCTCCACGGTGACCGCGCCGGTTTCCATCGATGAGCAGCCCGAGATCACCTTCATCGAACTGCTCTTCTTTGCCTACCGCGATTTTGTCTCCGACCCGGATGCCGCGCTGCTCAGTTACGGTTTCGGCCGCGCGCACCATCGCGTCGTTCACTTCGTCAATCGCCACCCCGGCATCCGAGTTGCCGACCTGCTCGATATCCTGAAGATCACCAAGCAGAGCCTCGGGCGCGTGCTGAAGCAGCTCGTCGACAGCGGCTTCATCGAACAAAAGACCGGCCCGCTCGATCGCCGCCAGCGCCTCCTTTACCCGACCGAGTCCGGACGCGCACTGGCGCTGCGCCTCATCGACCTTCAGGCGCGGCGCATCAGTCGGGCGCTCGCTGCCCTGACGCCGGTTGAGCGTGAGGGCGCCGAACGCTTCCTCCGCCTCATTGTCGACGACGGCGAGCGCGACAAGGTGAATCACCTCATTGAGCGCTGATATCGATCGAACTGCCGTCGCCTTGGCCGATCCCGAGAAGGATGGCGTCCTCTCCGACGACGCTCCCCACCTCCTCGTCGTTGACGACGACAAGCGCATTCGCCTTCTCCTCTCGCGCTATCTCGGCGATCGCGGTTTCCGCGTCACCATCGCCAGCGACGCCGCCGAAGCGCGCCAGCGCCTCGCCGCGTTGGCCTTCGATCTCCTCATCGTCGACGTTATGATGCCCGGAGAGGACGGCATGACGCTGGTCAAGAGCCTGCGCGAGACGCTGGACGTGCCCATCATGCTGCTGACCGCGCGCGCGGAAAGCGAGAGCCGCATCGCCGGCCTTGAATCCGGCGCCGACGACTATCTCGCCAAGCCGTTCGAGCCGCGCGAACTGGTGCTGCGCATCAACAATATCCTGAAACGCGGCGTGCCTTCGACGAAGCCGTTGATCGAGCAGATTTCGTTTGGGCCTTTCACCTTCAACCGCGAACGGCTCGAACTGAAGCGCGCCGGCGAGACGGTGCGGCTGACCGAGCGGGAGCGCCAGATCATGGCGATTTTCGCCGCGACGCCCGGCGAAACGGTGCCGCGCGACAAGCTCGTCACCGGCAGCGGGCCGAGCGGCGAGCGCACCGTCGACGTGCAGATCAACCGCCTTCGGCGCAAGATCGAGGCCGACCCCGGCAATCCGCTCTATCTGCAGACCGTGCGCGGCATCGGCTACCGCCTGGCGATCGCGGTCTGACGCGAGGACAAGCGATGGCGACGACCATCGAAGAACATACCGCCGCAGAGACGGGGGAGCACGGCCCCCTCCGCCGGGCATACGGCAGATTTGCGCGCGCAGTCGGCGGCGCCATGCCGAAGGGCCTCTTCGCCCGGTCGCTGATGATCATCATCGCCCCGGTCGTGCTGCTCCAATCGCTGGTCGTCTTCGTGTTCATGGAGCGCAACTGGCAGGACGTCACCCAGCGGCTTTCCGAGGCGACCGTCGGCGATATTGCGGCGATCGTCGACATCATCGAAACCTATCCGCAGGATGCCAACTTCACGGCCGTCACCAACCTCGCCGCCACGCGCTTCGGCCTCAACATCGCGGTGCTGCCGCCCGAGCCGCTGCCGCCGGCGGGACCAAAACCATTTTTCTCGCCGCTCGACCGCGTGCTCAGCCAGGACATTCGGCTGGCCGTTGGCAAACCATTCTGGATCGACACGGTTGGTCGCTCGAACATCGTGGAAATCCGCATCCAGCTTTCCAACGGCATTCTCCGCGTCTTCGCGCCGCGCAGCCAGACCTACGCTGCCAACGCGCTCTTGTTCATTTCGGCGATGGTGGCAACCAGCGTCGTGCTGCTCGCCATCGCCATCGTGTTTCTCCGCAATCAGATTCGCCCGATCCTGCGGCTGACCGCCGCGGTCGATAATTTCGGCAAGGGGCGAACCGTCGCCGACTTCACCCCACGCGGCGCCCGCGAGGTACGCCAGGCGACGCTTGCCTTCCACGAGATGCGCGAGCGGGTCGAGCGCCAGATCGAGCAGCGCACCACGATGCTTGCGGGAGTCAGCCATGATCTGAGGACCGTGCTGACCCGCTTGCGCCTGCAACTGGCCCTGATCGAGGAGAGCGCCGATGTCGCCGCGCTGAAGAGCGATGTCGACGACATGAACCGCATGCTCGAGGGCTACCTGGCGTTTGCCCGCGGCGACAGCGGCGAGGAAGCGGCGCCGACCGACGTGGCGACGCTGCTCGACGGCCTCGCCGAAGAGGCGCGGATTTCCGGCCACGATGCCATCGTTTCATTCTCGGGTGAGCCGTCGGTGCGGTTGCGGCCGCAGAGCTTCAAGCGTTGCATCGCCAATCTCGTCGGCAACGCCGGACGCCACGCCGACCACGTCGTCATTCTCGGCGCCCATGCCGACGGTCAACTCACCGTTATTGTCGATGACGACGGTCCCGGCGTTCCCTTCGAAGAGCAGGAGGCGGTGTTCAAGCCGTTTTACCGCCTCGACAACGCCCGCAATCTCAATGAGAGCGGCACCGGACTCGGGCTGCCGATCGCCCGCGACATCGCCCGCAGCCACGGCGGCGACATCGCCCTCTCGGAGAGTCCGCTGGGCGGGCTTAGGGTGACGGTCACGATCCCGGCCTGAGTCGGGATGGAAGGCGGGAGGCCAGAATGACCGTCGACAGCGCCGCCAACGTTGTGAAGCTCGCCCTGCTGATAGACGGCGATAACGTCAGCGCGACCTTCATGCCGCTTATCATGCGCGAGGCGACCAAGGTTGGCACCGTCGCGGTCCGCCGCCTGTATGGCCAGTTCAAGAGCGGCAGAATGAAGTCGTGGCTGAAGCACGTCGACGAGTTCGACCTGACGCCGGTCAATGTCTCGCCCCTCACCCGTGGCAAGAACGCCACCGACATGAAACTCGTGATCGAAGCCATGGACATGCTTTACGGGCGGCAGCTCGACGGCCTCTGCATAGCCTCCAGCGATGGCGACTTCACGCCGCTGGCGGCGCGCATCCGCGCCAACGCCGTTGCCGTGTACGGGTTCGGCGCCAAGAAGGCGCCCGCCGGCTACAAAGCGGAGTTCGATCGCTTCTATGAGTGCGACACGCTGCTCGCGGCGGAAAAGAAAAGCACGCCCCGAAGAATCTCGACACCGGCCGCCCCCGACAAGCCAGCGCCGCGGCGGGAGCCGGCAGCACCGAAGGCGGTCACCGTCGCACGGGCGCCGCGTCGCGCCCGCCAAACTGCCGCACCTAAGCCGCCGATCCCCGCCCCTGAGATTCTGGCGGCGATCGAGGCCGTGCGGGAATCCGATGGTTGGTCGCACCTCGGTTCGGTCAGCAACCAGGTGCGCAGGGCGATTCGCGATTTTACGCCGAAAAACCATGGCCACAGCACTCTGAAACGCCTGATCGCGTCCATGCCTGAGGTCGAATCACATACAACCCCGAACGGCACGGCCTTCGTACGCCGGCGGACGACCTAGGTCAGAACAACCTTCCCCCGGCGGGAACCTTCAGGGTCGGCCCGATCAATACCACCTCGCCGGCCTCGTCGGGAAAGCCGAGCGTCAATACCTCCGACATGAACGGACCTATCTGGCGTGGCGGAAAGTTGACCACCGCCGCGACCTGGCGGCCGATCAGTTCTTCCAGCGTGTATCTTTTCGTTATCTGCGCCGAGGACTTCTTCAGGCCGATCGGCGATCCAAAGTCGATGGTGAGCCGATAGGCTGGCTTGCGCGCCTCGGGAAAGGTGTTCGCCTCGACGATTGTGCCGACACGGATATCGACTTTCAGGAAATCATCGAAGGTGATCCGCGGTGCCGGTTCCGTCTGTGCCATGTCGCCCTCGCCTGCTGGTGCGGCGGCGTTAAGCACGCGGCGACTAGCTCGACAATTCGCGCGAGCGCTTGCGCGCCGCGGCGACGGCCTTCTTCATCAGGCCCGTGAGGCCGGACCGACCCATCAGGACTTTCAGCGCCGCCGCCGTGGTGCCCTTCGGCGAGGTCACGTTCTGGCGGAGCACTTCGGCCGACAGGTCGGATTGATACAAAAGCTCGCCGGCGCCCTCGACCGTCGCGCGCGCCAGCTTCTCCGCCGACGCCTTGTCGAAGCCGACGGAGACGGCCGCGGCGGCCAGCGCTTCGACCATGTGGAAGACATATGCCGGACCTGAGCCTGAAACGGCGGTGGCCGAGTCGATCAGCGTTTCCTTCTCCACCCAGATGACGGCGCCGACGGCTTCCAGAAGCGTGGTGACCAGCTCCCTGCCCGCTTTGTCGACCTTCGCGTTGGCGATGGCGACGGTGACGCCGCGACCGACCTGCGCCGGCGTATTCGGAATGGTGCGCACGATGGCCATATCACCAAGCCCGGCGCGCAAATTCTTCAGCGTCGTCCCGGCCGCCACCGACAGCGCGATGGTGCCGTCATCCAGAAGCGGACGCAGACCTGGCAGGATGTCGGCGATGACCTGCGGCTTGACCGCAACCACGATGAGCCCGGCGGTAACGTTCGACGGCGGCGCCGCGTGAACCTTGATGCCCGCATCGGCGAGAAACGCCGCGCTGTCAGCCGGCGGCGCCGGATCGATGACCAGCGCGGCCCGTTTGTCGAGACCGCGATCGAGCCACCCCTTGAGGAGCGCGCTCCCCATCTTGCCGGCGCCGACAAGCCCCACCGGACGGGAGGCGGTGAAGCAAGGAAAGGTCATGGCGACCAGCATCTCCGGGAGGCGTCTTCGCGCGAAGGCCGGAACCTAGTACCCACGACCAGTGAAGAATAGCCTCCTCCGATTGTTGCCGGTCTTCGCCTTCGCGGAAACGGCAGGGAAAACTAGGCTGTCCCGGCCGTCTCGAAGAGCACCGTCTCCAGCGCCTCGGCTGCGTTCTTGCCGGCCCAGACGACGAACTGGAAGGCCTGGAAATACCGCTCGCAGGCTTCGATCGCCGTGTGCAGCAGCTTCTCTACCTGCGCGCTCGTCGGCTCGGCACCGCCGGAGAGCAGCAACGCCTGGCGGAACATGATCACGCCTTCCCGGGTCCACAGGTCGAAATGTCCGATCCACAGCTGCTCGTTGACACCGGAAAGCAGTCGCATGACTTCGGGCTCGCGCGCCCTCGGCACCTTTAGTTCGAAGGCGCAGGCGAGATGCACCGCCTCCTTTTCCTCCATCCACGAAAAGGAGACGTGATAGTCGCACCAGCCGCCGGCGACCGACACCGTTATCTCGTCATCGCCCGCCCGTTCGAAGGACCAGTCGTTCAACGCCGCGATCTGCTCGATGACGTCAACCGGATTCGATTGGCGCTCGTGCTCGAAGTCCAAGAGATTCATGAAGCAGCGATCCGCCCGGCTAGCGAGAAAAGGGACTGGTGGTAACGCAACAGGCACCGACGAATTATTGCCGGCAGGTCAGCGCTCCACTTTGCGCCCGCAGCGAATCTTCGTTGAGAATCAGTATATAGCCGGCCGCTTCCGACCGGCCACAATTGATTGTGGATGAGATTAATTCTGCACAGGCGATACGCTGCCGGAAACTAGGGCGTGCGCTCGCCGAGCATGCCTTCCAGCGCCTCGATACGCTTCTTCAGCACTTCGTTCTCGGCGCGCGCCTGCGAGGCCATCTCGCGCACCATCTCGAAATCCTCGCGCTTGACCAGGTCGAGATCGGCGACGAAGCGCTCCATCTGCGTGCGGAACAGCGTCTCGGCCTCGCGCTTGACGCCCTGCGCCACGCTTGCCGCATCGCCCATCAGCCGCGCCATTTCATCGAACATGCGGTTCGAGGTCTGCGTCATGGATCAATCTCCAGCAGCCGTTGGCGGCCACATTGATTACTATGGCCTTGCGCCCGCGCCGCTTCAAGCCGCTGGCGCCGGGCCGATCTTGACCCGGCAGGTGGCCCGGCGCAATTTGCGCCGCTTCTCGCAAAGGATCCTCTCTTGCCGCTGCTGGCGCTGCCCTTTCCGGCCATCGACCCGGTCCTCATCCAGGTCGGGCCGTTCGCGATCCGCTGGTATGCACTTTCCTATGTTGCGGGCATTTTCGTCGGCTGGTGGTATTGCAAGCGGCTGGTCGCCAACGCTCGCCTCTGGGGGAGCGCCGGACCGCCGTTGCGCCCCGTCGATGTCGACGATTTCGTGGTCTGGGCCACCCTCGGCATCGTCGTGGGCGGACGCCTCGGTTACATTCTCTTCTACGACCTGCCGCACTACCTCGCCGATCCGGCCGACATGTTGGCCGTTTGGCATGGCGGCATGTCGTTCCACGGCGGCTTCCTCGGCATGATGCTGGCGATGACGCTGTTCGCACGCTCGCGCGCCATCCCGGTGTGGTCGTTCATCGACGTGGTCGCGGCGGCGACGCCCATCGGGCTCTTCCTGGTGCGCCTTGCCAACTTCATCAACGGCGAACTCTTCGGCCGCGTCACCGACGTGCCGTGGGCGATGGTTTTCCCGAACGGCGGCGACCTGCCGCGCCATCCAAGCCAGCTTTACGAGGCGGCATTGGAGGGCGTCGTGCTTTTTCTAGTGCTGCGATTTGCCACCCACCGATTCCACAAGCTCGCCACGCACGGCTTCGTCTCGGGAGTGTTCTGCTGTGGCTACGGTGTCGCCCGCACCTTCAGCGAATTCTTCCGCCAGCCCGATATCCAGATCGGCTACCTCGCCGGCGGACTGACCGAAGGAATGCTGCTTTCCATCCCGATGATCCTGTTCGGCATCGGCCTCATGATATGGGCGGCTCGCCGGCCTGTCGCCGCGCCGCCGCGAGCGGAGAAAGCGTGACTCCTCTCGCGGAGAAGATTATCGCGCACGTTCGCGTTGCCGGCCCGATCACGGTTGCCGACTTCATGGCGCTTTGCCTGGCCGACCCGCAATACGGCTACTACATGCGCCGCGAACCGTTCGGCCGCGCCGGTGACTTCATCACCGCGCCCGAGGTAAGCCAGATATTCGGCGAGCTGATCGGCCTGTGGGCCGTCGCGGTCTGGGAGATGATGGGCGGGCCGAGCCCGTTCGTGCTGGCAGAACTCGGTCCCGGGCGCGGCACACTGATGGCAGACATGTTGCGCACCGCCCGCATCAAGCCGGATTTCCTGCGCGCCGCCGACATTCACCTCGTCGAGATCAGCCCGCGGCTCCGCGAGATCCAGAAAGCGACGCTCGCCAGCGCCACCACATCCATCCATTGGCACAACGCGGTCGACGATATTCCGGCAGGGCCGGCCATCATCGTCGCCAACGAATTCTTCGACGCCCTGCCGATCCGCCAGTTCCAGTGGACCGACAAGCGCTGGAGCGAGCGCATGGTCGGCCTCGCTGACGATGGACGACTGACCTTCGGCCTCGCGCCGGTCGAACAGCGCGCTCCCGGCGTGCCGCTGCCGGACGGCGCCATCGTCGAGGCTTCGCCGACCGGAAAGGCCACGATGACGGCCATCGCCGAGCGGTTGAAGCGCGCCGGCGGCGCGGCGCTGATCGTCGACTACGGCAATGCCCAACCCGGCCACGGCGACACGCTGCAGGCCGTGCGCGCCCATACGTATGACGATCCATTGGCGGCGCCGGGCGAAGCCGATGTGACGGCGCACGTGGATTTTACGGCACTCGGCCGTGCCGCAACGGTAGCCGGAGCACAAATCCGCCCGCTGATGGGTCAGGGCGAATTCCTCATCCGTCTCGGCCTCGTCGATCGTGCCAACGTGCTCGGCCGCGGCAAGGACAAGCCAACCCGCGACGCCATCGCCAAGGCGATCGAGCGCCTGGCGGCGCCGAAGGCGATGGGCACATTGTTCAAGGTGCTCGCGGTTTCCGCACCGGGACTGAAGCTGCCCGTGTTTGACCCGATCGAGATCGGAGCGGCGGCGCGATGATCCCTGCCATTAGGGATGAAAGACTCGCCCTCCCCGGCATTAGCCACGGCTTCTTCACCCGCGGAGGCGGCGTTTCATCGGGGATCTACGCCAGTCTCAATTGCGGCATCGGCTCCAATGACGATCGCGGGTTCGTCATGGAGAACCGGGCGCGGGTGGCGACTGCGATCGGCGCACTCCCCGAAAAGCTTGCCACGCCGTATCAGGTGCACAGCACGATCGCGGTAACGGTCGACGAAGTCTGGGCTCCCGGCAGCGGACCCAAAGCCGACGCCCTTGTCACCAACCGGCCGGGGATTGCGTTGGGTGTTGGCACTGCCGACTGCGGTCCGCTGCTCCTTGCCGACGCCGAGGCCGGCGTCATCGGCGCCGCCCATTCCGGCTGGCGCGGCGCGCTTGCCGGTGTCGGCGAGGCCTGCGTCGTCGCGATGGAGAGGCTTGGCGCCCGGCGCGAGCGTGTCGTGGCGGTGCTCGGGCCGACGATCAGCCAGGCGAACTATGAAGTGGGCGTCGATGTGCGCGACCGCTTCATTGCCGATCATCCCGGTAACGCGCGCTTCTTCGCGCCCTCGCCGCGCGCCGACCACTTCCTGTTCGATCTGCCTGGCGCCATCGTCGCTCGCCTGAACGCCGTAGGCATCGCCGCCTCAAGCGTCGGTCTCTGCACCTATGCCGACCCGGAGCGGTTCTTCTCCTACCGCCGCACGACGCACCGAAACGAAGCCGACTATGGCCGGCTCCTCTCGGTGATCATGCTGGCAGGCTAGATTTCGCCTGAGCGCGGGTTGTCCAGCCAATCGAGGACAACGTCGGCGACCTGCTCCCATCCGGGCATCGAGCAGAGGAAGTGCGAACGATCCGGGAAATACTTCAGGGCCGTGATGGCGGGCGATGCCGTCTGCTTGGCATAGCAACCGCGCACCGACGTTGCGGTGACCGTCTTGTCATTGCCGCCGGCGGTGTACAGGAGAGGCACCTTGCGCCGCATCGGGTCGATGGCATTGCCCCTGTTAAGGACTTCGTCGAAGTACAGCTTGCCCGGCGTGGGCGCCACGTATTTGTCGTAGGCGGCGCGCGCCTCGGCTTCCGGCATTCCGTTCGCGAATGTCGTGAAGAATGTCTGGAACGGCATCGTGTGGACTTTCTTCCACGCGTTCCAGCCAAACAGCACCGGCAGTGCGCCAAGAACGGGCCCAAGACCCGGCATGACGCCCTTGAACGGCGCCGGGTCGATGGCGACACCGGCGCTGCCGAGGCCGCGGTTCAGCATGATTTGCGTGAAAAGGCCGCCGAAGGAGTGCCCGACAATGACCGGCGGGGTTGGTTTTGCGCGAATGATCTTTTCGTAGTGATCGGCGATCTCGTTGATCCCGACGTCGCTGAGCGCCGCCGGCGGATTGCGCCTGAGGTCAGCGAGCGTCATGTTTTCGTGCGGCCACGGCGGCGCCTCGACATCGTAGCCACGCGCCTGGAACCGGGTGGTGAACTTGTCCCAGGACGCTGGCGTCAGCCACGCACCGTGAATGAATACGACCGGCTTTCCCATTGATTTCGCCCCTCAGGTTGGTCAGCTGTCAGGTGCAACCTTAGCCGAGCATTGTGCAGCGCGATACGAACGATATGGAATGCGGCGCGGATTGCCGGTACACCAAGCGGGAAACCGTGGCAGCGCACGAGACAACCCGATGTATCGCTCGACCAACAGCTTTCTTCGCCTCGCGACGATCTTGCTTGCCACGGTGACGATCGCCGGATGCATGGCGATTCCGGCGCCGCAGTTTGGGCCGGGTCCGCCGCCGATGCTGACACCGAAGAAGGCGCATACGCTGGGGGCCGCGCCGGTCACCGGGCCTGCCGTCCGCTTCGCCTTCGCCACGGTGACGGGGGTACCGGCCGAATTGCGTTTCCTGCTCGAGGACGACCTAAAACGCTACGCCACCACGCGCCAGCTGGCGATCGTCCCCATGGGCGACCCGACCGCCACCTATCAGGTAAAAGGCTACCTTTCCGCCGTCGGCGGCACGTCCGGCACGCTGCTGGTCTACATCTGGGATGTCGCGAATCTGTCCGGCACCCCGCTGCATCGCATCTCCGGCCAGGAGACCGCAGGCGGAAGCGAAGCCGATCCCTGGGCCGGTATCACCTCGGTCGAGATCGACGAGGCCGCGCGCGAGACCGTCGACAAGTTGGCCGACTGGATCCACGGCTGACGGCCTGCCGCCGCTCGCCCACGAGCGCGGGCGTTGCCAGAGCGGCCTCGGCATTGCTACAAGGCCGCGGCATCCAGCCGGTCCTTAGCCGGATTCGGAACCGGTTCATCGGGACCGGGTCGCTACGCTCCCCCAGGGGGGCGCCCACTACGGGCCAAGGCATGAAACTGGTCGCCGGAAATTCCAATCGCGCCCTCGCCGAGGCGATCGCGGCCTATCTGGAGATTCCCCTCGCCAAATGCTCCGTGCGGCGTTTCGCCGATCAGGAGATTTTCGTCGAAATCCAGGAAAACGTGCGCGGCGAGGATCTTTTCGTGATCCAGTCGACCAGCTTTCCGGCGAACGACAACCTGATGGAATTGCTGATCATCATGGATGCGGCGCGGCGCGCCTCCGCCCGGCGCGTCACCGCAGTCATTCCCTACTTCGGCTATGCCCGCCAGGACCGCAAGCCCTCGGCACGCACTCCGATTTCGGCAAAGCTGGTCGCCAACCTCATCACCCGCGCCGGCGCCGACCGTGTTCTGACGCTCGATCTCCACGCCGGGCAGATCCAGGGCTTTTTCGATATCCCGACCGACAATCTTTATTCCGTGCCGGTGATGACCCGCGACATCAAGGCTCACCACGACATCTCCAACATTACCGTCGTCTCACCCGATGTCGGCGGCGTCGTTCGCGCCCGCGCGCTCGCCAAGCGCATCGATGCGGCGCTCGCCATCGTCGACAAGCGGCGTGAGCGGCCCGGTGAATCGGAAGTGATGAACATTATCGGCAACGTCGCCGGCCGGCGCTGCATCCTGTTCGACGACATCGTCGATTCGGGCGGCACGCTGTGCAACGCTGCCGAAGCACTGATGAGCGCGGGCGCGGCTTCGGTGCTGGCTTACATCACCCACGGCGTGCTGTCCGGCGGTGCGGTCGCGCGCATCACCGCATCCAGGATCGAGGAACTTGTAATCACCGACTCGATCCAGCCGACCGAGGCGATTCTCGCCGCCCCGAACATCCGCGTCTGCCCTATCGCTCCGCTGATCGGCGAAGCCATTACGCGGACCGCGAGCGAGAAATCGGTGTCGAGTTTGTTCGACTGAAACCCCGCCGGGCCACGTGACCGCAGCTCGGCGGTAATTCTCAGTACTTCTTTGGATGCATCGGATGCATCGGCATCATCGACGGGCGCTTCGGGTAGGTCCAATGGCAAACCGTCCCGACGGCGACCTTGCGGTGAGGGCGCCACTCGTATTTGGTCCGGCACACCTGAATGGCGCGGCGGCCATTGTGCCACATCGAATGGCTGACGTTCGGACCGAAGGTGAAGGACAGGCTTGCCGCCGAGGCGGGCGCGGAAAGCGAAACGGAACTGACGACTGCCAAGGCCACTGCGGCCAAGCCTCCGCTCAGAGTCTTGCTAAGCATGGGATTACTCCAGGTTCAGAGGGAATAGTGCGCGACGTGGAGCAGCAACGGCTCGCTCGCCGATAGGTTCCGACATTTCGCCCTTGGCAGCGACCGATCCCATCGCCCCGGCGCCAGGGCTTCGTCTTGCCCTTGCGCGCCGCTTCCCCTATAAGCCCGCCACCCGCGCCGACACCCCTGGAGGCACGCGGCACTAACCATATTCAAGGAGTTGTCCGATGGGCCAGACATACGAGCTCTCGGCGACGGTTCGCGAGAAGGTAGGCAAGGGGGCCGCCCGCTCGGTTCGTCGTCAAGGCATGATTCCCGCCGTCATCTATGGCGGCAACCAAGCCCCGCAGTCGATCAATCTTTCGCAGCGTGACATCACGTTCAAGATTCACGGCGGCGGATTCTATACGACCGTGGCGACGATAGACGTCGACGGGAAGAAGACGCGCGTATTGCCGCGCGATTTCCAGATCGACCCGATGACCGAGAAGCCAATGCACGTCGACTTCATGCGTGTTACCGCCGGTTCGACCGTCACTATTGAGGTTCCTGTACAGTTCATCAATGAGAGCGCCGCCCCCGGCATTCGCCGCGGTGGTGTGCTCAATATCGTGCGCCACCGCATTGCGCTGGTTGTGCCGGTCGATGCCATCCCTGAAAAAATTGTCGCCGACCTGACCGGCCTCGACATCACCGACTCGCTGCACATTTCGAAGATCACGCTGCCCGAGGGCACGCGACCGACCATTCGTGACCGCGACTTCACCGTCGCCACGATCGCGGCGCCGGCGGCCGTGAAGGAAGAAATGAAAGCCGCCGCCGAAGCCGCCGCAGCCGCCAAGGCCGCCGCAGCCGCAGCTCTCGAGGCCGGCACCGAGGAAGGCGCGGAAGGTGCCGCCCCTGGCGCGGCTCCCGCCGAAGGTGCGGCCGCCGGTGGCGATGCCAAGCCGGCCGCCGGCGCGGCACCGGCCGCAGGCGCCAAGGGTGGTGCGTCCGGCGGAAAGAAGTAGGGGTAACGCCCCGGCTTCTCCCCAGGGGAGACGGGTCAGATGCTGCTCATCGTCGGTCTCGGCAACCCCGGACCGGACTACGCCAGGAACCGCCACAACGTCGGCTTCATTGCCGTCGACGCGATACAACGCCGCCACGGCTTCCCGTCGTGGCGACGGCGTTTCCAGGGAGATGCCGCCGAGAGCACCCTCGCCGGCGAGAAGGTCCTTCTCCTCAAGCCGCAGACATTCATGAACGAGTCGGGCCGTTCGGTGCAGGAAGCGGCGCACTTCTACAAGATCGACCCGAAGGACATCCTGGTCATCCACGACGAGGTTGACCTGCCGCCGGGCAAGACGCGCATGAAGATTGGCGGCGCCGCCGCCGGGCACAATGGCCTCCGCTCGATCGATGCGTCCATCGGCGACGGCTATCGGCGGCTGCGCATCGGCATCGGCCATCCCGGCGTCAAGGCCGCCGTTCCCCACTACGTGCTGCATGATTTTCCCAAGGAAGACGCCGAATGGCTGGTGCCGCTGATCGACACGATCGCGGACAACGCCGCGCTGCTCGCCGAAGGCAAGGACAACACATTCGCCAACCGGCTGCACGCGGCGGGCAATTCGGCCGCCGACATGCCCGACCCACCCAAAGGCACGCCCGTTGCGATGCCGGCGAAGATAGCCCCCGTATCGCCCGAACCGGACAAACGCCATGGTCCGTTCGCGGGGCTTAAAAAGCTGTTCGGTGGCTGACGCGGCGGCGACGTAACCGGAGACAAGCCGATGCGCCGCAGTTCGGCCGCTTTGGGAAGCGCTGCTTTCTTCATTCTCACACCCGGAACGGTCGCGGGCGCACTTCCGCTGTGGATCTCCGGCGCCCAGCTCCCCATGCCGTTCCACGGCTATCAGGCCGTCCAGGCTCTGGGAGCGATACTGATTGCCGGCGGAGTTGTATCGCTAGCCGTGTCCTTCGTGCGTTTTGTCCGGGAGGGTCGGGGCACACCGGCGCCCATCGCGCCGACGGCTTCTCTTGTCGTCGGCGGACAGTACCGCCATGTCCGCAACCCCATGTACGTCGCGGTGCTCTGTATCATCCTCGGGCAGGCGCTTTTCTTCGTCAGCGTCGGGGTCCTCGCGTACGCGGCCCTCGTCCTCGCCGCGGTTCATACATTCGTGGTGCTCTATGAGGAACCGACGCTCCGCGAGACCTACGGTGCGCAATACGAGACCTATGTGCGTAGCGTGCCGCGCTGGATTCCCCGGGTAACGCCGTGGCATCCCGCGCCTTGACACACGCGCCGAAACCATCATCTTCCGCCCGCTCTTCCGTCCCCCGAAATAGTTGACGCCAATGGGTTTTCGCTGCGGCATCGTCGGCCTACCGAACGTAGGCAAGTCGACGCTCTTCAACGCGCTGACGCGGACCGCCCTGGCGCAGGCGGCGAACTATCCCTTCTGCACGATCGAGCCGAATACCGGCGAGGTAGCGGTGCCGGATTCCCGCCTCGACGCGCTGGCAGCGATTGGCAAGTCGGCGCAGATCGTGCCGACGCGCATCTCGTTCGTCGACATCGCCGGCCTCGTGCGCGGCGCCTCCAAGGGCGAAGGTCTCGGCAACCAGTTCCTCGCCAACATCCGCGAGGTTGACGCCAACATTCACGTGCTGCGCTGCTTCGAGGGAACGGATGTGACGCACGTCGAGGGTCGCGTTGACCCGGTCGCCGACGCCGACACGGTCAACACCGAACTGATGCTGGCCGACCTCGCCAGCCTCGAGCGACGCGTGACGCCGCTGCGCAAGAAGGCCCAGGCCGGCGACAAGGAAGCCAAGGCCGAGGTGGCGCTGATGGACGCGGCGCTCGCCCTCCTCTCCGCCGGCAAACCGGCGCGGCTGGTCGTGGTGCCGAAGGGCGAGGACGCCGCCTTCCGGGGGCTGAACCTGCTGACGGCGAAGCCGATCCTCTACGTCGCCAACGTCGACGAGGCCTCTGCCGCATTGGGCAACAGGCACTCCGAGGCGGCGGCAAAGATGGCGTCAAGCGAAGGCGCCGGCTTCGTCGTGATCTCGGCGGCGATCGAGGCCGAGATCGCGCAGCTTCCCGACGCCGAGCAGAAGGAATTCCTGGCCACCATCGGCCTCGACGAAGCTGGCCTCGACCGGCTCATCCGTGCCGGCTACGCCCTCCTCGGCCTGATCACGTTTTTCACCGTCGGCCCAAAGGAAGCCCGCGCCTGGACCGTCCCGCGGGGCGCGCGGGCCCCGCAGGCCGCCGGCACGATCCATACCGACTTCGAGAAGGGCTTTATCCGCGCCCAGACCATCGCCTACGACGATTACATCCGGCTGGGCGGCGAGCAAGGCGCCAAGGACGCCGGCAAGGCGCGCGACGAAGGCAAGGAATATGTTGTCGCCGACGGCGACGTGATGCTGTTCAAGTTCAACGTCTAGTGAGCCCGGTCGCAGAACGCGACTGGCCGCCCTCATATCTCCGCCTATATAATAGACAGGCGCGAGTGTCGTGGAACGGCAGCGGAGGCAACAATGAAAAAGGCATATTCGATGGTCGCCCTCTTGGCGGCAGCAGTGGTTGCTGCGAGCCAGACGGCAATTGCCGCCCAGTCATGGCAAAACGGAGTCTCGCAGGGTCCCCCGGACACCACCGGCCGGCTTGAACTTGGCATTGATGTCTCGAATGCCGGCAACGGACCGGAGGGGGCGAAAGAATTTCTGCACAGGCTCAGCCCCGAACGCCAGCGCGGGCTGGTCAATGGCTGCCGGGCAATGCTCAACAATCCGTATTTCGCGCCGCAGAACCTGATCATGTTCTGTCAGAACTTGGTCAGTGTGACGCAGAACTTCCCGAAGGTACCGCCGCCGATTTCAAGGAAGGGCGGCTAGCAGGACGCGACGTTGCGGACGGAGCCTCAGTCGGTGGCCGGCTCCGGCGGTGGCTCCCTGCGGGCTTGGTCTTCCCAAATGCGGAAGTCTGGATCGGTCAGCACCGCCTCCATGTAGGCGGCGCCCGTGGCGCCAAGTTTGACCCCGTAGGTGCGGAAGCGGGTGACCACGGGCGCGTACATGGCATCTGCCACCGTCCAGTGGCCGAACAGAAATGGGCCGCCGGCGCTTTTGCCCCAGCGCTCGCGCGCGTCACGCCACATCTTTTCAATCCGCGCGATGTCGGCATTGGCCTGCGGGTTGTCGGGATTGCGCAGACGCTCGAGTAGCGCCATCGACAGGTATTCGCGCAACGGCCGGAAGCCGGAATGCATCTCGGCCGAGATCGATCGGGCAAAGGCGCGCGCCGCAGGCTCCTGCGGCCATAGTCGCGCCGCCGGAAAAGTCTCGGCAAGATATTCGCCTATGGCAAGCGAATCCCACACCTTGATCTCCCTGCCCTCGCGCTTGTGGATAAGGAAGGGCACCTTGCCGGTCGGCGAAAGCTGGCTAAGCGTCGCCTTGCCTTCGCGCGTACGATAGCGCACCAGCGTCTCGTCGAAGGACACGCCGCTCTTCTTCATCGGCAGCCAGCCGCGCATCGACCATGACGAAAGCGTGCGGTAGCCGATGTAGATGTGAAAGTCTGCCATGCGAGATTCAGTGTCCTTCAAAACTGACGAGCGTGTGCACTTTGACGTGCATCGCCGCGACGCGATGAGCACCGCCGAGTTCGGGCAGATCGACGATGAAGCTGGCGGCGACAATCACCCCGCCGGTGCGGCGGATGAGCTCGACGGCTGCAGCCGCCGTCCCGCCAGTGGCGATGAGGTCGTCAATGAGAAGGACGCGCGCGCCCTGTGCAATCGCGTCGGCGTGAATCTCAATGATACCGACGCCGTACTCCAGGCTGTATTCCTGCCCGATCGTGCGCGACGGCAGCTTGCCCTTCTTGCGGATGGGAATGAAGCCGCGGCCGAGCGCATTGGCGACGGCGCCACCCAGGATAAAACCGCGCGCTTCGATGCCGGCTACGCAATCGACGCCCGCGTCGGCGAACGGTCGCGCCAGCCCGTCGACGGCGGCGCGCAAACCGGCCGGATCGGCGATCAGGGTCGTAATATCGCGGAAAAGAATGCCGGCTTTCGGATAGTCGGGGATCGTCCTGATCAGCGACTTGATGTCGACCCCGGCCATGGGTTTCCCGGAATTTTGCGGGCGCTCGGCGGGGCGCCGCCGTCACCCATCCCGCTCATAGCAAACGCGAGGGGCCTCCGCCACACCGCTGGCCCCACGGCCACGCTTTCTCGGCCCCGGGACGGTCGACTTGATAAGCCAGCGTTGCTCAACCGACGCAGCGTTACCTTAAGTTTCATCTTGGCAATTGAGGCGGTTTGCGGGCAATCCGCCGCATCGTAAACGAAGTGTTAGATGCGGTCGGAGGAGGCTCTCTGATCGGGGTATTGTCATGTTCAAGTCTGTTCGCGTCACAGTAGCGGCGCTTGCGTTCGTCGGGGTCGGCCTCGCGCCGGTTGTTGCTAACGCCACTGCCGGTCCCTGCATTCCCTGGTGGTGCCATCCCTGCCCGCCCAAGGTTGCTCCGGGCGCGGATCTGTCGCTCGGTATCGCCTGGGCGCTCACCTTCTTCCTGTGCGCCGGCATGAGCGTTGGCCAGCAGGACGTCTGGGCGAAGAACCATCACACTACCGTTAGCGGGCGGGACCGCCGGCACGGAATGTTCGCCTGTGCAATTCCGGGTCTCGGCTTCTACAACCTGACCC
>Ga0208849_1001082_pt1 | contig 20761 bp, 24 predicted proteins | sample NGESurdeep072012_10_FD_184470 | JGI IMG/M metagenome (GOLD analysis project Ga0208849, IMG submission 184470) | Arctic peat soil microbial communities from Barrow, Alaska - NGEE Surface sample 53-3 deep-072012 (SPAdes) | ecosystem: Environmental > Terrestrial > Soil > Wetlands > Peat ... | reverse complement strand
CGCCAAACCACCGTGACGGTGTCGTTCATCGCACGCGTGCGGATGCCGAGAAGGACAACGAGCATTTCGACGGTAAGACGACGGAATAGGAGAAGTCTCTAACATGTCAGGTGCTCGACGTGCAGGTCAACAATCAGGCCGAGGCCCGTGGGGCAATTCCGCAAGCCTCGCAATGGCTCGCGCAATTCCGGCCGAGAGCGACGAACGTGGGAACGCGAGCCTCGGCCGATGCAGCTTCTCGGGCTGGCGCTGATAGGGGGTTTCATTACCGGGAGAAATTCGGCAGGCGAGGCGATCCCAAAGGGCGCGCAGTGCTTCGTCCTGGCGAATGGCAGTTGAAATCACTCAATCCGATTCGGTCGGCCCTGGCGCCGACCAGGAGATGAGGAGGCGCAAGCTGATACCAGCACAGCATCCCGACGCCAAGGCGTTTATTCCCGCCTCGGTCTTGCTGCAGCGGCTGCATGACGAGGCGCCGACCGATCACTTTACCCTGGGCTGGCTAATGAGCCGCCTGCACAAGCGCTCCTTCGGCCTCATCATGCTCCTGCTCGCCGTGGTTGCAATCGCACCGGGTGTCTCGATCGTAGCCGGCCTGCTGCTCATGATCCCCGCGTTCCAGATGATCGCGGGCCAGCACATGCCGGTGTTCCCGCGCCGCATCGCCGTCCGTCCATTGCCGACGCGGCACCTCGCCGCTCTGGTGCAGCGAGCCGTGCCAGTGCTGAGATATCTCGAGAAGCTTATCCATCCGCGCTGGCCCACTCCGCTCGATTCGACCAAGCGTCTCGTCGGCGCCGTCGTCGTGCTGCTGAACATCACCCTGCTATTCACTCCGGTCCCTCTGAGCAACGTCGTCCCCGCCCTCGTGATCGCGCTGATCTCGCTGGCCTATCTCGAGGAGGACGGACTCCTGCTCTCGATAGCCCTGCTGGCCAGCGTCATCGTGCTGGCGGTCGAGTTTGCGGCGGTCTGGGAGACGATCCTCGGCGCGAAATGGATCTTCGGCCTCTGGCGCGTGGCGACAGGCTTTTCCCCTGACCTCTCCGCACAGACCAAGCATCTGATCTGATCGACCCGAACGGTTGTGTGCGATATTCTTGAGCTATTTGCGCGACTCGTGAGTTCGGCTAGTCCATACACGATGAGACTTGGCCTGCCTATTGGCTTACGGTGATCCGAACCACGACCAAAAAAATAGCGGTATTGTCTGCCATAAAACAAACAACCCCGGTGTGGGGGACACCGAGGCCGATTGATTTTACGTATGTCTCACGTCTTATGTACCTGCGAGGGGGGGCATCATAGGCCATAATTCGCTCTTTAATTTTTAGCACATCAACATTGGGTATCTTTGATCTACGTCAAGTGGATCGAATAGTCCTCGACTGGAGGAGCCCCCGAAGCACGACGCGCGACTTCCGACGCACTACGGCGTCCATTTAGCGATGGGCGGCAACAACCCAACGCGATCTCAAGCCTCCAAGCCCATTCTGGGATGCAAGAGATGATGGCCGGGGGGTTAAGAGTCCCGGCCTCAGTTAGCTGCTACTTGAGGGCAGAAAACCAACTATCAATGTCCTTGCGAACCTGATCTTTCGCAAAACCATATCGCTGTTGCAGCCGGCCTTCGAGCTGGTCGCGTTTGCCGTTGATCGCAGTGAGATCGTCGTCGGTAAGCTTGCCCCATTTTTCCTTCACTTTGCCTCGGAACTCTTTCCAGTTACCTTCAACTCGGTTCCAGTCCATGGTTTATCTCCATATTTCAGATTAAACAGTGCGGACGCGCCGTCGCGGTCGGCTGAACCCTAGAGCGCGAATCGTGATTCCGGGCGATCGCACTCTAGAGTTCATTGCAGGTGCGTTAATAGCTAGATCCAAACAACAACGCTAATCGTGTCCTTAATACCGATAGTAGTAGCCGCGGCGATATGGATAGGGGGTGCCATAGTAGCCGGGCGCGTAGTAGCCCGGCCCATAGTAGCCAGACCCATAGTAGCCAGGCCCATAGGCCCCATAGGCCCCATAGGCAGAGGCGCCAGCCACAGCACCCAAGATGCCAAGGCCAATTGCGGCCCCCGGATTGCCGAAATAGCCGCGACCGCGATAATGGCGATAGCGGACGTCAGTCACCCCTGACGACGGAGCCGCTTGTTTCAAAATCGTCATGCTTGACGAAATCGGAGCAGCCCACGAAGGGGGCACCGAGCCGAGCATCACCGCACCGACGACCGCGACGGCGACCGCGCGTTTCGTTGTCTGCTTGTTCATAACCGTATCCTCTCGTTTTTGGAAACCCCAAGCGGCAAATCTCTTGTTTGCCGCTGGCCGCCTTCGTTGTTGCCACTTTGTAAATTCAATCCACCTGATGGTTGACAGAGCTTCTCAACGTGAGGGCTCTCTTCAAGGCGGCTACTTGGCGCAAGTTCTGTCAGCCTTCAAAGCCGTCTCTGCTGATGCCTTTGTCGAGTGAGCAGCACCGACAACCTTCATGCTGCCGCCAGCAACAGGCTGGGTCTCGACGATTTGGCATTTCATAGTCGCGGTATCTTGAGCCAAGTAGAACGATGGCGGCGCTTGGCCGACGGTCTTGGCGGTTTCAGCCGCGAATGAAGGTGCAGAGAATGCGACGATGGCGACCGTCGCTAAGAGAATTGTCTTCATGGTGTTCACCAATTGTTGTGCGTCCGACATCGGACGAGTGGCAAACAAGGTCAGCCGGCAACAGTTCCCTCCCTACCCCGCGAAATAAGGTCGAGCAGATTGATCTGCATCAAAGACAAATCCAAAGCTTAAGAGTGCCGTCGTCTTTTTAGCTTTCACGGGAATTAGTCCTACTCCTCAGATCGATGACTTTCTAAGCGAGGAGTTGACGATCACGATGTTGGCACTTTGGCTCAGTTGAAGAAAATAGCAATTCCAACCGTAATTCAAATTGATCTGCGTCAAGCTCTGAGTTCGAATGTAGCGTCTCAATCCCTCCTATTGAAAATGCGAGACGAAGGCTTGGTGAAATTCGATATTCGCAAGAGGCGATGGCTCGTCGGATGATCCACGAAATTGCTGCGGGAATTGCTGCGAGAGGAGCAGCCTCAGCCGCTCCTACAACCAGGGGTCAAACAATGCGGTCTCTAGCCTACTACGTCACGCTCTTGCTTCTTACCTGTACAAGTGAAGCAACATTCGCGGCAGATGCCGAACATGGGTCAACTTTGGCACAACGTTGGTGCGCGTCTTGCCACGTTATATCAAGTGCTCAGCGTGTGGAAATTGATCATAGCCCGTCATTCGCATCGATCGCCCAGAGAGCGGATTTCAGTGCTGAGAAGCTCGCCTTTTTCCTACTCGAGCCGCATCCGAAAATGCCGAACATGTCACTAAGCCGCAAGGAAGCTGACGACCTTGCTGCCTACATTGCCGAACTGCGACGGTGAGATTTCGTAATCGGTGCTTCCGCTTACCGCGTAAGCAGGTCTGTTGGACACGGTCGTAACACAAGCGCTGCCTTCTGTGGGCGATTGGCGATTGCGCTAGCATGAAGCGGGCGGAGCTTCTTGCTTGAAGGGCGGCAAACTGAGACAGACCTATCTGGCCATCAGAAAGCTCTCATCGATATCGCACGGGATGCACTTATAGGGGCGCAGCTCGAATTTAGGACCACTTGGTTCTATGAGGGTCAGGTTCATCTGCTTGCCGCACTGTAGGCACGGCAGCTCTGTAATTTGAAAATGGGCGCAACATGGCGTCGGGAGCGGGATTTGCATGGTATGCCCACCTTTTCAAATGTGCGAACCGCATCTCGATCTTTTTGCGCTCCCGCCGTGATTGCTCGAAGGCCTCGGTGCCAGCGAACGACCGGGCAAGGTCTCGAGCATGCTCATGGATGTCGCGCGGGATCTTGCGCGATGGTCCCTTTGGGCGGCACTGCGGCTTGAGTGGGCATACATCGTTCTGCTTTGCAGCCGCCGCGGCAACGCCGACGATCAGCTCGCCGTCGAGATGATTCCGTCGTTGGCTCCAAGTACCGCGGCCCGCAGCCATCCGGTGCGGTCAACGAGATGTTTTTCCGGATGGTTACGAAGGCGGCTAATCGCTCGCTCCCGTCGACGCATCGCGCATCACGGCTAGCTCCTCGCTTTTTCGAGCATTCCGGGAAACAGCACGGTAAATCGCGCGCCTTGGCCGTCGTACCCTCGGCCGATCCGCAATTCACCGTCAATCTGCCTGACGAAAGATCGAATAATCCTCATCCCCAGTCCTGTGCTGGCGTCGGGGTCGAACCCCTCCGGCAAAGTCGGACCATCATTGGAAACCGAAAGCGCGTAGCCATATTCCGGATTCCGCTCCAGCCTTATGGCGATCCGGCTCTTGCCGTACTTCGCTGCATTCGTGATCAGCTCGCTGGCGATGAAGCCGAGTGGAATGGCGGTGGCGGCCGGCAGATTGATTTCAACGCCCTCGACGATAACCTGCTCCGGGGACTCTGCCGAGGATACCATAGTAGAGAAGTCGCGACTAAATTCCGCAAGGAATTTCTTGAATTCTATTGTTTGCACGCCCTCGTAGGAATTAAGCCGATTGTGGATTCGCGCAATCATGGCAACGCGATTGGCGGCAACGGCCAATTGCTTGCCCGCTTCTGCATTGGTTGACCCCCGGCTCTGCAACGAAAGCAGGCTGATTGCCATCTGAAGATCGTTCAACAGACGATGATCGGACTCCTTTTTCAATAGCTCTTGTCTCTGGATCATTTCGTCTTTTTGACAAAGCCGCTCCTCACTTTCCGCCAGAGCATCGCGCAGACGTATTTCTAATGATCTACACTGGATCAACTCGCGCTCGCAGGTCTCGGTCGTGCGGCGCGCCGGGTTTGCGGAAATGGTCGTCAGCGGGCGCGACAAAGGCTCGCTGCCCTGGTCGTCAGCGTTGCGAACATCTTGCGGAATTGCTGCCCGATTGTTCATATCTCAGGCTGCGCCCGAGACCGCCGGATCACATTGATCCAGGTCAAGTCTGTGTCGGGTGCCGGACGATGCCCTGAACCGCGGCAGATAGCGGTAGCGTTTTCGCCTTCACCATCGATCTGGTCCAGCGCCAGAAGCAGGGATGCCACGCGGTTCGCTGAAGCGGCCCACTCCGCAAGGCGCCGCATAATTGTCCGTGAACCAACTGAACGCGCCCAGCACGACGACGAACGCTGCAGCTGCCTGGACAACCGCGCCGAGGTTCATCGTTCCCGCGAGATATTTCGGGGTACATAGCAGCAAGCCGACGACGGGCGTGATCAAAAGGCTCGTATAGGTGATCAGGGTCAACCGCATCAGCTGCCAGCAATAGATCCGCCAAATTTCGATCACCGCCTTCAATGCCGCGCCGATGGCATGACGTCCGTCCTTTTTGCCATCCGCCAGCGCTGTGCCTTCGCCGCTTTTCGCGCAGGTGGGTCCCGATCGATCTCAACTCGGCTTCGGTTCGTTTGTTTTCTTCTAGCACGCGGGTCAGGTGACGGGCGATCAGCAACGTGGCGGCAGAAAGCAGCGCCAACGACAGCGGGCGGCTCAGCAGTTCCGCGAGCTCCTCTGTGACCATATTGACGACGAACTGCTTATTCGCGAGCAGAACTCGTTCCGACGGGGGCTTGATGTACATCAATAGCGCCAGCCGGCAAGAAGGTTAGTTACTGCTATCTTGTTCGAAGGCCGCCATGTCCTATGCAACGTTGATGGTCTATGTTGACGCCGACCACTTCCCGGACCAGCGGATACGCTTGGCCGTAGGTCTCGCCGACAAATTTTCCGCAACGTTGATCGGTTTGTCGGCTCTCGGGATCAGGCCGCCATTTGTGGCCGAGGGTGTTGTGATCGTCCACAGTGTAACGGAGCTCGACATCAACGAGATGACGGGCAAGCTTGCTGACACAGAAAACCGGTTTCGTGGTGTTGCCGGCGCGGAACATCGCAAGCTCGAATGGCGATCGATGCTGGATTTCCCAATAGACGCGCTGACCCGAGAAGCACGAAGCGCCGATTTGATCGTTATCGGACAGAGCAGGGGGTTAGGAGATGTCTATAGATCCCTTGATAGCGGCAGAGCGGTTCTGGGTATGGGTCGTCCTACGTTAATTGTGCCTGACGGAGTGACTTCGTTACGAGCAGATCATATCGTAATTGGTTGGAAGGATACTCGCGAAGCACGACGGGCCGTACAGGACTCGCTTCCGTTCTTCCACGAGGCCACACGTGTTACAATCGTCGAAATTTGCGGAGCCGATGACAAGGACGCCGCGCGCGGCCATGTCGATGACGTGGTTCGCTATCTGACGCGGCACCGAATTAAATGTGATCCCCGAATTGTTGTTCACCAAGAAGGATCGGGCGCAGCTCAACTCATCAAGCTTGCGCAGGACGAGGGCGCCGATCTACTCGTCACCGGTGCTTACGGGCACAGCCGCGTCAACGAGTGGATTTTTGGTGGAATAACCCGTGACCTGCTCACCACAAGTCCGATCTGCTGCCTCTTGTCTCACTGAGAGAGATCGTTTTGGTAAGCTCGTGATTATCTTAATTCGGCTAATGGGTGTCGGGTTTGCGACTGATCTGTCCTGCCGGCATAACGTAACATTCATTGATATGGTCACTGCCCGGACTGGCGAACGGTTTCCTGCGGGAGTGAAGAATTTCGTCAAATCAAATTCGAGTCTTTTGCCTCGCTGCCTCCCGTCGCGGTCAGGTGTCATGAGAGCAGGCGCCAAATCCGTTCTGGTGAGAACTGGGCACTTGGCTTATCGCCCGTCTTCCGAAGTCCCGCGTGCGGAGCGCGCCCAGCAAAGCCCGCCTCTGGAGCTTGAGCTCAAACTCGACGTGACCGCTGACGATATCGAAACAGTAAGAAACCATCCGTCGTTTCGTCATCGGCTGAAGAAGTTGGGCGTTAAACGCGAGCTGGTTTCTGTCTATCTTGATACCAAGGACCGTGCCCTTCGACGGCATGCGTTTTCGTTCAGGCTGCGTCGCGACGGTGACCGGCTGACCCAGACGATCAAAGGGATGCGCCGCGGTGTTTTGGAACGTGCTGAGTGGGAAACGCCATATCGGACTGGAGATCGCGATCATCACGGTTCGATGGAGGCGTTATTCGAGCAACTGTCAGATCAGAAATTTCCCACCGCGTTAAAGGCAATCTTCAAGACAAAGATTGAACGTACGACCTATCGCGTCGGGGGCATTGAGGTTGCCTTGGACAAAGGCCGGGTTATCGCCGGCCGGCGTTTCGCACCGGTCCATGAAATCGAGCTGGAGTTGAAAGATGGAGATCGCGCCGCGCTGTTCGCCCTTGCGAGAGAAATTTCAAAAATCGTGCCGACGGAAATATCCGTCAAATCCAAGTCAGAACGCGGCTACGATCTCTTAGAAGGGGGAAAGCCCCGCGCTATTATGGCGACTGAAACTGTACTGCCCCCATCCGTCACAGCGGCTGAGGCATTTCAGATTGTCTGCAATTCCTGCCTATGTCAGCTCATAGCCAATAAGGCCGGCATTCTGGCGTCCGTATCCGAGGCGCTTCATCAGATGCGCGTCGCCATAAGGCGGCTCCAGGCGGCCATGAAGCTCTTCTCCGAAATCGCGTCCGGCCGGCCGGCTGAACACATTGCTAAGGAACTTAAGTGGATTGTTGCAGAATTGGCGCTGGCGCGCGAGCTTGACGTATTCTTAAGCGAGGTTCTTGTTCCACTGAAGAAAAAGTATCCAAGACACATCAATGTTGCGGCGCTTCATCGGGCATGCCTACAGCTGCGCAAGAAGGAATACCAGCGGGCGAACGCCATGTTCGGCTCGGAGCGGTACCGAATGTTTCTCCTGGCGGCCGCGGAGTGGACTGAGGCGGGGGATTGGCAGACAAAGCCCGGAGACAAATCGCGACCGAAACGCCAGCAACGGACAAGGGATGTTGCGGCTGAGGAGCTTTCTGCATTGAGGAAAAAGATGAAGAAAGGGAGACGAATGGAGGAGCTGAAGCGGCGCAGCCTTCACAAGCTCCGTCTGCGCGCGAAACGAATGCGTTATGTTATCGAGTTTACCGAAAGTGTGTTTGGCGACGGGCAAAACAGCAAGCGCATCGACAGCGCGCTCACAAGCCTCAAGTGCCTGCAATCCAATCTTGGGGCGCTAAACGACATTGCTGCCCAGAAGGGAATATTTGACAGGATAGCCGCCATGCCAGCAAATGATCCCAAGAAAAGACAGCAGTTGGACCCTTCTGTGGCGGCGAGATTGATATTTGAGAATCAGAAGCGGCGGATGCGCAAACTGCTGAAGAAGTCCGTCGAGGCCTATGACCAGTTCGAGAGGATGAAGCCGTTCTGGACCTAGCAAGGTGTTGAATATGTTATTATCGGCGAGCCATGAAGGTGTATCCGTCCCCCGTTGCGGAACGATATTTCGCCATGGAGGGGAGCCGTCTGGCTGAAGTTCGCCCCCGCCATGGACGTGGCCTTCGTCCATCTCGCTGAAGCCGTGCCAGATGAACTCAGCGTCATCTATCGCAAGCGATGCCGCCGGGATCCTTGGGTCTGGCGACGATCTTGATCGTCTTTCTGATTGCGGTTGCGATTGGCTGGCGCGAGGCGCTGGTCACTCTCCCTTTCGCGGAAGCAATGCGCGCATTAACTGCGCAAAACGTCTCTTGCCGTTGATTCAGGTCAACGATCCGGTGGCGGATAACCCGATTAGCGCAATCGAAGGCCCAAGCAGCACCACGAACTCTCCCTCGAAAATATCAAAGTCGACGTCCCAAAGCGCGTGCACGTCGACCTCGCCCATGTGATAGGTCTTGGAGAGGCCGCGAGCATGAAACACAGGGTTCTGTTTATGCACTGCTGACGCAGCGATCATGATTGTCCTCAGGACGCCCGATTTCGCAGCGGCCGCTGACTTGAAGGAGTTGCCGCCACGACAACCACCGTCAATGTGAAAACAAAATCGGAAGCGGGGGCTTGGACAACAGGCTCTTGGTAGCGCCTCCAAGAAAGAACTCTCGAAATTTGCTGTGACCGTACGCTCCCATCACAAGGATGTCTGCCTTGCAGGAAGCCGCATACGCTTCGAGGACCTCGCCGATTGTCCGCCCTGCTGCATCCACTTTGTCGAGGACCACATCAATGCCATGCCGTGACAGATTCTTGGCGAGCTCCTCCGCCGAATGCTTGCTGTCGAGGACTTTCTCGTTCGCCACTGTTACGATCCGTGCTTCCCGTGCCTTTTCCAGAATCGGAACGGCATCGGCGACCGCGCGAGCGGCCGCGCGGCTGAAATCCCAAGCCACCGCAACAGTCCCGAGCTGGAATTGGCGGGATCGTGGGCTCTGCGGCAGAATCAGGGTCGGCTTGCCGGACCCGAATATCACAGCCTCGGCGTACCATTGATCGTACGAGTCCGGCACCGGCATGATCGTGAGATCACGAAGCCGCGCATATTCGACCAGAAGGTCCGGGACCTCGAACGACTTGCATTTCTGCAGGATCGATTCGCGGGAAACACCGAACTTTTCCGTGGCTGCGTCGAACGCTGCGATCAGATCTTGTGCATTTCGTCGGCTCTTGGCTGCTTCTCCGGCGATGATTCCGGGCAGGCCGACCATCGAACCGGAAATAAAGTGTCCCGGCAATTGAACATTCATTTCGCACGAGAGTCCCGCAATGTGAGCACCCAGAGCCGCGGCGACCGCGACCGCATCCTCAACGACGAAAACAGGTGTCGGTTCGGGGTAGCTGGTTAACGTAAGCAGAACATCCCTGAAAGCCATCGAAGTTCTCCTGCTGAAAGCCTCGATTAGACTAGCTTCTCCCGCAAGACGCAAAATTGATCTAGCGCAGAACCTGTTTTTCTCGATCCGCCGCGCGACGATTGTGATGTTGATGTGCGTCGCGGCAGACCCTCTAGCCCTTCGAAGTGTCCACCTCATTGTTCAAACTGGCAAAGCAAGGATGATGTGAAGGCGCAGACGCCTTATTTGGTTTTCTCCTCTCGAGCGCGGCGACCACTATCAGCGCGATGCCGCCTAAGATCAAATTCGCGCCGAGCAACAGCCCCGGCGCCCAAAGCGCTATTTCTGGAAGACCAATGAACATGAGCCCAGCCAGGACAAGATCGACCACGCCGCTTGCGCGAATCCAACCCCTGTAGTTCGAGAGATATTGTGAGCGCCCCAGCGGGTAAAATAGTTTGGCGACACCCCCCAAGGCAAAACAAATGACAAGAATTACGGTAAGTGAAATCGCGCCACTCAAGGGCCTTAGCAACAGAGCAAACCCTGCAACCATGCTCAGAACGGCATAGAATAGCAGCGCGCGAAATCCCGGTACCGCATAGGCCCAGGAGTACACCAACAGAGCGACTATCCCGCTTGCAATGAAAAACCAACCGAGCGCGGTGGTGATCCCAAGGGTGATAAGCGGCGGAATAAACAACGCGAGGATCCCGAACAACATGAGGGCAACCCCTTCAATGAGAAGGGCAGGCCAATACGTTTGAGCAGCATGTTCGAGCCCCTCGATGAGCGATTCAGGGTGGGTATGGTGATCCGTTGGCATTCCAGCCTCGCCCAAGCGCACGGTCGACTACGGGAAAACTTATTACGCGGTCGGCACCGAGATCGCTTGAGATGGATCAAGGTGAACTTGCCACGATTGACCCATTAATTTGATCTTCGCCCCATCGAGTCGCTCGCTCGGTGGTAAAGAGACGATAGGGCCCTGCGGTCATGCAGCTCTTTAATTCGCCAATGCGCTATGGACTGATTGCACAGTGCCTTCATTGGGCGGCGGTGGCATTGTTGGTATTGGCCTGGACGCTGGGAGTGCTCGGGGATGAGTTTCCGGAAGGTGCGAGTCGCGCCCTGGCGCTATACGTGGTCATCGCGCTGACGGTCTTGCGCCTGCTATGGCGCCTCGGGGATCCTTCGCCGCCGGCCGAGAGGACCAACTTCGGCGAATGGTTGTTTGCGGACTGGATCGGTTTGGGGGCAAAGCTGGCCCACTTTGCACTTTATGTCTTGCTGGTAACCGTACCCGTCGTAGGCATCATACTGCAGTTCGCGCGCGGCGACAGTCTGTCAATTCTCGGATTTGTCGATGTCGCCTCCCCCTGGGTGCGCGATAAGGCTTTTGCTGAAGGCGTGAAGGAAGTCCACGAGGTACTCGCACACTGTCTGTTAGCTATGGCAGGCTTGCATGCCATAGCCGCTCTGATCCATCATTGGGTTTTTGGAGACCGCACGCTCGTTCGGATGCTGCCCGGCTCGAAGTCGTGACGCTGATGACCCGGCGCCAGTGCCGAACGGCCTGAGAACAGGCGCAAATGCTTACCCTTGATTCGGTGATTGTGAACCTCGCCGTGGCCCTTGGGATCGGGCTCTTGATCGGAGCCGAGCGGGAACGTCGAAAGGGCAAAGGCCCCTGGCGATCACCTGCAGGAATACGTACCTTCGCGGTGGCGTCGCTGGCTGGCGCCGTCAGCTTTGCGACCGGCGGCGAAATTCTTCTCGCGGTCACGACAGCAGGCGCGATCATTTTGACTGCGATAGCGTATTTGCGATCCCGCAGCGACGACCCCGGCCTCACTAGTGAGATTGCGCTGATTCTAACGGTCCTGCTCGGTGGGCTTTCGATGCGTGAGCCGGCACTAGCGGCGGGCGTCGCCGTGACGCTGGCCGGCCTTCTGGCCTCACGACCTCAATTGCATCATTTCGTCCGCTCGATTCTCAGCGAGCGCGAGGTGGCGAACGGCTTGATCTTTGCCGGCGCGACGCTGGTCGTGCTGCCGCTCCTTCCGGACCAGCAGTTAGGGCCCTACGGCGCCCTTAATCCGCGGTCGATCTGGATTATCGTCATACTTGTGATGGCGATTAGCGCAGCGGGGTACATTGCGGTCCGTACACTGGGGCCCCGGTTTGGGCTTGCCGTCGCGGGCCTCGCATCGGGCTTTGTCTCCAGCATCGCCACGATCGGTGCCATGGGCACGCGCGCCGCGACAACTCCGGCTGTTCTCGGTGCCGCCGTCGCGGCTGCCGTTCTTTCGACCGTGGCGACGATCGTGCAGATGTGCGCTGTTCTGGCCGCCACGAGCATGTCCGTGCTGCGGGAACTGTCGGTTCCGCTACTGTGCGCGGGGCTGGCTGCCGCGGCCTATGGCGCGTTCTTCACGATCAAGGCCTTGGGCGGGACGGAGCGGGTCGATTCTCAGCCCGGGCACGCATTCAGTTTTTCATCCGCAATTATCTTGGCCGCGACCTTGTCCGGGATTCTTGTTGTCTCGGCGGCCTTGCGAGAAAACTTCGGTGAAATCGGTGTAATTGTTGGTGCTGCATTGGCCGGTTTTGCGGATACGCATTCAGCGGCCGTCTCGATTGCTTCGCTGGTGGCCTCCGGGAAGATGAGTCCGGCCGATGCAATTTCCCCAATCCTTGCCGCGTTATCGACCAACACGGTCAGCAAGATCATCGTCGCATGGATCAGTGGTGGACGATCCTACGCACTGCGATTGATCCCGGGGCTGCTGCTGGTCATTTCGGCGGCATGGGCGGGGACATATGCTTCGCGTCTGTTCGGGCTGTGATCAGTGGAGAGTTACGGCGCCGAAACGATAGGGAGCGGCTGCCCTTAGCGCTTGCCGTCACTGCCGCGGACCGATGGCCAGGCCCGCGGTTCTCCAAGTGTATCCTCCAGGTAAAGCGTGTTGATAACGATGAGCAAAATAACCGTGAGCGGAGCTGCCAGAAGTACACCGACGGGTCCCAATAGCAGGCCGAATGTCAGTGTTGCGAAGAGCGTGAGCACTGGCGGTAGCTCCACAGCCTCCGCTTGAACCATTGGCGTCACCACATTGCTCTCGACGAAATGGACGCCCGCATAGAGCGCCGCTGCGTAAAGCGCCGGCATGGGACCTTGGACTGCGGCGATCAGGATGCCAGGAGCCGAAGCCAGGATCGGGCCGACATAGGGAACAAAGGCAAAAATCCCTGCGATCAGGCCTAGAGCCAAAGGCGCTGCAACGCCAAGCCACCATAGACCGAACGCGGTCAGCGTCCCGACGAAGGTCATCGTCACCGATTGACCGATCAGCCAACGTCCTAGCGTCTCGCCCATAAGGTCGAGCACTTCTCCAATACGTGTGCGCCGATCCCGCGGTACGAGCTGCAACAGGCCGTGACGGTATCGTTGGGGCTGGGCCGCAAGGTAGACGGCTGCGAACAACAGAACGGCGACATATGCCGTGGCGCGCAGGACGGAACCGAACAGCGCCGCGATATATCCGGCAGCTTGGCCCGTTGCACTTGTGAGGTTCATATCGCGTGCGAGACCGAGCAGCCATTCGCCCCAGGGATTAGCCCCGAAGTCCTGGACAAATTGAGAGAGGCCCCGGGGAAGAGTTTCGACAAGGAAGTCGAATTGGCTCGCGATCTGGGAACCAAAGAGCCAACCTACGGCGCCGAACCCAGCAAGAAGCGCCAGAACGATAGGACCGACCGCCCAAGCTTCCGGTATCGGAGTCCAGCGACTCACCACACGCGCCAAGCCGCGCAACAGGAGGGCCAGAAGGGCCGTTCCGAACACAAGCATGAGTACATCGGAAAGCCGCCACGCGATGAGCGCGCCCGCAACCGCGAGGACCAGGAACAAAGGCTGGCGCACGATTGGTTGGCGCGCTTGCGTGGGTTTCTGTTGTGTCATCTCCGGTGTCTCGGGCATCTGAGCGAGGTACCGGCCGGCCTAGTGAGACATCAAGCAGCAAATAGGGCTTGACGCGAGAAATTCCCGCGTCATCCCGCCGAAGATCCATTCGCCCAGCCGACTGCGGCCATAGGCGCCGGTCACCAACAGGTCAGCTCCTTCGTCCAAGGCAAACTGGAACAGATGGTTCGCGTCAGACCTGTCACGATGAAGAACCGGTCGAGGATCAGCGTTGATCTTGTGCCGTTCCAGGTAGCGGACGACATCATTGATCCTGGCTAAAGTATTTTCTTTCTCGTCCGGGTCACAGACTTCGACAACCGAAACGCGCTTGGAGGTACGCAAGAACGGCATCGCATCCAGCACCGCCCGGCGCGCCTCGCGGCCATCCTTCCAGGCCACGACGACATGTTCGGCCCGCAACGAGGCGGCGCCGGCCGCAACAAGCAGCGCGGGCCGGCCAAGTTTGAGAAGAACTTCGCCCGGATCGAGGGTTCGAGAATTGTCATAGCGACCCTGAGTATGTTGGGTCTGCTGACCTAAGATGACGAGATCGGCGCTGCGGGCTTCGCGCGCCAATGCGTCAGCCGGAAAATCCAGCGCCGTTCGCCATTCGATGTCCGGGCGGCCCGCGCCGACGACGCCACGGAACCAATCTCCTCGCTTCGCAAGCGCCGCTTGCATCTGCTTTATGTCGGCTTCCGTTGCTTCCTCTATGATCACGCCCTCCGCAACGAACGGAGGAGGAACGGCTCGAGCCGAGAAGCCGATCAGCGCTGCATCGAACTTCTTGGCCAGATCCGAGGCAATTCGGACCCTCTGTTCCGGAATACCTTCGTTATCGACATAGACCATCAGGGCTGCATAAGACATGGGCCACTCCACAAAAGGAAAGCCTCAAGCTGCCCTGTCTTGGGGTAGCCGCCATTGATGCATCTCAAGACAGCTCCGGCGGGCGGCGTGCTAATTGAACAAGCTTTGCTGAGTATCCCTGTTTCGGCGAGCACGAGGTGTCACAGAATGCCCACCGTTCCGCATGTCGAAAAGCATTTCATGGCGACCGAGACCGTACGGGATGTCGTCATCGGCATGGCGGACGGGCTAACAGTCCCATTCGCGCTGGCGGCCGGCCTTTCGGCGGCGGTTTCCAACACATCGGTCATCGTCACCGCCGGGCTCGCCGAAATCGCTGCAGGCGCGATCGCGATGGGCCTTGGCGGATATCTGGCGGCCCGCACCGACGCACAGCATTTCGCGTCGGAGTTGTCGCGGGAGGGATGGGAAATCGATAACAAGCGCGAGTTTGAGCTCAATGAGGTACGTGAGGTTTTTACCGAATACGGACTGACTGGGACTGTACTCGAAAGTGTTGTGACCTCGATCACGTCGGATCGCAAGCGATGGATCGATTTCATGATGCGGTTCGAACTTGGCCTTGAGAGGCCGGATCCAAAGCGCGCGCCGATCAGTGCGGCGACGATCGCGGTGTCTTATCTGGTTGGCGGCCTGATCCCGCTGTTACCCTACATGCTGACGAGCAACTTGACGGAGGCCTTGAAAATCTCGGTGTTGACGACGGGCGTCGCACTGCTGATTTTTGGCGGCGTCAAAGGACACTTTACCGGCCTGAATCGCTTTGTGTCCGCCGGGCAAACCTTGCTGGTTGGAGGGCTCGCGGCAGCCGCCGCCTTCTGGCTCGCTCATTTGTTCAGTTGAATGATTTAGGTGCCTCGAAAGATGGGAATTCGCTCAGGCAACGGTAGACGACATAGAGAATAAATGGGACCGCGCTAAAAATGCGAATGCAGATTTTCGAGGGACATTTTGATGCTCCAAAATTGCTCGGAGAAGGTAAATGAGCGTGGTCGAGGTCACATATTTCTCTGACGTCTTGTGCGTCTGGGCATACGTTTCGCAAGCTCGTGTCGATGCGGTCAAAGGTAAATTCGGCGACCAAGTTCAGATAAAGCATCAGTTCTGCTCGGTTTTCGGCGATACTGCACGCAAGATCGCCACGGCTTGGAATAACAAAGGCGAATATGACGGGTTCAATGCGCATTTGCGACAGGTAGCGGCGCGATTTCCTCATATCGAGGTTCACCCGGAGGTTTGGTTGAAAACGCGGCCTCTTACATCGGCAAGCGCACATCTATTCATGAAAGCAGTGCGGCAGTGGGAACACGATTTCGGGGCAGCACGAAATCATGGTTCGGAAAGCATTTTCGATAAGGTGCTTTGGGCTTTCCGCTGCGCATTTTTTCGAGAATGCCGGGACATTGCGCGCTGGGATGTTCAATGTCGGATAGCCGAAGCCTTCGGCGCCGATATTGGCGCTATTGAACATTACATCCACAATGGTACCGCATTCGCCCGGTTGGATGCGGACTACCACGAAGCCGACAGGATGCGAATCGAAGGCAGTCCGAGCTTCGTGTTGAATGAAGGGCGCCAGAAGCTTTACGGGAATATCGGATTCCGCTTGATCGAAGCAAATATTCAAGAGCTCTTGCGGACACCTCAGACGGAGGACGCCAGTTGGTGCTGACTCGGGGACGGGCCCGCTGAACTCGTATCTATTGATCCATCGCAAAGAAGCACCTCCCCAGCATCGCTATTAAATCTCAGCAGACACCGCCGGTGGAAAAGACTGCAGGGAGGTCGAAGCCGGGATTGCGATGATGCTCGAATATGACGTCGTGGCGAAACGCACAGATGCGCACGGAAGCCTGGCCCGCTGCAAAGATGCAGAGGTAAGGCTTGATACCGACGTCAACGGCCGGAAGGACGCCTTCAATCCCGCTGAATTGTTTCTTGCGGCCATCGCAGCGTGTATGATCAAGGGCATCGAGCGCGTTGCGCCGATGATCCATTTTCAATTTCGCGGCGTCGAAGTCCGCCTTCACGGTGTCCGTCAGGACAGTCCGCCCTTTATGTCGTCGATTTCGTACGAGTTGATCGTGGACACGGACGAAGACGATCGGCGCCTCGATTTGCTGCATCAGAACGTCCGCAAATACGGAACGATCTCCAACACGGTGGCGGCAGGGACAAAGCTTGAGGGAAAGATCGTTCGAGCCGGGATTGGCTAGACGTAAATCGTGCAATGCACTCTAGAAGAGAGGAGACTACCATGGCCAATAAGGAAGTCGTGATCTGTTCGCCGGTTCGCACCGCCATCGGCACATATGGTGGCGCGCTGAAGGATATGACGGCGGTCGATCTCGGTGTCGTCGCCATCCGCGCGACACTTGAGCGCGCGAAACTCGCGCCCGGTGGTATCGACACGGTTGTCATGGGCAACGTGATTCAGGCTGGCAATAAAATGAACCCGGCCCGACAGGCGGCCATCAACGGCGGAATTCCAGTCGATGTTCCTGCGATGACGGTCAACCGCGTCTGCGGCTCGGGTGCGCAAGCGATTGCGAGCGCGGCACAGGAGGTGATGCTCGGCATGATCAATAGCGCCGTCGCCGGCGGCATGGAGAACATGGACCGAGCCCCGTATCTCATGGGTTCCGGGCGCTGGGGATACCGCATGGGTGACGCTAAGATATTCGATGCGATGCTGATGGACGGTCTCAATGACGCTTTCTCTGGTCAACATTCGGGATGGCACACCGAAGATCTCGCCAGCTCGCACCAGATCACCCGCGAAGAGCAGGACCGTTGGGCCGAACGCTCGCAGAAGCGTTTTTCCGCAGCACAGGCTGCTGGCAAGTTCGCCTCGGAAATCGCAGCAGTCGAAATTGCTTCGCGCAAGGGACCAACAAAGTTCGACAAGGACGAGCATAATCGGCCGGAGACCACGATGGAGAGCCTCGCGAAGCTCAAGCCCGCATTCCGCAAGGACGGCACCATTACTGCTGGTAACGCGCCCGGACTCAATGCGGCTGCGTCAGCGATGATCGTGGCCGATCGGGATTGGGCCGACAAGAACGGCCTAGTGCCCATGGCGCGCCTCGTCGCCTACGGCATAGGCGGTGTTGAGCCGGGCATGTTCGGATTGGGTGCGGTGCCGGCGGTGAAGCAGGCGCTCGATCGTGCCGGCTGGAAGGTCTCTGACGTCCAGCGTATCGAAATCAATGAAGCCTTCGCGGCGATAGCAATTGCAGTCGCAAAGGACCTCGGTCTGAACGCTGACGTGGTCAACGTGGAAGGCGGCGCAATCGCGCATGGTCACCCGATCGGTGCGTCCGGCGCGGTGCTCACGACCCGTTTGTTGCATTCGATGAAACGCGATGGTGTTAAGAAAGGCATCGTCACACTCTGCATCGGCGGCGGCCAGGGAATTGCACTCGCGCTCGAAACTGTGAATTGAGCCGATTAGAGACTTAGCCCGATGAGGGTCATCACAGGCATTGTCGAATTCGGATCGACGGCGAAGCTCGTCGTATCAGGCCAACGGCGCGCGCATCGTCTGCAGGTGGCGTCGAACCAGCTAAGTCTCGTTGGATCGCGCATCAGCGAGCTGATTAAGAGCATTCCTGTCAAGAATCTTGATATGATGACGGTTGCGAGAGGAGATGATCTACTTCGAGACCAAGGTTCGAAACGCACGGCTGAGGGCGGCGAGAGTCAGTCCGAGATATGCGGCGATGCTAGAACGATCCATCGGCAGGTAAATTTCCAAAGGCGACTCACCTCTTGCGAGTTGCAAATGTTCTTGCAGTTCCAAAAACATCGCGAGCTTTGTCGCTGCTCTCTTCTGGGCGAGGAGAAGCGCGTGACGTTGTGCTCCGCGAAGATCCTCACAGAGTTTGACGATAAGATCAACGTCCAGATCGGCATTGTTATCTAAGATACGGCGCAATGCGGGTAGGGGAATTTTGTAGGCGACGACCGACGTCGCGGCTCTTGCCGCGTTCGAGTAATGCCCCTCCTCTGAGAGGCCGAACAGATCGCCCTGGTAAAGAAACGACGTGACGTGCTCTCCCACCGCAAGTGCGCGGTAGGTAATGACGACCCCGCTTATGATGTTGAACACCGCATCCGCGGCGTCGCCGTCGTCGTAAATATGTGTTCCCTTATTAAAGCGCACGATCGACGCAATCTTTGCGAGGAGAGCTCGTTCGTCATCGCTCAGTAACTGATGGCGAACCCGCGGCTTGCCAGGCATCCACGGGTCGACCGCGTAGATAGCTGGTCCAGCTGTGCGCTTTGTCTCAACGCCGCGAATGGCCTGGCCATGAGTGTTAGTTTGGATTTTCGCCCTCGCCATTTTCGCCTCAGATCGCAGCAAACAATCAATGTGCCGCTATATTTTGCGCCAAAAATCAACCAGAAGTTTGATCTTGATCAAATTTTCACTTCTGATCGCCTCTGGCCCCCTCAAGTGAGCGACGCTAGGATTTTCGAGGTTCACCGCTCCGACCCAGTCATCCATCGGCGCTTCATCTATGGGGAGAGCATCATGCCCCAAACTCAACGCAGCCAAGTTCAGCCTGTCAAGTTGAGGTGCCGCTTCGAAATGACGGCGGCAGACGCGCCTTAAAGCCATGAGTTCTGCGTGTTTGAGTTCCCCGGGTGCGAGGGATGCCCGAAGGCGCAGCACACTGTCCGGACGGTGGGCAGTTCGGAAGACCCCATGAAGGTCGGAGGCCTTGCGCGCATGGGTTGCGGGCGCTCCCGCCCCAAAAAAGAGTTTTTCGCTCTAATCAGGGAGGTCAGCTATGGAGAAGTACATTCACAGGGAGTGAGCTGCTGCCGGTTTGATGGACACCAAGATTGGGTGTTTCATACAGCCGGAGGTGGGTCATGCAGAGACGAAGGTTCAGCCGAGAATTCAAGGTTGAGGCGGTCAAGCTGGTCAGAGAACGAGGGGTTTCGGCGGCGCAGGCCGCGCGAGATTTGGACGTCCACGAGAATGTGCTGCGCAAATGGGTGAAGGAATTCGGTTCTGACCCGGTGCAAGCCTTTCCCGGCCACGGACAGATGAAGCCTGAGCAACAGGAGATCGAGCGGCTCAAGCGCGAGGTCAACAAGCTGAAGGCCGAACGGGATATCCTAAAAAAGGCCGCGGCCTTCTTCGCGAGGGAAGCGACATGAAGTTCGTCTTCATCGCGAAGCACCGAACCGTCTGGCCGGTGGCATGGCTATGCAATGCGATGGGCGTATCCCGGTCGGGCTTCCATGCCTGGCTGAACCGGTCGCCCAGCGCCAGATCCCGAAGTGACGAAACGGTAGGCCAGCGGGTGAAGGCAAGCTTCATTGCAAGCGATCGGAGCTACGGTGCTCGGCGTGTCTGGCGTGATCTGCTGGCGGATGGCATCGAATGTGGTCTGCACCGGATCGAACGGCTGATGCGATTGCAGGCCTTGCGGGCGCGGCCACGGCGCCGGCGTTTGCCGAAGGACGTAGGTGACCGCCAGATCGCGACCGTGCCGTCGAACATTCTGGACCGGCAGTTCGAGGCCGAGCGACCGAACCAGAAGTGGATTGCCGACTTCACCTACATCTGGACGGCCGAGGGCTGGCTCTACGTGTCTGCCGTGATCGACCTGTTCTCGCGCCGGGTGATCGGCTGGTCGATGAGCGCCGGCATGACGGCCCAATTGGTTGCTGACGCCTTGTTGATGGCGGTCTGGCGCCGAGGTAAGCCGGATGCTCTGTTGCATCACTCGGATCAGGGCAGCCAGTACACCAGCGAGCAGTTCCAGCGGCTGATGGCTGACAGCGGCATCGTCTGCAGTATGAGCCGATCCGGCAACGTTTGGGACAACGCGGCGATGGAAAGCTTCTTCTCGTCGCTAAAGACTGAGCGCACAGCACGTAAAATCTATCGTACAAGGAACGAGGCCAGAGCAGATGTGTTTGACTACATCGAGCGGTTCTACAATGCGATCCGGCGTCATTCAGCGATCGGATATCTCAGCCCAGTTGAGTTCGAGCGCAAGGTGGGATTAGCTTAACCCGGTGTCCATCAAACCGGCAGCAGCTCAGAGCGCGCACTGTGCCTCAAAGGTGTACGCAACCTGGTAGGAGTTTCCTTGTGCATCATTCCATGAACATACCGACGGGCGGATGCCGTACCGCTCA
>Ga0208849_1001081_pt1 | contig 20807 bp, 20 predicted proteins | sample NGESurdeep072012_10_FD_184470 | JGI IMG/M metagenome (GOLD analysis project Ga0208849, IMG submission 184470) | Arctic peat soil microbial communities from Barrow, Alaska - NGEE Surface sample 53-3 deep-072012 (SPAdes) | ecosystem: Environmental > Terrestrial > Soil > Wetlands > Peat ... | reverse complement strand
CCTGCGATGCCAGTGTCTGCTGAATCCGCGCCATTCGTTTCATACTTATAGTTTATTCAGATTCGTCGCGGCTTGCAGACTTGTGCAGAGGTTCCTTAAGACCGACGATACTGTTCGGAAATAACATTGCCTCCTTCTGCGCAGCGCGAGCTGTGCCAGAATCAACTTCATGATTTCAAGACTTTAGCATCACTTCAAAAGTGAAAGGAAACTTAAAATGACCATAGAAACGGTACTTACACACCAGCCAGAGTCAGCCACCATCGACTCTTCGATTCAGCAAACCATCACCCAAATGACCGATGAGATGATCGGCAAACTCCCCGATCCGCAGAAACTGACCAGCGCGGAACGCCGCGGGATTATCGCCCGCTACAGCTCAGTACTCGAAGGCAATTTCATCTACTGGATGACGGCCACCCTCCTCGCTACCAAAACTGAAGCCGCGCGGCCGATTCTCCTTGAGAACCTCCACGAGGAAACGCGAGACTCGCACCCCCATATGATGCGGAAGTTCGCAATAGCAGCACGCGCATTTCCTAACGACAAGGACGCCCTCGCCGTGCATGAGGATCTAACGAATATGCGCCTCTTTCTTGGCCGGCTTTCTGGCGTGCAGTCGCTTCTGGCGATGGCTTTCTTCGAAGGGTTCATCCAGAAGTTTATGCCCTTCTTGGCGGATCTCGCCGCGGCGGAAGGCTCGAAGGAGATGGAATATACAGACGTTCACGGTGTGTGCGACATCGCCCACACAGCGGGACTTTTTCAGGCGCTTGCGATTGAGACGTCGGTCAATCCAATTGAGCCCGGAACCGATATCTTCGAAGGCGTCAATTTGCTCCGCACTCTTCTCAACCGCATCATCTACTATCGGCCGGAATTGGCTGCTGCCTAGTGGTCCGACCCTTGGGGCGCAAATGCAGGTTGACAAAAGGGTAGCCGAGGAATTGACAGTGGTGGCTGGTCACTCGACCAGCCCGTGGCGAACGTCGCAAGACGCGGCAGCGCCAATCTAAGGATTCGGTTGCCCGCACAATTCGAGTTGAAAACAGGATCCGGACGGGAGGAGATCGTCCGAAGATTAAAGGGAGATTGGTCAATGAACGTCCGCTCTGCGGTTGTTGATGAATTTATAAGGGTTTCGCAGGACCAAGCGAAGGAATTACCTCCCCTCGCAGACAGTATGCCTCTGCTTGACTCCGGATTGGATTCGCTCTGCTTCGCAATCATCGTTACACGATTGGAAGATTCGCTCGGAATTGATCCATTTGCGGCTGAGGATTCTCTTTTCCCGATTACGTTTGGCGAGTTTGTGAAGCTGTATGAAAATGCGATTTCGTGATTCCAAGGATGCCGATTTCCTACGATGAGACGAGAGTCTAACCAAATAGTTACGAAAGCGAAATGAAACAATCTTCGACAGTACATGATTCCTGGACGGAACCCAAGGAGCCTTGGTTTCGAGGCACATGGAATCGCCTTCTTCAGCTGTTGGCCAGAGCTGCGCCAGGAGAAGGCTCCCTTCGACCGATGCTCCATCGGGCTCGAGGAGTCGAAATTGGAAAAGGTGTCCGCATTGGATACGATGTCGTGCTTGAGACTGCGCGACCGGACCTGATCAGCATCGCTGACGGCGTTTCAATCGGAATGCGTGTAACGATCATCGCCCATTTCAAAGAAACTCGAGGCGTCAAGATCGGGCGGGAAGCATTCATTGGCCCGGGAGTCATTATTTTGCCTAATGTCATTATCGGAGACGGAGCCGTCATTAAGGCGGGGACGGTTGTGTCTCAATCGATACCTCCATTCACAGTGGTTCAAGGAAATCCGGCTGTTTCCGTCGCCAAATGCGAGATGCCATTGCGCCAAGATATCACCTTCAGGGCATTTTCCAGAGGTATCAGACCGTTAACTCATGACCCCAATCACGAGAACCCGAATTGACGCCTCCGTCGAATCAAAACTGCAGTACCTCGTTGAGTCTCAAATGTTGTGAAGCCAATTGAATATGAATGGCTGTAGCGGGAATGCGTTGACCGGTCCAACGGAAAAGTACAACGGCTCCGAGGATCTCCTGGAGTGGTTGTTGAGACACTTTCGCCGATTTGGAAGTCTCTATAAGGCTTCTATTTACGGGTCGGAGGCGTGGGTGGTCAGTGATCCCCATTGGGTCCAGCACATACTGCGCGATAATTGGCAAAACTATAAGAAGGGGCAGGCAATTAAGCGAATTGGATTCCTACTCGGAAACGGCCTAATGGTCAGTGAAGGTGAGTTCTGGCGGCAGCAACGGAGGATGATTCAACCCATCTTTCACCAAGAGGTGTTGTCGTCTCTGATCAAAATTATCGTTGATGCTAACGCCACACTGGTGGAGAAGTGGGAACAAGCGGCGCGAGAGAACCAGACGGTAAATGTAACAAACGATGTTAGTGCGATGGTGCTTGAGACGGTGCTGCGATCTATCTTTGGATCGGATTACACGAAAGCCAGAGAACCCTTCAGTGTCTTATCCTCCGTCTCAGCTCGTAATCTCGAATTTGCTCAATCCTTCAGGGCTCTGCGTTCGCTCGTCGGCCGAATAATTGCAGATAGACAAAAGCAGAAGACATCCCATCGCGATATTTTGGGTATGCTCATAGCCGCAAGGGATCACGCGAGCGGCGAAGCAATGCCAGATCGTCAGGTGATTTCGGAGACGCTGACACTTGTCGTTGCAGGTTATGAGACCACTGCAAGTGCGCTCAACTGGACATGGTATCTGCTTTCCCAAAATGCGGAAGCGGAGGAGAGGCTATCTGCGGAATTGAGTGGGGTGGAAGAAACCAGCTATCGCATGAATAATTTGGCGACATTCAGCTACACGCGACAGGTTCTTGAGGAGGCGATGCGCCTATATCCGCCCGGCTGGCTGATGACTCGCAGGACGATCAAAGATGACTGGATTGATGGACATCTTTTGCCTGCGGGGACAGAGGTTTATATCTCTCCATATTTGATCCATCGCAATCCGGCAGTGTGGCAGAATCCAGATATCTTTGACCCTGATCGTTTTGCACCAGACCGTCTAAAGGATAGGCATCCGTTTTCGAGTTTGCCGTTCTCTGCAGGTCCAAGGAAGTGCATCGGTGAAATGTTTGCCCGCGTAGAAATGCAAATTCATTTGATGATGGCGGCAAAGCGGCTTCAGTTACGTTGCTCACAATGTGAACCCATCGAGATCGAGGCAGGAGTAAATCTACGAAGTAAGAATGATTTCGTCATGCAACCGGTGCTGAAATCGAATTAGAAGACGTATCTTCGCGCGCAGGAACTCGATGGGAGCGCAATCGTTTGGTCTACTCAGATGGTCGACCGTCAAAAGCCCCTCAGTCGACATGCTATACCACGGGCTGCAACGCTGATGGATCGTAAGAGTTTACCTCAGCGCGCCAGAATTTGTTGCTTTAAAGAGGGAATCGAGAGTCCCGTCGTTGCGCACGGTAAACTGTTGGCGCAGGCAACCTTGAAGTTCATACAATATATGGAAATTATGCAGTGCAGTGCGACAAACTTCTGGAGCGCCATTAGTTCTTGCGGGAATCTGCCGGGTAGGTTCGTAGAGGATGCCGATGGGCGTGTCGCATCTGGCGACTTTCTTGGCGGATCGTCTCTTTACGGCCGAGGCGAGGAGCTTGAGGGCCGATCTGTGCTTCTTGCAACCACAGCCCAGATCACGACCTCTCTAGCCTTGGCCGAGTTAGACTGCGTCGCGCGACAGATCATTCTTTGGCCGCCAGATTTGTCACTTGAGCATCTTTCGTTCGTAATCGATACGGCGGAGGTGGATAGTATCGTCTCTGATCGAGCGATTACACACCGTCATTCAGGGCGTCCCGTGTGCTATTGCCCCTGCAGCCGCATTCCCGTCCCAGCCACTCGCAAAGTGAAATCGATCCACAATACGGAGTGGATTCTCTTGACTTCCGGGACCACTGGGCGGCCAAAACTCGTGGTCCACACATTCGCCAGCCTGACATCCGCCATTCAACCTCGATACGATAGCAATCCCAGCGTTGTTTGGAGCACCTTCTATGATATTCGGCGATATGGGGGCCTTCAAATCCTGTTGCGCGCAGCTCTTACTGGTACATCATTGGTTCTTTGCAGTGCCGAAGAATCAGTTGCGGATTTCCTGGCCCGCGCGGCTCGGGCAGGTGTGTCTCATATTTCTGGAACGCCATCTCACTGGCGCCGCGCCCTGATGAGCCCCTCGGCCGAACTTCTCAAGCCCCAATACATCCGCCTCTCGGGAGAAGCTGTCGATCAGGCGCTGCTCAACAATCTCCGATCGGCTTACCCAGGGGCTCGAATCGTTCACGCCTTTGCTTCCACTGAAGCTGGAGTAGCTTTTGAAGTGACCGATGGCATGGTAGGGTTTCCGGCGTCTAGTTTGAAAGAAAACCCGCAGGTTGAGATGGGGGTTGAAGATGGCACCTTGCGCATCCGCTCAGCGGGAAATGCGCGTTGCTACCTCGGAGATCGCGCGCCAACCTTGAAGGATCAAACGGGCTTTGTGGACACGGGAGACACGGTTGAGCTGCGCGACGGAAGGTATTACTTCGCCGGCCGGCGTGACGGCGTAATCAATGTCGGTGGATTAAAAGTGCACCCGGAAGAGGTTGAATCTGTAATTGCCCGCCACCCTGAAGTGCAAATGTGCCTCGTACACGGGAAAAAGAACCCAATCACTGGTGCTTTAGTCGTTGCAGATGTCGTCTTGAAGAAGATTTCTATGCCGGACGATCGGGATACAAGTGCTCTTGGGCGTGAAATTCTGCAGTTGTGTCGCGAATCGCTTCCGGCTCATAAAGTTCCTGCCGCTATCAAGCTCGTATCCGAGTTGCCGATTGCCGAGTCAGGTAAGGTGATGCGGCGATATGCGTAACGTCTTGGTGACGGGCGGTACTCGCGGTCTGGGATTGGGCATCGTTCGGAAGCTGGCCTCCGCCGGGTATCGGGTCATCGCAGTTGCCCGCAGCGAGAGCAGCGAATTTTCCAAAGCACGGACAGAGATCGAGCCATCGAATCCTGGCTCGATGATGTTTTGCCCCCTGGATCTCGGTGAGATCGAGAAGATCCCGGATTTCATCGCTCAAGTACGAAAAGATTATGGTCCGATTTATGGCCTGGTAAACAATGCCGGCATCAGTCACGAGGGAACGCTGGCAATGATGCCGATTTCGCAAATAGAGACGCTTGTGCGTGTAAATATACTGTCTCCAATCGTGCTGACGAAATATGCAGTTCGCGGAATGATGAGCGATGGCGGAGGGCGGATCGTTAACATATCGTCGATCATGGCCTTTACCGGATACAGTGGTCTGGCTGTGTACGGCGCTACCAAATCTTCGCTCATCGGATTTACACGCTCGCTCGCCCGAGAGGTGGGACGCGCAGGCATCAATGTGAATTCCGTCGCTCCAGGCTTTGTTGACACGCAACTTACCCGCGGGCTCGATGAGGAGCAGCGAGATCGGATCATTCGGCGCAGCGCGCTTCGTCGCCTGACGGAAGTCGACGACGTTGCGAATGCCGTTGAGTTTCTCTTGAGCGACAAGGCGAAAAACATTACGGGAACCGTAGTCACTGTAGATGCAGGGAGTACGGCGTGACCCAAGTGGCTGACACCTCACGGAGATCGGCCGTCAAATCATCGGATGCGTGGCTGCGCGCTCTGGAAATGACTGCGAGGATTGTGCGCGACCCGCATCGCCTCATGGCTCACGTCGCAGAGGAGCTTGCCGTTCGTTACGGCGACTTACCGGCGTTGCTGTCAGAACGAGAATGTTTCAGTTTTCGCGAACTTGCTGCACGGTCGAGCCAATACTGCCGGTGGGCACTGGAAGAAGGCATCAAGAAGGGCGACGTTGTGGGCCTGCTCATGACAAGTAGGCCGGAATACTTTGCGCTCTGGAATGGAGTTACAGCAGCAGGCGGTGTTGTAGCCTTGCTCAATACCAATCTTCAGGGCTCGGCGCTATCTCACTGCATCAACGTCGTCCACCCGAGGCATATTGTTGTCGCCGATGAACTGGTTAATTCATTGGACTCCGCGTTTCCGGAATTAACTTGTGAACCGAAAGTCTGGATTCATGGTGCCGATCACTCGTCGTTCCCCCGAATTGATGCTCTCATTAGTGGTTTGCCGGCGACACTTGCTTCTGCCGAGCGGCCACAAATTTCCTTCGACGATTTGGCGCTCTACATTTATACCTCCGGCACAACTGGATTGCCAAAGGCAGCAAAGGTAAGTCACGGCCGGATTCTTCAGTGGTCCCACTGGTTTGCGGGTTTGCTCGGTGTCCAGTCGGATGACAGGATGTACAACTGCCTGCCCATGTATCACAGCATCGGAGGTGTACTCGTTCCAGGAGCCACCCTCGTTGCGGGCGGTAGCGTCTTCATTCGCGATATCTTCTCGGCGAGCCAGTTCTGGAACGACGTGGTTCGTTGGGACTGCACGATGTTTCAGTATATCGGTGAGTTTTGCCGGTACCTGTATTGCGCGGCACCTTCTCAAAACGAGCGAAATCATCGTATTCGGGTCGCATGCGGCAACGGCTTATCGCCCGATGTCTGGCAACGGTTCCAGGAACGCTTTCAGATACCGCGCATTCTCGAATTCTACGCGTCAACTGAGGGCGGCCTTTCGTTGTTTAACGTCGAGGGAGAACCTGGATCGATCGGCCGCATCCCGCCCTACCTGACCCATCGGCTCTCACCGGCGTTGGTGCGGTTCGATCCCGAGAAAGGCGAACCTGTCCGCAATGACGAAGGATTCTGCATCAGGTGCCGACCGGACGAACACGGTGAAGCGCTCGCCCGGATTTTGAGAAATCCTTCTCAGGCGGGAAGCCGCTACGAGGGATATACCGATGCTCCGGCAACCGAGAGCAGGCTATTGCGGGATGTTTTCGAGCGCGGCGATGTTTGGGTCCGGACGGGAGATCTGCTGCGCAAAGATGCAAGGGGCTTCTACTATTTCGTCGATCGCATTGGCGACACTTTTCGCTGGAAGGGTGAGAATGTCGCAACCACCGAGGTCGCGGAAGCCATTTCTTCGTTTCCGGACGTACAACATGCGATTGTCTATGGTGTGAAAGTTGGAGATGCAGAGGGCCGGGTCGGAATGGCCGCAGTTACGTTCGACGGGCATCCTGACCTTGCTGCACTTCGACAGCACTTGATTCGACGGCTTCCGTCGTATGCCCGCCCAGCCTTTGTCAGGGTCCGTGAAGATCGCGAAGTTACCGGAACCTTCAAGTATTCAAAGGCCCAACTGATGACGCAAGGTTTCAATCCGGACCTTACTTCCGATGCCATCTATTTCGACAACCCGGAGACGCAGACTCTACAGCCGATGGATCGGGCCATTTTCTCCCGTATTCAGGCCGGCCACGTCCGCTGGTGAACCTCGTCGAACCTGGCTGCTGCGTCTTTGGCGCAACGTGTTCCAGGCGGCCAGCAGGTGGGATCACCAACATCGAGTGCGACGTCGAAGAACCATGTCGCAAGATAGAACTTCTCATACCGATTAGCATAGGCTCGCTTTTTCATGTTGATTCAAACAATTCGAGACGAATTCGAGACGGCGAAGACGGCAATTGAGAATGGGCCGATCTATCCGAGTGTAGCTGCGGCTGAAATCAGGGATTATCTCGCTTCTCGTTATGATTTCCGCGAAGGTATCCCGCTCGAGGAAGTCGCTACCGACGTGGAGGGCATGTTGCGTCGATGGCAGGTGCAGGTGACGCATCCGCGATATTTTGGCCTGTTCAATCCGAGCGTAACGGTCTCCTCGGTCGTCGCGGACACTCTTGTCGCGACATACAACCCGCAACTTGCAAGTTGGCGGACCTCACCGGCAGCGAACGAAATTGAACGGTACACGCTCGCGTGGCTTGCAGGAAAGTTTGGCTTCCCGCCGGGCGCCATCGCCACGTTTACCAACGGAGGGGCGGAAGCAAATCTGTCGGCTGTCATTGCGGCTTTAACGCATGCATTCTCCGGCTACGGCGACGAAGGGCTCCAATGTCTTGCTGCAAAGCCTGCGATTTATCTCTCCACCGAAGCTCACCATTCGTTCAGCAAAATCGCTCACATGACGGGCCTGGGGCGAACCGCGTTGCGCACAGTTTCGACGACCTCCGACCTGAAGATGAGCCCCAGCGAACTCGCCGCAATGATTGTTAATGACCGCAAGGGCGGTTTTGTCCCGTTTATGGTCGTTGGTACAGCTGGCACAACGGCGGCAGGAGTAATCGACCCACTGCCGGAACTGGCTCGTATCTGCCAAGATGAGCGGCTCTGGTTTCACGTGGACGCAGCATGGGGCGGCGCTGCCGTCATTTCACCGTCACTGCGTCACCATCTGGCAGGAATCGAGTCGGCGGACTCGATCACATGCGATGCTCACAAGTGGTTTTCGGTCGCGATGGGCTGCGGCATGTTCTTTTGCCGCCACCCAGAGGTGGTGCGGCGCGCTTTTGGTACAGAAGCCGGCTACATGCCGAGCAGTACCGACGATCCGATTTTTGACCCATACATGAATTCAGTACAGTGGTCCCGCCGATTCATCGGTCTCAAACTCTTTATGAGTCTCGCTGAGCGTGGCCAGGATGGTCAGGCCGGGATGATCGAGCACCAGGCTCGGATGGGCGATTTGTTGAGGAATTCCCTGGCTGCAGCCGGCTGGAGGGTGGTCAATAAAAGTCCGCTCCCGGTGGTCTGCTTCACGCGTGACGGACTCGACCTGCCCACGTTCCTCGAGGGTCTTCGCAAAAATCAGATTGCCTGGATGTCAGAAGCGCGTATCGCGGGATCGTCTGCCGTACGTGCCTGCATAACGAGTTTCAAGACTACCGAAAACGACATACTTGAGGTCGTTCGTGAGATCACTAAGCTCGCAAACGAGAAGATGCCCCCGCTGGCGAGTAGCCCAGCGCGTTAAATCGGTAAGATAATATTATGGCTCACACAACCTCTCAAAAAAGCCGTGAAACCGAGACGATGAAACCGGAGACGATTGCCATTCATGGCGGTTATCAGGTCGACCCGACGACACGTTCGGCGGCCGTGCCGATCTATCAGACGGTCTCCTATGCCTTTGACAGCACGGAGCACGCTGCAGCTCTCTTCAACCTTGAGGCGGAAGGATACCGCTATACGCGCATCGCGAATCCCACGACTGACGTTCTTGAGCGTCGCGTTGCTGCCCTTGAGGGAGGCATAGCTGCCCTATGCGTGAGTAGTGGTCAAGCAGCGGTAACTTATGCCGTCCTGAACGTCACGAAACTGGGATGCAATATCGTCTCGGTTCCTCAGCTATACGGAACAACGCATACTTTATTTGCTCATGTCCTTCCCAGCCAGGGAATATCTGTTCGTTTTGCCAAGTCCGATCGGCCAGATGAAATAGAAGCGCTGATCGACGAGGAAACGCGTGCAGTCTACTGTGAAAGCGTCGGAAATCCGGCCGGTAATATTTGTGACATTGAGAAACTGGCGCATGTGGCGCACAGTCACGGCGTTCCGCTCATCGTCGATAACACTGTGGCCACCCCTCTACTCCTTCGCCCCATCGATTTTGAAGCCGACATCATCGTACACTCGCTGACCAAATTTTTGGGTGGACATGGGACGACTCTGGGCGGAGCAGTCGTGGATAGTGGCAATTTCCCCTGGAAGGATCACGCATCAAAGTTTCCGATGTTCAGTCAGCCTGATGCCTCCTACCATGGGCTGATTTATACCGACCATTATGGAAACGGAGCTTATCTTGGTCGCTGCCGCAGCGCATATCTGCGGACGACCGGCGCAGTGCTCTCACCTCTCAGCTCCTTTTTGCTGCTGCAGGGGATTGAAACTGTTGCCCTTCGCGTGGAACGGCATGTCGTAAATGCGAAATCGGTAGCCGAGTTCCTCCGCAGCCATCCAATGGTTGAATGGGTCAATTACGCCGGCTTTCCTGAAAGTCCATATCACGAGCTGGCTAAGAAGTATTTGCGCGGTCGCGCATGCTCTCTCATGGCCTTTGGAATCAAGGGAGGTTTGCCTGCGGCGGTCAAGTTCTACGATGCCCTCAAACTTATCTTCCGGCTCGTCAATCTCGGCGATGCCAAGTCACTTGCGTGTCATCCGGCTTCCACCACTCACCGCCAGATGTCGCCCGAGGAGCAGCGCGTGGCCGGTGTTTCCCCCGAGATGATTCGACTAAGCGTTGGAATAGAACACATCGACGACATCGTCGCTGATCTGGATCAAGCTCTTGCCGTAGCAGCCGGCGCCAGATAGCGCCGGCAGGCCGTTTATATACATTTCCTATGGGGGTCAATATGCCCGTCACTCTATACTTTCCTGAGAGCGGCAAACATTCGTTAGACATCGCTGCATATCCCATCAATTCGCTTAATGAACGCGATGAGAGTTCATCCAAAGAACTTGCCATCGGGTTACTTAATAACATGGGAGACGGAGCTCTTGAAGCAACCGAGAGACAGTTCATTTCTCTTCTCAACGCGGCCGCTGAAGATTTTCACATCCGTCTCTCTCTCTATCACTTCCCCGAAGTTCCGCGGAGAAAGTCTGCCAAGCGCCATCTCGACAGGCGTTATCATAGCGTCGAATCGCTCTGGAACAGCAAGCTGGACGGCCTGATTGTAACCGGCAGAGAACCTGTTGCTCCCTCTCTGCGCGACGAGCCCTATTGGGATAGCTTCGTTCAAGTTCATGAATGGGCTCGCGAAAACACATTCGCGACTATCTGGTCATGTCTTGCTGCCCATGCCGCGGTTTTGCATATGGACGGGATCGAGCGCCAGAGGAGCCGACACAAGCACTATGGGATCTTTGAGTGCGTCCAGGTTTCAGAGCATCCAGTGCTCAAGCACATTTCGGCAAGCTTTCGTCTGCCACACTCGCGCTGGAACGGCTTGCCGGAAGCTGAGTTGACACAGTGTGGCTATCAGGTTCTTACGCGGGCAGTGGATGCGGGCGTCGATTGTTTCGTCAAACAAGATTCAAGTCTCTTCGTATACTTCCAGGGACATCCGGAATACGAAGCTGACACGCTCCTTTTTGAATATCGCCGAGACGTGATTAGGTACCTCAACGGGGAAAGCGCCGCCTATCCCTCCGTACCAGGGGGTTACTTCGATCGGGAAACTAGGCGGAATTTATTGAGAGTTCAACACGAGGCGGCATCGAGACCGCACCGGGAAACTCTTGCACTTGCGTCATCGATAGCATCATCCGTTGGCAAAGTGAATGGGTGGGGCATCACAGCCAGTACTTTCTACAGGAATTGGCTTGAACACATGTATACGCAAAAAAGTGCGCGGGAGCAGCGTGCCAATGCGGCAGCAGCTAGCTGCGTATCCACTTTGCCGGAGCCATTTCCAAATATGCAAAGGGAAATGATCGGCGGCTCACTTGAGTGAAAGTCGGTCCTGTATAAATCGGATAACACCAAGAACTTGACACACTTTGGAAACCGCGATTTACAGCAGGTAGTCCTCAGCTTTAGAGGAATGGCATGAAACTTGCGATTGTCTAAATTGTCGTGGTGCTGACATTGACTTTCGTGGGAATAGTCTTCTGGTCCGCCATGCGCGTTCGCGCGTCTTCCGCTCAGGCAGGCGGAGCACGGCGTAGCAACTGGAGCGCTGCTGCGGCAGCGAGCTACCTCGACAGCCGTGAAGTATGGTGGCAGAGTTGGCCGGTATCGCAACGCGGCCAGGGAACTGTTGGCATTTCTTGTCATACAGTGTTGCTATACGCATTCGTACGGCCGGAACTCAGAAAGCAGTTGGGCCAGACCGAACTGACTGCCACCGAAAAGAGAATGATAGGCAGCATCGAGACGAGGGTGAGCGATTGGCAGAAAATCACCCCGTATTACAGCGATGCAGCCCATGCAGATCCATCTCGCGCTACCGAGTCCATTCTGAACGCGGTGATCCTGGCTGAATACAACCCAGATGCTAAAATTCTTAGCCGTATCGCACGCCAGGCATTCGACCAAACCTGGGCCCTCCAGCAGAGCACTGGCCAGAATGCAGGAGGTTGGGAGTGGCAGGACTTTCACGAAGCTCCATGGGAGTCATCGGAATCCGGCTATCAGGGCGCGGCAATGATCGCAGTCGCCCTGGGACAAACACCCCCAGAGTATAAAAGTGATCCAGATGTTCGAGTCCACATTGAGCATCTTCGCGAGTATTTGCTCCGGCTCTATGCTGCACAGTCAGTTCTGAATCAGCTCTACGTGATGCGGGCCTCAGCCTACCTTCCGGGATTGCTCAGCGAGATCCAGCGAGCTGACCTGATCAATCAAGTCACAAGACTTCAGAACCAGGATGGAGGCTGGTCTCTTCCGGCTCTGGACAAGCAAAAGTCCTTCAAGCATTCCGTATTGGATATGTTCAAGCGGATGGACAGAGTAGACGGTAGCGACGGATGCGCCACGGGCATAGTGGTTCTGGCATTGGAGGAAGACGGGCAGTCGATGCAGAACCCGGTGTTACAACGCGGGCTGACCTGGCTGGAACAGCACCAATACGAGGATGGAAACTGGTGGGCCGCCTCCATGAACGGATTTAGGGATCCTGGTAGCGACATGGGACGCTTTATGAGCGACGCCGAGACGGGCTATGCTACATTGGCGCTTGAGCGGGCTTTGACCCTGCGATCTGGGCAAATTCCGAGGGCAGATAGCCAGTCGACCACCAGCTTAGCGGCTCAGTATCCCTCTCCGATGCCAGCGCCTGCTGGTGCCCACTGATAGATTCAACTGCTGAGAACCCCGCTAACCGATTCTTTGGCGACCGCGACCATTTGATGGATTTCCTGCTCATTAATGATGAGTGGAGGCGCGAAGAATACTTCATCCCCCGGCGCGGGGTGCTGGCCAACGGGAGGACGTGTACGAGTTATGACTCCCCGTTTTCGCATTTCCAGCCGTAGTCGATTTCCGAATTCCCTTTCCGCGGGAAAATTCTTTTTGGATCTGCGATCTTCGACAAACTCGACGGCTGCCAGTAACCCTTTTCCGCCACGAATATCTCCGGCATTGGGATGGTCATCGAACGCATCCCGAAGCGCACTCAACAAGATATTCCCCATTGCTGCTGAGTTCGCGGCCAGTTTCTCCCGCTCAATGATTTCGATATTCTTGAGAGCAACTGCGCAGCAAACCGGGTGTCCTGAATTGGTGAACCCATGCATCCACCTGTTTGCGGGGTCAGCCGAATCCAGGGCGTCTTTAATGCCTTGATTGACGATGATCCCGCCTAGGGGAACATAGCCTGAAGTGACTCCCTTGGCAAAGGAGATGATATCGGGCTGGACATTCCAATGTTCAAGGCAGAACCAGCGCCCGGTCCGTCCAAAGCCCGTGACAATCTCGTCGGCAATTAAAAGCACATCGTGACGTGTGCAGATTTCGCGCACGCGAGGCCAGTAATCGTCCGTGGGATAGATAATTCCGCCTGCACCATGAATAGGCTCTCCGATAAACGCGGCGATGGTATCGGGTCCAGCACGCAGGATTGCCTCTTCTAATTGCCGCGCCGCGGCCTCGCCTGGCGTCATACTGTTGTCGGCGGCGTTATAACGATATGGGTAACACGTGTCGATGTGGATGATTCCTGGCACCCGGGGTTCAAACATTTTCCAATATCCCGCAATACCGGTGGCGCTCATCGTCTGTAAGGTCACGCCGTGATACCCGTGAATACGGGATATAATCTGGATCTTATTGCTCTTACCACGCACCTTCCAGTAATAACGGGCGGTTTTGAATGCGGACTCATTGGCCTCGGCTCCGCCCGACGTAAAGAAGACCGCTCCCATCTCAGGAGCGATTTGGATGAGACGTTCCGCAAGTAGGATTGAGGGTATCGACGTCGATCCAGCGTATCCCGAGGAATATGCCAAGGTTTTCATCTGCTCCGACGCGGCGTCGGCCATCTCAGCCCGGCCGTGACCAATATTCACGTTCCAAAGCCCGGAGAGAGCATCGATATACTCCCTATCTTTGTCGTCGCGAACGTAAATACCGTTTCCGCTCACGCACACAAAGGCAGCGTTTGTATCGACCGGATGGTGCAATGAGTGAATCTGATGTTGGCGATCCGAACTTGCAATGTCATCTGTAAACATTTCAGACAGGCCTCGTTGAGTTAATCATATCGCGTGTACGATATTGACAAGGACGATTGTGCATGGGTAGCACGGATTTGAGAACATTGAAATCGCCGCAAGTTCGGCCGCCAAACTGTTAGCTGGCCGTCATCTGAATAGGAAGCCAATCCCCGACCGATCAATGGGGATGCAGCATGTCATTGGGCCTTGATTCATGGCTGATTGGCAATTGAAAGGGACCCACATTTCATGCGATTCTATAAGTTAGATCCATTGTTGGACCATCGTTGGGATGATTTCGTCGCGGTTCACTCTGGGGCTTCAGTATTTCATCGATCAGCTTGGCTCAAAGCCTTGGCATCAACCTATGGCTATTGTCCTACGGTGTTGACAAGTGCACCTCCTGGCGAGCCCTTGACCGACGGAATGGTCTTTTGCGAAGTGAAGAGCTGGATCACTGGTCGGCGCCTGGTGTCTCTCCCATTTTCCGACCATACCGAACCCCTCTTGAGTGATCCCTCCCAGGTTCCTGAGCTCTATGAGTGGATGCGGGAGGAATGGGGTCGTCAGTACTGGAAATATATCGAACTCAGACCCCCATCTGGAAACTTCTATGCCAGTGGCAACATGAGGGCTAGTCAGTCTTTCTGGCTTCATACACTGGATCTGTCTCCTCCGACCGGGCATCTGTTCCAACGATGCCACAAGAGCTGCATGCAGCGCCGGATCCTCCACGCTGAACGCCAGGGACTCTCGTATGAGAAGGGGCGCTCTGCTGAAGTTCTGAACGCCTTCTATAGACTCCTCGTGATGACCAGGAGACGACACCATCTGTTGCCTCAACCTTTTTCCTGGTTTCGCAATTTGCTGCAATTCATGAGCTCCGATGCCGAAATCCGCGTACTCCATTATGCCGGTACTCCGATCGCTGCAATTTTCACAATGCGACATCGCGGAACGGTAGTTTTCAAATATGGGTGCTCGGATCACCGATTTCATCATCTCGGAGGAACGCCACTGCTCTTTTGGAAGTTAATCCAAGAGACCAAGGCAGAAGGCGCAGCTAAAATCGATTTGGGCCGAAGCGAGATTGACAACGTTGGCCTCGTCCGGTTCAAAGACCATCTTGGTACACTCCGTAAGGAGATGAACTATTTTCGCTATACAAACGAAGCAAGGACACCTGTCGCAATGGCGACACGCTTGAAAGTATTTCGCTCGCTCTCTTCAAAGCTCCCGGGAGCACTCTCAGCAAGAGCGAGCGCGTTGATCTATGGGCATTTTGGATAGCTGGTTAGCCGGTATATCGCATCTCAAGGACCTATCGCTTATGATCAAATCGCAGAAGCAGCAAGCAGTGTTTGCCGGTTTGCTCACAGCAACTGTCCTGATCGGATGGAGTTCTCTGTTCACAACGTTCGCGTTGGGTTGGCATAACGATGAGTACACATACATCCTGCTTATTCTCCCGCTGGCAATAGCGTTGTTCCTTTTTGAGCGAAGCACCGCGGACGTTAACCGAGAATGGGATCTTCGCGTTGGGTTACCTTTATTGCTGGCGACAGTTGTGATTACGGTTATTACCCAGCTTTTGTCCTCGCGGATCACTGCGGATCTGCAGCTCACAATGGGTATGCTTGCAATCGTACTGTCTTGGATTGGAAGCTTCGTACTATGTTTCGGCCACCGGACTGCGCGCCGGCTTCTGTTTCCTCTACTGTTCCTGCTGGGAATGGTTCCGCTGCCGGCAGCCGTCATGAATTATATTGTCGTTCTATTGCAGGTGGGATCAGCCTGGTTTGCACATGCTCTTTTTGAAGCGTTCGGGGTTCCCGTGTTCCAACAGGGCGTTCTGCTTACGATCCCGACCCTGACAATTCAGGTCGCTAAGGAGTGCAGCAGTATTCGATCGAGTTCAATGCTGCTCGTCGTGACGATCGTTTCGGCTCGGGTCCTGCTCCGTTCGCCTTTGAGCAGAATCCTGGTTATCGCGCTGGCAATTCTGCTTTCCGTGGCAAAGAACGGCTTTCGGGTTTTCACGATCGCAATGCTAGGTACCAAAGTTGATCGCGGTTACCTTACGGGGAGCCTGCATCGACAAGGAGGAATCCTTTTCTTCATGGCTGCCCTAGTAGGCGTATTTGCGGCGATCGGAATCTTTCGGACGCGAGAGAATCTACAGGCGAGATGGAGTTCTTGACGAATGGTCGCATGTTCAACTTCCACTCTCTCCACAAGCAGCAGGCAAAACCATTGCATCAAGCTTCATGTTGGCGACATCGTAGCTATTAGAGCATTTTAATAAATAGTGTAGACTATGCATGGCGATTGTCTGTCGACGAAGCGAGTATGGCGAAAGCATACGGGGACGACTTACGCCGAAAAATCTTGACAGCCTATGAGAACGGCGAGGGAACGCTGGAAGAACTGGCCGAAGATTTTCATGTGAGTTTGGGTTGGGCCAAAAAGATCTCGGCGGCGCACAGGCGGACGGGGTTGATGGAACGAGTTGGGCATTGGCCTGGCCGCAAGCCGGCGGTGGGTGAGCAACAACGGAAGCTGTTGCTGAGTTGGATTGGCAGCGAGCCCGATTTAACGCTGGCGCAGTTGCAGCTCAGGCTCGACCAACAAGCCGGTGTGGGAGTGAGCCAGGTGGCCATCTGGCGCTGGTTGAAACGGCTCGGCTTGCGTCTTAAAAAAAGTCGCTCCACGCCCAGGAGCGCGACACGGAAGCGAACCTGGAGCGGCGCCGGGAGTTCCTCAAGGTAATCGCGACCATCGACCTGGAACGGCTGCTTTTCCTGGATGAAAGCGGCATCACCACGACCATGACACGCCTCTACGGACGCGCTCCTGCGGGTCAGCGCGTACATGAGGCTACGCCGCAGTCGCACTGGAAAGTCGTGACCCTGATCGGTGCTCTACGGCTCTCCGGCATGGTGGCTCCCATGACCGTCGAAGCGGCCACCGATGGGAGATATTCCTGGCCTACGTGGAACATTTTCTCTGCCCCGCGCTGCGGTCCGGCGACGTGGTGGTCATGGACAATCTCAGCGCCCACAAAGTCGATGGCGTTCGCCAACTGATCGAAGTCACAGGAGCCAAGCTGCTCTACCTACCGCCCTATTCGCCCGATCTGAACCCTATCGAAAAGGCGTGGGCCAAGATCAAGCAAATCCTGCGCACTATCAAGGCTCGTTCCACCGAAACCCTCGATCAAGCCATCACCGAGGCTCTATCGCTCATCACCGAAGAAAATGCCACAGCGTGGTTCAGACTCTGCGCAGAACGTCTACAGTAAAAGTTAAAATGCTCTAGGGAAAGCCGGATTGGTTTTTCGCGATGATCGTTCGCTCTGTAGGGTTTGGGATAGATGATACAAGGAGATCTTTTCTGCTGCGGCGTAGAATTTCTGCTTCATCAAATGAGCATTGATAGTCAGAATTGGAAAAACCGCGGGCAAATAATACAAAAGTTTGGTGTAGCCCATAGTTCTTTCATGTATTTTCATCGGAAAACTCATCGGACGTTTCCGAGCAGGTGTGAGTAACCTATTCATGGCCCAACATTTCCTCGATTATTATCGTTGCCCGGAACTCTACGCTCAGTTTGCGACGTCAGGCCCTCTTTTGAATGAACCTCACTATTTTCGGTGGGGACAAGAGGCGCTCTGTTATGGGCGCACGACCGTCGGTCTAAGCACAAGCCATAAGGATACAGTCCCGTACGCTCGGGAAGTACCGAGCCTCGAGGCGGCTCTGTCCTGCCTTCCATTCGATCCGGAGGAAATAACTGAAAATTTGCAGCGTGAGCGTTACAGCGCTCACTTTCGCGAATCGGGTCGAGTCATAAATACAATCCTCCGCAGAATCTACTATCTCATCCGACCGGGTCTTTCAGTATCCGTACGCAAGCACATGCAAAGGGCGCGTCTTCGGGGATGGGACAAAATACCCTTTCCCGAGTGGCCCGTAGACTGCACAGTAGACCGTATTCATCGCAAGCGACTGATGCTCGCAATGAAGGCGCAGGGCATCGATAAAGTGCCTTTCATTTGGTTCTGGCCCGATGACTATACGAGTTGCGCTGTCCTAACCCACGATGTTGAAGCACCGGAAGGCAAAGAGTTTTGCGGCCGCCTAATGGATCTGGATGAATCATACGGATTTCGAAGTTCCTTCCAGGTTGTGCCGGAGGTTCGATACCCGGTATCTAAGGGCTACCTAAGGAGCATCGCCGACAGAGGTTTTGAGGTTAATGTCCACGACCTAAAGCATGACGGACTGCTATATGCCGAGCACGAAGAGTTTCAACGGCGCGCGAAGCAAATCAATGAATATGCTCGCCAATTCGACGCCGTAGGATTTCGATCGGGAATACTCTATCGAAATGCAGACTGGTACGAGGCATTCGACTTTCTTTATGATATGTCAATTCCCAACACAGGACATTTGGACCCTCAGCGCGGGGGATGTTGTACTGTCTTGCCCTTTTTCATAGGAAATCTAATTGAACTGCCTCTGACATGTACTCAGGATTACTCGCTATTTCACATCTTGAAGGACTATTCGATCGATCTGTGGAAGAAACAAATTCAGTTGATCAGATCTAATTATGGGTTGATCACGATTCTCGTGCATCCTGATTACATCACCCGACCGCGCGAACAGAACGTGTACCGGGAACTTCTCCAGCATCTGGCGGAAATCCGGGACAACGATCATCTGTGGACACCCCTGCCACGCGATGTGGCCAAATGGTGGCAGCAGAGAAGCCAAATGCAGTTGATTTGTGATGACGGCCGGTGGCGCATCGAGGGTGCTGGAAAAGAGCGGGCGCGGGTGGCTTTCGCACATTTGTGGGGCGATCAGGTTACTTATTCTCTTGAAGAGAGTCCGACGTCAACCGCGCTTGGGAATTCCGAGTGGCCGCAGGGCGTTACAGGGGATTGAATGGGCGCGGGATTCGCGCAAAAGGAAATATCCAATCATCTGCGAAATCTTAGCAGTTCCTAAGTGCCCTGTCATGAAAGGGGCAATCGCGGAGATCACTCGCCCATTGGATTTGAAAATCGATAATAGGAAAGGAATAAGGCACGTCGTCAGATAAGGGACGCGGATGAACAAGAGACCAGGATGCGCGGGAAGGGCTTTCAGTAGACGATCAGCTGTCCACATTCTTCTGGAAGACGTGAAAACTCCGCCAGAACTGCCAATCAGTTAAAACGCGAGTGCTGCAACCACGATCTCCGATGTGTCAATTACTATGAAAGCTTCCAAACAATCCGAGCTTGATTCCGAGATAGCCATTGTCGGCGCTGGTCCCTATGGGCTGTCTGCTGGAGCCCATCTCAAAGCACTGGGTATCGAGGTGTGTATCTTTGGCGAGCCGATGAAGTTTTGGGACCAGAAGATGCCCGGTGGAATGCTTTTGCGGTCTCCACGGGCCGCATCTACAATATCCGATCCTGATTCGCTTCTCACTTTGGAAGCATACGAGACAGCATCAGGCACGAAGGCGGAGGTTCGCGTCCGGCGTGAGACCTTCGTTGAATACGGAAAATGGTTTGAGAGACAGGCTGGTCTCAACGTAGACCGGCGGGGGGTCCGTGGCATAAGCAAGAACGGAACCAGCTTCAACATCACATTGGTTGATGGCTCCGTCTTTAGGAGCAAGAGAGTTGTTGTCGCTGCAGGTATCGGCCCGTTTAAACGGACACCAGAGCAGTTCTCGCGTCTCTCACAGACGCTTGTCTCTCATTGCTACGATGGCCGAGATCTCCGAAGTCTTGGGCGTCATGCAGTGGTCATCGGAGCAGGCCAAAGCGCACTGGAGTCGGCTGCTTTGCTTGGGGAAGCCGGAGTTGAAGTGGAAGTAATCACGAAGAACCCAACCGTTCACTGGATTGGAATGCACAAGCGGCTCCACGAACTCGGCATCATCTCGCAGATGCTTTATTCAAAACACGACATTGGACCGATTGGGATCAGCCGATTGGTTGCCTATCCAAATTTGCTGTATCATGTGCCCCTCCGACTGAAAGACCGGATAAGGAAGCGCGCTGTTCGCCCCGCCGGCGCTCCATGGCTGATCCCAAGGCTTCGGGATGTCAGGATTTCACAGGGACGGGTCGTCGTTTCTGCCAAGGAGGAAAAAGGCGGGGTCCATCTGATTCTCGACGATGGCAGCGAACGGCAAGTTGATCATGTTTTGTTTGGGACAGGATACGAAGTCGACTTATCAAAGTACGATTTCCTGACATCGGAGCTTATCCGCCAAGTTCGTCAGATCGGAGGCTATCCCGACCTCAGGGGAGGCTTTGAGAGTTCACTGCCAGGGCTTCACTTCGTGGGAGCAGCAGCGGCCAGAAAGTACGGGCCGCTACTTTACTTCGTGACAGGCACTGAGTTCACGTCGAAAGAGCTTGCTTCCTATATATCTCGGAATCGAAGCTAGGAAACCTCTGCACAAGTCAGCAAGCCGCGACGAATCTGAATAAACTATAAGTATGAAACGAATGGCGCGGATTCAGCAAACACTGGCATCGCAGGCGAGTTTTGCGAAGTATGGCCGCAAGAGCAAGCGGGAGCTGTTTCTTGAGCAGATGAACCAGGTGGTTCCGTGGT